>WNGQ01001416.1_pt1 | contig 24904 bp, 20 predicted proteins | sample 5407661 | NCBI WGS metagenome assembly WNGQ01 (sample SAMN13153382, study PRJNA577476) | soil metagenome | isolation source: 60 cm soil or saprolite under Garry oak tree replicate 2 | place: USA:California | collected 2016-06-15 | reverse complement strand
ACTTCATCGACAATGCCCAGACCGCGCTGGCGATCTTCCAGGATAATGGCAGTACGACGGGCTAAGACGTCATCGAGTGTCATAGCCATTTCCTGACGACAGGCATAGACTACTTCGGCTCGAATATAGGGTAAGTCGTCAATCAAAGGTTGGCCTAGCGAGGTGTCCTTGACAACCAAGTCGAGTATGGTCCTGGCCTCGGCTCCATAACTACGGCCAAGATGCTCAATCGTTGGGGAACTAAGCCCAAGGGCCTCACCTTTACTTGCCAAGTAGCGTTTGATCGTCGGCCAGCCAGCACTGCCCTGAAGAGGTAGCGACTGAGTAGGATGCAGTACTGGCGAACCATCACGACGACTGAGTACATCGACAGTATCCTGGGCCATACGTCGATAGGTAGTCAGTTTGCCGCCGACAACCGAGACCAGTCCCGATGAGCTTTGTAATACCTCGTGGCTACGTGAAAGCCTCGCTGTAGATCCTCCTTTCTTACGTGGACGTACCAATGGGCGATAGCCAGCATAGGTGCTGATAACATCTGCTTCAGTCAGATTTACTGATAGATAGCGGTTGATGTATTTGAGAAGATAGGCGATATCCTCTTGCGAGGCTGTAGGGTGTTCGATATCACCAGCACCAGTGTCAGTTGTCCCGACGATGGCTCGCGACTCCCAGGGTACGACGAAGAGGATACGTTTATCCTCCGTTTCAGGTAAGACGATAGCATCATTTCTAAGCTTGAGGGCTTCACGCGACAGGATTAAGTGCGCACCCTTACTCGGTTCAACCTGCGCCGAGGGTAGCACGCCGGTGAGGGATTCTACCAGTTCAGAGAAGACACCTGTAGCGTTGACCACGTGACGAGCACGAATGCTCAATTCTTGATCACCAAGCGAATCATACGCCTCTACACCACTTATTCTTCCTTGTTCGCGAATAAAGGACGTGACTTCGGTGTAGTTTGCAATCGTCGCTCCATATTGAGCAGCTGTGCGAATGAGAGTGATGGTCAGGCGAGCATCATTGGTCTGAGCATCGTAATAGATGTACCCTTCCTCGAGATTTTCAGGTACCAGGGCTGGTGCCAGTTTCAGGACGGCATCACGACTCAAGTGGCGATGCCGTCGTACATTACGACGCCCTGCCAAAATGTCGTACATCCAGAGGCCAATATTGAGGAGGAAACTGAGGCCAATCCCTCCTGGTGTGGTAAACGGCATGCCGACGGGATGACGATCACCTTTGTACATGGGGAGGACAAAACCCACCGGAGAAACCATAAACGGTGCGTTTTGCAAGAGAATACCACGCTCAACGAGAGCTTCATGCACCAGGAGGAAATCGAAGTTCGGCAAATAGCGGATGCCACCATGAACGAGTTTGGTGGATTTACTACTGGTGCCACTGGCAAAGTCTACTTTCTCGACGAGAGCGACTTTGTAGCCGCGAGCAACGGCATCCAAGGCAACGCCGGCACCAGTGACGCCTCCGCCAATAACCAGTACATCAAATTGTTCATTGGCGAGAGTGGTAAGGTTGTGCATGCGTGCCGTTGAAGATAGTGGTTGCATAGCGGGAGTGCGTGCGAACATACGAAGATGTGAAGTCTTCGTATGTTCGTCCTTTCCTTACATGTGTTCGTTAAAGACTACTCAAACGAAGTTTCGCGTACAGAGCGACCTTTTACTTCAGCAGAAGGAGAAGGCTCGCGAACTGCTTCACCTGTTGTAATAGTATCGCCAGATTTCGTGAGCATCTTTGCCTCGATCACCTTACCAAGGGTAAGGTCGTAGATAAAGGCACCGGCGGCCCCACCCAGCAGCGGAGCAACGATAGGAATCCAGAAGTAGAAGTTATATACGGAGAGGCTTTCACCACCGCTGACCAAAGCAATCCAGAGACGCGGCCCAAAGTCGCGAGCGGGGTTGATGGCATATCCGGTGTTGAGGCCAAAGGAGGTACCAATTGCCACAACCAGGAGGCCAATGATGAGCGGGTTGAGATTCGCCTGTACGGGCTGGTTACGAGCATCAACGATAGCGTAAATCAGCCCAACGAGCAGGGCTGTACCGAGGAACTCATCACCGAAAGCACCGAAGGTACCCACAAAAGACTTCGGACTGGTGTAAAAAACGCCCCCTACTCCCTTAACAGGGTCAGCAATATTCGCGCCATCGATGGCGTTGTTAATTGCTCCCTTGTAGACGAAGTAGAGGATAGCAGCAGCAACGAATGCGCCAAGTACCTGGGCTCCCCAGTAAGGAAGAACCTTACTCCAAGGGAATTTGCCGCGTACAGCCAGACCCAATGTCACGGCAGGATTGAGATGAGCACCACTGATCGCCCCTGCAACATACACACCAAGCATAACTGCCAGACCCCACCCAAGAGTAATGATGATCCACTCGTTGGCAAATGGGTTTGGGGCTACCTTATTAAAAAGGGCAAACGTGGCTACACAGCCATCACCAAAGAGGAGCAACACCATTGTCCCAAAAAACTCTCCTATTGCTTCGCCGAGGGTGCCAGAAAGCGCTATTGGTCTGGCTACAGGTCGAACTGCCATAGATCATACTCCATTTCTGTAGCTGAAAGAGCAACAATTATAGCTTTGACGAGTACTACAAAAGACGTACTACGAATTACCAGGGATATATACCGCACATAGTGCCCCAATTCATACATCCTACAAGCATCAACCCGATCAAACGATTGGGGTCTCGCGTAGGGGCGGGGACCCTCTCTGGGGGAGAGGTAATGGCGAGGATGCTGGGTAGGGGCTCCTACCTCACCCTGCACCGCCCCCGCCCCTACGCGATCATCCTTCCTCTCTCATTTTCTCCCTTCGCTTTCTTCGTCAGTTGATGCCTATACTACTATGCTTGCTCCCAGTGCATTGATCGCTCGACAGCTCGCTTCCAGTTTGCATATAGCTTTTCGCGCTGGTCTGCACTCATCTGAGGTTCAAAGGTACGGTCAACTGCCCAGTGCTCCGCCAGTTCTCGTGGGCTGCTCCAGAAACCAACAGCAAGGCCAGCGAGGTACGCCGCGCCGAGAGCAGTTGTTTCCGCCACTTTCGGTCGCTGGACCGGCACGCCGAGAATATCGGCCTGGAACTGCATCAGCAGATTGTTCACGACTGCGCCGCCATCAACACGCAGAGCCTTGACTTCGACCTTGCTATCCGCAGTCATAGCTTCCAGAACATCGCGAGTCTGATAACACATGGACTCCAGAGTCGCACGGGCAATATGTGCGACGGTAGAACCACGAGTCAGGCCAACGATGGTGCCACGCGCATAGGAGTCCCAATAGGGCGCACCAAGACCCACAAAGGCCGGTACTACGTAGACACCACCATTGTCTGGAACCTCACTCGCCAGCATCTCAACGTCACCGCTGCTTTGAATAGCTCGTAAGCTATCGCGCAACCACTGAACGGCAGCGCCGGTAATGAAGATACTACCTTCCAGGGCATAAATGGTTTTACTGCCGATGCCCCAGGCGATAGTGGTGAGCAAACCATTCTGGGATGGGACGCCCTTTTCACCGGTATTCATGAGCATGAAACAACCGGTGCCATAGGTATTCTTCGCCATACCGACTTCGTAACATGCCTGACCAAAGGTGGCCGCCTGCTGATCGCCAGCATCACCGGCCATTTTGACGGCACCACCAAAGAACTCTGGATCGCTCTCGCCAAAGACACCGCTGGAAGGCTTCACTTCTGGCAACATGGCTCTAGGGATACCAAGTTCCTGGAGGATGACATCATCCCAGTCACCGTTGTAGATGTTGTAGAGCAGGGTACGTGAGGCGTTAGAGGGATCGGTGGCATGAACACGGCCCTTAGAAAGACGCCACATGAGGAAGGTGTCTACATTGCCAAAAAGGACTTCGCCACCCCTGGCCCTCTCGCGCACGCCAGGGACGTTATCCAGAATCCATTTCACCTTGGTACCGGAGAAATAGGGATCCGTAACCAGACCGGTGCGTTCGCGAATCTCCTTGTCGAAGCCTTTGGCCTTCAGTTCATCACAAATAGGAGCGGTCAGACGGCTCTGCCAGACGATGGCATTAAAGACAGGTTTGCCGGTCGCTTTTTCCCAGACAACGGTCGTTTCACGCTGGTTGGTGATACCCAGTGCGGCGATGTCTTGGGCTGAGGCACCAACCCTCTTCATGACCTCCTGGCCTACGTTGAGCTGGCTTAGCCAGATCGCTTCTGGATCATGCTCAACTAATCCGGGGGATGGATAAATTTGGGGAAATTCCTGCTGTGCTACACTGACAATCGCTCCATCGTGATTGAAGAGGATTGCGCGTGAGCTGGTAGTACCCTGGTCCAGGGAAAGTACATACTTTGCCATAGTTAGCCCTCTTTCTTTGAGATATTGCGCCACTACAAAACGATGCATTGTCGCATTGGCGCAGACGAAATGTCTGTGCCCGCAACGCACAACGACAAATATATGCAAGCTACACAAGCAACATTGACTGTGCAGATTCGCACGCTTCAGCAATGCAAACACACTATTGATTATGTCCAGAGTTCAGAGCGACTGACGGCAATACATAACGCGCCAGCTCGCAATACCGCCTGTACCTGGTGGACTGTAGAAATTAGGCCAGAAGCCATGAATGGCAATGGCAGCAAGGTTTTCAGAGTTGAAGCTACATAGGGAACGACCAATGCAGGCGCGATATCCAGGAGATCGGTGCATTGGACATCCACTGATTCCACAGCCATTTCTAAACCTGTTGAGTCTATGGCAAAAATACGTTGAATGGTCTCCAGACCAAAACTTTTGCCAATAGCTAAGGTACGGGGATGATTAGAGAGAATACCTGTGATGTGCAGATGTTCTGCCAGGTAACGCACACCAGCGGCATCTGGATGAATACCATCTATGTGATCAACGTACACATAAATGGCAATACCTGACCGCCGGGCGTCCTGTATCGCGGGAGCAATTTCAAAGATATTGCAGTGCCGTAACAGAATAACGTTCGTGCGCGAAGTATGCAGAACTTGTGGGAAGTGGATAGGGTTTTCGACAATCGGAATGGTCTGATACTGCACTGCACTATTGAGCAGTGACCTATTGGACGAAATAACCATGCTGCACCTCCGGCTATTAGGAGTAAAAAAACAATAAAGCCCTAAGCCTATTAACTGGTCGGCTCAGGACTTTTCATTTCACTGTCCTTATGCACGTATGCAGTTGTCCAAACAGGTCTCCGGTAACTATTTACTGTAATGCCTTCGAAATACATACCTCTTCCAAAGAGAGGCATCCTATGACCTAAACAGTCGCCGCAACAATACTAACTATACAAGATCATAGAGTTAGCATATAATGATAATACTTAACCAGACCGTCTTTTGTCAAGTGTTAGTGGGAGCAAATCTGGACAACATGCAATAAACACTTTCCCATCAGGTGATGTTGATGATTAAACAGGAGTTTCTACGTTTAGCTCGTGAGTACCCAGTAGCAGCAGCAATGAAATCTCATGAAGATATGGAGGTAGCTTTAGAGTCCGATGCTCTTCTATTGTTTCTCTTGAAAGGGGATGCTTTGCAGCTTGCACCCTTCATCACCAGGGTACACCAGCGCGGCAAAGGGGTGGTAGTGCATGTTGATCTGGTCAGTGGGGTAGGCAAAGATCGGGCGGGTATTCAATATTTGCATCAGATAGGGGTAGATGCAATTATTACGAGCCGCACGCAACTTGTCTCGGCAGGCCGCGCCGAGGGGTTGATAACGATTCAACGCTTGCTTCTGGTGGATGATTCAGCCTTAGATACGGGGATGCGCACGATTGCACGTGCTGCTCCTGATATTGTAGAAGTCCTGCCAGGTATAATCTTCCCTGACGTGGCGGCAACACTGCAAAAGTTGTTGCCTGGGCCTTTTATCGCTGGCGGTTTTATTCGTTCTGTGGATGAAGTTGCACGTATTCAGGCCGCCGGAGGTATACTTAGTAGCAGTAGCACACACTCACTGTGGTATCGCACGTCAAAAGAATAAGGAGCCATTTATGCAGAATGTTCCTAACCTGCTGAGTCTCAGTCGTCTGATAGTGACGGCAGTGATTATTGTGCTAGTTCTGCTCAATACTCCATGGGCATTTCTCAGCGCAACCGTCCTGTTTATCTTAGCATCCATCACCGATTTCTTTGATGGCTATCTGGCTCGCCGTTTCAAAGTAGTCTCGCCGCTCGGTGTTTTCCTGGACCTAACCGCCGACAAAGTGTTTGTCTCGGGCATTCTCATTGCTCTGGTTCAGCTTGGTCTGGTACCAGCATGGATCGTTGTCATTATTGTGACACGGGAATTTCTGGTAACGGGTTTGCGTTCGATGGCAGCCGCGAAAGGCAAGGTCATTCCGGCGGGCATATGGGGCAAACAGAAAACGCTGATTACGATGATCGCTATGGCTATCCTGCTCTTCGCCAAAGGGCTGGGAGCGTATAGACTCTCGCTTTTCCCACTCATGCTCACTTTTAATAGCCAGAGCCTCAATCCCGCTGATATTTTGTTGCTGGTCGCCGATGCCGGACTCATTCTAGCCACCCTCTGGACAGCCCTTTCGGGAGCAGAGTACATGATCAGTGCGCTACCTCTTTTCCAGAAGGAACAGAAAACGACGACAGTGAAAATGTAGTGCTATTTACACCGGCACATTTGAGGAAGTGCTACCAGGGGAGGCAGGTTTCTCGTCCAGCTTCACTTTCTGGCCGATCTTGCGCTCTTTTCCTGACAACAGGCGACCAATGTTATCATAGTGGAAAAGAATGATCAGTGCTGGCCCGATGACCATGAAGAGCATTGTCGGTAGGGAGACGTGAGCAAAGAAGCCGGGACCCACAAAATAGAAAATGAGGCCACAGATGATAGAGGCGAGACTACCGGCAATCGAACCGAGTGAGACATAACGCGAAATAAGAATGGTGCTAATCGTGATAATAAGAGCAATGATAAAAGCGAGAGGAGAGAGTACCAGGATGACACCGGCCGCCGTGAGTACGCCACGCCCACCCTTAAAGCCAATAAAGACGGGGAAGCAGTGTCCTAGCAGAGCAGCCAGACCAGTGAGCGCAGGCCCCCAACCGGCGGTATAGAAGATGGCAATATACGTTGCAACGAGTGTTGGTCCCCATCCCTTTGAGAGATCAAAAAGGAAGACAATGGCTGCCGGAACCTTCCCAAGTGTGCGGAGAACGTTGGTAGCACCAATTTTGCGACTACCATAGGCGCGAATATCAAAATCTTTACCGCGCAGCAGTTTGCCCATCCAGTAACCAGCTGGGATGGAGCCCCACAGATAGCCAAGCAGAGCTGCAAGTATCAATTGAAGAATGACAGGCATAGTTGCCTCCTTCGTGCCAATATAGCGGCGGTACTTCATAGAAAGGCTGTGTGCTTGCTTCTCTATGCAATGCCAGACAACCGTTTTCTTCCTCCTAATTATAGTTTCCATAACGTATAGCGTCAATGTCAGTAACCTGCTATACTATACTACACTAGACAAGGAGGAATTTTATGCGTAAAATTGTACAACGTTTACTCAGTATCTTTAGATTGCTGGGGCTGACAGCCCTGAGCGCAGTCATCATGACTATCGTTGTTACACTACGACATATGTTAAATACACCCCAGCCGCTCGCAAGTATTCTCCCCGGTGAGGCCAACATCTACCGTTGGCGGCACGGTCATATCTTTTACAAGACACTGGGTGATGAACTTACACCACCCTTACTACTTCTGCACTCCCCCACGATAGGCGCATCGTCCTATGAGATGCGTAAGATCATGGGTACACTGGCGCAACACTATCACATCTATGCACTCGATCTACTCGGCTTTGGGCTTTCTGATCGTCCACGCATGGATTACACCGCTGAGACATTTATTACTCTGTGCCACGACTTCATGAGCGAGGTTGTGGCCCGACCAGCTACCATTGTGGCTAGCGAACTCAGTTGCAACTATGCCGTCATCCTCGCACAACGCTTCCCTGAATTATGTACACGCTTAGTCCTTATTTCACCTGTATGGCTCTTTAGCAGAGAACCAGCTCCTAACCGTTGGTCAGGTTTGCTGCAAAAGCCAAACGTGAAACGCATCCTCTATCCCCTCTTGAGTACGCGCTTGGCCCTGCGTTACGAGCTAAGCCACCAGCACTCTCCATTACAGGGGCAGATTGCCACATCTGATATAGACTATCTCTATGCCGCCACCCACCAGTTCGGAGCCGAACATACCCCTATAGCCCGGCTGGCAGGCAAGCTGACAATGAATGCCTCAGCTCAATTTGAGCAATTACATCAACCTACCCTCATTATCTGGGGAGCTAGAGCTTTAAACAACACACAACGGATGATTAGTGGTCAGCAGCACATGTCAGCTCAGGCCGAGATGGCCCTCATCCAGGATGCAGGGCTCTATGTTCACGAAGAATATCCGTCTACGGTTGTCGCCAATATCGTGCGCTGGAGCAAAGACCAGAGCGCACAGAAGGCAACAAAACGCTCGACCACCACAAAGTCTACAAAGCTGGCTGAGCCAGAGCAACGATCAGCCACGGCAACACAGATAGAGGTTCAAGAGCCGGTGGCGGTACAGCATCTACCTGCTGAAGTTGAGGCGCAAGACCAGGAAAGCAAGCGTAATGCCGACGCAGAACAAGAAACGGATGAACATGTGATAGCTTATTGTGTACGCTGTAAAAAGAAAACAATTATGCAAGATGCCCAGGAGGTGACGATGAAGAATGGCAGTCCGGCAGTGCGAGGGAAATGTTCCGTATGTGGTGCAGGGCAATACCGCATCGGACGTCTCTAGCAAAGCATGATGGCCGCCCCACAGTGTCTGTTTGCTTGACGCGAGACGTTTCCCGCCGTATAATCTCTCTCATGTCTGTTACGGCTCATCGTGAAAAGTAGGAACGAGCTATGGACAAACCTGGTATTTTATGGTACTCTTGCCCTTACGGGTCATGCCGTTGTCGTGACCTAATATACAGTGGAGTATCACCTCTATCAAAAAATGCCAGGACAGCAGAGCGACTGATAGTGTTATCTTGCACAGTGCTGTTCGGCAATCCGTCTGTTTTCCCAACAAACCATGCCGAACGCTCGAACGAGCAAGAGCAAAGGTAAGGGCTTTCTCCTCTTGAGATGAGGATGCCAGGAACAGCATTTTCCCTGTGGCAGATTTCGTGCATACGTAGCGCAGGTGGAGGGGAAAAAGGTAGAATTCTGACATATAGAGAACAGAACAACATATAGACGGATGCACTGAAGAGGCCAGCCAGACAGAAGGCCTGAAGCCTCAAGATCAGGAGGAGTTTTTATGAGTATTGGTGGACAGAGTGACGCAAAAGCAGAGCGCAAAATTTATCATTTGACACCTGAAGGCTACGCAAAAAAAGCAGAGCGTTTGGAGTACCTGCGCACGGTCAAACGTAAGGAGATCGCCGATTACATTCATGACGCGAAGGAAGCTGGTGATATCAGCGAGAGTAGCGCATATGAAGAAGCCAAACATGAGCAGGCAAAACTTGAAGGTGAGATTCTCCAGCTAGAGCAACTGCTCTCAGTTGCCGTCGTGATGACTCCAGACATGCACGGTACAGAAACAGGCCAGAAAGAGGTGCGCATCGGCATGCAGGTAGAGGTCGAGACGGATAGTGGCACAACACGCACATTCAAGATCGTTGAGACCTTTGAGGCCGAGCCCAAAGCTGGCCTGATCTCTGACCAGTCACCTGTTGGTAAGGCCCTTATGGGGCATCAAGAGGGCGATGAGGTGACGGTATCAACGCCCGGTGGCGTGAGCACCTACATCATTCTTTCGATTAAACCAATGCTGTAAGCATTGTTGTAGATAGTAGTGAAGCCTGTTGAGAGGGGGTTAGCCCCTCTCAACAGGCTTCACGGCTGTTCTGCAAAAACCGAAAAAAGTATTGATTAGTGGTGCTGAATATGCTATACTGAGAGTAATCCAGGTAATTGGAGGTGGAAGGCATTTGCCTTTGCGGCCCATTGGGGCCGGTTTTTTATGGGAGCCACTTCGTCCCCCATCCCTCAATTTGGCCTTCAGGGCTACGAATGTATTTGCTATCGTCAAGGATTTTTCCGATCTTGCCTCCAAAGTTATATTGCATAATCTAAATTTTGTAAAAGCTCAAGCAAGCTCTTATTAAAGGCATGTTCAATTGTTGAGTCTCGCAATCTGGCAAAGGGATACGTTTTATTCACGAGTTCTTTACGATGGAGGATAATGGGTTCGTCAGGATGCGAATCAAAGTAATCGTGCTTTAAGTTCTCAATAGCTGGAAAGACGGTTTCACGGGTATATTCTGTCTCAAGGATAACCCCTGTTAGACTGAGATAACGATGGTTGGGATCTTTAGAAGAAGCTAAATCTGAGTTCCCAACTTCGTCAATATAAAGACGGTATTTCATTTTGCATCTCTACCACTTATAAGTTCCTCCTACGCACATCAACTATGTTTGCTGTTTACATGCTATCAGGTATTGATGTGTTTTTATTTGAGGTATCGCTAAGTATAACATAAACCCTACTATCTGTCAGTTGTTTTTCTTTTCGAAACCGAAAAACATCTTTTTGCACAGAAGTTAGTTTAGTATTAACTTGGATAACATTAAAGGGGTTATCACTGTGATAGCCCCTTTTGCCAAAGGATGAACCCATCATGGCACACCCTTTTGCCAAAGGGTAGTGTGTCATGAATTACCCTCTGAGGGATGATGAACTTGAGCGAAAGGACAAAAAATTCACTCATCCCTACATTTCTTTAGCAGCCTCCGGTATGGCAAACCAACCAAACAGTCCGGAAAGGGCAAGCAAAGCACCACCCACGGCGAAAATGATACTGACTGGTATGAATTGTCCAAGATAGCCGGCCAGGCCAATCGAAATGAGGCTCATGCCATACATGGATGTTTCGATGCCAGACTGCACACGCCCGACCATTGTTTGTGGCGTTGAGTTGATCAGCAAGGGGCCGAAGCCTACATCGATACCTCCCTGTGGAATGGCGATGATAAAGTTGATGATGACAGCTATAAGAAAGACTGTCTGGAACGAGTAGATGACGATGCCGACGCCAAGTAGGAAAACTGCGCCGCTTAACATATGACGCGGGGCTACCCTTTTCGCGATCAAGCCCGCACCTATGGCTCCCAGCAGTGTTCCCAGACCTCCTGTTGCAACCATTACACCATAGAACGAGGCATCGACGTGCAGGTTATAGCGCACAAAGATGATCTCCAGGGCATTGAGGGCACCGGCCCCAAGCATGGCAATGAGGGCCAGAAAGGTGACCATCAGCAACACTCGTGTCCTGGCAATGAAGCGGTAGCCGCCGATGAGTTCACCCATGACCGCACGGATACCCCCCGCCGCTTGCTCAGCATGCACGAACGCATGGGGATGGAGAGCTTCTTTTGAGGCGCGTATGAATGCAAGGGAAAGGGCCGATATCCCAAAGGAGACGGCGTTGATGATTAAGGCAATAAATGGTCCCACCACAAAGTAGAGCGGTGCGGCAAGGGCTGGGCCAATCACAAAGGAAAGCGCGAAGGTCGCCTGGCTGATGGAAGCTGCCTGCGGTTGCTGTTGAGCCGGAACGATCACCTGCAAGACACCGGCACGAGCGGGCATAAAGAAACGTGAGAAGGCGGAGAGCAGGAAAACGCTTGTATAGATAGCAGGCAGGCGCAGCATATCGGGTATGAGCAAAGGGAAGAGGGCTATAGCTGTTCGTATGAGGTCAGACACTACCATCGTCTGGCGGCGGTTCCAGCGATCTACAAAGACGCCCGCCACCGGGCCTAACAGGAAAATGGGGGTATACTGGGCAATTAAGACGCCGCTGACCGCCGCCGCCGAATGCGTCAGGGCAAAGACCCAGATGAGGACGGTCGTGCTATAGACGAAATCGCCGATGTTGGAGATGGCCTGTCCGGTGGCGAGCAGGGCAAAGTTGCGGTTGATCAGGAGACGCAGCAGACCATGGGGAGGCTGTTCTGTTTCGGGTGGCTCTTGAAGCGATGGGAGTGCTCCCGTAGGCATAATGACCGATCCTCTCTGTTATACTTTTTTTTCTGCATGAACACTTCACATGCCGCAGGCGAATCATCCAGCTTGTATATTTTAACCCATCCAGCAGCAAACGCAAAGTATCTTCTCCGCTCTTCTCCCATGATACTGCTTGCGGATCGACGATCCAAAGCAAAGCCAACCCTTCATAGAGAAAGGAACTTTATATTGACACCTCTCCCCCAACATCAGTAATATACAAGCACGCCGTAATTGAGGAAAGCCATTCATAAGATTTTTTGCCTTTCATAATGGGCGGCGCAACGAGGAGTACATACTATGTTAACATATGAAGATATCACCGACTATTTCCTGAAAGCGGCGGCGAAGGTGGCCTTGACGACCCATCCTGAATATTGGACAAATGCACGCTCATTGGAACGCGAATTTGCCTGTGTCTGCCATACAGGGATTTGTGAGGAGGCCGAACATCGCAGCACTTGCACACTTTCGTTTGCCTGGGGAATGCTCGATACTGCTCTCTCACTGGAAGGTCCTGCCGGTATATGCGATTTCTTCCATGAACCTGATGAGGATTGCCCACATTTGCATACCCACGATATTCCGCCTCTCGTGGTTGATCTCTCATATAACCTATCTCTGAGCCACGACGCGCCTGCAATGGCAGATACGGCTTTGCTCTCCCTGACACAGATGCTCAAGTTGCAGGTCAGTGAGCATAGCAGTCGGGCGGTTGAGACACGCCCAGGTATCTCGATGCTGTTACAGGACAACCGTCTACAACCAGAGGCACTGACGATCCAGCAGCGTGTCGAGTTGCCCATCTGGCATCCTGAAGGTATGCGCGGGCTGCACGACTACTACTTCCACTATCATTCGGAACGTACTACCCACCGCCGCCGACGCGAGATAGATGAGCAAGCTGAAGAAGGTGAGGCTGTCGCAGATAATCCGCGCCCCGAAGACTGGCTCCCCCAAGTAATGGTTGAAGTATGCCAGGATATCTTGCAGGTGCTGAATGCACTAGATGCAGTTCGTTCGCAAGGGTTGCAACAGAACAATTAGCTTAGCTAATACATCCTTGTTGGCTTCCTTCTACGATCCGCAGGCAACAAGACATCCAGCGCATCATCAACAGTCACCACGCCTTCAAGAATACCCTCTTCACTCACAACGGGGACGGCCAGGAGATTGTATTTTGCCATGATCTCGGCAACAGTACGAGGATCGCTATCCGGTTGTACCGTAATCAGATCGGTCTCCATCAGTTCTTGCAGGGCTTGCGTAGGGGTAGCAATCAGTAGGTCCCACAGAGAGACAACGCCCTGAAGTAAACATTCATCCTGCGTTTCGTCAGGGACGCAATAGACATAGGCGGCACGTACATCGTTTTCCTGCATATTGGTACGCACAGCTTCCAGTGCTTCGGCGGCACTGCGTGTGCTGTTAAGGGCAATAAAATCGGTGGTCATCAGGCCACCCGCTGAGTTTTCGTTATATTCCAGCAGGTCTTGCACGTCCTCCGACTCTTCGGGAGTCATCAAGCCCAACAACTCCTGGGCACGCTCCTCTGGTAGTTGGGCCAGCAGATCTGCGGCTTCGTCCGGCTCCATCGCTTCCAGGATGTCGGCGGCACGATCGGCTTGAATGTTTTCTAGAATGTGGCGTTGCCGCTCAGTATCGATCTCTTCCATAGCATCGGCGGCAGTTTCGTCGTCTAGCCCCTCGATCAAACGCGCTCCCTGCCCCGGTGTGAGTTGATGGACGATTTCAGCGATATCAGCAGGATGTAGCTCTGCCAGATGTCCACTTTGTGGGCGTGACAACGTTGGCATGTCGGGTGTCATAAATGCCTCTTCCTGACGCTGTGTTCCGATTAGCTCAATACGCTTCCAGGGAATCAGGTGGGGAGCCATCGCTCTCCCTTTATTACTACCGAGTAGCCAGTTAGGAGCAAGGCGGCGTACCAGGCCCAATGTGCTATTATCTATCCCCTCAAGCTGCCACTCATCGCTCAGACAGATATCATTGACACGTACAGCTTTTTTACGCTGAATATCAATGACTTGCTTATCCAGGATATCACGTGCCAGCCATACCTCATGAGATAATGGACTATCAAGCTGGAGAGTAAGTTGGGCTACCGGAACGCGCAGGCGCAAGGAATGTTCGAGCCGCTCAACATCTCCAAGAGGGACACGCCACGGCTGCTCTTCCTCGCCTTCTACTAACAAAGCAACAGGATAGGTAGGCTCAGCTGAACCAACCTGAGCTTCACTCACAGTTATGTCAACTAATTTACCGATACGCACACCTTGCTGGTCTTCCACCGGTGTACCCAGCAATTGACTCAGGTATAACATAATTACATCTCAATGCGACCATCAGCCTGAGGAGCGGCAGTCCTGGCAAACGCTGCGTCCATGCTTGCCTCACGGTCGGCGACAGCGGCTAGCTGTCTCTCTTTCGCCAGTTGTACGCCTGCCCCAATAAAATCACGGAACAGCGGATGCGGCCGATTAGGACGACTCTTAAACTCTGGGTGGAATTGTGAGCCCACAAACCACGGATGGTCGGCCAGTTCAATGATCTCCACCAAACTGTTGTCGGCGGAGCGACCACTGATGATTATACCATGCGCCTCCAAGCGCTTACGAAACTCATTATTAAACTCATAGCGATGGCGATGTCGCTCAAACACAATAGCCTCTCCATAAGCTTTGTAGGCTTTGGTGCCCGGAGTCAAGCAGCAGACCCAGTTGCCAAGGCGCATCGTACCGCCTTTATCTGCCACATTACGCTGGGTATTCATCAGATCTATCACAGGGCTGGCGGTCTGTGGATCAAATTCGGTACTGTTCGCAGTCGGCAGGTTCAATACATTGCGGGCAAACTCAATAACCGCCACCTGCATACCCAGGCATAGCCCCAGATAGGGCGTACGCATGCGACGCGCAAAGTTAGCAGTTTTAATCTTTCCTTCGATCCCGCGATGTCCAAAACCACCAGGAACGACGATGCCATCAAGCTCCTCTAACACCTCAGTATAGCCGTCGCCCATACTTTCCAAGGCCTCAGAATTAATCCATTTTATATGGATGTCAACGTTATGATACCAGCCAGCGTGGCGTAAAGCTTCGGCCACTGACAAATATGCATCGTGCAACTCAACATATTTGCCAACTAGACCGATAGTGATTTCCGGGCGCGGACTTTTAATCTTCTGTACTAGTTCGCTCCACTCCTGCATTTGAGGTTCACAGTGAGACAAACTCAGTTCCTGCACCATATACTCACCCAGACCGGCCTCTTCCAGAATCAATGGTACTTCATAGATCGTCTCAGCCGTGAGCAGAGGAATGACAGCTCGGGCCTCAACGTTGCAGGAAAGGGCAATTTTCTCACGGAGTTCCTCGCTCACCGTATAGTCTGAGCGACAGAGAATGACATCGGGCTGAATACCGACGCGCAACAACTCTTTAACACTATGCTGTGTTGGCTTTGTTTTCAGTTCACGCGTGGCTCCAATGTAGGGTAAGAGTGTGACGTGCAGATAGAGCACATGTGAGCGGCCCACATCTTTCCGCATTTGACGAATAGCTTCTAAAAATGGCTCACCCTCGATATCACCGACCGTGCCACCGACCTCGACAATCACCACATCCGCATCAGAGCGACGAGCCACAGCATGCATGCGTGCTTTAATTTCATTGGTGATATGCGGCACCACTTGAATGGTACCACCCAGGTACTCACCACGTCGCTCTTTGCCAATCACAGCAGCATAGACCTGACCCGTCGTCACATTATTGGCTTGATACGACGGCTCATCAGTAAAACGCTCATAGTGTCCCAGATCAAGATCGGTCTCTGCACCATCATCGGTAACAAAGACTTCACCATGCTGATAAGGCGACATTGTGCCGGGATCGACGTTGATATAGGGGTCTAGTTTCATAATCGAAACCGAGATCCCACGATTTTTGAGCAGACGTCCGAGCGAGGCAACGGTAATGCCTTTACCTACCGAAGATGCTACACCACCAGTAACAAAGATATATTTTGACACGTATTTTTGACCTCCCTTGCCTAGACCTTTGTCTAAAGTATTCTTCCTCGTATATAAGAAAAGAACCCCGATCTCGCTAGTGATTTCGGGGTGAAAGAATGACAACCTGGGTTTCAGCAGGTAGATTACTACGAGTAACGCTATATTTAGGCTGGGGAGTTATGCTTTCAACCCCCATTTCTCTACAGAATTTGTCCAACGGGTCGAGGCTATCACGTTTTCCTTCAAACGCCGCGGTTTGGTAGTGCATGGGAATGATCACATGTGGCTCTACCTGGCTAATCACCTCGGCAGCTTGAGTGGCATTAAGGGTATGATGCCCACCAATGGGTATGAGCAGAACATCAGCATCGGCTACTTCTTCTAACTGCTCTTCTTGTAGTGTATGGCCTAAATCTCCTAAATGGCAAATGACTACCTCATCCATATGAATGACGTAAATAGTATTGCGCCCCAGTTCTTGACCCCGTTTACTATCATGATACGAGGCCACGCCTGTAATTAAGACATCGCTAATCTCATATTCACCAGGGCCACGTACAACATGGGGATTGCCACCTACACCTTGTGCATAGTTATGCCCGGCATGGTTATGGCTAATGGTGACGATAGGGGCATTGACCTTGCCCAGCGAGTAACCCGGCTGAGGTGGAAATGGGTCGGTAATCAGACTAACGTTTTTGCCACGCAACTGAAAACAGGAGTGGCCCAACCATGTAATGTCCATACTATACAATTCGCTTTTCTCAACAGTTCGGGCGGGGACTTATTGTCCTCGCCCGAAGTATATTGTACCATATGGATAGGCAGGAAACAAGGGAAATAGTCCCTTGTTTCCTTCGAATTTCCTGGTCCCCATAAGCTGACTTACCTCTCATCCGCCGTAGCTAAAGCTTCCGCCACCGCTTCATTCATTAAAGATCCGCTTATCGTTACATCCCCATTGGGAGCTTTGGAAGCAAAGGTGAGCGTACTATAGGCCACCATCACCTTGACCTCACGATTGCGTACACCAACGCGCACCGTGGACCCTTCCACAGCATTTTTAATACGCTGAGCGACCAGTTCGGCACCATGCTGTTCAGCGCGAATCACGGCAGTCATAATGCCAGGGCCATTGACCGAGAGCATATCTTCTTTGCGAATTTTGGAGCGCAGATAGGGGAGCAATTTACGGGCGGCTTCGGTCGCCTGTCGGTCCTCGCGTTCACGATGGATATCTGTACCTTTAGCACCTTCAAGGATAAAGCGAAACACGATCACACTTTGAGCATTGCAGATACGGCGCATTTTGCGCTGACCCGCCTCTAAGTCCTTGGTAGAGTCTACCATCTGCCAAATGTAATGCTCACGTTTGCGCCAGAAATCATAGTAGCCCTGCATACGGGCCAGAGCTTCCAGGAAAATGGTGAAGAACGTCCAGATGGCCTGCTGGGGATTGCTCATCGTAAAGTCACGGCAAGCAATCAGTTGCCGCGCAATGGGGCCGATCTTCATGGTTGAGGCTTTATAATTTTGCTGAGTCAGTACCTTAAGATGACCGGCATAGATACGTCGACGCTGCTTAAGGAAATCTCGTATCGTTAGTGGCCCTTTATTGTAGACGACACAGTCGGGTTCATAAATCAGCCTATAACCAAGCTGGGAGATCAAGGCCTGGATAGATATTTCATCCACGGCACTATTAGCGGGGATGCCTGAGATGACGTTACGGAAAGCAATGACTTCACCCAGTTTGGGAGAGATACGAGCGACGCGATCATGCAAACGCCACAGCAAGTGAATAGCATGACCCATGAAGGTATTAGGATCGTTGACTGGCACCGGTCGCCCACCGACCATACCAATAGAGGGGTCCTTGAATGGCGCACAAAGACTCTCGATAGCTCCCGTTTCGGGAATAACATCTGCACCTATCAGCACTACCACTGGACTGGTAGCGTGTTTCAGAAACATGTTAATAGCCGAAGCCTTGCCTTCGCGTTTCTCTTGTACACATAGATATACTCGTGGCTCCTGGAGAGCCACTTCAGACACAATGGGAACAGTGCGATCAGTACAGCCACTAGCAACGATGATCACTTCCTCAACACACATGGATGGACCTTGTTGCGCCAGAACAGCCCGGATAGTGCGCTCGATATTGGCCTCTTCATTATAGGCCATGATACCGACACTACAGCCAATGTATTCATTGCTGCTCTGTTCCAGTCCATGCACTTGTATTGACTCTGCTTGATTCACTACATTCGTTGCCATGCCAGGCGTCTCCTTTGTTCATTTCCTACAGAGTTTTTATGAGTTCGTTCTCGTGTACATCTCGGTGATGTATCACACGACCGAATACACATTATCTCTGGTATTTTTATCTATTCAAACGTATCAATCTATTTGAAACAACGTAAATGCTCCTTACGAGTAGGGTATCATGAAGAATACTCGAACAAAATTGAAATTAGGTTGAGATATGGTTACAAACATGAGTTGGTGGTTGAAAAAGAAGCACACCGTATTTATACTGATGTAGACATATTTCCTTTTGTCAGCCTCATTCTCTACATATCACAAACACTGTAGCCATGCAGCGTACCTCATTGACAGGTAGCGAAAGGACAGCTATACTCCGACCTATCAGAAGGAGATAGTTTGCTTATGCGTATACAAGAACACATCAAATTATCTACGGCAGCTGCTGTAGTAGCCTTACCCTGGCTGAAAAAAGATATATGGATTCCTTTTGTAGCCAGCATTGGTATCGATGTCGATCACTATCTCTGGCATGCCGTGACACATCGTACATTGAGCTTGCCAGCGGCGGTGCACTATTTCGGGCAGGCTGACCCACCACGATTACCACAGGCAAAATTGCTGCACCATCCACTGGTGCTTGGGCTTTTACTCTTTATTGCAACACTCACTCGCTCACGCATTCTCTGGCTAATTCTAGCTGGCTTGCTGTTCCACGTAAGCCTGGATGCTATTCATATCTCACAGATGAATTACCTCAAAAAGTCATTGAGTGAGCAGGCAGCTTATACCTGCCCGCATTGCGGGCAGCATTGCGAAGCCTTACAATTGCATACCGTCCATATTGCCAGGAATTTGCTTGATCGCTACAACCCCCAACATTTTGTCGTATTATGTCCGAGTTGTCATGAAAAGGCTCATGCGAGGAGAAAACCGTGAAATGTGTGATACGTAGCCGCCTAGCATCAGAATGACGACCTTGAACATAAGAAAACAGAACTTTTCAACTTCATGAGTTGGGATGTATGGAATCGCCGATCTGTAACATCTCGACGTACCATATTAGAGTATGATATAATCGCTCTGACAATTGATAGACAGATACATCAAGTGAGTTTTCAAATATCAGGGATGAAATGTCACGAGTGCAATGAATTGCGCTCACATAATCACCCTCATTTATTAAATGAACTACGAAAGTGAGGAATATATCGTGGCCCAATGGCTTCCAGCACTCCGCATAGTGCAAATCATTCTCTGTGTTGCCGTTATCCTCTTCATCTTGCTCCAGGTACGAGGAGCAGGTTTGGGCAGCGCTTTCGGCGGTAGTAGTGCAGGCTCGGTCTTTAAGACACGACGTGGCGTAGAGCGTTTGATCTTTAATCTGACTATCACCTTCGTGATACTCTTTGCCCTGGTTTCTGTACTCAGTGCGGTGTTTCGCTAATACTTCTTTTTCACGAGTATTTTCTAGCAAAAGTGTCTGGCGGAAAGCTCTGTTTTTTTCCGTCAACGTGCTTTCTTTGCTTACGCTCTGTTTGGGCTTGAGTAACTGTGGCTTTTTCTCAAACGCTACAGGACAAGCAAGTCAGAGCCATTCTGCATTGGTAGTACAGCAGCCTCCTCAAGCACGTTTAACCTACGTAGCTCTCGGAGCTTCTGATACCTTTGGCATTGGAGCCGATGATCCCCAATCGGAAAACTGGCCCACCGACCTTTCAATCAAGCTAGGCCGAGGTGTACGCCTTGTCAATCTGGGCATTCCCGATGTCTCTTTGCATGATGCGCTGAGTGTTGAGTTACCCGTTGCTCTCGATGCCCACCCAAACATAGTGACAATCTGGTTAGCGGTCAATGATCTGAAAGATAACGTGCCGCTTCGTAATTATGCCCACGATCTGGATCTGCTGTTGGGCCGTATTCAGACAGCATATCCCCATGCACGTATCGCTGTAGCCAATGTACCCAACCTTACATTGGTACCGTATTTTGCCCCATATGATCCTCAAACGTTGTCTTCACTCATTCAGGATTACAATACCACCATTGCATCTACTGTGCTGCACCACCATACCCTGTTGGTAGACCTGTTCAAGCAATGGCACGAGTTACGCCAACATCCAGAATACATTAGTAGTGATGGTCTCCATCCGAGCACGTTAGGCTATACACGTATTGCAGAAATATTCTACCAGAGCTTGCAGAGTCCTTCATGACACAGCTTTTCGGCATTCCCATTGATACATTGATAACAATACTACTGATCACGACGTTGGTCATTGTTGGCGTTGTAGTTGTGCTGGCACTCGGCAATCTGCTTTTCTTTAAGATTGGCGTGCGCAATATTCCTCGCCGTCGTACTCAGATGTGGCTGATTGTCTTTGCCCTGATGCTCTCAACCACCTTATTGTCCAGCGCACTTGCCACAGGTGATGTGATCACTACAGCGGTACAGAGTGTGGCCGTGTATAATCTGGGTAGCGTAGACGAGACCATTACGGGTGGACACGGCGCACTGGGCCTCTTTCCCGATGGAGTCTATCGCGAGGTCGTCGACCTTGCTCAGCATAACCACGACATTGCAGCAGTCGGAGCAGCCCTCGTTGAACAGAACTTGCTGGTAGCCGATATTACCTCGCGTCAGGTACGCTCGAAAGTGACGGCCCTGGCTGTCATCCCTGGTAGCGAGCAAGGCTTTGGTGGCATGCAGGACGACCAGAGCCACAAGCCCTTGGCCATTGCAGCTCTCAGTAACAACGAAGTCTACCTCAATCATACTACAGCCATTTTGCTCAACGCCCATACCGGCGACTCCATTTACCTGTACTCCCAACGCTGGACAGGCATTCGTTACAAGATGCGCGTGGCCGGTATTGTAATCGATGGTGGCTTAGTTGGCTCAACGCCAGCTCTTCTGAGTAATGTACAGACGTTCCGCAACATCGAACATCGCTACGACGATATCTCCGAGATCTTTATTTCCAATCATAACGATGGTAGTGTCAGCAATGCCGATCTATCCGACCGGATAGCGGACCTCCTGCGCGACCGTATTCGCGAAGATGAACGGGTTACCGAGATCAAACAGATCGGTGTGCAAACTTCACAGAAGGCCGAAGACCTCTTCTCGCGAGTCTTTGCCCTCTTCTGTCTCTTTGCCCTCGCTATTGGACTGCTTCTGATCTTCCTGATCTTTATCTTATTAGCAGCAGAACGACGTGTCGAAATGGGCATGGCTCGTGCCATCGGCGTACAGCGCCGACACATCGTCCTCATGTTTCTCTTCGAGGGTACGGTCTATGACCTGCTCGCCTCATTCGTCGGGTTGGGCGTTGGTATAGGCTTAGGAACCTTGCTCGTCGTCTTTCTCGGTCCCACCCTGGCACGCTTTAACTTCCCGCTTAAACTGACCATTCAGCCGCATAGCCTGATTCTTACCTATTGCCTGGGTGTCATCTTCACCTTCTGTTCTGTGGTCACCTCGTCCTGGCTCGTCAGTCGTATGACTGTCGTTGACGCTATGCGTGACCTGCCAGAACCGAGCAGGAGTAATCTTTCGCTTGGCGAAGCCTGTATACAAATCTTGAAAACGTTGGGCAATGTTGGTCAATCATTGCTCAGGTGGCATCGGCCCCGTAAAGGTGCAGCGAAATTGCTCGCCAGAAGAATACTACGCTCATTGGAGTTGTTGACCGATGCCTTGATCGACTTAGTCCGTTCACTGCTCCTCCTGGGCTTTTTGCCCTTGCTTGCAGGTTACTGGCTGATGCAATATGGCCTGGAAAACACCCAGATTGCCTACTTCTCGTTAGGCTTTTCACTAATCGTGCTGGGCGCCGGGTTGCTCATAAAGTCAGTCTTCGAATTTATTGCCAATCTATGGCTACAGATACAAGGCTCTCACCCACTACGCATACCTGCTATCGCTAACAAGATATTCGTCGCCATTGCCGGGCCGCTGCTAGTCGCCTACTGGGCCTTGCCCTTTGACGCCTTAGCACGTCTGGGCCTGCCCCGTTTCTACGGTGGTATCGAAGTTTTCTTTCTGGCTGGCCTGATGATGATACTGGGAACGATCTGGGTCGTAGTCACATATGCGGAAGTGCTTGTGTATCCGCTGCTTGCTCTCTGCTCAAGGCTGCCAGGATTGTACATTCTAACGCGCCTGGCGTCCGCTTACCCGCTACATCGTCGTTTCCGTACAGGTTTGAGTATCGTTATGTTTAGCCTGGTAGTCTTTGCTATGACGGTTATGGCGGTGATTACCAATGCCATGCAGAATAACTATGTGGATATTAACACGCAAACAGGTGGCTACGATATTCAGGCAGTCGCCTACTTCAAAGCCATCCCTGATATGCGTGCTGCTCTGATCCAGCATGGCATTAATCCCAACGCATTCTCCGCGATCGGTACACGTACCTCAACGGCGGTAGGCATCATTCAACTGAGCAACCACAACCCCGCATGGCGCATGTATCCAGCCCAGGTAGTCAGCGATGCCTTTCTACAAGGATATGGACTACACCTGACGGCACGCGCCAAAGGATTTAATAGCGATAGTGCTGTCTGGCAGGCACTGCAAACACACTCTAACTACGCCCTCATCGACAGTAGCGCCTTACCCTATCGCTCTGATAGGGTCACTACTCTCCCTGTCTATGACCCTAACTCGCCTCTGCCAGCCGATGCAGGCGTACCAACTTATCCACCAGGATTTGATCCCCAATATACCTTTACCCTGAGCGGTGTCTATCAGGGCGATAGCACCTTTCCTGCTACCCCCGTCTGGGTGACCGGTGTCCAAGACTCTTCGCCTGACGCTTCGCCATCTGCGTTAACACCTGCCATCAAATTGACCATTATCGGCGTCGTAGACAACGGAGACAGCTCCCACTTTGGGCTGTATATTCCACAAGCAGCCTACACCGGCAGCACTACCAGCATAGCTACGCCCGAGGCGCAAACGTACTACTTCAAAGTCGCGCCCGGCCAGGACAAGCGTGCTCTGGCTCTGGCCCTCGGTTCTACCTTCCTGGATAATGGCCTGGAAACAACCGTATTGGAAGATGCCATCTGGCAGATACGCGGCCCTCGTATCTTCCTCAGCAACGCCTTGCTCGGCGTCGTTGGCCTGACCCTGCTGCTAGGTGCCACCGCCCTTGCCATCACCGGCACACGCGCTGTCATTGAGCGACGTCAGCAGATCGGTATGCTCCGTGCTCTGGGTTGCAGTCGTCGCCTGCTCCAGGGAGCATTTCTCTGTGAGTCCTTCCTGATCGGTGCACTGGGCAGTATCCTGGGGATAGTGCTCGGTCTGATTCTTGCCAACAATATCTTCGCCGTCAACTTCTTCGAACAATTCAATACCGATTTGACTTTTAGCGTACCATGGCAAGAGCTAGGGCTAATCGTAGCCATTGCATTGCTGGCCTCATTTCTGGGGGCATTGTTGCCTGCATGGCAGGCGGGAAGAATTAGTCCGGCGGAGGCGATACGGTATCAGTGAGGCTAACGCAAGCCAGAAGAGGAGGTACCATGCCAGGGTATCATCAACGCCTTACAGTATTCAGCTTCACCTGTTTACTCATCCTGATCCTCGCTGCATGTAGCACCGCTAGCAGTGGAGGAAACAACGGCGGATCAAGTTCAACACCGACTACATCTACAGTCAGTGGTAGTAGCCCGACGGCTACCGCCAGCGCAACCCCACAGATAGGGCTGGGGGCACAGCCATGCCCCGATGCCGTCAAAGACTCGGCGCACTGGGACCCCATCGTCGGCACACAGAGCGGCGTCAGTAAAGTTGGGCGTGTTACCTGTGGCAACCTTATGGGTCAGCCCACCCTCCAGGCGCTGATTCTGGTGGGCTATCAAGGTACGGGCAATATTGTCGATGTCTACGTCTACAACCATATCACCGATCCCAGCCCTACTCAACTCTTCAAATTGCAGAATCTCTATAAAGGCGACGCCAGAATTAGCCACTACAATACCGTCATTACAGCAGAGGTCGATCAGAACTCTAGCCTGAACAAAAATCGGCCCAACGCTGCTCTTCAAATCGATCTCTTCCGCGAATTTCAGTGGTCGAATAGTGCTGGTACACTGATTCCCGTCAGCTTCCCCGGCATCTTCCCTGATCTCACCCGCTATCAGGCGGAAGCCGATCAAGTTGAGGTCAATGCAGGCCATCAGCCGGGGAAGCTGAGTGCGACCATGACGGCACAAGCTCTGGCTGCCAATCAGGATTTGCTCAAATGGCAGCCCAACTCACCTGCTACTATCGTCAGTGGCGGTGAGCAACATGATCTTGATGCCGTAGTGAATGTTAGAAGCACCTACGCTGTTAGTGGCACCATCACCGTCAGCATGAGCCGTCTGGAAGGAAACAGCTACGGTGGTATCTGGGAAGTAACCTCCGTGACCACGAATGGCATGTCCATCACCGCACCTCAGAGTCGCGCTCGCTTGAGTAGTCCGGTTGCTG
>WNGQ01001664.1_pt1 | contig 24908 bp, 22 predicted proteins | sample 5407661 | NCBI WGS metagenome assembly WNGQ01 (sample SAMN13153382, study PRJNA577476) | soil metagenome | isolation source: 60 cm soil or saprolite under Garry oak tree replicate 2 | place: USA:California | collected 2016-06-15 | reverse complement strand
CGACATCCGCCAGTGGACCTTCGGTTGCGCGATGACGTTGGCACAGTCAGTAACAGTGGCAGCCGCCACCGCCGCCATCGCGCCGCTCGCCGTCACGATGAACCTGCGTCGTTCGGTCGTCACACTGCCCTCCTCACACTGCCACGAACTGATGGTAGGCGCCTTCGGCGACCCGATCCCAGGGACCCACTAGCGCCTGGAACTTCGTGAAGGACGCGTGCACCTTCCGGGCCATGGGAGTCCTCTCGGATTCCTCTCTGACAACCTCGGCCGAGAGCTTTTTGAGATCGCGGAGCACCGGCACCGGGAGCTGGAGAATCTCGACCTTACCCTTGAACTCCGTCTTGAGCCGCTCAAGCGCAATGGCGTTCTTCACGTGGTAGTCCGTGAGGCCATATACTTGCACTGCGGCAACGGCATGGTCGAGAGTCCGCCGCAGATCAATCGGGAGCGCCTCGTACGCCTTCTTGTTGAAGCCGAACTCGTTCACATTGCCCGGCTCTTGCCAACCAGGATAGTAGTAGTAGCGCGCGGTCTTGTGGAGGCCCAGCTTCATGTCGTCATGCGGTCCCACCCATTCGCAGGCATCGATCACTCCCCGCTCGAGCGCGGCATAGATCTCCGCCCCCGGAATAAGGACCGACGTGCCGCCGGCCTTGACATAGACCTTCCCGCCGAGGCTCGAACCAATGCGCATCTTTAGCCCCTTGTAGTCGCCCATCGTGGCGATCTTCTTCCTGAACCATCCAGCCATCTGCGGGGCCGTCGCCGGGGCAGGGCGCGGTACGAGGTTGAAAGGTGCGTACGTCTCTTCCCAGAGCTTGAGCCCTTCGCCCTGGTAGTACCAGGCCACCATACCCTCGGGATTCATGCCGAAGGGGATGCTCGTGAACCACGAGACCGCGGGTTCCTTCGCGGTCCAGTAGTACGAGCTGGCCATGAAGGCCTCGATCGTGCCCTTCGAGGCGGCGTCGAAGCAGTCGAACGGCTGCATGATCTGACCGCCCGGGAAGACCTCGATCCGGAATCGCCCACCGCTCATCTCCTCGACAACCATCGCCAGCCGCTGGGCGGCGCCCTGGAGTACGTCGAGCGCCGGAGTCCAGGCCGTGGACATTCGCCACTGGACCTTCGGCTGGGCGATGACGCTGGGGGCGTCGACGATGGTGGCAGCGGCGACGGCTGCTATCGCCCCGCCCGCCTTCAGGATGAACCTGCGGCGTTCGGTCGTCACATTGCCCTCCTCACTCCTGCTCCCGACTATGATGCAGACGTTGCAAGCCGGGATCCGGTGTGTCGATAGGATATCGGTAAGCTGATTTCCTGGTGGGTCGGGGCTGTGCCGAGGAGATCGGCGCGGATGGGCACCGTGCTCGGTGCCTCACTTGCAGTGAGCGGTCCGCTGTTGCTTCGTCGCGATCGCGGCACCTCGCCGGAGCGTCCAGATTCGTGACCTACACCTACCGCCGAGCAAGAGCTCGTCCGGCGAGTATATGTGGCACCGGCCCAACGCGTCAACCGCGAGGAAATTGCACATAGTGCGTTCCCCAATTTTGGTCTAGCTGGAGCCGCCTCTCGTCGAGTACGCAAACGAGAGCGCCTTTGCGGCTGACTGCCCCGGGCATACAATTCACGTACAAAGTCGACGACGCCAACTCTACGCCATCACCCGATGGAGAAACCAATGGCCACACCCGCCAACGTACGCCCCGCTGACGACCTCTGGCCCAGCCTGCCGCTCGCGGAATGGCAGGACACCCGCGACACCCTTCACATGTGGCTACAGATCGTCGGAAAGACTCGTCTGGCCCTCTCGCCAAAGCAGAACCACTGGTGGCACGTTCCGCTGTACGTGACTGCCCGCGGCCTGACCACGAGCCCGATTCCCTACGGCCTCCGCACCTTCGAGGTCGAGCTCGACTTCATCGATCACCGGCTCATCGTCCGGACCAGCGACGCGTGAAGATGCGGCCGGTGCCCACGGAGATCGAGAACCCCATCCCCTTCCTCGAGGACCGGCGTCACGCCGCCTACGACGCGGAACAGGTCAACCGCTTCTTCCGCGTGCTGGCCCAGGCCGACAGGATCACGAAGCGGTTTCAGGGGCGGTTCCTGGGGAAGACCAGTCCGGTGCACTTCTTCTGGGGCGCCCTGGATCTCGCCCTCACGCGATTCAGCGGGCGGCGCGCTCCCGAGCCCAAGGAGAGCGAGTGGTGGGTCCTGCGCGAGTCGAGCTCACACGAGGAGATCAGCATGGGGTTCTGGCCGGGAAGCGGTTCCGTGGCCGAGCCTGCGTTCTACGCGTACACGCGTCCGGAGCCTCCCGCTCTCGCTTCGACCTCGATCCGTCCGGTCGGAGCCTACTACAGCCGAGAGCTGGCCGACTTCATCCTCCCGTACGAGGCGGTCCGGTCGGCTTCCTCGCCAGACGACGCGGTCCTGGATTTCTATCAGAGCGCCTACGAGTCGGGGGCTGATCTCAGTCGTTGGGACCGCGCCGCGCTCGACCGGCCGCCGAAAGAGTGGTCCTGAAGCCTTCAGCGGAGCCCTTTGTTCGGGTTGATCAGATACTTCCCGCCCGTGGCCTGCTTGCCATAGACGGCGATCTCTTCGATTCGCAGCGCCTCGACGAGAGAGATTTCCTTCGTGTAGGTGCTCGCGAACGTGGTCTTGATCTCGGCCGCGACCCGCTCTCGAAGCTTCTGGGCCGCCTCGAATCCAATCTTCTGCAAGAAGGGGGTGAGCAGCCAGCCGCCAATGCCCCAGGCCATGCCGAAGGTTCGGTTGAACTCGGTCGGCCCGCGGTCCAGTCCGCCGTAGATGTATACCTGCTTGTGCGTCGTGGACCCATAACGGCTGTATTCCTTCGCCGTCTTGTTCGCTGCCGTCTCCATGGCCGTGAGTATTTGCCCCGCCAGTCTTCCGCCGCCGATCGCATCGAAGGCCACCGTGGCGCCGGTGGCGACGAGCGCCTCGGTCAGGTCGTCCATGAAGGTCGGCGAGTCCGAGTTGCACACGTGCGTGGCACCGAGCTTCTTGAGGACGTCGACGTGCTCGGGCTTGCGCACGATGTTCACCAGGCCGACGCTGTCCTTGATGCAGATCCGGTTGAGCATCTGCCCGAGATTGGAGGCGGCCGCCGTGTGCACGAGCGCCTTGTGACCTTCCGCGCGCATGGTTGCGACCATCCCGAGCGCGGTGAGCGGATTGACGAAGCAGGAGGCGCCCTCGGCCGGGGTGGTACCCGGCGGCAACACCAGGCATTGCACGGCCTTGATGCAGCGGTACTGCGAGTACATCGCTCCCCCGAGGATGGCGACGGTCTTGCCCATCAGCGCTTGCGCTGCCGGAGACGCCCCCGCCTGGATGACCACCCCGGCCCCTTCGTTGCCGACGGGCAGCGACTGCTCCAGACGCCCTGCCATCGCCTTCGTCGCTGCCGGTGGGATGCTCGCCGTCACCACGGGGTTGTGCGCCGTGCCGGATGCTTTGGCGGTGCTCATGTCGGCTCCGGCGAAAAGGAGTCCCTGGTCGGAGGGATTGATGGGCGAGGCATCGATGCGGACGATTACCTCCTCCGGTTTTGGCTCAGGCGTGGGGACACTGACGAGCGATAGCTCGACGATGCCCTCCTTCCTCGCCATTGAACGAAGCTGGAGTCCAGTGCGCGCGCCGGTGTCTGCCATGTGTCACCTCACGACGGCGGCAGGACGGTCGGCGCCCTGTCGAGTGCCGGCATGGCGGTGGGCGGCGGCCACCAGGGCATCCACCGCCTCTTCCGTCGTGTCGAAGGCGCAGGCGATCCGGATGATGCCCTCACTGGGGGCACCGCGCCGGGAGAAGCTGTAGCCCTCGGCGACCAGCCCGTCCCAGACCGGCTGCGGCAGGCTGACGAGGACGAAGTTGATCTCGGTGGGGCTCCGGAACCGAACGCCGGGAATCTTCGCCAGCCCCTCACGGACCCGCTGGGCCATGGCATTGGCGTGGCGGGCGTTCCGGAGCCACAGGTCGTTGGCGATGAAGGCCTCGAGCTGCACGGAGAGGAAGCGCATCTTCGAGAAGAGGTGGCCGCCGCGCCGGCGGCGGTAGCGCATGGTCTGGGCCAGCTCGCGGTTGAAGAACACGACGGCCTCGGCGGTGAGCGCCCCGTTCTTGGTGGCACCAAAGGAAAGCGCGTCGACGCCTGCCATCCAGGTCGCCTCGGCCGGCGTGCAGCCGAGCCGGGCCACGGCGTTGGCCAGGCGGGCGCCGTCCATGTGCACCCACAGGCGCCGTGCGCGGGCCGCCTCGGCGATGCCGCGCACCTCGCTCAGGGCGTACACCGTGCTCGTCTCCGTGCCCTGCGTGATGCTGACTGCCCGCGGCGGCACCTCGGTGGCGGAGCGCGCGGCGGCCTCGTCGACCATCCGGACCATCTCGGCAACAACGATCTTGCCGTCCACGGTCGGCACGGGGATCGGCCGGGCGTTGCCTCCCGACCAGAACTCGGGCCCGCCGCACTCGCTCCCGTGCAGGTGAGCGGCCTCGGACATGTAGATGGCCCCATAGGGCGCGGCGACGATCGACGCGCAGAGCCCGTTGGCGGCCGTTCCCGTGCCCACGGGATAGACCTCGACCTCGGTCTCGAACAGCTCAGCGAAGCGGGCCTGGAGCCCCTCGGTGATGGAGTCGGCGCCGTACGGCGCGGTGTCGCCTGCGTTCGCGGCGACGAGCGCCTCCAGGATCTCGGGGGCGGCGCCGGATACGTTGTCGCTGTAGAAGTTCTTCTTCACGCTCACAGAGGCCTCCTTGGCTCGACAGGTCGGGGATTCGCGGACCAACGGCCGGGTCGCCGCAATGAATCCACCATAGGCGAGGATGCGCCGCGCGGCAAGGGCCGGGGCCGACCGGCGCGCGGCCACGCCACATCGTGCTCCCCTGGAGTATGATCCGCATGGAGGAAGCCACGCCCATGACCATGGCACACTTTCAGATCACGCCGCTCCATCCCTCGCTGGGCGCCGAAATCGCCGGCGTCGACCTCAGCGCCCCGATCGACGAGCCGACCCGGCACGCCCTGACGCGCGCGCTGGCCGACCATCTGGCCCTGGTGTTTCGCGGCCAGTCCTTGACGCCGGTCCAGTATCTCGCCGCCGCGTCGATATTCGGGCCGCCGATGGAGCAGCACTATTCACAGCACAACATGCCGGACTTCCCGATGATCGGGCTGATCTGGCACCGGAACGGTCAGCAGCCGGCCGAGCAGTGGCATACCGACCATACCAACCGTGAGCGTCCGCCGGCGGCCACCATCCTGTACGGGGTGGAGATCCCGTCGGCCGGCGGCGGCACGAGCGTGGCGAGCATGCGCGCGGCGTACGTCGCGCTTCCGGAGAGCGAGCGCCGTCGCCTCGAGTCGCTCACCACGTTCAACGGCCTGGACGGCCACGCCGACACGCGCCCGGAGGACCGGGACAAGTACGGCAAGCCGGTCGAGCATCCGATGGTGCGCACCCATCCCGTGCATGGCTCGAAGGCGGTGTACTTTCACATCTCCAAGGCCACGCACATCGACGGCATGACGCCCGAAGCGAGCAAAGCCTACATGCGCGATCTGCTCGACCGGATGATCCGGCCGGAGATCGTCTATCAGCACGTCTGGCGCAAGGGCGACGTCCTGGTCATCGACGACCGCGCGACCATGCACCGGGCCCACGGCGACTACGACCGGAGCCAGAGCCGCGTGCTGTGGCGGATCATCGTCGAGGGCGATCGTCCTCGGCTCGCGTGAGGCGCGTCGGCGGCCCGGCGTGGACGCGACGCCTCCCCTCATGAGGCACGGCTGATCGATGCGCGCCGTGCTCTGTCACGCGTGGGGACCTGTCGAGGGTCTCCGCCTCGGCGACGCGCCGTCGCCCATTCCTGCCGACGGTGAGGTGGTCATCGCGGTCAGGGCCGCGGGGATCAACTACGCCGATGCCATCATGGTGGCCGGGCACTACCAGACGAAGCCGCCGCTGCCGTTCAGCCCCGGCCTCGAGGCGGCGGGGATTGTCGCCGCCTGCGGAGACGGCGTGACGCGCTTCAGGCCGGGCGATCGCGTGATGGCGATCCTCGCCCACGGTGGCCTCGCCGAGCTCGCGGCCGCTCCCGAGGCGGAAACCTTCGCGATTCCCGGCCGCATGAGCTTCGAGGAGGCCGGCGCGTTTCCCATCGCATACATCTCGAGCCACGTCGCGCTCCGCTGGCAGGCCCGGCTGGAGCCAGGCGAGACGCTGCTCGTGCTGGGAGCGGCAGGAGGGGTGGGGCTCACCGCCGTCGAGATCGGCAAGGCCATGGGCGCCCGCGTGATCGCCGCGGCCAGCACGGCCGAGAAGCTCGCGGCGGCCCAGGAGCGCGGGGCGGACGACGTCGTCAACTATGTCGAAGAAAAGCTCACGGACCGCGTGATGACCCTGACGAACGGCAAGGGCGCCGACGTGTGCTTCGATCCCGTCGGCGGAGATCTCTTCGACTCCGCGCTGTCGTCGCTCGGGTGGGGCGGCCGCATCCTCCTCATCGGCTTCGTGGCCGGCGTGCCGCAGATCCCGGCCAACCGGCTCCTCGTGAAGCATCGCGCCGCGCTCGGATCCTCGTTGCGGTACTTCCGCTGGCACGCGCCGGACAAGCTCCTCCGGTCCGTCGAGGAGCTCGTGCGGTGGTACGGCGAGGGCAAGCTCCGGCCGCTCGTCACTCACCGCCTGCCGCTCGAGCAGAGCGTGGAGGCGATCCGGCTGCTCACGGACCGCAAGGCCCACGGCAAGGTCGTGGTGCTGGTGGAGCCCCGATGATGGAGATCCGCGTGGAGCAGCACGGGCGGCACATCGTGATGGTGACGATCGACAACCAGCCGCGCCGCAACGCCATGACCAGGCCGATGATGGCGGAGCTGGCGCGGGTGTGGGACGAGCTCGAGCGGGGCGACTGCCGCTGCATCGTGCTGACCGGAGCCGGAGACCGCGCCTTCTCCGCCGGGGCCGACATCAGCGGCGACCTCTCGGCTCGCGCGGAGACCGCCAAGGTTCTCAGCCGCGCGCTCCTGAAGACCGACGCGTACTCGAAACCGATCGTGGCCGCGGTCAACGGCGACTGCGTCGGCGGCGGGCTGGAGCTCCTCCTCTCCACGGACATCCGGGCCACCGCGCCCCACGCGCGGTTCGGCCTTCCCGAGGTGCGCTGGTCGATCTATCCCTTCGGCGGCGCCACGATCAAGCTGATCCAGCAGATCGGGCACGTCCACGCGATGGATCTCCTGCTCACCGGCCGGCTCGTGGATGCGGAGGAGGCGATGCGCCGGGGTCTCGTCAACCGCATCGTGCCTGCCGCCGACCTCATGGCGTGGGCGCTCGAGACCGCGGAGGTCATCGCGGCCAACAGCCCGTCCGCGGTGCAGGCCGTGAAGCAGCAGATCAGCGCGACGATCGCCGAGCACGCGCGCTCACGCGAGGCGCTCGACCAGGAGCTCGGCGACCGGGTGCGGGCCAGCGCGGAGTTCGCCGAGGGCGTTGCCGCGTTCCGGGAGAAGCGTCCGCCCCGCTACGAGTGACCGGCGGCCCGTCCGGCGCCACGACGGCTGCACCGGAACGGTGGCGAGTGCTAGCATACGCGCATCATGACCCCCGGGATCCCGCCGTCAGCATCCGACGTGCGCGTGGAGCGCGCTGACCGCGTCCTCACGCTGACCTTCGATCGTCCGGGCGACCAGAACCGGCTCACCCGTGACGTCCTCCTGACGATGCAGGGGATTGCCGACGATCTCCGCGATGACGACGAGATCCAGGCCGTGGTCGTCACGGGAAGCGGCTCAGAGTTCTTCTCGATGGGTATCCTGAACCCGGCCGTGCGGGCCAGCTATACGAAAGAGCAGATCCTCGACCTGGTCCGGATCGCGAACCGGCTCTACGATGCCATCGAGGCGCTGCCCCAGATCGTCATCGCGGCATTCAACGGCGCCGCGCGAGCGGGCGCGGCGGAGCTGGCCCTCGCGTGCGACATCCGGCTGGCCGCCGCCCACGCGACCTTCAGGCTTCCGGAGGCGCTGTGGGGAGGCTTTCCTGGAGCGGGCGGGCCGGTGCGGCTCCCCGCCATCGTCGGCCGCGGGCGCGCCCTCGAGCTCATCTGCACGGGCCGCGAGATCGACGCGGGGGAGATGGAGCGCCTCGGCCTCGTCCTGGCCGTGTACCCCGCCGACCGCTTGCGGGCGGAAGCCCAGGCCCTGGCCGCCCGCATCGGCGCGAGCGGTCCGCTCGCCACGCGGGGCGCCAAGCGCATCATGAACGCCGGCCGGGCCGCCGGCTTCGCTGCCGCCCGTTCCCTCTCCGACGCCCTCCGTCACGCCCTCGAGTGGAGCCGTGACGTCGACGAAGGCATGGCCGCGCACCGCGAGGGCCGGCCGCCGCGATTCACCGGGCGATGAGCGCGCGCCCGACGAGCCGGACGCTGGGGGATCTCCTCGACGAGATGGCCGCGGAACGGCCGCACGCCCAGGCGCTCGCCTTCCGCGACGAGCAGCTCACCTACGCCGCGCTGCGCGCTCGCGTCGACGAGCTCGCGCGCGCGCTCGTCGCGGTGGGGGTGACGCGCGGCGATCGAGTCGCGGTACTGCTGCCGAACCGCCCGGAGTGGGTGGTGGCCGCGCTCGCCATCGCCAAGATCGGCGGCATCGTGTCGGCGATCAGCACCTTCTCCACGGCCCGCGAGCTGGGCTGGATGCTCGAGCATTCCGAGGCGGTGGCCCTCATCACAGTCTCGGCCTTTCGGGGGCGCGCCTACCTCGACGCGCTCCACGACCTCTGTCCCGAGCTGGCCGCGAGCGCGCCCGGAGCCCTTCGAAGCGAACGACTGCCGAGGCTCCGGACCGTCGTGTCCATGGACGGGCGGCGCGTGGACGGAGTGTTCCAGCCGGAGGACTTCTTGGGGCGGGGGGCCGACCTGGGCACCGCGGCGCTGAGGGAGAGGCAGCGGTCGGTGAGCCCGAGTGACGTGTGCTACCTCCTGTACACCTCGGGATCGACGGCCACGCCGAAAGGCGTCACGCTCGCGCACGGCAGCATCATCGAGAACGGGTTCAACATCGGAGAGCGCCAGCATCTGACGCCCGCGGATCGGCTCTGGCTCGCCGTGCCGCTCTTCTGGTCGTTCGGCTCGGCGAACGCGCTGCCCGCGATCCTGACGCACGGCGGGTGCGCGGTGCTGCAGGAGAGCTTCGAGCCGGGGGAAGCGCTGGAGCTGCTCGAGCGCGAGCGGTGCAGCGTCTACTACGGCATGGCGAACATGGCGCGCGCCATGCTGGAGCATCCGGATCGTCGCCGGCGGCGGCTCGACTCCATGCGCACCGGCCTGACCATCGGTCTCCCGGAGGACATCGAGATGACGATGGAGGCGGTGGGCGCTCGCGAGCTCTGCAACGTGTACGGGTCGACGGAGACGTACGGCAACTGCGCGGTCACCGACGCCCACGATCCCCTCGCGCGGCGCCTGCACACGCAGGGCCTGCCCCTGCCCGGCATGGACATCCGCGTGGCGGACCCCGAGACGCGGCGGCCACTGCCGGCGGGAGAGGTGGGCGAGCTATGCGTCGCCGGTCATGTCACGCCAGGCTACTTTCGGGCGCCGGAGCTCGACGCGGCCGCCTTCGACGCTGAAGGATATTTTTACACGGGCGATCTCGGGCTGGTGGGCGACGACGGGCGGGTGCGCTTCCGGGGCCGGTTGAAGGAGATGATCAAGACCGGCGGCATCAACGTCGCGCCGCTCGAGGTGGAGAGCGTCCTTCTCCAGCATCCGGGCGTCAAGCAGGCGTACGTGGTCGGCGTTCCCGACCATGACAAGGACGAGGTCGTGGTCGCGGTCCTGGAGCTGCACGAGGCCGCGGCGGTCGACGCGGGGGCGATCGTCGCCTTCTGCCGCGAGCGGCTCGCCAGCTACAAGGTCCCCACCCGGCTCGTCTTCCGCAAGGCCGAGGAGCTTCCTCACACGCCGACGGGCAAGATTCACAAGCCTGGACTCCGGGAGGAGCTCGCCACTTATCCGTCGCCCCGCCGCAAGCGCGACGCCGCCGATCCAGATGGGCCGCCGGATCTGAACCGGGAGCCACGATCATGAAGACTCTCGGTGGAGCCAAGGCTGCCGGTGGAGCCTACACGGCGTTCTGACCGGCATGGCGTTGGCCTGCCAGCCGGCCCTCGTTCTTTTCCCGGCTTCGCACCAGCACCTCGGCGGGCGTGACGCCGCTGGCGACACACAGGCGCGTCCAGTAGCGCCACACGTCGCCCAGCTCCCCGGTCAAGCGCTCGCGCTGCCCGTCGCCCTCTCGCGCGAGCCTCCGGAGGCACTCGACGACCTCGCCGGCGTCCTCCACCAAGGCGAGGCCGACGTCCAGCAGCGACTGGTCGTCAGGCCGATCCGTAAGCCCGGCGTCGCCCGTTCCCAGCACCCACGCAGCGTATTCCTCCAGTGTCATGGCGGCGGCTCCAGGTGTCGGCCCACCCGCTGGACGGCCGGCCCGCCGCCAATCGACATGCGCCCGGCTGCGCGCCAGCAGCGTGGACGGCGCCACCCCGGTGACGACACATAGCCGCGCCCAGTAGTACGCCACGTCACCCAGCTCGTCGGTCAGATCATCGCGGCGCCGGTCACCATCGCGCAGCCACCTTGTCAGGACCCCGGCGACCTCACCGACCTCGCCGGCGAACCCGAGGGCGTCCTCGAGCAGTGTGCGGCCCTCGGGCACGCCCGCGCGCCGGTCAGCGCCGACGCCGGCTGCCCAGGTGACATACTCGTCGAGGGTCATGCCCATCTCCCCGGCCACGTCGCGTTCCCCTGGTCGTCGCCAAGCTGTGAGCTAGGCGACGGCCGCGAGGTTCTCGATGATCGAGAGGCACGCGCTGGCCAGCTCTGTGCCCTTGGTGACCATGTGCGAGCGAAAGAACTCTTGATGATCGGCATGATCGTGGAAGTGGTGCGGGGTCAGGACGGCGGACAGGATGGGCACCTCGGTCTCGAGGGATGTCTGCACGATGCCCTGCAGGACGGCCTGGGCGACGAACTCATGCCGGTAGATCCCGCCGTCGACCACGAACCCGCTCGCGCACACCGCGGCGTACTTGCCCGTCTTGGCGAGCTTCTTCGCCATGAGCGGGATCTCCAGGCTGCCCGGCGCCGAGAAGAACTCGATGCCGCTCTGGTCGTACCCGTGCCGGGCGAGCTCTGCGACGAAGGCCTGCTTGCAGCGGTCGGTGATGTCGGTGTGCCACGCGGCCTGAACGTAGGCGATCTTCGTTTGGCGAGTCATGGTTCCCTCTCTTGCCGTCGAGGTTCCCTTCAGTGCTTTCGAGCTCATCATACCTTGGCGATGCGCTCCTCGGAACGACGCGAAAACGGGTCAACGACGCGGGGCCCACACGCCCTCGATCCGTCGGAAGACGCCGAGGGCCAGGGCGGGCAGCGCCATCATGCCGGCGGCGAAGAAGAGGGGCGCCGAGGGGCTGGCGGTGAGATCGCGGAGCAGGCCCGCCACGGGCTGCAGGGCCGCCACGCCGAGGTAGTACGTCGCGTAGAAGAGACCCAAGGCAGCCGCAACGTGCTCCGAGCGCACGCCGCCCGGGACGAGCGCCACCATAGCCCCGGGCGGCACGCCGGCCAGGACACCCGCCAGCAGGAGCCAGACGACGGGGGCGGGCATGAGCGGCATGGCCGCGATGGCAAGCGCCGTGAGCACGCAGCCAACTACGATGGCAACATTGGGACGCCGCATGCGGTCCACAACGACGCCGCCAAGCGGCACCGAAAGCACGCTGATCCACACCGCCAGGCTTACCTGGAAGCCGGCCCCGCCGAGCGAGGCGCCGCGCGAGACGAGCACTCCGGGACCGAAACCGAGCAGCACGATGAAGCCCACGTTGAACAGCATCCACATGGACCCGGCCGTCAAGGCCAGCGCCCAGTCGCGCGGAGGGAGATTCGGCACGAAGCGAAGCGCCGCGCGGGAGGTCCCGACACCCGGCGCGTCCCGATAGAGGCACGCCAGGAGCGCGAACGTGACGGCAGCGAGCAGCGCCGCAAGGTATTGGACGAGCCGCCAAGAGGAAGCTGCCGCGACAGCGCCGAAGATCGCCGTGCTGAGACCGATGCCTAGCGGCCACCCGGTGAGCATGATGCCCATGGCCGTGGAGATCTCCTTGCCCGCGAACCACTCTGCCGTCATCTTCGCCACGACGAGAGTCAGGAGCACCCCACCGGCGCCGCTCACGAGCCGTCCGGCGCCGGCCATCCACAGGGAGTGACTGGCCGCGGTCACGAGGCCGCCGCCGACCATGAGCCCCAGCGCCGACAAGACCACGGGGCGATTGCCGAAGCGCTGGCCGAGCAACCCACCGGGCAGGGCGAGCGCGGCGCCGGGCAGCAGGTAGAGTCCGATGAGCAGGCCGAGCTCCGCGTAGCTGAGGGTGAGATCGGCGACAAGCAGAGGGCCCACGGGCGCGATGGACTGGAACTGCACCGCCATGCTGACTCGCGCCAGCAAGATGAGCACGAGGGCGAACCACCGACTTCCGAGGACATGCCGAGCCATGTCGGTGCGACGCGGATATTCCGGCCCGGCCCGGCTCAAGTCAAGGACGCAAGCGAGGCGCGTCCGATCCGCTCTCCTTCGGCGCGGCGCTGGTCTCCCGCTCAGCTCGGCGGGCCGGCGCGAAGCACCCGGCCGGGAAGGGCCCCGGTGTGGCGCCCGTGGTCGAGCACCACCTTGCCGCCGACGATGACGTGATGCACGCCCTCGGCGCGCTGCACGCGCCGGGGCACGCCCGCGGGTCCGTCGTGCGAGACCTCGTCCTCCTTCACCCCGATGCTCGAGAGGTCGAAGACCATCAGATCGGCGGCAAATCCCTTCCGCACGAGGCCGCGGTCGCGCAAGCCCATGACGCAGGCGGGCTGGAAGGTCAACCGACGGACGGCGTCCTCCAGGGTCAGGAGCTGCCGTTCCCGCACCCACTGGCCGAGGACGTAGCTCGACTCGCCCGCCGTGCAGAAATTCGTGTTGAGATGCGCCCCCGCGTCCGACTGCGACGGCAGGGCATGGCCGGTCTTCACCATCTCGACGAGCTCGACATCCTCTTCGGGGGAGCGCGTCTGCAGCTCGAACACCGTCTCCAGCCGCTCCTCGACCGCGAGGTCGAGCATCGCGTCGGCGACGTGCGTGCCCCGCTCGGCGGCGAGATCCGCGAGGCGGCGGCCCTCCAGCGGGCGGTTCTTGTCGAGCGCGACCCGGCGCACGACGATCCCCGGCCAGGGGATGAAGCGTCCGAGGACGCCGGGCCGGCGGCGCTGACGCTGCATGGCCGCCTCGCGCAAGGCCGGACGCCTCGCGGGATCGGCCAGGGCGGCGAGTCGCTCCGCCAAAGGCAAGTCCATGGTGACATCCCACACGTCGAGGTTCTTGAAGAAGGTCGTGTTCGTGAGGGTGATGCGGGGATTGAAGGGAATGGCCCGCAGGAGGTTGTAGAGCTGCACGCCGTCGCGGGCCGCCGCTTCCACGTAGGAGCGGGCATCGGCGTCGAAACCCAGGAAGAAGACGGGGCGCCCGCTCGCCAGCGAGACCTCACGCAGGTGCTGGCGATCAGCCTCATCGGGCTTGCCCACCGAGGGTGGGAGGATCTCGATCACCCCGCGGTTGAACTCGGCCACGGTACGGGCGAGCGCCAGGCGCTCGTCGTTGTGAGCGAGCCGCGTGGGCACCGGCTCGCCGGAAGGACCGGCGTGAGTCGGCGACGCGGTGGTGCTCCATCCCCAGGCGCCCGCTTCCATGCAGGTCCCGAGGAGGCGCTGCATGGCGGCAGTCTCGTCCGCGTCCGCCGCGCGCTCCCATGCGGCCGGCCCCATGGCGCCGAGCCGCAGAGGGTTGTGCCCGACCAGGGGCATCATGTTGACGCCGAGCCCCTGATCGATGGCGTCCATGTACTCCGCGAAGCTCTCCCAGTTCCAGGGCAGCACGGCGGCGAGGGACTTCACGGGCAGGTCCTCGACGCAGCAGAAGGTGGCGAGCATCGCCTCGCGGTGCTCGGGCTTCAATGGCGCCAGGGTGAGCCCGCAGTTGCCCGTCAGAACCGTGGTGACACCGTGCCACACCGAGGACGTGCACAGCTTGTCCCAGAACGGCTGCGCGTCGTAGTGGGTGTGCAGATCGATGATCCCCGGCGCGACGAAGAGCCCATCGGCATCGATGGTCGCGGCCGCCGCGCCCCGGATCTTCCCGATCTCCACGACCGTCCCATCCTGGATCGCGACATCGGCCCGATAGCGCGAAAATCCCGTCCCGTCGACGACCATCCCGTTCCTGATCACGAGGTCGTACGCCATGATGTTCCCGGCCTCAGGCGGCTTGATACCGGGCGTTGTGCAGCACGCGGCCGGGGTAGCTCCCCGTGTGGGTGCCCTTCTCCATCAGCACCTCGCCGTTGACCACGGTGTAGTGGATGCCCTCGGCCAGCTCGCGCATGCGCCAGCCGTTGCTCGGAAAATCGTGGACCACGTCTTCCGGGACGGGACGGACGGTGTCGGGATCGAAGATGACGAGGTCGGCGGCCATCCCCGGCTGCAGCAGGCCGCGATCGTAGATGCCGAAGGCCGAGGCGGAGTCGAAGGTGAGCCGGCGGACGGCCAGCTCGAGCGACATGATCCCCTTCTCGCGCACCCAGTACCCGAGCAACCGCGTGGGGTTCGACACGTTCGAGTGGAACTGCACGTGGGCGCCGCCGTCGGAGAGCCCCACCACGGCGTAGGGGCTGCCCAGGATCTGCGCGACCGCCTCCGCGTCCATGTTGATCTCGCCGAGGCTGAACACCGTCTCCAGATTCTCCTCGACGGCCAGGTCGAGGAAGGCGTCGAGCGGGTGCTTGCCCTGCGCCTTCGCGATCTCCGCGATGTGCTGTCCCCGGAGGCCGCGGTTCTTCGGAAGCGCCGGCTCCTCGACCACCATCAGGTCCCATCGCTTGGAGAACGTCGAGTCCGGCCCGAGCGGCGCCTCGACCTCGCTGCGGAGCTTCACCCGGATCTCCGCGCTCCGATAGGCCGCGAGCTTCTCGTCATCGGAGGCCTGGAGGATGGGCAGCCACGTGGGCATGCTGCGGAACACCTGGCAGTTCTTCATGGTGAACCGGTTCACCACGCTCCCGGGATTGCAGAGGGGGATCGCGCGGATCCCCTGCTTCACCGTCGCCTCGACGTGGGCCAGGTGCTTTTGCCACCGCCCCGGCTGGCGTGCCTGCTCGAGAAGCGTGTTGTACATGATCGTCCGGCCACAGGCCTGAGAGAGCCGGCTGAGCAGGCCGTCCTTCAGCTCGGGATTGGTGCCTCCGCCACACTGGATCACGCCGGTGCCGGCCTCGCGCAGGACGTCGGCGAGCGCGAACAGCTCCGACTCGGGCGCGCACGCGGCGGGGATGCGCGTCCCCGCGATGTCGAAATGGTTCATGTTGCGCGTGATCGACAAGCCGAGGGCCCCCGCCTCGAGCGCCTCCCGCACCACGCGCCGCATGGCCTCGAGCTCGGCGTCGGTGGCCGGGCGCTCCGAGCAGTCCGCGCCCATGGCGTAGAGCCGGACGGCCGAGTGGCCGACCAGCGTCCCCACGTTCACGCCGAGCCGCTGGCCGATCGCGCTCATGTACTCGGGGTACGTCTCCCACGTCCAGGGCACGCCCGCCTCGAGCACGTCCATGGGGATGGCCTCGACGTAGGACAGCATGCCGGCCAGCTTCTGGCGCTCGTGGGCCTTGACGGGAGCGAGGGCCAGCGAGCAGTTGCCGATGATGACGGTGGTCGCCCCGTGATGGGACGAGAAGGTGCAGAGCGGGTCCCACAGGACCTGGGCGTCGTAGTGGCAGTGGTTGTCGACGAACCCCGGCGCCACCACGCGTCCATCCGCCTCGATCACCCGCCGCGCGGGGCCGTCGAGGCGCCCAAGCTCCACGATCTTGCCGCGGGCCACCGCCACATCGCCGTTGAAGGCGGGCCGACCGGAGCCATCGATGATGCGACCGTTCTTGACCAGGAGGTCGTAGGCCATGGGTTCCTCCAGTTGAGAGTTCGTCCGCGAGAAGGTTATCCCAACCGCGCGACGTGTGCGAGGCCCGACAGGGGGGATTGTCGTGCCGGCGCCGAGAGCAGTCAAGCGAGGTCTGCGAGACACACAGGTTTCTTGGTCTGGCTGGAGCCGCCGCCTATACTGGTCGCGATCGTCAGGCGGGTGCGCACAGGAGGGCGCCGCATGGGCTGGCTCGATCGCTTCCCCGGCCGCAAGCGCACGAATGGCCCCGAGGCCCTCACGAGCGTCCAGCCGGGCGATCAGATCCAGGCGGGCGGCGAGACGTGGAACGTCACCGCCGTCCTCTTCTACAAGGACGCCGGCAGCGAATGGCCGGTGGTCAAGATCGAGCGCGGCGTGGACTCCGCCTGGCTGGCCCTCGAGGAGGGAGAGATCGTCCGGTACGATCACCTCGACCTCCCCGTCGGCCCCGACGGCCGCGCGACCTGGCAGGGCCGCACCTATGCGCGGGCGGAGGTCGGCACGGCCACCGTCTCGAGGGTCCTGGGCAGCGTGGATGCCGTGCCCGGGGACGGCCTTTCCTATCAAGTGCTGCGCTCTCAGGGCGACGACCGCGCGTGGCTTTCCGTGGAGACGTGGAACAGCGGCTTCGTCGAGGTCTCCGCGGGCCGGCTCTGGCCCGTCGACAAGATCGTGACCGCCGCGAGAAGCCGCTAGTGGCTCTCCTTCGGGGCTATGGCACCGCCTTGGGCTGGGCCGTCTCGTTTCTGGCCCTCGCCTTCTTGGTGCGCTTCGCTTTCCACCTGCTCACGCCCTTCTCGCTGCGCTGGGCGTCGGACCGGAGAGACGCCGCCGTCGGCCACGTTCTCCGCGGTCTCTACATCGCGCTCGCCATCATCTCGCTGGCCGCCATCCAGTCCACGCGACATCTCGGCTGGGCGCTGGCGGACACGGCGATCAGCATGCTGCTCCTCCTCATCTTCTTCAAGGTCTACGACTGGATCGACCCGCGCGACTTCGTCAGCGAGCTGGCCACGGGCAACACCATGCTGGGCATGGAGCTCGAAGGGCTCTTCATCGTGCTGGCCGCGGTCATCGTCGGCGCGATGGGCTTCCTGGGCTTCTGATGGCGCGCGCGGGCACGCTCGCCGCGTGGCCCGAGGCCCGCGTGACCCAGGCCATGCGCGCGTGGCGCCGGGGCGCGGGGCCGCTCGAGCCGTGGTTTCGCGCCACGCCGTTCGCCGCGGCCTGCCACTATCGCGATCGGGCGCTCCCGGTCAAAGACCACGGCGCGCCGCCTCGCGCCGTCGAGAACCTGCTGCGCCTTCTACCCGCTCCCGATCCGCGCACGCTCTGGATCTTCGATCTGCCCGGCCCGCTCGCCATCTGGCTCGCCTATGCGCTTCGCCGGCGGCGCGCGCTCACGGCGGCCCTCGCCTGGAATGGCTGGTATGACCCGCGCGGCATTCTCGACGGCCGCGAGGAGATCCCCCTCCTCCTCGCCCTCGGAGCGAAGCTCGGGCACGCGCCGGCGCGCGGCGTCTACCTGCTCCTCGACAGCTCGCGGCACGCCGAGCCGCGGTCGGCCCGCCTCGACAATCGCTATGCCCTGGGCGAAGAAGACGTGCCCACGCTCGAGCATCTCGCCGAGATGGGGGTGACGCGCGCGCGCGCGTGGGCGTGGACCGAGCCGGAGGAAGACCTCGCGGCCTACCTCGCCTACCTGGGTCGGCGGCTCAGGGTCAGGGTGACGGCAAGCGTGAGGCGGAAGGTCGGCGCCGATGGCTAGGCGCCGCCGCAGGCCGCGCGCGCCTCATCCCAAGCACCTCGCGCTGACGCTCACCGCGGGTATCCTGGCCGCGGCCGCACTCGCGGGCTGCGACTCGCAGCCGCCATCGGCCAAGGCGCCCACCTGCGCCCCGCGCGCCACGGCGCCGGGCTCCGCGGGCTGGGACGATCCCGACGGCTGCTGGGAGCGCCGACCCGACGGCCGGACGTACTACCGCACGACCTTCGGCGGCTATTCCTACTATCACGCCGAGCCGCCGGGGTACTCGAAGTTCTCTGATACCTCGCGCGGGGGCTGGTTCTCCGGCTCGAAGTCCTCCACGGGCGGCTACCATGGCGCGCCCAGCGCCGCTGCCTGACGGGCCGCGCGGCACCCGAGCGCGCGACCTCACCGACCACCTTCTTCTCGGCTGGGCGCAGCAGAGCGCAGGCGGAGAGGAATCCGTGGCGGCGAGCGAGCCGCTCTGGATCGATCCCTCGCTTCACCAGGAGCTCTCGCGCACCGGGGCTGCGCTCGATCGGCTCTTGCGTCGTCTCGCCGATGGAGTTCTCAGCGGCGATCCCGCCCTCGCGGGGTTCTCGCCGCCGGACTTTCCCCTCGCCAAGGACATCTACGCCCGCGGCCCCTTGGCCTCGCCCTTCTTCTGGGGGCGCTTCGACATCTTCGAGCGAGCGGGCGGCGGGCTCGCCGTCCTCGAGTACAACTGCGACAAGCCGGCGGGCCAGCGCGAGATCTGGGCGTCGGGGGCCGTGGGCCCCACGCGCGGCAATCCCAACCGCCATGCTCGCGCGCGCTTCCGTCATGCGCTCGGGCGCGCCTGGCACGAGCACTCCCACGGCGCCCGCCGCCCGCCACGGCTCGCCATCCTCGCCGATCCCGCGCATCGCGAGGAGTTCCGGCTCGCCTACCTCTTCGGCCGCGAGGCGGCCGCCCTGGGCTGGCGCTGGGACGTGGTGGGGCCCGAGAACCTCGCCGTGGACGACGGCGTCCCTTCGGCCTACGGGGAGCCGGTGGACATCGTCCTGCGCCAGTACCCGGCCGAGTATCTCCACGAGCTGCCCGCGGCGGCCGCGCTGCTCGAGGCCGCGCGGGATGGGCAGCTCCTCTGGCTGAACGATCCCCGCGCCGTCGTCGCTCAGTCGAAGAGCATGCTCGCTGCCCTCTGGACTCTCGCCGGCGATGGACAGTGGCTGACTCGACGTGAAGCCGAGCTGGTCCGGCGCGTCGTCCCGCGGACGGGCCTCGCCTCCGAGGCCGGCTGGCTCGAGCGCACCCGCTCGAGACCCGAGGACTGGGTGCTCAAGCCCGCGCTGGGGCGGTATTCCGAGCGCGTGGCGACGGGGGCGCTTTCGACTTCGACCGAATGGCAGGCCGCGCTCGATGTGGCCACCGCGAGTCCCGCCGACTGGATCGTCCAGGCCTTCGTGCCGCCGCGTCGCCGCTGGCTGCCCGGTCCCGGCGACGCGCGGCCGGGCTATGTCAACTGGGGCGTCTATCTCACCGAGGGCGAGGTGTCGGGTCTCTGCCCGCGGCTTCAGCCGACTCCCCTGACCCAGGAAGGCACGACGTGGTGGGCGCCTCCGATTGTGCGGCGCGAGCGGCGCGCGCGCCCCGTCGTCCGCGGGCCAGGCCGAGCGGCCATGAGAGGCGCCGGACCAGGCTCGGCATGGCGCGGCATCGCTGATCGCCTTGCCCTCGCAGGCTATACGAACGTGTGGACGGATGGGCTCGCCAACTTCAGCCTCGCCGCCGTCGAGCTGTCGCCTCCCGACTGGGACGAGCTCTCGCATGCGACCCTCGTGCTCGGGCAGGCCGTGGGGCGAGCGCTCGCTCACCTGACGGCGCGGCCGGAGCTCCTGCGCGTGCTCGGAATTCCGCCGGGCGTCGCTTCGCTGGCGGCGGCCGTCGAGGCGCCCGAGGACTGGAGCTTCCTCTCGCGCTTCGACTGGGCGCGGACGCTGGACGGGCGCTGGAAGCTCCTCGAGATCAACAGCGACACGCCGGCCGGGCTCTGGGAGACGGGCTCCGCAGAGGCGGAAGTGGCGCGGCTTCATCGAGCTTCGCGTGGGCTGAGTGGCGGCTTCTGGCCCGCGCTCGTGTCCGCCTGGCGGCGCTGGGCCGAGCGCAAGCTCGGGCCGGGCTCGGCGACGCGGAGGCTTCGCATCGGGCTGGTGGGCGTTCTCGCATCGCCCGAGGACCAGGACCAGCTCCGCGCGCACGCCCGGGCGGCGCGCGAGGCCTTGCCCAACACGTCCATCGACACGGGTACTCCGGACGACATCCGGATCGACAGGCGAGGCGCGACGCTCGGCGGCCGACGCGTCGACCTCCTCTTCCGCTACTATCCGCTCGAGTGGCTGGCCGAGCCGAGCTACCGCCCGCTGCTCGAGGCGGCCGGATCGGGCGCTCTTGCCATGCTGCCGCCTGCGCACGCGCTGATCCCGCAGAGCAAGGCCTTCCTGGCGCTCGCCGGGGAGCTGGAAGCGCAGGGCTTCTTCCCGCCCACCGAGGCCGCGGCCATCCGGCAGTACGTGGCGAGGACAACTCTCACACCGGAGGTGCTCGGACGCGGGCCTTACGTCATCAAGCCCTATCTCGAGCGCGAGGGACAGGGCGTGCGCTTCTCGACCGACCTCTCGCCGCGCGAGCGCCGGCGGCTCGTCGATGGGCCCGTGGTCTGCCAGGAGCAGCTCGACGTGCTGAGCGCCCGCGTGCCCGTGGCGACGGCCCGGGGCTGGACCCGCGAGTCGCGCCACCTGATCTTCGGTGTCTTCTTGGCCGGTCGGGAGATCGCGGGAATCTACACGCGCGCCGGCGCCCGCATCACAGGCCGTGAAGCCGTCTATCTCCCGGCGGTTCTTCGTACTGCCTCCCCCTCACCCTGCCCTCTCCCCCGCGACGGGGGAGAGGGATGACCGGAGATTCTCGCGTGAATTCCTAATCTTTATCCCTCTCCCCCACTGGGGGAGAGGGCAGGGTGAGGGGGGACCGGCCTACCGGCTGAAGTCGCGGAAGCCCTTGCCCTCCTTCGCGAGACGCTCGAGGAGCGGAGCCGGCGTCCAGGGCTCGCCGTGCTGGGTGTGGAAGGCCGCCACGTCGCCATAGACCTGCTTGAGCCCGACCTGGTCGGCGTAGAACATGGGGCCGCCCCGGTAGCGCGGGAAGCCGTAGCCGTACAGGTAGGTGACGTCGATATCGCTCGAGCGCAGCGCGATGCCCTCTTCGAGAATGCGGGCGCCTTCATTGACGAGGGCCCAGAGGCAGCGCTTGAGGACCTCCTCGTCGCTGACCTGCCGTCGCGTGATGCCCCCCTCCTTGGCCGCCGCCGCGATCAATGCCTCGACTTCGGGATCGGGCCTGGGAGTCCGCGAGCCGGGCTCGTAGCGGTACCACCCGCTTCCCGTCTTCTGGCCGAAGCGCCCCTGCTCGCAGAGCCGGTCGCCGACGTGTGAGTAGCGCAGGTCCTTCCGGCGCGCGGCCGCCTTGCCCTTGCGGATGCGCCAGCCCACGTCGAGCCCCGCCAGGTCCTGCATGGCGAAGGGACCCATGGCGAAGCCGAAGTCATAGATGACCTTGTCGACCTGCTGGGGCGTGGCGCCCTCTTCCACGAGGAACTCGGCCTCGCGGAGATAGGGCGCGAGCATGCGGTTGCCGATGAAGCCGTCGCAGTTGCCCGCGAGCACCCAGACCTTCCCGATGCGCCGGGACAGCTCGGACGAGGTGGCGATGGTCTCCTTGGCGGTCTTGGCCCCGCGCACGAGCTCGAGGAGTCGCATGACGTTCGCCGGGCTGAAGAAGTGCGTGCCGATCACGGCCTCGGGTCGCGACGTGGCGGAAGCGATCTGGTCGATGTCGAGGGTGGAGGTGTTCGAGGCGAGCACGGCGCCGGGCTTGGCGATCTTGTCGAGGGCGGCGAAGACGTCCTTCTTCACTGCCATCTCCTCGAAGACGGCCTCGATCACGATGTCCGCCTCGCGGATCGCCCCCCGATCCAGCGTGCCCGTGATGAGCCCCATCCGCTTGTCCATGTCGGCCTGGGAGAGCCGCCCCTTCTCGACGGTGCCCGCGTAGTTCTTCTTCACGACGGCGAGACCGCGGTCGAGAGCCTCCTGGGACATCTCCACGACGGTGACGGGGATGCCGGCGTTGGCGAAGTTCATCGCGATGCCCCCGCCCATCGTCCCGGCGCCGATGACGGCCGCGCGCTCGATCTTCCGGGCGGGCGTGCCCGGCGGCACGTCGGGGATCTTGGTCGCCTCGCGCTCGGCGAAGAAGGCGTGGATCTGCCCCTTGGACTGGGGCGAGGCCATGCACTCCTGGAAGAGCTGGCGCTCGCGCTTGAGTCCCTCCGCGAAGGGCAGCGTCACCGCCGCCTGCACCGCCTCGATGCACTTGAAGGGCGCGAGATAGCCCCGCGCCTCGCGCTCGATGCCCTTCTTGAAGGTCTCGAAGAGGGCCGGGTTCTGGCGGGCGGCCTGGAGCTTGTCGTCCGCGGCCGAGATCTTCCTGAGGGGCTTCTTCTCGGCCACGAGCTTCTCGGCGAAGGCGACGGCGCCCGCGCGGAGATCCTCGCCCACCACCTCGTCCACGATGCCGAGCTCCTTGGCCCGCGGCGCGCGCACGGGATCGCCGCTCACGATCATCTTGAGGGCGGCCTCGGCGCCGATCAGGCGCGGCAGCCGCTGCGTGCCGCCCGCGCCCGGCAGGAGGCCGAGCTTGACCTCGGGCAGCCCCACCTGCCCCGCGGCGACGGCGACGCGATAGTGACAGGCCAGACAGACCTCGAGCCCGCCTCCGAGCGCCGTGCCGTGAATGGCGGCCACCACGGGCTTGGGGCTCGATTCAATCTTCTCGAGCACGCTGTGCAGATCGGGCGGCTGGGGCGGCTTGCCGAACTCGCGGATATCGGCGCCCGCGATGAAGGTGCGCCCGCCGCCGATGATGACCATGGCGCTGACGCCGGGATCGTCGATTCCCCTGGCCAGGCCCTCGATCAGCCCCTGGCGCACTCCCTGGGCGAGCGCGTTGACGGGTGGATTGTTGACGGTGATGACGCCGACGCTGCCTTGCTTTTCGAAGCTGACGAGCTCGCTCACGAGGCTCCTCCTTGATGCAGCAGGCTCTCCGCGGCCTCCATGAGGCCTTCCGAGAGCGTGGGATGGGCATGGATGGTCAGGGCCAGGTCCTCGGCCGTGACGGCGGTCTCCACCGCGAGCGAGGCCTCGGCGATCAGCTCGCCCGCGCCGGGGCCGACGATGCCGACGCCGAGCACGCGGCTCGTGGCGGCGTCCACCACGAGCTTCGTGAGGCCGTCGCTCCGGCCAATGCTCGCCGCGCGGCCCGAGGCCGCCCACGGGAACTTCGTGACCTTGATCTGGCGCCCGGCGCGCCGCGCCTCCGTCTCCATGAGCCCGACCCAGGCGACTTCGGGATCAGTGAAGACGACCGCCGGGATGGCGACATTGTCGAAGGCGGCAGCGCGCCCCGCGATGGCCTCGGCGGCCACCTTGCCCTGGCGCATGGCCCGGTGGGCGAGCATGGGATCGCCCGTCACGTCGCCCACCGCGTAGATGTGTGGATCGGCGGTCCGGCACCGCTCGTCCACGGCAATGAGCCCGCGCTCTCCGACCTTGACCTTCGTGGCCTGCAGGCCCAGCCCGTCACTCACCGCCCGCCGGCCGACGGCAATGAGCACGCGATCGAAGGCCAGGCTCTCCTGCCCCTCGATGGCGGCCTCGATCGCGCCGCCGGCCTCCTTCAGGCCCGTCACCTTGGTCTTCAGGAAAATGGCCGCGAACATCTTCTCGCAGCGCCGCTGGAGCGGCTGCACCAGCTCACGATCCACGCCGGGCAAGAGCCCGTCCGTCATCTCCACCACCGTCACCCGGCTGCCCAATGCGGCATACACCTGGCCGAGCTCGAGCCCGATGTAGCCGCCGCCGATGACCAGGAGCCGCTCGGGGATCTCGGGCACCTCGAGCGCCGCCGTCGAGTCCATGATGCGATCGCTCACGAGGTCGAGGCCGGGCACGCGAGACGGCAGCGATCCCGTGGCGATGACGGCGTGCTTGAAGCGGATCACCTGCGGCTCCTCGCCTCCGACCCGGATGCTCCGCGAGTCCTCGAAGGCGCCGCGCCCTCCCACGACCTCGACCTTCCTGGCCTTGGCGACCGAGGCAAGACCGCGCGCGAGCTTGCCGACCACGCGCTCGGCCTTCCACTTGCGCAGGGGATCGAGCGTGATGCGCGGCTCGCCGAAGTCGAGTCCGAACTCCTTCGCGCGCTCGGCCTCGCCGATGACCGCCGCCACGTGCAGGAGCGCCTTGGAGGGGATGCAGCCCTCGTAGAGGCAGGCGCCGCCGAGCCGCTTGCCCGCGTCCACCACCACCGTCTCGAGCCCCAGTTCCGCGCAGCGGAACGCCGCGGAGTACCCGCCGGGTCCGCCGCCCAGGACGGCGACATCCACCTCGTTGACGAGATCGCCCATCACCATGGCAGCAGCCTTGACTCAATATGCATACTATGCATATAGTCGAACGTGGAGTTCGAGTGGGATGAAGCCAAACGAACTTGGAACCGGCAACTCCACGACGTCGACTTCGAAGAGGCCGCAACTGCCTTCTTCGATCCCTTGGCCGTCATCCAGGTGGACGAGGTCCACTCGCACGACGAGCATCGGTTCCGACTGTTGTCCAGATCGCGGGGAGGCCGGCTCCTCGTAACCATCTTCACCGACAGGGAGCGGCGATACCGCATTATCTCTTCACGCCCCGCAACCACGCGGGAGACGAGGGACTATGAGAAAGGAATATGATTTCAGCAATGCAAAACGGGCTAACTTTCGAAACCTACCTCCCTTCGACCAGATCGACCGGCACACCAAGGTACGCATCACCATCTTCATCGACAATGACATCCTGAAGTTCTTCAAGGCCCGCGCGGCCAAGCGGGGGAAGGCGCCATACCAGACCCAGATCAACCAGGCCTTGCGCGAGTACATGGAAGGCAGCCCTCCTCCCGGCAAGGGCGCTCTGGTGGCCGACGACAAGCTCATCTCTCGCC
>WNGQ01002650.1_pt1 | contig 24925 bp, 36 predicted proteins | sample 5407661 | NCBI WGS metagenome assembly WNGQ01 (sample SAMN13153382, study PRJNA577476) | soil metagenome | isolation source: 60 cm soil or saprolite under Garry oak tree replicate 2 | place: USA:California | collected 2016-06-15 | reverse complement strand
GGGTCAGAAGGTGTGTTGGCATAGTAAATGAAATCCCGATTCGCTGACTCAAAAGCTCTGAACCCACCCTTTCTGGTCAGTTGAATGGTTCGCCTCCTTCGCTCCGCATTTTCCAAATCTGCTACTGTCCACTTCGATTGGACGTGAAGTAAATCCATTTTCCGTCGCGGGACCAGCTCGCGTTCACATTGTCCGACGCGTCTCGCGTCAAAGGGCGCGCGCCAATCCGCCTTCCGCTTTCATCACGAAGATGGCGTTGTGCTCGCCGAGGGAAGAATCAAAGGCTATTCTTTGCCCATCAGGCGACCATCGCGGTGGTCCTGCGGATGTCGCCCCTCCCAAATTGGTCAATTGGACCAGATCCGAGCCATCTCCTTTGCAGACCCACACTTCCATGGTTCCTAGTCGATCCGATAAAAAAACGATTCTTTTCCCATCTGGCGAAAATTCGGGTGCCCAATTGAAACCACCGGAAGCCGTCACCAGCATGCGGGAATCCCTTTTGCCGAGCTTGTCTAACCGCAGGCTCCAGATGCTCTAGTGGCCCATTATTTGGTCGTATGTCAGTCGGTTTCCGCTTGCCGAAACAGAGGGATGCACTGCAACCACGCCAACCTGCGGGATCTGAACCGGCGAACCGCCAGACAGAGGTATCCTCCATAACGTCGGGATACTAGTCCGTGGCGAGGAAAACACGATCGATCGACTGTCTCGCGTCCAAGTTGGTGGGCTGGGAATGACCGTATTATCGAAGGTCAAGCGATGAGCTTCGCCACCATTTGCCGGCATGACGAAAATTTCTCCCATCGTAAGCGCACCATTCGTGCGAATGAACGCCAACTGCTTTCCATTCGGCGAAAAAGCGGGGCCCAATCCTGGTACTCCGCGGTGTGTTTCGAGACTCTGCACGGAAAGTAAATTGATACTGTAGGTTTTTTGGTCTGAGTCTTTAGCCGGGAATCTTCGCTATCAACACGCAGCAGACATTCGCGCCGATCTGCAGCGATTGAAGCGGGACACGGATACTGGGCGGGCCGCCGCGTTGACCTCGGCCGCGACTCCCATTGTCGTTCCCGAAGTCGGGCCGACGCCGGTTGGCGGAGTGACGCGCGCCGGCGGCACGAGCCGGCCATTGACGACCAGCGTGACACCGGCCACCGGGACAGCGCCCGCGATCGCGCTCGAACCCACGCCGCGCAAGCCGATGTGGCTCCTTGCGGTGGCCGCTTTTGCAGTCATCATCCTGGCGGTTCTTGGCTGGTGGTTCTTCCGCGCACGCGGAACACATCCCCGCGCGACTGTCGGCCACAAATCCGTCGCAGTACTCTACTTCGCCAACCTCTCGCAGGATAAATCGCTCGACTGGCTGGAGCTGCTCTACGGCGGAGACGACCTTCTCGTCACTTCAGGCGAGGGATGCAGACTCTGCCATTCTCAATTTGGAGCAGGGTGAGCGGGTCAACGGCTGGGGTCGGCTCATCTTCCATGTCGCGGATGCGGACGCGCTCTGGAGACGCTTCAACGAGCTGGGATTCGAGCCTGAAAAGCCGCAGAATGCTTCCTGGGGCGAACGGTATTTCCATTTGCTCGATCCGGATGGGCATGAGTTGTCGTTTGCGCGACCGCTAAAATGAGATGCGTAATTCACCTGCTCGCTGAAAGGACGCCATGATCGAGCTTGAATCTGTTCGGATGAAGTTCCCGGAAGATACCAACATCATTGTCGGCCAGACGCACTTCATCAAAACCGCGGAGGACATGTACGAGGCGGTAGTGAACACCGTGCCACAGGCCAAGTTTGGGCTGGCCTTCAATGAGTCTTCAGGCCCGTGTCTAACCCGGGCAGAGGGCAACGACGAAGAACTACGGAACGCTGCCATCGCCAACGCCCAGGCCTTGGGCGCAGGACACGTTTTCGTTCTCATCCTTCGTGATGCATATCCCATAAACCTGTTGAATGTGGTGGAGAACATCCCCGAGGTGTGTTCGATTTTTTGTGCGACCGCCAACCCAGTGGAAGTGATCGTTGCAAAAACCGAACAGGGACGTGGTGTGATGGGTGTGATTGACGGCAGCTCACCGAAGGGAGTTGAGGGGCCGGCGGAGATCGCCGCCCGCAAAGAGTTTCTGCGGAAGATAGGATATAAGCGATAAGGCATCAACGAGGAGTCGTGAGAGCAGCGGGCGGAAGTGAGTCGTGTGATTTTTGCAGTAGAGGACACGTTTTTCCGCAAAGGAGCTGTCATGGCGTACTACAAGGTTCGGATCGAGGTGTGGTGCGATTGGAATCCGGGTGAGAGCGATCTCGAAGAAATTGTCCAGAACACCAGTACCGGTGAGGCCATTTGTACCAAGCAGGAAGTGATTGCCGTCGTCGATCGTCCGCAAGACATCGACGATGATGAAGCCATGAGCTTCTTTGGCGCGGAAGAGGGGGACGCCGACCAAAGTCAGGGGTAGGTGTTCCGCGGTGGCGTAGATTATGGTAGAGGAACAACTTTTCAGTCCTTATTTCTTAGCGATGCCCTTTCAACTGAGTTGATGGGAGTCGTTTCTTTCCCCCCACCTGAGGGACAGTGCACCGATCCATATTGCGAACCAGGCGAGCTCTGTCGTTTCCAGCGACAAGGCATACGGTCGGCACGCTGCGTATTAGCGGCGGCCGCAGTTGACGCGTTCGGGTCGCAAGCGGCTGACTGATGGGCCGCAAGCGGAGGACCTACCATGGCCGTTCCCCATGGCCGTTCCCAAGGTTGGTGCCGTTCGTCACACTTCTGGCACACAATCGATTCCATTCGGGGAGGAACCTAGCTCGTCCTGAATGGGTTGAGAATTCGGACGTCCAGCTGCCTGAAATCCGCCTCATTTCTCGTGGCAACGATCAATTGGTGAACGCGGGCAGTAGCAGCAATCATCGCGTCCTCAAGCAATCTATCCGGTTTGCGATCCATGATCCGGCCCCACTCCCGAAAGCACGGTGTATCCATCGGCAGTATCTGATACGAACCCGCCAACTGATCTGCCCAGGACTCGATGTCACTCGCCTTCGATGGATCTTGGCGGCGTGTCCGCTCAATGCCTGCTTGCAATTCGCCCATCGTCACGGCCGACAGAAACAATTGGTGCTCTTCTTGGTTGTTGAGCCAAGCGACAACTCCCCCATGCGGACGCGGCTTTCGCAGTTCGGACACGACATTGGTATCTAAGAGGTACCTGTTCATTTGATCTCCAGTACAGTCCGTCGCCGTAATTTGAGCCAATAACAAGTCTTTGAGACTCGGACGGGCTGCCTTTTGCAAACGGTTCCATTCCCCAATCGGCACGAGGACAGCGGTTTCAATTCCCCGGCGGGTAACCACCTGGGGTCCTTTCTTGATGGTGGCATCCAAGAATTCGCTAAACCGGGCCTTCGCATCTTGCACTTGCCATGAACCCATACCAAACCTCCTTGTTCGAGACCTCCGAGATTATAACGACTAGTCATATGACTAGTCAATACAAGAAGGGGATTTGCTGACTGACCGACCGCAAGTCGTGCGGTTGGCCAAACTCTCCTGACGCGGCACACTTGTCACACACTAATATCCACTACCAAGATCAACCAGGAGTGATTCGCTACAATTCTGCGTCCGCCTTCAGCAGCCGACCGACTTCACACACGAGTCCTTGGTTCGACGCGACTGCATCAGAGCCCTCATACGTTGACTGGCTAGCCTCGTCCGTAAGATGAAGCGACCCACGAGCCGTGCATTTAGAATGATCGGTCAAACAATTTCTCGCTACCGCGTCGTCGAAAACCTTGGTGCCGGCGGCATGGGAGTCGTTTACAAGGCCGAGGACATCGAGCTAGGCCGCTTTGTCGCCCTCAAATTCCTGCCCAATGATGTTTCTCGGGACCCGCAAGTGTTGGAACGTTTCCGTCGCGAAGCTCGTGCCGCCTCTGCCCTCAATCATCCCAACATTTGCCCCGCTGGACGGGACATTCGTGCTGAGTGACATAATCTGCGCACCAGCCGAGCCACTATTTCCCAGATGGCGAGCTGATTGCTTCCTCGACCATGTTGGTCCTTACCGTTCCTGGGTCTATTGCAAACACTCGCACACCCGAGGTCGCAACTTCTAATGTAATGATTTCAGTGAGTCGAATCAGAGCGGCTTTCCCCGTCACGTAGGCGGACATGTGGGGCGTCGCGGACGCCCCGGAACCGCTCACGACATTGATGATCCGGCCGCTGTTCCGTCGTAGCATGCTTGGAGTACCGCCTGCATCATCCGCATTGGCCCGGCAAGATTCACTTTCAAGCAGCGCCACCACTCGTTCGGATCATTGTTGTACAACGGTCCTAGTGGGCCCAGCAGGCCAGCATTATTTACGAGTAGACCGGGGGGTCCATAAGCCTCTTCGGTGCGTTTGATGATTGCCTGAACACCAGTTGCGGTTGAGACGTCGGCTGCGCACGCGATGGCCGCCCTGCCGGATGCGACAAGGGCGTCCACTGTCGTCTGTAGATCTGCAGCCGTTCGCGCAACGCACACAACGTTTGCGTCTGCATCGGCGAGCGCTGTCGCGTACGCACGTCCCAATCCACGGGATGCCCCGGTTACAATTGTTGTCTGTCCGCGGAGTTTCTCGCGAGCATATTCGGATGGCATTCTCATTGTGGTTGCTCCCGCGGCAAGGGATAGCAGAGCATTACTTTTTCGGCGTCTTCATTCTTCTTCGCGCCACGATTTCGGAGGAAGACTCCCCTCGCGTTGCCATAGCTGTCATCCCTGAACAATGCGCCAAGCGTCGCCCTCCTTTCTCATCGTCATGGCAAATCGGTCGAGAGATTCAATGCTCTTGCCCTCGACAAGAGAGATGTCAGGAACCTCGTAAACAATGGAACCGACTTTTCCGTTATCGCTTATTTGAATAGCGAGGTTTCTAGGCTCCCCAAATCTTGTCGTTTCAAATAACTGCCAATCGTTGCGCATCAAGGTTTCCCACTCGCTACGGGTCCTCACCACTTCGGCAGCATCACTGCCAAAGAATGTCAGGTCACTTGATTTGGTGAGCATTTCGGACATTGTCGCGAGGTCCTTCCGTTCATAAGCTTGCCAGAACCTGACTGACGTGCGAAAGACCTCCGCTTTGTCTCTATCAAGGTCCTGGGCACTTCGCCTGTGAGTCGCGCAGGAAATCGGCAATATTAAAGTCGAGAGAAGCAGGATCAGCTTGGTCATAAAGAAAGTCTCTCCATAGGGTCGCTTCGGTCTTTCAACGAGGAACGCTGGCGAAATTGTCGAAAAGTTCGGCGTGCTCGCCTTGTTTTCTGCTACCTCGAGCAGTTGGGTGCAGTAGCCGGCGCGACCAGAATGGTCACTAGTGCGGCGAGCACAATCGCGCCGCCGACTAACTCATTCGTACTGAGGCGCTCTCCCGCAAATGCGACACCCAACGCAACTGCCACGACCGGATTCGCAAAAGCGTAGAAACCTTTGTTGGAGACACCCGGTCCAGTAGCCAAACATATGTCGAGAAAGCAAGGACTGACCCCGCAAGTACCAAGTATGCAAGTGCCGCCATCGTCCTAATATCCAACGTCGCTAGGAGGTCGCCCAATTTCGAGCCACCGATAAGGGTCGCGATTAGAAGCAGTAGACCACCGACCAACATATGAACGCCCGAGTTCATGATTCGGGATTTTGGGAGCCTCGTCCGCTTCATCGGGAACGTGCCAAGCAATGAGTACAGAGGTGCACGTCGTGCGACCTTGGGCTCGCGGCGCGACTTTGGTAAACGCGCGGGTTCGGTCGAAGAGGTGAGGTGTCTTTCGTCGCCCGGAATGCAGGCTGAGACCTTGGTTCCCGAGCCCACTCTGCCTTCGAGATAACCCTCGAAAATCAATTGCTCAAAGGCATTCAGCGCTGTTGTACGCGAAACCATTAACTCATTGGCGAGATTACGCGTTGACGGCAGCCGAGCGCCTGGTTTTAACCGGCCATCCAGGATCAAACCCCGGATGCCCAGATAAAGCTGCCGGTGAAGTGGCATATCGCGGGAGGTTCGTACATTCAGGTCTAGGAGCACTGTAAGCGGTCGCTTTGGCACTGCTCACCTCGGTGTTCAGGAATCGATGCCGGTAAATGGTATCTCACCTCTCAGTTAAATGGCTCTGGCAGCAATACCACTTTATCTTCGAGAATTGTTCAGATGACAGAAGATTTGAAATCGAACGACCGAAGCAATTTGACATGCATCGACGGGGCACTGCTCTCGCTTCGGATCGCGAGTGGCTTGGCGTTCCTCTATCACGGAGGCGCGATCCTGTTCGGTCTGTTCGGAGGCCCCGGACCGCGACGCTTTGCGCTTGATCACGGATATCCCATCGTTCTCGGCTATTTGGTCGGACTGGCGCAGGTAGCGGGAGCAATCGCAGTGCTCACCGGCATCCTCACGCGCGTCGGCGCTGCGGCGTTGAGTATCGTGATGCTCGGAGCCATTTTCTTGGTTCATCTTCCTAATGGTTTCGACGTGTCGAATGGGGGTATGGAGTATGCCTTGACGCAGTTGCTGGTGGCTCTCGCTCTCATCTTGGCTGGGCCTGGCGCGTATTCCCTGGCACCGCGTCTTCCACCAGCGCTACGGAAACTGTGACGTCTGTTGACTGAGAGGCAGATGCGAATGCGCACTTTTCGAGAAAGACCATTGGCCGAGCTCGTTCGGACCCGGCGAGCGACTGATGCCTTTACGTCAGAGCCGATGCCACGCGAGGAGTTGGAGCAGATTTTGCAAGCCGGCCTCGAAGCGCCCAGCAGCTACAACCTTCAGCCTTGGCGTTTCGTGGTGGTTCGCGATCAGGAACAACGAAGGAAGCTCCGAATTGCTGCCATGAATCCCGGACGCACAAGGATGGGCTCTTGCACGCCGCGTTTCTTGATGTCGTTCGCCAAGGAGTCGATCTCTTGGCGAGGATTGGTTTTGGAGAGTTGAATATCGGCCAGAGGAATATGAAAAATCTCCTCTGAAGCCAACACGCGTGGGACAATGCTTCCGAATTGACGTGGTTCCTCCTCCTGCGGCCCGATTTCCCAGAAGCCGACTTCCGGCCCTTCAAATGGCCCCGTGGAGTTTTCTACCGCAACATGCGGGTAAGGAAGCGCCGTGTGAGGTCGGAGTAGTTGCGGTATCTATCACCAAACCGCTCGACCATTGTGAGCACCCCGAAATGCAGCGGGTGCAGCGGTTGCTTGTGGAGGATGTTGTAGGCCAACAGCGTGAAGCCGCTGGCCGCTATCATACCTACGAGGACTCGGGGCTGCTACTGAGCTAGCTCTCGTAACCCTGTTGTCCCTTCGCGGGCAGACGGATGCTTCTTGACAAGAACTCCAGTTGGGTGCATTTTCTTGATCCTAGTTGCTGGAAGCCGCTTCCTGCTGCTAATTCTAACCGACTGGCCGATGCGCGTGATGCCTAGGCGCTCGCACCCGATGATGATGAGCGGCAACACAAACCGTAGCAGCACGTAGCCTCGCGATGAGAGGAATCTAAATGACTACAATGGACACGATTGTCCGGGTGGCGATTCATCCGAGTATTGGAATAGCTCGAGTCGGCGACAGCTCAGATGCGTTCTTCATCGGGCCAGAGCTTCCCTACCCAACCCCGGCTCCTGAAGGTGGATACAAGGACACTAGCGGATTTCTCAAGCGTCAGGCGGCAAGGTTCAGGATCTTCGGCTACGACTCACGCAACCGTGTAGTGGAAGAGTTGACCTGCGACAATGCCGAGATCGAATGGACAGTACACGTCGCTAACAAGAAGGCGGCTTGGTATTGCTTCAACGTTGCGCTCGACATTCCGGAAGGAGTCCCGGTTCCACGTCGAAACGCAAATTTCACCGGAGCTGGACGCAATCAGTTAATCATTGATCCGGGGCCGCGCCCCATTTCCGGAAGGAATGAGCAGGGCGATCGTTATTGGTTTGATACCGGCAGATTCCTGGAACAAAACGTATACCTCGGCGAACTTCGCACCGATGCGCAAGGAAGGCTGATCTTCCTTGGTGGCCGGGGCGTTTCCGCCACCCCCTTCCTCAACAATACTGCCATTGACTTTGCGAATAATGATGGCTGGTATGACGACACATCAGACGGACCCGTGACTGCGACGATCAAGTTGAACGGCAAATCAATTCCGGTTGATCCCGCCTGGGCGGTGGTTGCGCCGCCTAATTACGCTCCCGACATCATCTCCATACAGACCATGTATGACGTAATGGTTGATACCTACCAGAACTGGTGGCTCAACCCCCCGGAAAAGGTTTCGTTCCGGGAGCACATCTACCCTATTCTCTCGCAGTTTTGCCAGGCCCAATGGGTCAATTATGGTTTCCACATCCAATTTGGGTGGGGAGCGCCGTATGATTTCCTGCGGTCTTCATACTTCGAGAAATTGAGTAACGCGAAGGCAGAGTACAAAGAGATCCGGCGGCAGCTTTTCAACATTTTTCGCGATCCCGATTACAAGATGATCGATGTCCACGCTTGGCCGCAGGTGTACGGAGACAATATGAACGTGCCAGCGACGGATGCGCGCCAGTTCCTGGCTCTTACTAAAACCCAGCACGAACTGCTGAAGCGCTGGGTTGAAGGTCACTTCATCCCTGATTGGAATCCCAACTGGATTCCTCCTCGCACGATCGATGACGTTCCTCTTCAGGAGCGTCCGCATGTTCTCGATAAAGCGGCATTGCATTTCTGCATGGGAGGCCCGTTCCACCCAGGATGTGAGATGACATGGCCGATGCGCCATCCCAGTCTGTACTGCGCTCGTTTCCGAATTCGTCCCCGCGCGCCAAACAACCCGGAAACTGACTACGGTCACCAGCTCACTCCCGCCGCCGTCAACCAAAGCGACGGACCGTTAGCGGCCAGCGGACCCGGTGACATCACACGATGGATGGCGGTTCCGTGGCAAACCGATACCGCGAGTTGCCGCGCCGGATATGAGCCTGAATACGATCCCTACCTTCCAACCTTCTGGCCGGCCCGAGTCCCTAACCATGTTCTGGCGCAAAAAGACTACGAAACGGTGATGAACCGCAACTTGCCCCTGCCCGAGCGTATGCTGGCGTTCGCTACCCGTTCTGCGTGGTATCGAGGTCTGGAAGGCGCATACGTTGACCAGATAAATCAAATGATTGTCGATTTCTCCAAACTGGGGGTGGTTGAGCAAAGACCAGGTCCGGGAGACCCTGAGTTTCCTGATGCCATGTTGGTTGAGTCTCCGCCGGGCATTGGGCTGACCGCGCCTCGTGAGAAGAATAATGTCATCGGACATGTCGGGAAGAGGCGCCGGCATTATGACCGGGGCTGAGTTCGATCTCGTGGTTATCGGTGCTGGGCCAGCCGGATCGGCCGTGGCTATCACGGTCGCTCGGGCCGGAGCCCGTGTGCTTTTGCTCGATCACAACAATGACCAGAGTTTCAAGGTCGGTGAGTCATTGCCTCCCGCTGCGAACACAGTGCTGCAGGCTCTGGGCGTTACTAGACAGTTCCTGGCCGCCCAACACAGCCCCTCCTGCGGAGTCCAATCATCGTGGGGGAGCCCACTGTTGCGAAACGCAGACTTCATACGCGACCCGCGCGGGCATGGTTGGCACTTGGATCGGTTGAAGTTCGATGCCATGTTGCACTCCTTTGTATTGACCCAGGGAGCACAAATCGAGAGACCCGCCCGGGTGATTCGCGCGGAGCGGACTTCAGAAGGGGTTTGGGAAATCACTTACCCTGCCGATGCGGAATCACGCACCGTGTGGACACGATGGGTGGCTGACTGTACTGGCCGGCAGAGCTGGTTTGCGAGGCAACAAGGGGCCCAGCGCATTCACGACGATCGCCTGGTCGCATTAGTTGGCGTCTTCAGTTTGGCGGAACCCTACCAGACCGAAGCGTCTGATACGGCGACTCTGATCGAATCCGTTCCCCACGGGTGGTGGTATACCGCGGCGCTACCCGGCGGCAAGCGGGTTGTCGTATACCTCACAGATGCCGATAGTGAGCAAGTCAAGCGGGCGCGTACTACGGCGGGGTTCCTGTCGTTGCTAGCCGAAACGTATCATGTTGCGCCCAGTGTTGAATATTGTCGGAGCAGCGAAGTCGCTCCTTGGGCTACTCGTGCAAACAGTTCACGGCTGGACAAGTGCTGGGGGCCGGGATGGGTTGCGGCCGGAGATGCCAGTATGTCGTTTGATCCACTGTCATCCCAAGGCATTTTCAATGCACTATACTCGGGGATAAAGGCAGGACAGGCACTGCAGCATGGGATTCGGGGCGACCTCTCACTTCTTTCCAGCTACGAAGATAGACTGCGAAAAATCTACAGCGCCTACCTGTCCAGCCGAAACGTATACTACAGCCTCGAGCGCCGGTGGCCTTCCGGTCGTTTTTGGCAACGGAGAAGGAATACGTACGCGGTAGCATAGGCGTCCTCCCAAGTCGGGGAATGTTGCACGTCAGCTCGAGCACTGTAGCAGCTTTGCTGGAGCTTGAACTTGGAACCTCCGGACTCACAACGCGCCGCGCTACGGTCGCAACCTGCAAACCGGGTTGGCCACTATCAGATCATCGAGAAGCTCGGTGCTGGCGGCATGGGCGAAGTGTACCGGGCCAAAGATGAGGTTCTGGGCCGGGATGTGGCGTTGAAGTTTCTCCTCCCAGCCCTATCGTCCGATGAAGCAGGCCGCAAACGACTGGTGCGCGAAGCCCGCACCGCCTCTTCCCTGAATCATCCCAATATCTGCACGATTTATGAAGTCGGCGAAGCCGATGACATGACCTACATCGCGATGGAGTATCTGAAAGGCCGCACCTTGAGCAGCATCGTCCGCGGCGAGCGGCTGACCGCCGATGACGTGTACCGTTACGGCCTGCAGATAGCAGATGCACTCGCCTATGCCCATGCCCACGGCGTGGTTCATCGTGACCTCAAGAGCGCCAACGTAGTTGTAACCAAGGAAGGATATGTCAAGGTGCTCGACTTCGGACTGGCCAAGAGGCGTGCAAACTCGGACACCGGAGAAACGCTGTCAGAGACCTTGACGGAACAAGGGTCGATCGTGGGGACGATCCAGTACATGGCTCCAGAAGTCCTGCGGGGCGCAGAAGCCGACGCTCGGGTTGATGTTTGGGCGTTGGGCGTCATTCTTTATGAGATGTCGACCGGCAATCTCCCCTTTGGTGGCCGGACGCAGTTTGAAGTGACTTCTGCGATCTTGCGAGATCGTCCCACGCGGCTTCCGATCGAGTTGCCTTCCCCCTTGCATACGGTCATCGCGCGTTGTCTGGCCAAAGATCCTGAAGAGCGCTACCAGAGTGCCGCGGAGGTCAAGGTCGCGCTGGAAATGATGGACTCAGGGGACCGGCTCCGTCTAGTGCCTCCTCGCTGGATTTCGTTGAAGAAGCTCATCCTGCTTACTGTTCTGATCATGGCTCTGATGGTCGGCGCCGCTCTCTTCTGGTTCGGCCGCTCGCACCGCTCCACGAGCAGATCAAATCAATCCCAAATCGAGTCCTTGGCTGTTTTGCCGCTGGTGAATCTTTCGGGAGACGCGCAACAGGAATACTTGGTCGATGGCATGACGGAGATTCTAATCACCGACCTGGCCAGGATGGGAGCGCTCAAGCGCGTAATCGCTCGAAATTCTGTGATGCAGTTCAAGCATTCAGACAAGCCACTCCAAGCAATCGCGGAGCAGTTGCACGTAGATGCTCTGGTCACAGGATCGGTTATGCGTGCGGGCAACCAATTGCGAGTCACCGCGCAGTTGATCGAGCCCTCTACCAGCAACAATCTCTGGGCGCAGGAATACGATCGCGAAGTGACGGATGTCTTGAGCTTGCAGAGCGACATAGCTCTGGCCATCGCGCGTGAAATAAGGATTAAGGTGACACCGGAGGAGCAGGCCGCCCTAAGCAACACACCGACGGGGAATCCGGCAGCGCGCGAGACTTATCTCAAGGCGAGATACTATTGGAACAAGAGGAATGCCGAAGCCATCCGAACAGCGCTGAAGTACTTCGAGCAAGCAATCCGCGAAGATCGAAAATACGCCCCAGCCTATGCAGGCGTTGCGGACAGCTACATAATTCTTGCCGATTTGGAAGCCCTGCCCCCGGCGCAGTCGCTTTCCAAAGCTAAGGTAGCCGCAACCAAAGCACTGCAGCTTGACCCAAATCTGGCTGAAGCACATGCGTCACTGGGCTCAGTTTACAATTTCGATTATTCCACTCTGCTGGAGTCCGAAAACGAGTTCAAGCTGGCATTGCAGTTGAACCCGAACTATGCGACAGCCCTGCATTGGTATTCCATGGACCTGGTCATGGAAGGTCGTTTGGATGAGGCACTGGCGATGTCGAAGCGCGCCCGAGAACTGGATCCTCTATCACTCATCATCAATTCGTATCTTGGGCGCGTGCTGTATTTGAAGCGGGAGTATGGCAAATCCATCGAACAGCTGCGGAATACGCTCGAACTGGACCCGAACTTTGATGCTGCGCACGACTTTTTGGCGCGGGCCTTACTGGAAGCTGGAGACCTGGAAGGCGGGACGCTGGAAGCGAAGAAGGCCGTAGAGCTTTCCAAGGGAGTGCCCGATACGATAGCGTTTCTGGCTTATGCCGAAGCTTTGAGCGGCAAGAAGGCGGACGCGCTAAGCATCCTCAATGTTTTTCAGTCCTCCCACGGCTTTCTGCCGCCAGAGGCAGCTTTCACGTACGCCAGGCTGGGGGATAGAGATGAGGCTTTTCGTGTCCTTGAGGAAAGCCGGAAAAACGGCCGCCTTTGGTCAATCTCGCTGAAAACCGAACCAGCATTGGATCCGCTTAGGACAGACCCACGGCTTCTCGCCTTAACGCGGTCAGTGTTGCCCTAGCTGGCGGAGTGTGCCGAATTTCCTTGACAAGTCTTCGAGAATAGAGTTCTTTGTGTGGGCGACAAAGGTTCCCTTTGTCTGTATCAGCCTAAAAGGAGAATGCTGTGAGCGACGCAAAATCTAAAAAAGGTACTTTGATTCGTGGTGCCGATGGTGGCGTTTATTACATCACCGATGATCAATTACAAGCCTTTCGTCTACCCGACGACACTACAAAAGGAGTTGGCAACTTACTTGAGCAATCGATAGCGGGGCGGAAGCTCGCTGCAGTTCACGGTGAAGATCTAGTCGACCAAGTTGGAGGGCACCACGTTGCGCTCCCCGGTCATCACATAGAGATGGGACAAGTCGGCGGGCACCGTGTAAATGTGGACAAACTAAAAGCTCCCGCAAGGCGCAAGTCGGCCTAGCGATTGCGCGAATCGTGTTTTCTTGGAAAGACACGCACCAGCACTTCAACACTGCGGAGCGTAGGTGTGTGCTTATCACCGGCTTCGCAACTGCTGAGGGCAGCGGGCATTGCAACAGCTCCTGCACAGAGCATCTGATTTGGCCTTCGGCCGCACACGCCAGACGCCAGTAGATTCCAAATGAGTGCCACTTCCCTGACATCCGTGCTCGAGGCCTTGAATTCTGGGACCAAACACTTTCATTCGGGGACCCACCGCACCATTGCGCCCGAAGAGACGTTGCGAAAGATCCGGCCACTCACGCCGGTAATGGGGATCACACGAATTGCCAATGTTACAGGTTTAGATTGCATCGGCATTCCAGTCGTAATGGTATGCCGGCCCAACTCGCGTTCCATCGCAGTTTCACAGGGCAAGGGGACAACCCTAATTGCAGCCAAGGCGTCTGGCGTCATGGAATCCATTGAGGGATACCATGCTGAACACATCACTCTGCCGCTGAAATTAGCCAGCTACGAAGAACTGCGATATACCCATGCTCTGGTTGAGGTCAACGCGCTGCCGCGCCCGAATCCAGACGTGTTTCATCCGAACGCGCAGGTGCTCTGGATCGAAGCTCGCGATCTGCTGCAGAAAGAAAATCTCTGGCTCCCGTACGAATTGGTTCATTTGAACTATACCCTCCCGCTGCCGACCGGCTCGGGGTGCTTCGTTGCCAGTTCCGACGGTCTTGCCTCCGGCAATCACATCCTGGAGGCAGTCAGCCACGGCATTTGTGAACTGGTGGAGCGCGACGCGGTCACGTTGTGGCGTCTGCGCGGATGCGCGGGGCACGAACTCTCCCGACTGGGTCTGGAATCTATCGATGACGAGTCGAGTTGTCAGGTCTTGGGTCAGTTTGAACAGGCAGGTATCGCCACTGGCGTGTGGGATGTGACCAGCGACATTGGCATCCCCGCCTTTTTCTGTTTCATAGCGGAACGGAAGCCCAATCCGCTCCGTCCCATTCCGTTCGGAGGTGGCGCTGGCTGCCACCCTTGTAAGGAAATCGCCCTGCTCCGTGCCTTAACCGAAGCCGCACAATGCAGGCTCACGGCGATCGCCGGATCTCGCGACGACTTCTTCCGCTCCAAGTACGATTTCTTCCGTGATGACAAGACGGAAAGACTCAACCACGAATTCCTGGCGCACAATGGATGCCTCCGCCATTACAGAGACATCTCGAACTTTGAGGGAGAAACTCTGCAGGATGACGTGGAATGGGAACTGCGACGCTTAGAATCAGCGGGATTGCACCGGGTGTTGGTAGTTGATCTGACCCACCCCGAATTCCGTATTCCGGTGGCGCGGGTGGTCATACCTGGGTTGGAACCGGGGTGCAGTTCGGTGGATTACTCCTTCGGGCGCCGCGCACGCGCCATCTTGGAGGCCGCCGCATGAGTGTGTATGTGTTTGTGGGTCCGACCATCGGAACAGACGAAGCCTCCAAGGAGCTCGATGCGACTTTTCTGCCGCCGGCCGCCCAAGGTGATGTTTATCGGATCGCGTCGGAAGGGGCCCGAGCCATCGGGATTATCGACGGCTATTTCGAAAATGTTCCCGCGGTCTGGCACAAGGAAATTTTGTGGGCCATGAGCCAGGGCGTTCATGTGTTCGGCGCTGCAAGCATTGGAGCGTGCCGAGCCGCGGAATTACACGCGTTTGGCATGATAGGGGTTGGCCAGATCTTCGAACTTTTTCTGCATGGGAAACTCGAAGATGACGACGAAGTAGCGGTTGCTCATTGCCCGGCGGAGTTTGGTTATCGCCCTACATCAGTAGCTATGGTCAACATTCGTGCAACTCTGGCGGCGGCACTGGCGACTGCCATTATCGCTGAGCCGACTCGCAGAAAACTCGAGCGCATAGCCAAGGACCTTTTTTACCCGAACCGTCGCTATGAACTAGTCATCAAGCAGGCCATCAACGAAAAGCTGCCTGGGCCGGAGTTGAGTCATTTTGCGGACTGGTTACGTTCTGGGGCAGTCGACCAGAAACGGATCGATGCCCTAGCAATGCTGCGAACCATGAGTCATCAAATGCCTCGGATACTAAACCTAACCGAGTAGGATACTTCTTCGAACACTCTTGGGTGTGGGAGCAGCTTGTTCGAGAATCTACTGCTGCTTCAAGCAATAGTGCCATTGATGAAAACACAACCGCCTCAGACCCGGCTGGTGCCCGCTGACAATAATCACATCTTCGATCCGAGGAAGCCACCCAATGCAGATTTGCTCGCTTCTTGCCTCAGCCACTGAAATTCTTTATGCGCTGGATCTAAGTGATTCGGTTGCTGGCGTAACGTTCGAATGCGATTTATCCCCCGGAAGCCCGGCAGAAGCCGGTTGTAGTGAACACGAGTCTCGGTCATGACCTGCTCCAGCCGAAATTGATCGTGACGTCTCGCATCAAGCCTGAGTTGATCGTGAGCAGTAGTTGTGCGAATTGGGAATAGGCGGCCGACCGACACCGCCCTGCTGGCTGGAACGATTGTGAGAACCGGCTCCAGGAATTCCCCCACTTGGCTGTCGCCTTGAATTGCGGGACCGGATCCTGCCCTTTGAATGCCGAGGTGAACGCATTGGGAAGACTCCAGATCGTTCGCGGCCGGAATTCCTCGTGAGAAATCCATCCACCTTGAAGATGTCACCGGAGGCCAGGTCCCTGCGGTAGTAGATACCGAGGGTGCCCAGCCGGACGCGGCCTCCGTCGAAGGGATCCACGTAGCCGAAACGGTCGAGTTGGCCGTCGGCCACCAAATCCAGGGGAATCTGTCCGGACGAGAAGAAATCGTTGCGGCCGAAGTTCAACTTGAAACCCAGCGACTCTTTCTCTGAGATGTGCCAGGTGTAGTTGCCAGTGACGTTGTCGCGCTGGTAGCGCAGCGGGCTGATGAACGGGCCGTCGGTGTGCGTGCCTTCATAAGCAATGAAAGAATCCGCACGGTCGAATTGCGGGCTGTAGGCCACGAATGCGCGAACGGCGCCGAAGGAGCCGCCTTGCAGCCGCGCGGTGAACAAATTCGGGAGGGTTTCCTTGAGCCGGATGTGGGCCACGCCGAGTCCGGAAAAGTCGCCGTACTCAGCGCTGAAAGGACCATTGAGGATGTCCACATCCTGCACCAGTCTCGGGAGTCAGCGACTTCAGCGCGCCCAGGTACCCCTGGCCGTGTCCTTGCGTCGCCTGGTTCTGTTGCACATCATCCACCAGCACCTTGAGGCCGCCGTTGACGCCTCCGTGGTCCAGATTGAAACCAAAGCGGCGGATTTCGAGCGACTTCCCTCCACCTTCGTGCTGGCCGGCGTTGATGCCGGCGGCCAGCGTGTCGAATATCTGGTCGTCACGGGAGAACAGCGTGTTCTTGTAGATGGCATCGTTGCGGCGGTCGATGGGATCGAGGGTCGTGGCGGTGATTACGATGCTGTCGTCCACCAGGGCGATGGAGTAATGGATATGCAGTTCAACCTTCTGTCGTGGGTCAGCAGCTTCGAGCATACGTTCTTGGTGAGCGATGTACTTGCCACTTACCTGGAGCGTGACTCGTCCTGCTGGGGCCTGCAGAGAGAAGTGCCCCTGCGCGTCGGTCTGCGTTTCGATACTTCTGGGGCCGGAGCGGGCGGTAACCGTTGCTCCCGCTACCGCCTGGTCCTTCTCGTCCAGTACAACTCCGGAGATTGATTGTGGCAGTGCCTGTGCCCACAGGCACTGCCCAACGAACCAAAGCACTGGCACGGCGCGATTCGAGAAAGCCAATTCATGGAGGTAAGCATGATATTCAGCTTTCCTATTTTTGTGATTGGGGCATGAGGGCTGCCAGTGTCACCCGGGCTTGCTCGGACCCGGGAGCGTTCAACGCAGCTGAGTCCTGCAGATAGTGCTCGGCTGCCGCCCGATCGCCCAGCTTCAAGGCAATTTCGCCGGCGTGGTGGAGCGTCCTGGCATCACGAACCCCGACCGCCAGTGCGGCCTCGATCTGCCGGCGCGCTTCCGCGTCCTGGCCGTTCAGGTGCAGTGACCAGGCATAGGCGTCAAGCGTGTAAACATCGTGGCGGCGGGCGTATTCCTGCCTGGCGACGTTCAACGCTTTCGCGGGCTGGTGAGCGTGATCGGCGTAGTAGAAGATCAGCTCCCGGTTGGAATTGTCTGCTCGCACGGATTCGAGCAGAGACTTGGTCTCGAATTCGGCAAAGGCTTTCGCGGCTGCCTCGCGGCGTCCCGCCCACTCCAGGGCCTCGGCCAAGTCATACAGGTTCTCGGCGGGGGGCGCGGCCTTATAGCGTTGCTGGAGAAGATCCACAGCTTGGTCGTAACGCTTCTGCTGAATACGAACCTTGGCCAGGTTTCCCAGCGCGTAATGATAGCCGGGGAACAGGGCGAGTGCTTGCTGTAACAGTTTCTCTGCCTTATCAGTCTTGCCCGAGATGATCAGGAGGTGGCCCATCTGGGTGAGAATCCAGGCACGGTCTTCGGTCTCAGTCGGTGGCGTGGACTGGTATGCCATGTCCATTAATTCGAGGGCGCCGTCTACGTCGCCGAAGAGCTCGCGTAGATATGCGGCACGCGTCACGCCGGGGAGATTACCGGGGCGAAGATCGAGCATCCACTGCGCTGCCCTCTCCGCCTCTTTGTAATTACCGAGTTCGGCATTGGCGTCGGTGAGGAAGCCATATATAAGGACATCATCCGGTACTCTTTTGTTGAGCGCTTTGGCGGCGTCCAGGGCGGCGGCGAATTCGTGCCTGCCCAGAAGCAGCCAGACGTGGATTTTTTCGCCGTCCAGGTTCCCGGGGGCGAGGTCGAGGGACCTCTTAAGTGCGTCCTCGGCCTGGGCGTAGAAGCCGACATCGGAAGTTTCGCGTGCGCGCCGGGCCAGCGCCATGGCCAGGAGGTTGTAGCCGGAGTATTGGGTGGGTTTCTTTTCGATCGCCTTTCTGGCTTCCGCGATGCTGCGCCCCGCGGGCGAGAGGTCGGCGCTTGCCGACGTGTTATTGGTTTCGGCGATGGTCAGCGTGCTGGCAATCAGTAAGAACAGTGCAAGAATTCGCTTCATGACGCTCCTCGATTCGGTTGAGAGAGAATCGTGGCCGCCGGTGCCATCCTGCGGCCACGAGGGTTAGTTACTGAACGGGGCAAATGCCACCGGGTTGTCCGGAGCAGCCTGCCTGCCCGGGGCCGATGTGATGGCCGTCACGCCCGTTGTTGGCCGGCACAACATAAGGGAACGTCGCGCCATAGCCTTCCGGATTGAATTGCACGCCGTCACCGATCAGGGTACCGAACTTCACCGGATCCACCAGGATGCCGGCCACGGCGCGCGAGGAGATGTCCACCGCGTCATCGATGGGCCTGCGTCCGTTGGGGTAGCCAGCCAGATCGCCCGCCAGGAATCCCAGCCGCTTCTGGCTGCCCACCGGAGTAGGAGCAATCCCGGTATTCAGCCGCAGCAGGTCAGCCACCGGTCCCGCATCGTTTGGACCGCAGCCCGGACAAATCGGCGGGATGTACTGGCCGAGAATCAGCAGGTCGGTCCGCGGATTCGGCGCCACCGGAATGCCGATAGAGCTGAAGACTCCCGCCAACACAGGATTGAGGAAGAAATCCGCAAACTGCACGTCGTTCTCCGGTTCATCCATGCTGAACCGGTCTTTGGAACCAGTCCCGATGATGAGTTCGTTGATTAGCGAATTGCCCATGCGCTGCACCTGCCGGAATGGACCGAAGTCTTTTTCCGGATTGGGGGAGCGGCGTACGGTTACCCGATGGCGCGAGGTAGTGGCATAGGTACCGATGACGGCTTGCTTATCGCCGGCACCATGAATCTTACCGTCGACCGTGAGCATCGTGATGGGAACTTCCAGCACAATGGAGTTCACGTTGAAACCGGCCACTGCATCGGGAGCGTAGTTGTGAGTGTCATCGGCATCCTCCGCTGCCGGCAACACGCCGCCAACTCCCATGCGGAAGTTCAGGGAATCGAAGGCGGCTCCCAGGTCGATGTAGAAGGGATCATCCACAGTTCCGGCGAAAACGCGTACGCCACTGCCTAGTTCGTAAATTCCCTGGTTGAACAGCGACTGGTAATCCGGCATGGTCCTCGGGCCCACGTTGGATGGAACCGCGAACAGTGTCTTCCCCTTGTTCAGGCAAGTGGATTTGCCGCCCTTGACCATGGTTACGGTGTAATTCTGGCGCAGGCTTAGACCTTCGGAGCCTGATCCGTCCAAGGCTGTAATCGGTGGGATGCCGGCGATGCCGCCCACCAATGCAGTGAACAAGCTGGGCTGGCGGATTTCGGTGGTGAAACGGAATTGGAAGATTATGTCCTCCACTCCGTCCTGGTTGTTGTCCACCCTCATCTCATAGAGCACGTTGGGATCGAAGGGGAAATAGTTGGGACCGTTCGAAGGTTCAAGGAACGGGTCAACGTTTAGGATCATGGTCACACGGTCAGGATGGTCGTAGCTGACAAAGGCGTACCAGTCGGTGATGTCCGCGGCATGATCCAGTGCCGTGATGGGCGCCTCGCGGTGGCTGGATGCAAACAGGCTGCAAGGTACCAGCATGAGCAGCGCCATGCCGAGGGCCGGCAGTAGTTTCATTCTCTTCATGGAAAACCTCTCAAGGAGTGAACTTGATGTACGTCGCCATCGTGAATCCCACTGTCTCGGGCGCGGCGCCACGCCCGGACCGTTACGACTGGCTACGTCTCCTGGCCTATGTACGAGCGCAATCGCAGATTGGATGGGTCAGGGTTTCCGATAGCGAGCCGAGTCGCCCGTACAGAATCTCGGTTAATGCCCGGGTCTCGCGCTTCCCGGGCTGGGTAAGGTTTCCGTGGCAGCTTGTCGAAGGCAGGAGAATGCTGTTATGGTTTCGCGGCAGTTCCTGTGCCACCTGCCGTGGTAATAAATACGGGAGCCGCCGGGAACACGGATGGCAACAAGGTGGGAACCGCCCGGCAATCCGCCATGGCACCCCCAGTCGTACTCAAGAGAGGATGAGATAACGGTTTGTCCAGCATTGAGTCAAAAGGGGTTTCGGCCGACCTTTCATTAGTGTTGGCTATACGCTCCGGCGACACGAACGCCATGACGCTGCTGTACGACCGCTACTCTTCCATCGTCTATGCAGTCGCTTTGCGGGTGCTGGGCGATACGGGCGCGGCTGAGGATGTTTTGCAGGAAGTGTTCCTGCAACTGTGGCGAAATCCTGGAGCATTCGATTCCAGCCGCGGCAACCTGGGCCCGTGGCTGGCAGTGATTGCCCGGAACCGCGCGATTGACGGGCTACGCAAGCGGCGTCCGGAAACTGACATCGCCGATGTGGTGGTTTCGGTGGAACTCGACATCGCGGGAGATGCGGAGCGCGCCCGCGCCATGGAGAAAGTCCGAGGGGCATTGGGAACCATGCCCGCGGCGCAGCGCAGCGCGCTGGAGATGGCGTATTTCGAAGGGCTGACGCACATTGAGATTGCGGCCAAGACAGGAGAGCCGCTGGGCACGATCAAGACCCGCATTCGCACCGGGCTGCTCGCATTGCGCAAAACATTTGTGGCATGAGCGTACACGAACAATTCGCGGAGGATCTCGCACTCTACGCCCTGGGTGGGTTGCAGGGGGACGAGCGAGTCGCGCTGGAGAAGCATGTGGCGGAGTGTTCCGCGTGCCGTCGCGAGTTGGAAGAACTCCGAGGGGACATGGCGTTGATGGCGCTTTCGGCGGCGGGTCCGACTCCGCCGCGGCGGGCTCGGCAGCGCTTGACGGATGCCATCGCCCGCGAACCGCGCGCGGTGCCGGTTCGGCCACGGCGAGCATGGTGGGCACCATTGCCCTGGTTGGCAATCGTCGCTCTTGCCCTAGTGGCCGGCTGGTTCTGGCGGCAGAAGGACCAACTGGCGCAACGCGTGGCCGAGTTGGAGAACGAGTCAACTGGGCAACAGGCGCAACTGCAGCGCGCCCGCGAAGTTGTGGAAACGCTTACCGCAACGGACGCCATGCGGGTGACGCTGGTCGCAGCCAAGACTGCGCCTCAGCCGCAAGGAAAGGCGATCTATGTCCGCAATCGTTCTAGCTTGATTTTCCTGGCCAGCAATTTGCCGACGTTGCCTCCGCAGAAGGCTTATGAACTGTGGCTGATATTCCGGCTGGGGTGTTCAAGCCCGACGTCCAGGGCAGCGCGACCGTTATCAATCCGCAGTTGCCGCCAGGAGTAGAGGCTAAGACGTTTGCGATTACGGTGGAGCCGGAGCAGGGGTCGTTGGTGCCTACGATGCCGATCGTGATGGTGGGGGCGGGGGAGTAGACCGTTTGTTTAGACCGGGTGCCGCTCCTCGGGAGCTCGATCGGTCCTACTCCCTTCACCTGTCGCACTAACTTCGAATGCCCTTAATGCCATCACTCAGCGCCGGGGCGAAGCGCACCAGCGGCAGCGTAAGGCATGTGGCCTCCTCGTTCTCTAGCACCGAAGTATGCTTCGAAGGAGTCTCAGCCGCCCAGCAAAATATGATCTTGAACATATTTAAATCCCGTGGTGGAATGCCGCCGTGCTCGTCGATTTCAAGGCAGCGACCGTGCAGTTCGGAAAAACTCAACCAAAGGAGCCATCTCAGTGGCGGCACCCATACATCATGAAGTTGATTTTAAGGCGAGTCCCAAGCGAGTTTACGAAGCATTGACCGATGCCAAGCAATTCAGCGCCTTCAGCGGTCTCCCTGCCGAAATTCACGGCGAAGCCCGTGGTTCTTTCAAGTGCTTTGACGGTCAAATTACGGGACGAATGACCGAGTTAGTTCCCAGCCAGAAAATCGTCCAGGCATGGCATGTCGCTATGTGGTCCGATGACGTCAATTCGATGGTCAGATTTGAGCTAAAGGCATAGGGTGGAGGGACCAGACTCAGTTTAGATCGCTCCGACTTCCCCGAGGAAAACCGCGAACATCCCGAAGCAGGATGGCCACGGATGTACTGGACCTCTGAAGAAATATCTAGCCTACGGCAATTTTTGACCATTGCTCTACTTGATCCCTTAATCTCCATCCGCGTGAGTGGGCCCAAAAATGAGTTCTCAAAAGACAACAGGAGACATCGTGAAGTTTTCGAAACACATTGCCATCTTAGGAATGCTGGCGAGTTTCACTTGTGTTGCACAAACCATTAAGTCTGACGGAAGTCCTGATGTTTCACCGCCGAAGCTGGAACGAATGCCGGAGTCGCTGGAAGTGCGCTACGCGCTAAGCGCTGCTCCCCCGCATTTGCGCGCTGGCGCGACAACATATGTGCTGGATCCGTCCAAGGGATATCTCCTGAATCACCGAGGCACAAACGGCGTTAGCTGCATCGTTGTGCGCAGTGACTGGCAGTGGCCCGACCGTCCGTTCCGAGACGATATTGCTTGGCCGGTTTGCTTCGACGCCGAAGGCTCAAAGACACTGCTACAAGACTATATCTACACGGCCGAATTGAGGGCGCGGGGTATGGATGCAAAGGAGGTACATCTTGAGGTTACGAAAAAAGTTGGAACCAAAGATTACCCAAACCCTGCGCGAACCGGCGTCGCCTATATGATCGCCCCGGTGATGCGCGGCTGGACGGCAAGGCCCGAGCCCGTGACCATGAATATGCCTCACTATATGTTTTATGCTCCGGGCGTCACGGACGCCGACATCGGCGGCAAGCCTTTTAGTCTCTATCCGTTTATGCTCAGGATGAGTCCGGGGCGCGATGACGTCATCATTCTGCTCGTGGGTGAGACGGAGAAGGCGGCGATTCTCTCGGACTCGAAGGATCTGCTCGCCGATCTTTGCTCCTACCGGAGCTACTTGTGTACGACTGCTGCAACGCGCGCTCAGATGCCTAACAACTAGCCCAACGTTACCAAGATCGATTTCGTCGGCTATCGGGAAGTAGTCGCGGAACCCAGCTTCCTGGCGATGAATCGTCTCTCGCCTGTTTCAGTCTTCGCCTGCAGTCCCGAAACGAGATTCTGGAACTCAGTCGGGGGAAGTATCGACACTCTCTCAGGTGTCCCGGGTCCCCGGATCCTTGTTCGAAGAACGCTGGGCAGATCTGCAACTCTCCTGAACCCTGGGCACGATCGCGGCAGCTTGGGTTTCTTCTTTGGTATGCCGTACTGGTCCTGCTCGACCCACTCGCCCTCCACGTCGTACAAGTAGCGCCCGAGTCCGAAGCAGGACAAAGCACGCTTGAACGCCTGTGCCTCGGCGCCGGTAAGCGCATTCTCTTTATCGGACCATTCTTCGCCCGTGCCCGAGTTGGTTCCGATACAACCGATCGTCACCTCGCACGTGACCAGGATCTTCGCCGCCGGTCCACGCTTGCTGCGTTGGACGGGTGCGCTGGCCTGCACGGAGTACTTGCGCGTCCAACCCGCGGGGGTAAACAGTCTGTTGAGCCGGTCACTGTACGCCCGTGGGTCGGCATACGGCATCATCAGCCCGCGCGTGCCGTCATCGCTCCACTCCGAAGTCATCTCACTATGGGCTTGGGTCGACGTGGAAGTCATCGCGGTGTCTCCTAATCTGAGCGGTTTTGCTCGACTGAACTGCCAGCGGGCGCCTCTTCTGTGATCGGTTTCAGTCTTTCCCAAACGATGCGGTGATGCCGGTAGGGTTGGCCTCCGTCATATAACTCGAAGAGGAGTCCATTCGAATCGTAGAGGGCGATGGGCAAGGGGACCACTGGCCGGAGGACGACAACGGATTCTTCTCCAGCCATAGGATGCTCCCTGGTGTTCTCTTACGCTTTGTCTATCGCAGCGCAAGCATGGTCTGTTGCTCGCGTGCAGCGGCCTACGCAAGGCCGTTGCAACGATTCTGATCGGGATTGTTCCCGTGCCCGCGAACACGTCCAACTTACCTTGTGGCGCGCAACCTGAGCGCCCAGTTGCCTCCAAAGGTCCTGGTTGAGGACAACCTTCCCCACCGCCGTTTTTCATCCGTTGCTCTTCCAGCGCGCTAGGCGCTCCGTGACTTCCCGCAGCAGGTATTCAGAGTCGGTGACCACCTCGACCTCGCATGTCTCTTCCAAGGCTAACAGCCCTTCTATCGCCGCTTTCAATTCCATGCGGTTGTTCCTCGAGTGCGAATCGCGGCCGATCAATTCACGCTCATGTTCGTCCGAGCGCAAAATGCAGGCCCGGCCAGCGGGGCTGGGATTGCCGATGCGCGAACCATCGGTGGTTAGCTGTGTACCTTTGGCACCTCGTATCACCTGCTCGCTGCTGACCGTTATTGCTACGAAGCACTCCTTCGACTTCGGAAATAGGGAGTGGCTTGTTGCAACGAGAGAGAGAGGCCAGTCGACTATCGGCCCTCACAAAACGACGGGGTTTACGCAACTGTCAAGCGACGAACCAATCAAACCTACTGAGAAATTCCTCAGAGAAGCCGGTCCTGCACGGGGATGAAGTCAAAGGCCGGGGGACAGCTCAAGAAAGCTCGAGGACAATGAAGCCGGCCGCTGTTGCAGCTTTGGACAATTGTTGATCTGCACAGATAAAGTCTCTCCTGGCGGGACGTTGTTGGCACCAAGTTAGAGCGGC
>WNGQ01001412.1_pt1 | contig 24930 bp, 19 predicted proteins | sample 5407661 | NCBI WGS metagenome assembly WNGQ01 (sample SAMN13153382, study PRJNA577476) | soil metagenome | isolation source: 60 cm soil or saprolite under Garry oak tree replicate 2 | place: USA:California | collected 2016-06-15 | reverse complement strand
CGGGCTGAGAGGAGCTGACGGCATTGTTCGGAACATCCTGGCGCGTAGCAAGGATCGCCGGCATCGAGGTCCGCGTCGACAGCTCGTGGGTGGTGATCGCCCTGCTCATCACCTACAGCATGTACCTGCGCTTCTCCGTTCTGTATAAGGACTTGTCAACCGGGGCAGCGGTCGGGATCGCCATCCTGGCGGCGGTACTGTTCTTCGGCTCGGTCCTCGTCCACGAACTGGCCCACGCGCTGGTCTCCCGGGTCCGGGGGATCCAGGTCCAGGACATCACGCTGTTCCTGTTCGGCGGGGCGACGCGGGCCAGGGTGGAGTCTCGTGGGCCGGGCGACGAGTTCCTGATCGCGGCGGTGGGGCCGCTCACCAGCCTGCTCGTGGCGGCGCTGTTCTGGATCGTCGATGTCTTCGCCCGTGGCGCCCTACCGAGATCGCTGATCGGGATGTTCGGCTACCTGGCCTGGGTCAATCTGCTGCTGGCCGGGTTCAACCTGGTCCCGGGATTCCCGCTGGACGGCGGTCGGCTGCTGCGCTCACTCGTGTGGAGGGCCACGGGCAGCTTCCGCCGGGCCACCCGGATCGCCTCGCTGGCCGGCCAGGCGGTGGGATGGCTGCTGGTGGCCGGCGGCGTGGCCTTCCTCCTGACTGGGAATCTAGCCGGAGGCATCTGGTTCGCGTTCATCGGCTGGTTCCTGGTCCAGGCCGCCCGGGCTTCCTACCAGGAGCTCCAGGTCCGGCAGATGCTACGCGGGGTCCAGGCGCAGGAGGATCATCACCCCATCCGATCTCACCCGGTGGCTGCACCGCTGGCGAACGCTCGACGGCAGAGCGCTCGACAGCAGAGCGGATAGCCGGAACCTAGACAGGCGGTACTGAGCATGGCTGTTTTCGCGCATGACGGCCTCGCCCAGTGGGTCCTCGAGCACCCGGACACCGCCGCCTGGGTCGACCGCGACCCCGCTCCGGTCAGCGGCTTGCCGGGACGGAGCGCCTGAGGCCAGCCGCATATATCCCACACGGGAAGAAACCACCTGAACAGGAAGGAAGGCCACGATGGCGAATATGGACGACCAAGCTGCCGCCCGTCCTCGCACCACCGTACGGATCCCCACCGCTTCCGGCGACGAACTAGAAGCCTGGCTGTACCTCCCCGCAGGGGATGGGCCTTATCCAGCTGTGGTGATGGCCCACGGCATCGGCGCCATCAAAGCCGGCGGGCTCGCCCCGTTCGCGGAGCGGTTCTGCCATGCGGGCTTGGCCGCGGTCGTATTCGACTACCGCCAGTGGGGCGGTTCGGCCGGCCAGCCCCGCGAGGAGCTTTCCTTCCCGCACCAGCGCGAGGACTATGGCACCGTCATCGGCTGGGCGGGCGCGCAGCCGGGCATCGATGCGCGCCGGATCTTCGCCTGGGGAACCTCGTTCGCCGGCATGTACATCGTCGAACTCGCCGCGTCGGACGCCAGGCTCGCCGGCGCGATCGCCCAGTCTCCCCTGGTCGACGGGCTCGCCGCAGCGATGATCGTCCCGCCGGTGCGTTCGCTCAGGCTGTTGGCCCTGGCGGTGCAAGACCGCCTCGGCTCGTTCCTCGGACGGTCTCCGCGATACCTGCCTGGCGCCGGGGCACCCGGGGAACTGGCGGTGGGCTCCACGCCCGATGCTCTCTTCGGGCAAGAACTCATGACCCCGAAGGACTCGACCGAATGGCGCAACCGCGTCGCCGCCCGGTCGCTGCTCAGCTTTTCCTGGCGTCGGCCGGTGCGACGTGCCGCCGCCATTCGCTGCCCCATCCTGCTCATCGTCGCCGAGCACGACACGATGGCGCCGACCGGCCCGGCGCTGCGCGTCGCCGAGCGAGCCCCGCGCGGCGAGCTTCATCGCAGTCGCGGCGGTCACTACGACGTCTATGAGGGAGGTAAGAGCTTCGACGACGTGCTTCGCGTCGAGCTCGAATTCCTGCACAGGCACGCAAAGACTCCGGTGTCGTGACGAAGGCGACACCCAGGTACACGCGGCTCACCCGGCCCGCGTGTCCCCGCCGGCCCCTTGGCAAACTCCGATGCCTGAGGCCAGCCGCATGAACCCCACACGGGAAGGAAGACAACATGGAAAGCCCTCGCCCGGAGTACACCGCGGAACTCCTGCGCCATTTCGCTGATCTGCGAGACGGCACGCATGGCGGCGCCGGTTCCCGGGGGGACAAGGAACGCCTGTTTACGGCGGCCGTCCCACTGCTCGATCCGCACGCACGGCAGCCACTCCAGGAGATAAACACAGACTTGCTGCTCGGCACCGGCGAGGTGACCGCGACAGGCGTACGACGACGCCGTGGTGACGTCGAGGCGATCTGGGCTCTATCGTGGCCCGAGCAGCGGGCCGCCGGGATCAGCCCGATCATCATCCGTGCCTATTACGGCGCCGGAGCGCACCACCCGCATCTTCAGGGAGGTACCGTCGGCGACTGGCCGCTCAACGTGTTCGATGAGAGGCAGGCGGCGGCCGAGTTGCCGGCCCTGCGTGCGATCGCGTCGGCCGACCTCCACAACCTGGTCTTCCAGCGTGACTACCGCATCATCCCGGCCATCTTGACCGGATGGGGGCCGCGGCAGCCCGCGTGAGCGCCCGATTGGGACCCCACCCGTAGGCCCGAACATCTCAGGCCGCGTCCTTCATGACCGAGTGCAAGGTCTGCCCGGTCTGGCGGGCCTGGATGCCCATTACGATCCGCGAGGTGCCGTAGGTCAGGTTGAACAGGCCGTAGAGCAGGGCGAGGGTGACCGCGCCGACGTCGGGCCGGGAGAAGAGCACGACGCCGAACGCGATGGACACCAGCCCACCCACAATGAACAGCGCTCGGGTGCCCGCGGTCTCCCCGCTGCTGAAGGCGAGGAAGATCTCGGCGAAGCCGCCGACGAACGCCCAGAAGGCCACGATCAGCACCAGCACCAGCGCGGTGGGCCCGGGCCAGACCAAGGCGACCACCCCGGCGGCCAGGTCAAGCAGTCCCAGCAGCAAGTGGCCGAAGACCGGTCCCGCGGTGGCGCTGCTGAACGCCCGCATGGCCTGCAGGCCCGCGTCGATGAACGCGTAGACCGCGAACAGGATGAGCAGCGCGAGAATCGTTACCCCTGGCCAGGCGATGGCGATGATCCCGACGATGACGGCGAGCGCGCCGCGCAGAATCAAGGACGTGGACATTGATTTGAACATGAGGAATTCCTTTCGTTTGGTCAAGCCCGCGCCGCGCCGTCTGCTATGCCAATCCGTGTCGAGACGAGTCGATGTACTTGTGGCTCATATTCGCAATCAATAGACGGATGGCTGCGCCCATGCCAGAACTCTGCGCCTGGGTCGGCGGGGTCGCGTCTGCGAAATCCCTAGTCGGCACCCTGGCTTGCCAGCCCAGCCATCAGAACGGATGGGCGCGAACGCTGATGACTGGGTACACCGGTTTCACGCCGGGACTGTCTCCGCGACGGCGACCGGAATTGCGGACGTCGACCCCGGGCGGTCCAGGCCGATCCGGATGCTGGGCCGGCTGATGCGCCTGCCCCCGCCCGCCGCGGGGCAGGCTGCACGGCTGCGCATCGTTCGCCAGGCCGGGGGAGCCGCGGCGCACGAGAGGTGGATCCGCACCTTCGGTGCCGTCAGTCTTGCCACCCGGCTGGTGCGCGCAACGGCGTCCGACGTCTGGTTCATCCCGGACGGCGCCGCTATCGTCCTCGGCCCGCTCAGCTTCCGGCTACCCGGTCTCGTTGCGCCGCGGGCTTATGCGCATGCCTGGTCGAGCGGTGATGGCGCATTCGATGTCGAGGTGTCGGTGCGGGTACCGCTGCTTGGCGTCCTCATGTCTTATCGCGGCCATTTCACGGAGGCAGAAGAATGAAAATAGTGCTGTGGCTCCCGGGCGCACTGGGCCTGCTGGGCGCCTTCGACACCATCTATTTCCACGAGATCCGCGGCCAGCTTCCGGCCCGCCTGCCCGGACTGAGCCCCGAGCTCAAACTGCACGCCGGGCGCAGCTTCATCTACGTTGCCGTGTTCGGCACGCTGCCGTGGCTCGCCTGGCGCGGGGCGTGGGCACTCGCGCTCGGCATGCTGCTAGCCATCGAGATCGGCCAATGAAGAGACGCGCCGTCGCAAGGCGCCAATGCTGGAACGTTTCACAGATCGGTCACCGGGGGACCGGAGAACTCGTGCGTCCCCGGCCCGACGTGGAAGACCGCTTCCTGGACACCCCGGATACCGGGGAAACTGCCGATCGAGGCGGGCGGGCTACCGGCGGCGTCGCGCACCTCGGCGGCGTGGTCGCTGGGGACGCAGACGCTGGCCATGACGTTCGGCGGGAGTTCCACTCGGAGGGTGAACCGGTCAACGGCGCGTTCCCAGCCGCTGCTGATCGGCCCGCGGACGGATCGGTAGGATCCGCGGGCCCAGCTGAGCCGGCCGCCGGGGTGCGGCCGGAGCAGCAGCTGCCCGAATCCGGCGGCGTCCGGCTCCTGGTCGATGCCGAGCAGGAAGCGGTAGAGCCACTCTCCGACGGAGCCCAGCGCGTAATGGTTGAACGAGTTCATCCAGGCCGACTGGAAGCCGCGTTCGGTGGTCCAGCCGTCCCACCGCTCCCAGATGGTGGTCGCGCCCGCCTCGACCATGTACCGCCAGGACGGCTGTGACTGCTGTTCCAGCAGTCGGTAGGCGACACCGGTGTGACCGGTGGAGCTGAGCACCGGCAGGATGTACCCGACGCCGACGAAACCGGTGGTCAGGTGCCAGTCCGCGCGCCGGATCGCGGCCACGAGGTGGTCAGCGGCGGATGCACGCAGTTCGTCGGGGACCAGGTGCATGTGCAGGCCGAGGACGTAGGCGGTCTGGGTGCCCGAGGCGACCTGCCCGTCACCGGCGACGAAGGCTTCCGCGAACGCGGCACGGATCTTGGACCCGAGCGCCCGGTATCCGGCGGCGTCATCCGCCCGCCCGATCGCGTCGGCGATCTCGGCCATCAGCGCGGCGTCGTGCGCCCAGTAGGCCGTCGCGAGCAGTTCGCGGGGGGTGTCGTCGGCGCCGGGGGCTAGCCAGTCGTTGTAGCCGTTCCCGAGCTCCCGGGCCCGCAGGTAGTCGGGGTTGGCACGCTCGATGAAATCCATCCACGCGGTCATGGCGCCGAAGTGCCGCTGCAGGATTCCCCGGTCCCCGTACATCTTCCACACCGTCCACGGGACGATTACTCCTGCGTCCCCCCAGGCCGGCGCCCCGGCCCCGGCGAGATTGAGTCGCGGGGCGACATCGGTGAAGGCCCCGGAGGGCAGCTGGGCGTCGGCCACGTCGTCGAGCCACTTGCCGAAGAACGCGGCGACGTCGCGGTTGTAGCAGGCGGTGCGGGCGAAAATCTGGGCGTCGCCGAGCCAGCCGAGCCGTTCGTCGCGCTGCGGGCAGTCGGTCGGGACGCTGATGAAATTGCCGCGCTGACCCCAGTCGATGTTGCGGAAGAGCCGGTCGAGCCACTCCTCGGAGGAGCCGAACGAGCCGGCCGCGGCGATGTCGGAATGCACGACGCGGGCCACGACGTCCGCCGCGTCCAGGTCACCGGGATACTTGGTGATCTCCGCGTACCGGAATCCGTGCAGGGTGAAGCGGGGCTCGAGGACCTCGGGCCCGCCGCCGGTGATGAACTCGTCGGTCTGCCGCGCGGTGCGCAGGTTCTCGGTGTACAGGCTGCCGTCGTCGGCGAGCACCTCGCCATGCCGGACGCGGACCGACGCGCCGGGCGGCCCGTCGACCCTGATCCTGAGCCAGCCCGTCAGGTTCTGGCCGAGGTCGATGATGTGCCGCCCGTCGGCGTCGCGGGTGATGCTGCGCGGCGTGATTTCTTCGGTGACGCGGACCGGCGGCCCGGGATCGGCGACGAGCGGGCGGGAGTCGCGGCCCCGGCAGCGGACGCTGCGCCAGCCGGCGGCGTCGAAGCCGGGTGCGTCCCAGCCACGCGGCTCCAGCCGGAGATCATGACGTTCGCCCATCAACAGGTCGGCGTGCCGGATCGCGGCGAGCCTGGCCTGCCATTGCTCGTCGGTGACGATCTCCTGACCGGTGCCGTCCCGGAAGGTGATGACCAGCTGGGCCAGCAGTTCCGGCGCGGTGCCGTAGTGCGCGCCGGCGTGCTTGGCGTCGTATCCGAAGAAGCCGGCGTACCACCCGTCGGCGAGGATTGCGCCGATGACGTTCTCACCCTCGGCCAGCAGGCCGGTCACGTCATAGGTCTGGTAGGGGATGCGCTGGGTGTAGTCGGTCCAGCCGGGGGTGAGGAACCGGTCGCCGACTCGATGGCCGTTCAGCCGCGCCTCGTACAGGCCGAGCGCGGTCACGTACAGCCGGGCGGACGCCACGGGCTGGCCGACTCCGAAGGCCCGGCGCAGGTAGGGCGCCGGATTCAGGGCCGTGGCCACCGGGTCGGGCGGGCCGGTCTGGGCCGGCGGGCCGGCGCTCTCCCGCACCCGGCCCAGGCCGATCCAGGAGGCGTGCCACCCATCCGTTTGGTTCAATTCGACCTCAAACCACGCCGGATCGCTCCAGCCGGCCGCGGTCCCGTTCTGGTCCCACACCCGCACCTTCCAGGCATAGCGGCCGCCGTGGGCCAGCGGGCGCCCGGCGTAGGCAATGTCAGCCGAGGCGGGCGACTCCACCCGGCCGCTGTCCCACCACAGGTCCTCGCCGCGGGCCAGCCGGGCCGCGTCCGTGGCCAGCACGACCTGGTAGGCGCGCTGGGCGCGGCCGGCTCCCGCGCCTTCCAGCACCCAGCTCAGCCGCACTCGGCCGGGCGAGACGCCGAGCGGGTCGACCAGGTGCGCACAACGCAGGCCAGCGCAGCGCAGCCCGGCCGGGGCCAGCGTGGAGGGGGCCGGAGTGGAGGCGGCCGGGGAGGTCGGCGGGGGGGTGGTCACAGTTTTGTCGCTCCTTCGGTGAGGCCGGAGACGAAATAGCGCATGGTGAAGCCGACGAGGACGAACATGGGCAGGGTGGCGATCACCAGCGCCGCGAACACCGAGCCGCCGCCGCTGACGTTGAGGCCGAAGCTGCCGACGAACTGCTGCACACCGGCCGAGATCGTGGTCCGGCGCGGGTCCTGGATGACGATCGTCGGCCACAGGTAGTCGCCCCAGACGTTGATCGTCACCAGGATTGCGCCGGTCAGCAGAACCGGCCTGGTGAGCGGGGCGACGATCCGCGCCAGCACCTGGGCTTCGGTGCAGCCGTCGGTGCGCGCGCTTTCCAGCAGCTCGCGCGGGATCTGGTCGAAGAAGCCGCGGAAGATCAGCACCAGCAGCGGCTGGGCGGTGGCCGCGTACGGCAGGACCAGCGCCCACCAGGTGTTGAACAGGCCGAGCTTCTGGATGGTCAAGAACAGCGGGATCAGGGTCAGCGTCGACGGGATGAGCAACAGGCCGATGTAGGCCAGGAACAGCAGCTCCTTGCCGCGGAACCGCAGCTGGGAGAACGCGTACGCGCCGGCCGCCGCGGCGGCGACGCCGATGACGATGGAGGCCGCCGCGACGATGATCGTGTTGACCAGCGGCCGGGACACGCCGGACCACGCCGTGCTGTAGTTCTGGTAGTCGAACTGCGTGAACAGCGAGAACACGCCGCTGCTGAAGATGTTCTGCCCGCTCTTCAGCGAGTTGGAGACCACGAAGACGAGCGGGAAATAGGTCATCACGACGATCACCGCCCCCGCGAGGAGGGTGATCCGGCGGTAGCGCCGTCGCGCCCGCCCGGCCCAGGCGGGCCGCCGCACGGCAGGTGCCGGTGGGCGGCCGGCCTGGGGATCGATCTGAACGACCGAACGCACTGGGTTCCTCGCTCAGTACTTACCGAGGTCGACGTGGTTCTGGGTCGCCCAGGCCTGCGCCGAGCTCGTCAGCAGCGACTGCCATTGCGAGGCGAACGCGGAGTAGGGCAGCGACCCGTTGACGTACTCCTGGACCAGCCGCATGCCCGAGTTGGTGGCCGCGGCGGACAGCACGTCGTCGAGGACCACGTCGACCACCGTGGGCACCTTGCCGGTGGGGACCAGGCTGGACAGGCCGGGCAGGTTGACCGTCGGCGCGTCCGTCTCGGTCGGGATGTAGGCTCCGCTTCCGCTGATCTTCAGCCAGTAGCCGAGGTGCTGCGGGGTGAACAGCCAGGCCAGGAAGTTCATCACCGTGGCGGTCTTGGCCGGGGTCATCGTGCTGTCAGCGCGCTGGCTGGTGATGCTCCACTGGCCGTTGCCGTTCGGGCCGCCGATGACGCCGAGCGTGGAGGTGCCGAGCCCGAGCGGCGTCGACGCGGTAGTGATGGGCGGCTCGGGGAACACGCCGAACTTGCCGGTGAAGCCGGCCGAGTCGAGCTGGGGAATCCACCAGCTTCCGCCCCAGAGCATGCCGACCTTGCCCTGGACGAGCAGCGGCTGCGGGCTCAGCGGGGGCGTGGTGACGTTCGGGTCCTGGCAGGCCCCGTATCCGCTCTGCCCGCTGGCCGAGTACGGAACCATCTGGCCGAGGAGCTTCCAGGCCTCGGCGTAGCGGGGGTTGGTCATGCTGATGATGCCCTTGTGGATGCCGACCGCGACATCAAGCCCGTTGGTCACCTGGGAGTGGTTGACGTTGAACTGGCTGACCTGGTTCGCGAGCAGCGAGGAGGTGGCCAGCCGCTCGAACCAGGACGGGTTGCAGGGCTCACCGGTGGTGTACATCAGCGGCGTGATGCCGGCCGACTTGAGCTTGCCGAGGTCGGTCATGAAGTCCGCCCAGGTGGTCGGCGGAGACGTGATTCCGGCCTTGGCGAAGGCCGCCTTGCTGTAGAAGAAGCCGGTCTCGACGTTCGACCCGAGGATGATGTCGATGTCACCGTTCTGTGAGGTCATGTACGGGACCGTCAAGCGCGTGAACAGCGACAGCCAGCTGGAGTTGCCCGGCACGTAGGGGTTCGGCTTGGTCAGGTAGGGCTTGATGTTCTGCAGCAGCCCGGCCGGCAGGGCGCCGGAGGTGACCGGGCCGTACTGCTCCCAGACGACATCCGGTGCGCTGCCGCCGGAGGCCTGGCTTTCCAGCTGCGCGTTCGCCTGGGTGATGCTCGACATGTTGTTCGGCAGCCACTGGACCGTGACATTCTTGTGCGCGGCCTCGTACTGCTGGGTCAGCTGCTTCAGGCCGGCATTGTCGGCCGCCGTGATCGGGCCGGTGTTCGGCGGCAGCACCGCCTTGATCGTGACCGGGGCGCCGCTGCCTGAGCTGCTCGAGCTACTAGAGCCGCCCGAGCATCCCGCGGCCAGGACGCCCGCGGCCACTAGGGCCACCCCGGTACCCAGCGCCGAACGAATGTGAGTTCTTCGGAACATGAAACCCCACCTCCTGGCGAGAGTTAATGAGTTTGTTCGAGGACGCAGAGTGCGCATCACGACGAGTGTGAAGACGAGCATCGCGACGAAGAGCAGGGTGCCGATGGCCATGCCGTAGCCGTACTGGTCGCTGGCGAAGGCCGACTGGTACATGTCCAGGCCCGGCACCAGGGTGGCGGTGCCTGGGCCGCCGTTGGTGAGCAGCAGGATCGGCACGAAGTTCTGCACCGCGAAGATGCCTGACAAGATCACCACGATCCGGAACTGCGGCATGAGCAGCGGGATGTCGATCGCGAAGACGCGCCGGACGGCGCTCAGGCCGTCCAGCCTGCCCGCGTCCAGCACGTCTCTCGGCAGGTTCTGCAGCCCGCCGAGGAAGATCAGGAAACCCAGGTTGGAGATCCACGGGAAACCGACCAGCAGGATCCCGATCAGCGCGAGATGCGGATCGCTCAGCCAGGTCGGCTGGGGCAGGCCGACCGCGCCCAGAATGCGGTCGATCAGCCCGGATCCGGGCTGGAGGAGGTAGGCCCAGACCTCGATCAGCACCAGGGGAGGCAGCACAATCGGCAAGACGAGGACATACTTCGCGATGGCGCCCGCTCGCCTCGGCATGTATGTCACCACCTCCGCTGCGGTGAACTGAGAGACCAGGCTGATGAGGATGCTGCCGCCGGTGAGAATCGCGATGTTCTTGGCCTCGGTCCCGAAGGTCGGTGCCTGGAGGTACTGCCTGAACTGCGAGATCCCGGCGTACGTGGGCGGGGAGAAGCCGTTCCACTGGTAGAAGCCGCCGATCAGGCTGCGGACGGCCGGGTAGTAGCTGAACACGCCGATCAGCAGCAGGCTCGGCAGCAGCAGCACCGCCAGCACCGACCGGTAGCGGTAGCGCCACCGGGACAGGCGCCCGTCCATCCGGGGTTCCGCTCCCATGAACGTCACGTCCATGACGTCGATCATTTGCGTATCCGCTGGTCGTCACTAGGCCGTGATGAACCGTTACTTGCGCGAAATTAACCTGGGCGGGCGAGCGGGGTTACCGTACGAAGGTGAACGAGGACCCCCCGATAGGAACCAGTCAGGGCCTGTTCCACCTCACCGAGACCATGCCGGCCTACGCGGGCAGCTACCTCCACAAGTGGGACAGCCCGGTGCACACGCACAGCTTCGTGGAGATCGCCTTCGCCATCGGCGGTGCGGCCACCCACCATTCCCTGGCCGGACGGCGCGAGATGCGACCGGGTGAGGTCCTCCTGCTGCGGCCGGGAGTCTGGCACGGGTACGAGGACTGCCAGCGGTTCGAGGTGTACAACTGCTGCTTCAGCAGCGAGCTGCTGCGCCGCGAACTGTCCTGGACTCGCGAGGATCCGCTGCTCGGGTTCCTGCTGTGGGCCGGCCCGTACTCATCTCCCGGCCGCGGCGTGCTGACGATCAGCCTTCATCCGCCCGCGCTGGGCGAATGCCTTGTCCATCTCGACGCGCTGGCCGGGCTGCGGCACCGGCCGCCCGCGCTGCACCGGCCCGACATCGTCGGCCGCCTGTCGCTGCTGTTCGGCCAGCTCGGCCTGGCCGTCGCCCAGGCCCGCGGCGAGCGGCACGAAGAGCCTGGAACAGCACATCCCGCGGTCGTGCAGGCGATGAGCCTGCTCGAAGCCGACCTCGCCTGCGACTGGACGCTGACCGGTCTCGCGGCGGAGCTGCACCTCGCCCCCGGTTACCTGGTGCGGCTGTTCAACGCCGCCACCGGACTGCCTCCCATGGCCTACCTAGCCCAGCTCCGCGCCGAGCACGCCGCCGTCCTTCTCCTGCACTCCGACGATCCCGTCACCAGCATCGGGCGCGCGGTCGGCTGGCCGGATCAGAGCAACTTCGCGCGCCGCTTCAAGGCCCATTACGGGCTCAGCGCTTCCACGTACCGCAAGCGCTTCGCCACCAGAGCCGCCCATCTTCACCACCCCGCCGCGGCAGCAGTCTCCTGACTTGCGCGGCGATGATCGTCAGGGCGCCCGCTGTAAGGCGGACGCGTGCTCCGCGGACGCGCGGAGCACGCGAACATTGACGTCCAGGATGGGTAGCCGCCGGTTCGTCAGGGCGACGCGGGTCACGTTGCCCCCGCGCTGAGCGGGGACGCGGACGAGCAGGGACGCGAACGCGCCGGGGCAGCCACCGCTGATCCCGGCGATGTCGCCATGCTGGCCAATGAGCCAGCCGAGGCCGATGTGCAGGCCGCCGGGCCCGCTGGCTGCCTGCGGCCTCAGTGCTTCGCGGGTGAGCGCTTCGGGGAGCAAGGATGACCACATGATGCCGAAGCGCACCAGGTCGGCCGCCGTCGTCCACATGCCGCCGGCGGCCGGGATGGCGCAGACCACCGCTGGGGCCGGGGCGAAGGCCATGTCGCGGCTCACCTGGTAGCCGGTGACCGCATCGGGGCCAGCGCCTGGCCAGCTGGCGGGGAATGACGAGCCGCTCATCCCGAGCGGCTCAAGCACCAGGCGTGCCGCCGCATCGGTGTAGAGCGACCGGGTGACATCGGCGACCATCTGCCCGAGCGCCGCGTACCCGCCATCGGTGAGCCGGAAGACTCCCCGGGCGCCGCCGCATGAGAGCACGGGGCCGACCAGCGTGGCCAGGTCAGGCACGCTGTCGGCGAACGGTGACCTGGCGGGGTGATCGACCCCGCCGGTATGGGTGAGCAGTTCCCTGACCGTAACGGAGTCGTCCGCGAGACGAAACGTGCGGAGGTGATCGTTGGCCGGGTCATCCAGGCCGACCCTGCCGTCGGCGGCCAGCCGCAGCACGGCGGTGGCGGTGATCAGCTGGGTGAGATGGCAAGCGGGGAAGCGGTGGCTGGTGCTCAGGACCTCGGCGCGGTCCAGATTCGCCCAGCCCCGCGCGGCCGACCACTGCGGGGCATCCGGGCCGCCTCCGGCGAGGACGAGGCCGGGCAGGCCGAGCTCGGCGACGGCCTCGGCTGCTATCTGGCCCGCCGCTTCGGGAACCTGGCCGAAGGTGCGCGTGGCCGGCGCCGCGCCGCGAGCGTTGGCGATCCGGCTGCCTAGCGGAAACCGCCCCATTCTGGTGACCAGGTGTGACGGGCCGGCCTCCACCGCCGCGACGATTTGCAGGCCGGCGAGCTTGACCTGTGCGGCCAGCGGCGCCTGGGCGGTGACGACATACGCTTCGCGCAAGTCCGCGGCCATTCCGGTGATGGTCGCCATCAGCTTGCCGGGCGGAGTCCTGCGGAGGAACTCCTCGCTGAAATGCTGTCGCAGCTCGCTGACGCCCGGTGCCACCCAGCCAGGGGTTCCGGCATCCCGGAATCGGGAAGCCATCCATCGCAATTGCGGCAGCACATGGCTTTCCTGGCGAGACCGGCCGTCGATGAGCTTCTTGAGCGCCGTCCAGCTCGGCTGGCCATGCTCCCGCGCGATGGCCAGCTGAGCCTCATACAGGGCGGAGAACTCTCCGGCGGACAGGCGGCGTTTCGCCTCCAACTTCAGGTGCCGCAGGCTTGGCCTGCTGGGCAACGAGCGCGCTGCGCTGGCCATGTCAAGCTCTCCCGGTTTTGGTCAGTGCGTCAGGCGGTCCCGTTTCCGGGGGCTGCTACCCGCTCTGCCGCCTGCACCACTTGCTGGTTGGGGGCGTCGATCGCGGTCGGGCCGCCGGGGATCGGCACGAACCAGATGTGAATCATCGGCGGTGTCACCCGGTTCTGTGATCCTGCCGGGCAGGTAGAGCTGCCCGGGTTCAGGGCGCCTACCACGCCGAGTGACCTGGTCACGCACAGGTTGGTGTGGACGTGCCACTGGGTCAGACAGCCGCCCGGCTGCGGGGTGGGCCCGCCGGGTGAGGTGATGTACATCGCCGCCACTAGCACCGCTCCCTTTGGCGTGTTGGCGTACACCAGGGATTGCGGTTCGGTGAGATTGAGGACCGGTCCGCCCGTCACGGTGGCACGGTAGGAGGCCTTGTTCATGTAGTGGACGACGGGCCAGCCAACGGGTGTTATCGGTACGTAGCCGGCCGCCTTGGCCGCCGCCAGGCTCTGGTATTTCTTCGCGTCCTGCCAGCTGGTGTCCACGAGCGTGACAGCCGCCCGCTGCTGGGCGGTCGTGGGCGTGGCGACACACGGCACCGAGCTCGCCAGCTTCATTCCCCCGGCCATCTGCATGCTTGTATCGGGCATGGTGATGTCCCCGGCCGGTGTCGTCGTGGCGAGCTTGATCGATGAGGTGGTCCCGGCACCGGTACTGGCGCTGGCACTCATGTTCATTACCACCTCCGGGCCGCCCGCGACCAGGGCCACGCTCAGCAGCGTGGCGGTCACGGCGCCGACCGCTGCGGGCGCTGTGACCAGGTGCTGGCGCCCGACTCGGTGATCCGTCCTGGCGATCAGCAGCCAGGCGCATCCGGCGACCACGATCGCCTCGAGCGCCGTGCACAGCAAGTCACCGAAGCCGGCCTGCTCGACGGAATGTGCTCCCGGGCCGATGACGTCCCCGATCGTCCGGGTGACGACGTATACGGCCACCACGCCGACGTTGAGGATCACCCCGCCGCCCAGCAGCAACCGGGATGGCCTGGCCATGGCCACGATCGCCCACAGCAATTGCAACCAGGCGACCACCAGCATGAACACGCCGTACAGCCAGTACTGCTGGAAATGCTGCCCCGCTACCGCGAAATGAATCGCCGCGGTAGCGATGCTCATGATGGCCAGGCAGCACGCGATGACCTTGCGGCTCGTGACGTAGGACTCGGACATGGGCAGTCCTTCCCTCGCCCGGGGATCCGCGGCATCGGGCGGGAAAGACCAGTCAATGGTCAACTACACGCGCCCGGTGAGCTTGAAGCACTACCCGCGGATCCAGAGGCAGCCGGAACTACCACTTCTGACGATAGCCGACGGTCATGGTGAAGCCGCCCGACCACAGAAAGCTCGCAGGATTCCGTTAAGTGAGTCACAGCCCGTCCTTGATAGGGATCGTTTCTGGCTCGATGAGGCCATTTAGCCCGGCCGGGAATCGGCGGATCGGCGGTTCGGCGGCGCATAGCATTGTGCTAGCCAGGATCGGCAGCCGTGGACGAACCGGGATATGAGACCAGCCGATGGCAGACCAGAGCACCGATGGCGCGAACCGAGGCGAGCGGAACTCGCTGGATCTTGACGCGCTCGCCGTCAGCGACAGGTTCCGGCTGTTCAACTTCACCCGGCGCGATGACCACGTCGCCTATCTGTGGGTGCTCCGGGCGCTTGACCGGCTCCGCGCGGTGCATCAGGTCCAGGCGCACACCGACGACGTCGCGGCCGCCCTGGCCGAACTGGCCGACGTCTACGACGAGATACCCCGGCTGGACGGCGGTCTCAGGGAAAAGCTGGACGCGCTGGCCGAGGACGGCATGGTGCACCGGCTCGAGGACGCCTCCCGGGCGGGCAGCCTGGCCAGGTACCGGAACCGGCAGTCCGTCTACCAGTTCAGTGAGCTTGGCTACCGCGCGTTCTCCGCCGTCGAGGACGTGCTCAGCGCGCGGATCCGGGACGCGAACCTGTCCCGGCTGGTGTTCTCCGACATCCTGGACGACCTCAAGGTGCTGGCATCGGCCACGAAAGCTCACGATAAGGAGCAGGTCTACCGGAGGCTGTCCCGCCTGGACACGGTCCTGGATGATATGTCCCGCCGGGCGGCGCAGTTCCACCTGACGCTCGGCGAGATCATCCGATCCACCGACACCGCGCCGGAGGTGTTCCTGCGGTACAAGAACGCCCTGCTCACCCACATGACTGACTTCATGGCCGAGCTCGACCGGTACCTGCCCCGGCTGGCCGCCGCAGTAGCCGAGGCGGAAGCGGCGGCCGGGGCACAAGACCCGGACGCCATGCTGCGTCTCGCCGCCGATGCCGACGAGCGCCCGTTCCTCGGCCGCGACGAACTGCTGGGCGACTGGCGCCGCCGGTGGGCCGCGCTGCGCGCCTGGTTCGCCGACGACTCCGCTAAGGAGTCCAGAGCGGAGGGCCTGCGCACCGCTACCCGCGCCGCCGTCTCCGGCGTTATCGCGCTGCTCCGCCAGGTCACCGAGGCGCAGCGCGGCGGAGTGAACCGCTCCTCCCAGCTCCGCCACCTCGCCGAGTGGGTATTCAACACGCCCGACGAGGGTGCCGCCTACGCGCTCATGTCGGCGGCGTTCAACATCAGGTCCGTTCGGCACCTTGGCGGCGCGCACGACGACGCCGAGCAGATCTCCAGCCGCGCGACCTGGTGGGACGCGCCCGGCGTAGAGATCTCGGTCACGCTGTTCCGGCGCGGCAAAGCCCCGACCCCAGGCGTCCCGCAACCCGCCAGAGCCAACCCCGCGGTCAAAGCGGAACTCCGCCGCCGCCAGGCGGCGGAGCGCCAGGCCGAACGCGAGGCCGCGCAGCGACTTCTGCGATCAGGCGCGCACGGACGGGTCCTCGACGACGCGGAGACGAAGATGCTGCTGCGCCTGCTCACCCTCGCCACCGAGGCCCGCACGATCGTCGCCGGACGCCTGGCCTCTGCTTCCGGCGGCAACGACGTGCTCACCATGCGCCTGATCCCGAACGGGGCGGGCAGTGCCGTCCAGACGAAGAACGGCGTCCTGCACCTGCCGGGCTTCGAGCTCCAGCTCGAACCTGCGGGGAGGCGATAACGCACGTGGCTACGCAGCGAGCCGCTGCGGCCGTGCCGCTCAGCGACCTCGGCTCCTACCAGCACGCGGTGCGGCTGGTGCTCACTCACGACGTGATCACCGCGACCCGTCCACGTCCGGGCACCCTCGAGCAGGTGCTGCGCTGGGCCGACCAGATGACCACCGACTTTCGCGAACTGCTCGGCTACACGCTGATCGCGACGACCCGCCAGGTACGGCTCAGCCGCCGCCTGGACGCGCTCGACCCCACGCAGTCGGCGATCTTCTCGTCCCGCTACGGCAAGCCGTTCGACCGGCGCCGGCTGGCCTACCTGTGCCTGGTGCTCGCCTCGTTCCAGCGGTCCCGGGTGGAGATCAGCCTGGCCGACCTGGTGCGCGCCTTCACCCCGGCGGCGAACGCGATCGACGGTCTCGGCTTCGACCCGACGGTCACCGCGCACAAGGCCGCGGTCGTGGACGTGCTCGACTGGCTGGTGGACCGCGGCGCGCTCAGGCTCGCCGACGGCTCGCTCGAATCCTGGGCGCAGGACACCGAACGCGGCGATGCGCTCTACGACATCGAGCACGACATCTGCGCTGCGCTGTTCCGCCCCGCCCGCCCGGTGCAGCACCTGGCCAGCGCGGCCGGGCTGCTGGACAGCACATTCGTCAGCGCCAAGCGGAGTGCGCAGCGCGAGGCCGCGGCTCAGCGCGCCGCCCGCGTACTGCTCGAGTACCCGGTCGTCTACTTTGCGCAGATCGAGCCCGAAATCGCCGACGCGCTCCGCCAGCCGGGTGTCGCGGAGAACCTCACCCGGCTGACCGGACTTGCCGCCGAACGCCGCGCCGAGGGGATCATGCTCGCCGACGCCGGCGGCAGGTTCACCGACCGCCCGTTCCCCGGCCGCGGCGGCGCCGTCAACCGCGCGGCCGGCCTGCTGCTGGCCAAGATCGCCGACCTGATCGAGGATCCCGATGAGACGCTGGCCGTGCTCCCTGCGCCCGCTGAGGCGGAGGATCAGCGCGACCTGCTGGCCCGGATCGACTCGGCTCTGCCCATGGCCGGGGTGGTGCAAGAGCTGGCCTGGTCCGCACCGCCGGACGCCTCCGATGATGATGCCGAACGGGCCGTGGTGCGGGCCCCGGTCACGCCGCTCGGCGCGCCGTTGCTTGAGCACAGCAGGCTCCGCGCCATGATCGACGAACTGTACAGCGAGCTTGGTCCCACCTCATTCACCATCACGTGGCAGCATGATCCGCGCGGCCTGCTGGCCGCGGCGCTGTCGTTCCTGGCGGACCTGCGGCTGCTTCGCCCGGTGCCCGGCGGTGTGCTGGTGCTCCCGGCCGCCGCGCGGTACCGGAACATTAAGCTGGCGCTCCCCGTCAGGCACGCCGACGGCCAGCTAGCCCTGGACCTTGGTGCTGGAGATCCCGATGAGTGACCGGTTCAAGCCCGCCCGCGCGGGCGTTATCAATATGTGGGACTACGTCGACGAGGAATGGGTGTTCGCGGGAGGCCGGCTGGCGCTGCGCGGTCACAACGGTTCGGGCAAGACCAAGGCGCTCGAGGTGCTGTTCCCTTTCGTGCTCGACGGGGTGGCCGACTCCCGGCGGCTCGACCCGTTCAGCGGCGAGAACCGGACCATGAAGTCCAACCTGCTGTACCGGGGCCAGGACTCCGAGTACGGCTACGTGTGGATGGAGTTCGCACGTCCGGTGGAAGCCGCCAGGCCCGAGACCGTCACGTTGATCGTCGGGATGCGCGCGCACCGCAACTCCGACGGCGTGCGGATGTCGTTCTATGTCACCGGCAAGCGGCTCGGCGCGGACTTCGGCCTGTTGTCGGCGGACTCCCGTCCGCTGACAGAAAGGCAGCTCAAGGCCCTCCTGGAACCGGACGCCTGGCGTAAGACCGCGACCGAGTACCGGGACCTGGTGGACTCCCGGCTGTTCGGCCTCGGCCGGGAGCGATACTCGCAGCTGCTCGACCTGCTGCTCGCGCTGCGCCGCCCGCTACTGGCCAAGGACCTTGACCCCGCCAAGGTGTCGGACACGCTGAGCTCGGGGCTGAGCCCGGTAGAGGAGGATCTGGTCCAGCAGGCCGCGCGCGACTTCGAGAACCTCGCCGCGGTGCAGAAGTCGTTCGACGACCTCACCGCGGCGAATGCGGCCGTGCAGGAGTTCCTCACGCATTACACGGCCTACCTGCGGGCGCATGTGAAGTTCCAGCTGGACAGGGTGCAGGCGCGGACCGGCGCGGCGGCCGGGCACGCGGAGAAGATCACCGCGGCCGCCGCGACCTACCGCTGCGCGGTCGAGGCGGAGCGGCAAGCCGAGGCAGAGCGCAACGCCCGCCGAGACGAAGGCGAGAAGCTGCAGGGCCGCCTGGCCGGGCTGAAGAATTCCGAGGAGTACAAGGCGCAGGGCCGGATCGAGGATAAGCGGCGCGAGATGCTGGCCGGGGGGCGGGAGGTCGCCAGCCAGCGCAGTGGGGTCGACCGGGACCGCCGCCAGATCAGCGATCTTGAGGAGGCGGCGCGCAAGCTCAGCCGCCGCGCCGCCGAAGCGCGGGCGGCGGAGGGGAAGTTCGCCGACGATCTGGCCGACGCCGCGCAGCGTTCGGGCATCGCCGACGACGGCTTCGGCCCCGTCGATGCCGGTGACGACCTGCTCGTGGTGGCCCGGGCGCGGGTGGCGGCCCGCCGGGATGACGTGGGGGAGATCCGCAGGCTGCTCGAAGCGATCAGAGACGCCAAGGGCAGGCGCGGCTTCCTTGAGCAGGACCTTGGCGGCAAGCAGACGGCTGAGCGAGAGCAGGAACTCACCTGCGCGGCCGCCGAGGCCGGCCTCGCGCAAGCCCGTCAGACGGTCACGGACGAACTAGCCGCCTGGACCGGCCGCTGGGTCGGCCCTGCTGGCGCCCTCTCACCAGGTGCTGGGCCAGCAGGCGCCGCTCCGCTGGCCCTGCAGTCCTGGGTCGTCGCCACATCCGACGCCGAGGCGCTCGCCGAGGCGCTAGGCCACATTGGCGAGCCGGGCGCCACCAGCATCACGGAGGTGTTCGACAGCCGCACCGCCGAACGCCAGGCCGTCACGATCACCGCCCGCGCGAACCTGGAAACCGAACTGCGGGTGGTCGGTAAGCGGCTGGCTGGCTTGCGCGCCGAACGCGATGCGATCGCCGCCGAGCAGGACGACGCGCCGCCCGCCAGCGATCTGCGCCCCGCCAGCCGTGAGGGCCGGCCGGGCGCGCCGCTCTGGCAGCTCGTCCGGTTCGCGGACGGGATCGACGACGCCGAGGCTGCCGCCGTCGAGGGGGCGCTTTACGGGGCGGGGCTGCTGACCGCCTGGGTCCACCCCGATCCGGCGCTGACCGAGGCGGCGCTGGCCGCCGCCGAGGCGGACGGCTACCTGGTCCCGGCCGTCCCCGTGAACGGCCGTACGCTCGCCGGCATCCTCCTCCCCGAGGAGCAAGACCGCGTGGCGTCGGCCGTCGTCACCGAGGTGCTGCGCTCGGTCGCGCTCACTAGCGACATCACCGGCGACATCACCGGCGATATCGCCGGAGCGCCCCCCGTGGCCAGCACCGTCCCGGCGGTCAGTACGAAGGCGCAGTTCACGTACGGCGCGCACGCCGGGGCCCGGCCGAAGGCGGCGCCGGAATACATAGGCGCGACCAACCGGGCCAACCGCCGCCGCGCCCGGCTCGCGGAATACGACGAGCTGATCACGCGGACCGTCGGTGAGCAGGAGCGGCTGGCCGGCGAACTGGACCGGGCCGACGCGCGGCTCGAGGACTTCCGGCGCGCCCGGCGGCAACTGCCGGACACGCGCGCGGTCGCGAAGGCAGCTGAGTCCGTCGGCACTCACGCCGCGCTGCTCGCCCGCGCGCGGGACGAGACGGCAGCCGCCGGGAAGGCACTGGACGCCGCGACCGCCGAGGTCGATGCCAGGACCAGGCAGCTTCGGCAGGCGGCCGCGATGCGCCGGATGCCGACCGCGGCCGAGCAGGTGGATGCCATCGCGCGGGCGGCCGCGGAGTTCGAGAACGCCGCGACCCAGTTGCACGCCGAGCGGGCCAAGCTAGCTCAGGCGCTCCAGGACCTCGCCGCGCAGACTGAGACGATCGAAGGGCGGAAGCTAGAGCATGCCGAGGCCGAAGACGCGCTCGCGGAGCGGGAGCGACTGCAGCAGGCGGTAGAAGAAGAGTTCCGCACGCTGGAGGAAACCCTCGCCGCGAACGTGCAGCAGGTCCTCGAGCAGATCCGGGAAACCGAAACGCTCATCGCGGCGGCCGAACGGGCCTACCGCACGCTCGATACGCGGGCCCGCGCCGAGCACGACCTGGCCACCGCCGCCGAGGCGGAACTGCGTAACGAGCGGCAGTCGCTCGCCGAGGCGGCCGGGCAGCTTTACGAGCAGGTCGCGCAGTTCGGCGATTACGCGCGGCCCGATCTGCGCTCGCTCGCCGAGGTCACGGCCGTCGCGCCGTGGCCAGACCCCTCCCGCTGGCCGGACGCGGCCCGTGCCAGCGAGGACCTGGCCGCGTCCCTGGTCAGCGCCGGCGAGCTGCCTCCGGACCCGGCCGAGGCCGTGCGAGGGGTGCTTCCCCCGGGCGTCGCCGAGATCCTCGACGCGTTCGCCGCCGCCGCCCGCGGCGGGCGCCAGGTTACCGAGGGCACGCTGAAGAACACCGCGGACCGGATGTCGGTCGCGCTGAAAGACTTCACCGAGGCCCTCGCCGCCTGCGACGAGGACTACCGGGTCGACTGGGAACCCGGCGCCGTCGTCACCGTGCACGTGATCGACGACGAGGGCCGCAAGCCGGTCGCCGGGTTCGCCACCCGGATCGCCGAGCGCGCCGCCGACCAGGGGATCCTGCTGGAGGACCGGGAACGCAAGGTGCTCGAGGACGAACTGCTCGCCGCGCTCGCCCAGCAGATCCACGGCCGGGTGGTCGCCGCGCGGGACCTCACCAGGGACATGAACTCCGACACCAGGTCCAAGCCGATGTCGTCCGGGATCGCGGTCGGCATCCGCTGGGCGCAATCCGACAAGATCACCGAACTGCAGCGGGCCACCTCCCGCCTGCTTGAGCGCGACTCGCCAGGCCATGAGCGGCTTGCCGAACTGCGCGGCCAGCTCCGCGAGATGATCCGGGAGTACCGGATCGGCCATCCGCGGGCCACCTACCGTGAGGCCCTGGCGAACGTGCTGGATTACCGGTCCTGGCACGCGTTCGAGCTGCTGCTGATCCAGCCGGGCCAGCCGGAGGCGCGGCTGACCCGCGCGAAACACTCGGTCATGTCCGGCGGCGAGAAGTCCGCCGCGATCCACCTGCCGCTGTTCGCAGCGGCCAACGCGCTGTACTCCTCGGCCAAGGAGCACTGCCCGCGGATGATCGCGCTCGATGAGGCGTTCGTGGGCATCGACGAGCGCTACAAGCCGGACCTGTTCGGGCTGGCGGTCAAGTTCGATCTTGACCTGTTCATGACCGGCCACGACCTGTGGGTCACGACAGCCACGGTGCCGATGATCGCGCACTACGACATGTACCACGACAAGACCACACGCACCGTGTCCTCGCTGCTCATGCTCTGGGACGGCGAGCAGCTCATCGACGCCTCGGTCGGCTACCAGGACAACGAGGCGCTGGTGGCGGAGCTGCTCGGCTTCCGGCCGACCCGGCACGCGCCGCTCGGCACCGCCTCGACGTTGTACGCGGCGCCGGAGGCGCTGGGGGACGAACCGGACGACGAAGATGACGATGTCGAACCCGTATGAGGGACCGGAGTTCCGGCGGCTGCTCGAACGTGCCCGCCGCTCCCTCGAGCGCACCGGCGGGGATCTGGGCGGCTGGGTCAGCTTCGGCCATCCCGACGACGCCGAGCGCAAGGCGATCATCGGCATCACCGGGCAGTACCGGGACACGCGGACGACCCGGATCACCGTTCGCCTCGCCGACCTGGACAACGCTGTTCGCGAGGCCACCGGACGCAGCCTGCCAGAGCTGCTGACCGACATGGCCGGGCCGCTGCGCAACCGTCCCGCCGAGCGGAGCGCGCTGGCCGGAGCGCGTGACGCCGTCATCCGCGCGGCGGAGGCGAGCTCGCTTCATGCCTCCTGCGGCTGGTACCGGGACTGGCTGACCGAGATCATGCGGGACGGCAGCCTGACGAAGCTGATCAACCAGGGCGAGCAGGCACGGCTCGGCCAGGCCGCCCGCGTGCTGGAGTACCTGGCGGGGCGGGCGGGCGTGCCTATCCTGCTGCCCGCGCTCGCTGCCGACATCACCGGGGACACCAAGGCGCTCAACCATGGAACGGTGCTGTCGACGCTGGTGCTGCGCGCCCTGGCCATCAAGACCGGGACAGGCAGGCCCGGGACAGCCGGGGAGCGCAGGGATCTATGGGAGACAAGCGGTGTCGTCGTCGACGACCTGGCCAGCCGGGTGCTCGTACTGAACATGCCGGCCGAGGGCCGTGGGCTGGCCGAGTGGCTCACCGGCGCGGCGCGGCTCGGCGTTCCCTTCTACATCACCTTGCATCAGCTCATGACGTTGCCGCTGACGGTCCGCGGCGCGCTCGTGCACGTCTGCGAGAACCCGGCCGTGCTGCGCCGCGCCGCCGAAGAGCTGGGTGCGGGCTCGGCGCCCCTGTTGTGCGCGGAGGGACGGCCGTCGGCAGCGTTTCACCAGCTCGCCGACGCTGTCGTCAACGGTGGCGGTGAGCTGCGCTATCACGGCGACTTCGACTGGCTGGGGCTAGCCATCGCCAGCTCGGTCATGCGCCGTCACCGCGCACGGCCGTGGCGGATGGGCGCCGCAGACTACATCGCCGGGGTGCGGGCCGACACCGAGCGTCTCCAGCTGACCGGGACGCCGCAGCCGACGCCGTGGGAACCGGAGCTCGGCGAGCTCATGGCAGCGACGGGACGCGTCCTGTACGAGGAAAGCGTTGCCGACGCCCTGATCGGCGACTTGTCGGGAGACTGCCCCACGCTGGCCCGGCTCCCGGCCCCTGACTCTTCACCAGGTTGCTGAGCCGCAGTTGCCACTGCCGATGGTGAAACTCAGGGTCGCGGTCTGCCGTCCGATGTGAAATACCAACGGCACGCAGCCAGAGGGTGACCGCAGGTAGAAGCCTCCCGCATAGACATTCCATGCACCTAGCTGCCGCGGGCAGCTGAGGAGACGGAGCGAGCTGACGACGCCGAGATTGTTTCCCCAGCCAATACCGGCGCGGTGCCGCCACGGCTCCGGAACGGTGATCAGAACGGCCGGGCTGCCGGCCCGGATGGCGATCCCCCATTTGGCGAAGTAGGCCCATGGCTGGGCGGCGGTCGGGGCGGCGTGCTCCAGATGGGCCGGTGGCATCGCGAGCACACCGAGCACGAGCCTGCCGCCCGGTTGGCCTACTTGCTGAATGATCTGGTCACAGCGCACGGTCTGAGGCGAAGCTAGCGGCGCGGTCCGCGGTCTCCCATAGCCAGCCGGACCCGGCCCGCTGCAAGCCGTGACAGTCACGGTGGCGGCAAGCAGCAAGAGCAGCGCCGACAGCGCCCTCATGGCCAAAGTCCACCACCTCGGGCCTGAGAAAGAAAGCATGTGACCGTGCCAATCTACGAAGCGACGGCCTGAACGGTGGCGGCGGGGGCCTGCGGATCGGGGCGATCGATGAGACCGGGCAGCAGGAAACAGCTGAGCCAGGCTCTCCCTCGGCCTACCCTCAGCCGAACGTGCAGTCGACGATGACTTTTCTCAGAGCGGTCTCGAGAACGGCGAGTTCCTGATCGTCGAGCCGCTCGACGAACAGTTTCGACACACCGTGAAGATGGACCGGCGCAGTTTCGGTCATACGTGCGACACCGGCGTCGGTCAAGGCGACAACCACGCCGCGCCCGTCCTCAGTGGCGTTCGCTCGACGCAGGAAACCCTCATCAACCAACCTCGCGACGCGGCGGGTCAACCCCGAGCGCGAGAGGAGCGTGCGGGCGGCGAGCTCCGTCATCCGTAGCTCGCCGCCGGCTTCGGCCAGCTGAGCCAAGACGTCGAAGTCGGCGAGGCGCAGGCCGGTGCCCTCTCTGAGATCGGTATCGAGCTGGCGCATAAGCGTGGCCTGCGCCTGCAGCAAAGCGCGCCACGCCTGCTCTCCGCGCCGACCCGGCAGCGACTCTTCGGTAAGCCGACCGAAGAGCGCAGCTACATCACCCGGTGGGGAATCTTTTTGCATCTGCAACCAGTTGAGCGTAGGGTACTTGCAATTACAAGTATATCCCCTCGGTGGGAGGACCGTCTCATGACCGAAGTCCAGCCCGACCTCGACAGGACATTCAGGCACTGGGGTTCTAGCAATGCCTGAATCGACGCTGGGTGTCGGGATCGTCGGGGTCAGCCCCGACCGGGGGTGGGCCGCCACCGCCCATATCCCGGCACTGCGCGCGCTGCCGAACTACGAGATCCGGGCCCTCACCGCGCACAGCGCGGAAACGGCGCGCGCAGCAGGCGAGGTGTTCGGGGTCACCGCGGTGTTCTCGGACCACGAGCAGCTGGTGACCCGGCCAGACAGCGACGTGGTCGCTGTTACGGTCAAGGTCCCGCACCATCGACAGCTCGTCTCCGCCGCACTTGCAGCCGGCAAGGCCGTCTACTGCGAATGGCCGCTTGGCCGCGACCTCGACGACGCGCGGGCGATGGCTTCGCTCGCCGCCGAGCAGGGGGTGCACACGGTCGTCGGGTTGCAGGCCCGCCAGGCCCCTGCGATCGAGTTCGTCCAGGAGCTGCTCAGCGACGGATACGTCGGCGAGGTCCTGTCAACGACCATGGTCGGGCTGTCGGTCCCCGGCGGCGTCGTGGGCCAGCCCAACGCCTACATGCTTGACAAGGCAAACGGGGCCAACGTGCTCACGATCGC
>WNGQ01002210.1_pt1 | contig 24954 bp, 26 predicted proteins | sample 5407661 | NCBI WGS metagenome assembly WNGQ01 (sample SAMN13153382, study PRJNA577476) | soil metagenome | isolation source: 60 cm soil or saprolite under Garry oak tree replicate 2 | place: USA:California | collected 2016-06-15 | reverse complement strand
GTTCGCTCGAGCAAGAAGCTGAAGTACGGCGCGACGAACGGGTCAGGCGCCGACACCGTGTAGGTGTGGTAAACGGTGCCGTTCTCGCGCGCGAAGGCGATCCAGCTCGGGTTCTCACGCAGACCATCTTTTAGCTCAGCCCCGATCTGGCGCGACCACTCCTTGAGGAACTCGGGGGGGTTGTCGATCATCTCTTTGACCTCGGGGACCTGCTGCGCCTGCTCCTCGGTCAGCGCGAGGCCGAAGTCGAATGCGAAGTCGCTGTTGTAGGTAGATACGTAGGGGAACTGCCAGCCCATCCGTTGCTTGTAGGCCGTCAGCCGCTCCACCGGCGCCCGCGAAAAACAGAGAAGGGTCACGTCGAGGTGGCTGAGGTGAACGAGCGAGCCGTCGAGCCCGTCGCCCAGGCTGGTGCAGCCGGGGCAGGCGCCGAGCGTGTAGTCGGGGCCGAACATGATGTTGTAGGCGAGCAGCTGTGAGCGCCCGTCGAAGAGCTCGCCCAGGGTCTTCTTGCCATCCTGGGTGTCGAACTCGTACTCCTTCTCGACGCGGACCCAGGGCAGATCGCGACGCACGTTCGTGATCTCCTTGTTTCGCTTGGCCTGCTCGGCCTCGAGCTTCGCGAGCTCGTTCCGGGCCACCTGCCATTCCTCGCGGGTTCCGATCCTGTGTTCTTGCATCTCATCTCCTCCAGTCCGGCAGCCCTCGAGCACAAGCCGAATCCATCATCGCGTCGGACGCTAGCGTGATTACTTAGACGCCAGACGACCAGCAAACTCATCGCAATCTGGTCCAAGGAACGAAAGAAATTCTTGAGTAAGGGCCATCCGCACCTGCGGGTGTCGCCGCTGGCAAAGCCACGGCTGGCGCATTCACAACAACGTTGCAGGCAAGATCGCGTTGATCGCTGTTGAATCGTCACGGTACAAGCAGCTACTGGACGATCCGCACACGACTAAAGTCAAGGCGTTTCGCTCTACGCGCGCGTAGGGGTGTGGTCGGCCACTCTGGACGTCATTAGAAATCGGCTACTGGAAGTAGCCGGCGCGATCACCCAGTGATCACCGCTCCGCTCCGGGTGCCTGAGACTGCCGGGCTCACCGCGTCGATCGCTGACCTGCGCCGCTGGCGCGGCATGATTCTTCCAGGCAAACTGACCATGAGGACTCTCCACACGTCGTACCGGGTTTCCAACCTGAGCGCGTCGCTCGACTTTTACACCGCACTCGGGTACACGCAGGTCGGCCGCGTCGATCTGGGCGGCGGTGCGAGTCTGACCATGCTCAATTTCCCAGGCGAGGAGGTCGTGACGCTTGAGTTGGTGCACCGACCGGCCGCTGGAGCGGTCGACATCGGCACCGGGTTCAGTCACATTCCGGTCCAGGTCGACGATCTCCCCGCCACCCTTGGGCGGCTGTCCGAGGCAGGGCTCAAGCCCGGCCCGGTGGAACGACCAGGTGGACAGGACGGGCCTCAGATCTCATGGCTCACGGACCCCGACGGCTACCGGATCGAGCTGGTGCAGTGGCCACCGGGGCACCCTTACGGGATCACCGCGGCCGACTTTCAGAACGAATCGGGGCGTGAGCCGAGAAACTGAGATTTGGTCGGGGGCCCGGGATTTGAACCGAGGCCTCACGGTCCGGGCCCGTGCGTCGTCAGGCACCGCGTAGGCGCACAGAAGGTTGGCCAGCGACTTACTGTTGCCGCGGCACGTTGTATCGGGTCCGCGAAGCGTCGCGCCGCTGCTAAATCTGAAGCGGAGACCGTAATCTGCCACCTCCAACTTGCGGTTTAAGGGATACAGAAGGTGGGCCGAGAGCGGCGATAAGCCGGGTTCTGTATCCCGTTTCCGGGACGGTGACCATCTGTCTGGGGCGCGACTTGCGCCGCGTCTCTAGCGACCGATACCCGAGGACTGGGCGAGCAGCCGTTACAGCGTCCTCCTATTTGGTCTTGCTCCGGGCGGGGTTTACCTGGCCGGCCGGTCGCCCGGCCGCCGGTGGGCTCTTACCCCACCTTTTCACCCTTACCTGTCGACGTTTCTCCGGAGATCAACCTCGACCGGCGGTAGTTTTCTGTGGCACTTTCCTTCGGGTCGCCCCGACTGGGTGTTGCCCAGCGCCCTGCTCTGTGGAGCCCGGACTTTCCTCCAACGCTATTTACTTCGCCGGCGGTCACCCATCCGCCTCGGCCCGCCGGTAAGTCTACCCGCGAAGGTTCGAAACCATGCGCCGGGTCCGTGCCGCCAGGAAGCGGCCGCTCGTGACCTGGAACAAACCGTGGATGATGTGGCCCACGAACCCCCTGGCGCGCCGGTCCATGGCGATCGTAAGCACGCTTCCGCCGCCTGAGCGAGGCAGCACTTCCATTCGCCACGTCCCGCCCGGCTGGGTGGCGCTTGCCTCCTCGACCGTCGCTGTGATCACAGGCTCCTTCCACTCGTAGCGCTCGATCGACCAGATTCCGAGGCTGGCGGTGCCCTCCCGCACCCGCGCCCAGTCATCACCCCGATCCAGGACCCTGAACGACGAGGGCGAAAGGTCTGGCCACAGTTGGGCGCGCCTCGGCCCAAACTCCGTCAGCGCCTCCCAGACGACCTTTGGATCGAGGTCGGTCTCGACGGTATAGGTGACCCTAGCCACCGAATTTCTTCTTCGAGACTTTCTCATCGATCGCCATGTTCGCGAGGTGATCGGCGCCGCGATTCTCCTCCCGCGCGACGTGCTTGATCTCGTATGGCACCGTCGCCAGGAGACGCGTCGCTTCTGCGTGCAGCCTTTGCAGCTCTGGGTCCTTGATCTTGTACTGACCCTTTATCTGTTCGACGACGAGCTTGGAGTCGAGGTAGATCTCGACAAGAGCCGGCTTCCAGTCCCCGATCGCCTTGAGCCCTTCGATCAGGGCGTGATACTCGGCCTGGTTGTTGGTCATCTCCCCAAGCCACTTATGCCTTGCTTGCAGCCGCATGCCCTGGTCGTCCTCGATCAGCACGCCGGCTCCGGCGGGCCCAGGATTGCCTCGCGCCGCTCCGTCCGTCCGGAGCCGCAGCGTCCTCAGGCGATCACCAGGATTCGGCCGCAGTTGTCGCAGTGCACGATCTCGTCGCCCTTGCGCAGCACCTGCATCCCCGACGAAGTCACGGTGACGTGGCACGCCAGGCACTGGTTGTGGTCAACCTCTGCAACAGCCGGGTGCACGCGCATGCGCAGATACGCGGTCTGAAACGCGGGGGGAACCTGCGCCCAGGCCGCGTCGCTGTCGGCCTTGACCGAGGCAAGCTCGGCCTGCCACGACTCGAGGTCGTGGCGCAGCGCCGGCTCGTCTGACGCGGAGCGAGTGCGCGCTTCCTGCAGGCGCTCTGAGGCCTCGAGGAACCCTTGCTCGGCCAGCTCGCCCTCCTCCATCAGGAGCAGCTCCGCCTCCTCCTCTTCGGCGAAGCTCGCCTTCAGGTGATCGACCTCTTGACTCAGCTGCATCAGCTCGGTCGGGTTGCGGATGCGCCCGCTCATCAGGTCTCTTTCGCGTGAGCGCAGACGCGAGCGGTGTGTCTCGCGCTCCCGGTCGGACTCGCGAAGACGCAGCTGGATGGCGTCTCGTGAGGCCCGCGCGGTCGCCAGCGTCTCCTCCGCATGCACCACGTTCGGATCAGAGGTGAGCACCGCCTCCACCTGCTCGATCTCGTCGCGCAGCTCTCGCTCCCTCTCGACCAGCCGCTGGTAGGCCAGCAGGAGCTGCGCGGGCTTCATTCGAGGACGACCAGGACCTGGCCCTCCTTGACCACCTCACCCTCCTTCACGCGGACCTCTTTGACGGTGCCCGCCCGAGGGGCGGTGACGGGAATCTCCATCTTCATCGACTCGAGGATCAGCAGCTCGTCCTCCTCCGCGACCTGCGCCCCGGCCTCGGTCTTGACCTTCCACACGTTGCCCACGAGCTCAGCCTTGACTTCAGTCATCCTTCTCGCTCAAACACAGAATTCTGCGGGCTTCATCCACCGTGGCGACATCTCGGCCCAGATCGCGCGCCATGGCCGCGGCTTTTTCGACCAGCTCACCGTTGCTCTTCGCCATCCGGCCTTGCTCGACGTAAAAGTTGTCTTCCAGGCCGACCCGCACGTTGCCTCCCATGCTCATGGCCGCGGCGACCAGAGCCCACTGCTTGAGCCCGATCCCGATCACCTGCCAGTGGGACTCGGCCGGCAATGTGTCGACCTGGTTCACGAGGTGCCTTGTGGTGCCCGGAATGCCGCCGAGCACGCCCATGATCAGGCTGAACTGATACGGCGGCCTGAGCGCACCCAAGTCGATGAGCGGCGCCGTATTCGCAATGTGCCCGGTGTCAAAGCACTCGAGCTCTGGGCGGACTCCTGCGCTGTTCATCGTCTCCAGGAAGTACTGGATGTCCTTGAACGGATTTGCGAACACGTGGTCGTGATAGAAGACTTTCTTCTTCTCCGAGTAGATGGCGTAGTTCATCGAGCCCATGTTCAGGGCGCCTATCTCGGGCTTGAGGTCGCGGATGTGCGCGATTCGCTCCTCCACGGGAATCCCGATGGCGCCGGTGGAGAAGTTGACGATCACCTTGGTCCGAGACCTCACCTCGTTCAGGATCTCGGCAAATACTTCGACCCGCCATTCCGGGCCGCCTTCAGGCGAGCGGGCGTGGATGTGCACGATCGCTGCGCCGGCGTCGGCCGCTCGCTTCGCCTCCTCGCCGATCTCTTGCGGCGTGTACGGGATGGCCGGGCACTGGTCCCGGGTCGCCAGCACGCCCGTCAGGGCCGCCGTGATGACGACCGCAGCGCTCATACGGGGATGTTTCCATGCTTGCGCCAGGGCCGGTCGATCTTCTTGTCCCGCGCCTGCTCGACTCCCTTGATGATGACGCGGCGTGTCTCTGCAGGGTCGATGACGTCGTCGATCATCGCCCAGCCGGCGGCGAGGTACGGATTGATCTGCTCGCGGATCGAGGCCACAAGATGCGCTCGCGTNNNNGTCTCTTCCGGATTGGCAGCGGCCTCTACCTGCTTGTTGAAGATGATGTTCACGGCACCCTCGGGGCCCATCACCGAGATCTCGGCGAGCGGCCACGCCACGATCGTGTCCGGCAGGTAGCCCTTACCGTTCATCACGTAGTAGCCGGCGCCGTACGCCTTGCGCATGATCACGGTCACTTTCGGCACGGTCGCCTCGGCAGTCGCGTACAGCATCTTTGCGCCGTGCCGGATGATGCCGTCCTTCTCGACCTGCGACCCGACCATGAATCCCGGCACGTCCATCAGGTAGACGAGTGGAACGTTGAATGCGTCACACATGCGGATGAACCGAGCAGCCTTGTCGGCGGCGTCGGAGTCGAGGACTCCGCCTTTCTGCATCGGTTGATTTGCGACCACACCGACCGCTCGCCCGCCCGCACGCGCAAAACCGATGACGATGTTCTTCGCCCACGTGGGCTTGATCTCGAACCATGAGTCCTCGTCGAACACGGCCCTGATGACCTTCTTCACGTCGTACGCCGTGCGCGGATTCACCGGAACGATCTTTTCCAGGCCGGCGACCAGTCGCTCCGGTGGATCGCCGGTGTCTTCGAACGGCGGCTGTTCGCTGTTGCTCGAAGGCAGATACGACAGGAACCGACGCACTGCAGCGATGCAGTCTCTGTCGTCTTCGACCTCGTTGTCGCCGACGCCGGATTCGTAGCAGTGGACCTGGGAACCGCCCATGTCGTGATCGGTCACCTCTTCGCCGGTGGCGGCCTTGACCAGGCGCGCGCCTCCGAGCGCCATTGACGAGGTTTCCTTGACCATCGGCACGAAGTCGGCAAGGCCGGGTATGTACGCCGTCCCCGCCGCGCAGGGACCGAGCATTGCCGCGACCTGCGGGATGACGCCTGACATCACGACCTGGTCGGCGAAAAGCCAGCCCGTGCCGGCAAACGTCGAGCCCGACGCTTCCTGGATGCGAGCACCTGCCGAGTCGAGCAGCCACACGATCGGCTTGCGGTAGCGAAGCGCGAGGTCTCGCACGCGCGCTGCTTTGAACTGCTCGCCGACCGCGCCCATGGAGCCGGCCATCACCGTGAAGTCGTACGCGACCACCCAGACCTGCCGGCCGTCAACGTCGCCGTGGCCGGTGACCACACCATCGGCCGGCGTGTCCTCGGAGCCATCCCGGGCCTGGGCGAGCAGCCCGAGCTCGACAAAAGTGCCGGCGTCGAAGAGCAGGTCGATGCGCTCCCGCACCGTCAGCTTGCCGCGCTGGTGCTGTTTGGCAATCTTCTCTTCGCCGCCCATGGCGAGGTTCTTCTTGCGCCTGGACTTGAGGTCCTCGACCCTGGCGCCGTACTCATCGGTCATGGCCGCATTCTATTGACCGACCAGGAGGTCTTCCCGGTCCCGCCAGCGATTGAGGAAACGGTACATGTTGCGGCGGGAAAGCCGGTCGCGCTCCTGCGGCTCGGTCGCCTCCCACAGTCGGTGCTCATGTTTCATGACGGGCAGATCAGGCACCGCCAAGGCGCGGCCTCCTCGCTCGCGAAGGCGAAAGCTGAATTCGACGTCGGCCATGCGGTAGAAGCGGAACTTCGGATCGAAGCCACCGGTCGCGAGGGCGTCGGAACGCCGGAAGGCCATGCAGTAGCCCTCGATCGCGTCCACCTCAGGACCCGCTGATGCATCGAACTCCTTCAAAGTTCCGCGGCCGCGGAGCCCAAACGGGCCGGCGACCATGACCGTCGGATCGCCGAGCGCGCCGAGCAGGGGCGTGATCGCGTCGCCCGTGAGCTCGACCCCGGGGTCGAAGAGGATCACGGCGTGGCCGGCCGCGGCGTCGATGCCCGCGTTCGCGGCTGCCGCGAACCCGAGAGGCGGATTCAGCATGACGACACGGAGGCGCTCCGCCTTCCTGCCGGCCAGCCATCCCGCGATTCGCGCGTCGCCTGAGTTGTCGACCACGACCGCCTCGAAATCTGCTTTCGTATGCGTGAAAACCGACAGCAGCCAGCGTTCGGCGTCGGCCCGCCAGCCGTGGACGATGGTCAGCAGCGTGACGGCCAGGGGCGCAGGTCTCAGGTCAGCGGATCGAGGTGCCGCGATCGCCACCAGCTCGCTGCCAGTCGCGCTGTCGAGGACATCCCACCCACCTCGCCACAGCAGCTCGCGGATCTTGTCCGCGGCTGCATAGTTTCGCTCGCGCCGGTGCTCGACGCGTTCGGTCAAGAGCCTTTCAGCTTCGGATCTATCCGTTCTTCTTCTTTTTGACCGCAGCCGTCAGCGCTGGCACGATCTTGAGGGCGTCGCCGACGACCCCGAGGTCGGCCATTTTCATGATCGGCGCTTCGGCGTCCTTGTTGATGGCGATGATCACCTTGGACGTCTTCATGCCGACGGTGTGCTGCATCGCGCCCGAGATTCCTACCGCGATGTAGACGCCAGGTCGCACCGACTTGCCAGTCTGCCCCACCTGCATCGAATACGGCACCCATCCCGCGTCGACCACGGCACGACTCGCGCCGACGGCGCCGCCGAGCGCGCCGGCGAGGTCTTCGAGCAGCGGGAAATTCTGCGGCCCGCCCATCCCTCGCCCGCCGCTGATCACGACGCGCGCGTCTTCGAGCTTCACCTTCTCCGAGGCCTCGGCGACGCGCTCGACGATGTGAGCGCGCTTGGCGGTGTCGGAGAGTGCGACGTCGAGCTGCTTGACCTCCGCGGTGCCGCCCTTTTCAGACGGTTCGAACGACTTGGGGCGAATCAGCACGATGGCGGGCTTGCCGTTCGCCCTCATCGATGCCATCTTCGCGCCGCCGAAGTAGGGCACCCTGGCCACAAACCCTCCGCCTTGTGCTGTCACGTCGCCGGCGTTGGAGATGAGTCCGACACCGAGTCGGGCGGCGAGGCGGCCCGCAACCTCTCGTGAGTCCGATGTGAACCCGAACAGGATCAGGTCCGGCTTTTCGATCTGATAAAGCGAAGCGATGGCTTCGGTCGCGGGTTCGGCGATGTAGTCGTCAAATGCAGAGTCTTCGTTGACGTGGACCGCTTTGGCGCCGTACTTGCCGAGCGTGGCGGCGGCGTCCTTGGCGCCCGAGCCCAACACGACGGCGTACACGTCGCCGAGCTCTCGAGCTTTGGTCATCAGCTCCAGCGACGTCGACGCGAGCTTGCCTTCGTTCAGCTCCGCGTAGACCAGGATCGCAGCCAACTACAGCACCTTGGCGGTGGCGAGCACCTGAATGATCCTGTCTACGGCGGTGCCGTCGTCTTCGATCACCTCGCCCGCCTTGCGCGCTTCAGCGTCGACGACGCCCTCGATCGTCTCCGCCGGCTCGCTCCTCTCCACGCCGAGGTCTGACACGGTGACCTGTTTGATCTCCTTGGAGCGCGCCGCCATGATGCCCTTGAGGGAGGCGTAGCGCGGTTCGGCGATCGCCGCCGTGACGGTGATCAGCGCCGGCGTGGAAGCCTCGACGATCTGATAGCCGTCGGCGGTCTGCCGGTGCACCTTCACCGTCGACCCATCGATCTCGACCTTCTTCGCAAAGGTAAGCTGCGGCAATCCGAGCAGCTCGGCGAGCATCGGCGGCACCATTCCGGTGCTGCCGTCGTACGACTCGGTGGCGCAGATCACAAGGTCCGGCCCCTCTTGCTGAATCGCTGCGGCGAGAGCTCGCGCGGTGAGCAGCGCATCGGCACCCGCAAGGGATGCATCGGAGATCAGCACGCCGCGGTCGGCGCCCATCGAGAGGCCCTTGCGAATCGCCTCTTTGGCCCGCTCTGGGCCCATCGCAACGAGGATCACCTCGCCGCCGTGGGCTTCCTTCAGCTGGAGGCCTTCCTCGACCCCACACTCATCGCCAGGGTCGAGCACGACTTCCTTCTCGCGGGAGATCGTGTTATCGGCGTCGAGGCTGAGAGTCGAGTTCGGATCTGGTACTTGCTTGACGGTGACGACGATTTTCAAGAGACGGTTATGAATTATCGCTGCGCCGAAAGAGCGGCATGGAAACGCTCGAGGTCGCCAGGAGTGTTGAGACTCTCGAACTGCGCGGGGTCGAGCCCTTCGAGCCAGGTCACGTCTAGATACTCGGCCACGTCATGCGCGGTGTAGTTGCCGGCGTCCAGAGCGCCGACGATCGCCGGAAGCGCGGTCTTGCGGTATGCGCCACAAACAGGCTCGAAGAGCCCCTCGTGACGCGGTATCGCCGCATCGCAGCTCCGCGCGGTGGCGACCGCGAGCTCGGCCACGGACTGGGTCACGTAGGGCATGTCACATGCGACTGCGAACATCACCTCGTTGCGAGCGGCCAGGAGACCCGCCTCAAGGCCGGCCAGCGGACCCGCCGAACGCTTACGGTCGAACACCACGCGATAGGGGATCAGCTGCTCCATCTGCTCGGGCTCGCTGAAACTGACCATAACCTCTGAGAACGCAGGAGCCAGGCGCGCTGCCACATACCGCAGCAAGACCGTGTCCCCCACCTCGATCCACGGCTTCGAGCGGCCCATGCGCCGGCTCTCGCCTCCGGCCAGCACCAGGAGCGTCGCCTCCATCACCTGTAGTTTCCCCCAGCCGCTAGGGTTACTCCAGCGTGCCACGCGTTGATTCTCGGGCCGCCTTCTGGATCATCGCCGCCACGTTCTTGCTGTTCCTGTTCGCAGCGGCCGCGCCCTCGCCGCTTTATGCGGTCTATGCCGCGAGGTGGCACTTCTCGGCGATCACGCTGACCGAGGTTTTTGGCGTGTACGCCATTGCGCTGCTCGTCACCCTGCTCTTCACGGGGTCGCTTTCGGACGCGCTCGGCCGGCGACCGGTCATTTTCGCCGCCCTTCTGATTCAACTCGCGGGCATGACGGGCTTCGTCCTCGCCTCGAGCGTGGAGTGGCTGTTCGTTGCCCGCACAGTACAAGGCATCGCAACCGGTCTCGCGACAAGCGCCCTGGCCGCTTCATTCGTCGACTTGCACCGTCCGGACCGGCCGATGCTCGGGCCGGTCGTGAACAGCGCCACACCGATCGCCGGCCTCGCCCTCGGCGCGCTGACGTCGGCCGCGCTGGTCCAGTACGCCCCTGACCCGCTGCACCTCGTCTACTGGCTGCTGCTCGCCGGATTCATCGCCACAGCGGTGGCGATTTCCCTGATCCCCGAACCCGCCATCCAGCGCGGAACGCTGCACTGGGTGCCCCGAGTCGGTGTGGAGCCGGCGATCCGGCCTGCGTTCGCCGCGGCGCTGCCCAGCCTGATCGCGGCCTGGGGCGTCGGCGGTTTTTATCTGTCGCTGGGTCCCAGCCTGGTCTTGCAGCTTGCCGGATCTTCCAACCGAGTCCTCGGCGGGATTGCGATCGCCCTTCTCGCCGGTGTGGGCGCGGTTTCGATCGTCGCCGCGGCGTCATGGCCGCCACCAAGGGCGATGGTTGTGGGCGGCGTCTCGATGCTGGGAGGACTCGTCCTGACGGTCCTTGCCGTGGCCGCGCGAATGCCAGTCCTTTTCTTCGCGGGGGCCGCTGTGACCGGGATCGGCTTTGGAGTCGGATGGCTCGGCGTGGTGCGAAGCCTCGTTGGCCGCTCATCTCCGACCGAGCGAGGTGCGCTCCTGGCTGCGATCTACATCGTGGCCTACCTTTCGTTTGCGGTGCCGGCCGTGATTGCGGGTGTCCTGGTGACACGAATCGGCCTCCATGACGCGGCGCTGTGGTACGGGGGTGGCGTCGGCATTCTCGCCCTGGCGGGGCTCGTCGGCACGCTGACCGTTGGCCGTCCGGCTCGTGCTGCGGCGGCCACCCGGTGAAGGCGATCGATTTCCACGTCCACCTCCCAACCCCCGACTGGCTCGACGTTTCGATGAAGGGCTATGTCGAGGCGGCGGAGTCGTACTTCCGGTCGAAGGTTCCCCGCAAGACGCTCGAGGAGCTGGCCCGCGAGTACGACGACCTGGACGTGGTCGCCGTGCTCCTCGCGTGGGACGCGGAAACTGCAACCGGCCGGCCTCGGGTTCCGAACGACCTCGTCGCGGAGGCATGCCGCGATTACCCCAAGACATTTGTCGGATTCGGAAGCGTCGATCCCCTCAAGGGCGAGCGCGCCGTCGCGGAGCTCGATCGCATTGCAGAGCTGGGCCTGAAAGGCGTGAAGCTCCATCCCTCGCTGCAGGCGTTCGCCCCCAACGAGGAGCAGCACTGGCCGCTGTACGAGAAATGCGAGGACCTCGGCTTGATCACGCTCTTCCACACCGGCACGAGCGGCATCGGCGCGGGACAGCCCGGGGGCCAGGGGATCAGGCTCGATTACGCCCGGCCGATCTGGCTCGATGCGCCGGCGGCCGCGTTTCCCGACCTCAAGATCATCGCCGCGCACTTCGGATATCCGTGGCACCTGGAGCTGCTCGCGATGGCGCTTCACAAGACGAACATCTACATCGACATCTCCGGTTGGGCCCCGCGCTACGTACCGACCGAGGTGATGCGCGACATGAAGGGGCGCCTCCAGGACCAGTTCGTGTTCGGCAGCGACTACCCGTTCATCCAACCGCAACGCTGCCTCGACGAGCTGAAAAGCCTTGACATCCCCGAGCCGGTGCTGCAAAAGCTGCTCGTCGGCAACGGGAGACGGCTACTCGGGATTGCCTGACCTGTAAATCTGGGCTTGACATGCCCTACCCTGGCGGGCGATCGTGCCGGCGTGGCCATGCTCGCCGACATCCACCGCCGTTCTCTGCTCGCGGAGTCCGACCAGCTGCTCGATCACGTCGAAAGTCTTCGCCTGAGTGATGAGACCGAGGCGCCATTGCGGCTGCGCGAGGCGATTCGGGCGCTGCAGATCCGCCTCGGCCGGCGCAACCCGCCCGTGGCGTATACGACCCTCGACGCCGCGCACGAGCTCGTCTTCGCCGTGCAGCAAAGGCTCATGGCCGCGAACCCAAAGAATCCACGGCCGAACCGCCACTTGGGCCGGCCAAGCGGGCAGCCCCTGATGACGCTGGTTCGCGAGGACGGCAAGTGGAAGGTCCTCACCCTTCCGCCTCCCACTTCGAATGGCGATGAGGAGGACTGGATGGAGCTGGTGGAATCGACGGTCGAGCGCGCATGGGATCGATGGTGCTACGCGCAGCAGCATGCCGTGCGCGCGGCCCGCATTCACCTGAGGGCACAAATCGCGCTCGCGCTGGCGGAGGCGGCATGGAGCAACTACTGGGTCCTGGTGCAGGACGCGGAGCGCATAAGGGAACGGCTCATCGCTTCGCGCGGGCGGCTTGCTGGAGGTACTTCCGCAGCTCGTCTGCCCTGATCGGCGCGTCGGATGCGCGCACCCTCTCCGCGAACAGATGAAGAAAGCGGCGGAGGCCGACGTCATCGAGCATCGTGGCCGCCTCGATGATCTCCGCCGCGGCTTCCTGATGTCGCGGATCGAGGACCCGATTCAGGCTGTCGGCGAAGTCGTCAGGAAGCTCACGACCGGTCATGTGAGGACAATTAAACCCGTGCAGCCGGTGGTGATCGGAGACGTGATCTGGGAGCCGAGCCCAGAAATGGTCGCGCGAAGCCGCTTGAAACGCTTCATGGACCGCCACGGAATCGAGACCTATGACGAGCTGCTGAGGCGGGCCGACGACGACATCGAATGGTTCTGGGACGCCGCCGTGAAGGACGTCGGCATCGCCTTCTCGCGGGAGTACGACAAGGTTGTCGACATGTCGCAGGGCAAACCGTGGGCCAGGTGGTGGATCGGCGGGCGGATGAACATCGTCGAAAGCTGCCTCGATCGATATCGAGACGGCGAGCTCGGGGACAAGACCGCGATCGTCTGGGAAGGCGAACCTGGTGACGTCCGCAAGCTCACGTATTCGGAGCTCGACCGGCAGACTTCGCGACTTGCCGGAGCGCTCCGTAGGGTGGGTGTCAGGCAAGGCGACCGCGTCGGAATCTTCATGCCGATGTGTCCCGAGGTTGCGGTTGCCGTGCTCGCGGCGGCGAAAGTCGGGGCGGTCATCATTCCACTGTTCTCTGGCTACGGCCCGGAGGCGATCGCGACGCGTCTGCGCGACGGTGAGGCGAAGGTGTTGATCTGCGCGGACGGCTTCTACCGCCGCGGCCAGGTAGTGCCCATGAAGGAGACCGCTGACCGCGCCCTGGTCAGCTGCCCATCGGTGAAGAAGGTGATCGTCCACCGGCGGGTGGTGCGGGAGGTTCCGTGGACGCACGGACGCGACGAGGTCTGGGAGGTGCTCCTGGAGGACGACCCCGACCGCGCTCGCACCGAGGAGCTGGACCCCGAGGACCCCCTGATGATCATCTACACGTCGGGCACGACCGGCAAACCCAAGGGCACGCTGCACGTGCACGGCGGATTTCCGGTCAAGACGGCGCAGGACATGGCGCACGGCTTTGACATCGGCGCGGATGACGTCGTGTTCTGGTACACGGACATGGGTTGGATGATGGGCCCCTGGCTCATCTTCGGCACGCTCATCCTCGGCGCGACGATGGTTCTTTACGAGGGAACACCCGACCATCCGGCGCCGAACCGGCTGTGGAGGATGGTCGAGCAGCACAAGGTGACTGTGCTCGGCGTCTCGCCGACGCTTGTCCGAGGCCTCATGACTCACGGAGATGAGGTCCCGTCGCAGCACGACCTCACCTCCCTGCGCATCCTCGGCGGCACGGGCGAGCCCTGGAACCCTGAGCCTTTCAACTGGTATTTCAAGCACATCGGGGGCGGGCGCATCCCGGTGATCAACTACACCGGCGGCACCGAGATCTCAGGCGGAATCCTGTGCGGCAACGTCATCACTCATCTGCGCCCGTGCTCGTTTGCAGGCCCGGTGCCGGGCATGGCGGCAGACGTCCTCGACGCGGAGGGGCAATCGGTGCGCGGCGAGGTCGGCGAGCTCGTCCTGCGCAATCCATGGCCTGGCATGACGCGCGGTTTCTGGGGCGACCGAGAGCGCTACCTCGACACGTACTGGAGCAGGTTCGAGAACGTATGGGTGCACGGGGACTGGGCTTACGTCGATCCGGACGACAGCCTCTGGTACGTGCTGGGGCGCTCCGACGACACGATCAAGATCGCCGGCAAGCGGCTTGGTCCCGCGGAGGTGGAGTCGGTGCTGGTCGGAAATCCCGCGGTGGCGGAGGCGGCGGCGATCGGGGTGCCCGACGAGCTGAAAGGCGAGGCTCTCGTGTGCTTCGTCGTCCTGCGGCCGAACCAGGCGCCAACCGACCTGCTTGCGGGCGAGCTGATGGACCTCGTGGCCGGCGCCCTCGGCAAGCCGCTGCGGCCCAAGGCGGTGCACTTTGTCGGCGACCTGCCGCGCACGCGCAACGCCAAGATCCTCCGCCGTGTCGTCAGGTCCGTCTACACCGGCGCGGATCCCGGAGACCTCTCCTCGCTCGAGAACCCAAGCGCGCTCGCGGCGATCGGCGCCACTAGAAGCTGAGGACTTTGTCGGCCTCCATCGTCAGGCGCACCAGGTCAGGCGGCGTGATGTACTTCATGTTCGGCGAGAGCATCTCCTGCAAGACCCCACGGGCCTCAGCACAGCCTTTTCAAACGTAGACGCTGACGTTCTGGTCGAGGCATTTGTCGAGGAGCTCGCGAAGCGGTGGCACGCCGAGACCCAACACATTGGCGATGACGTCTGGCTTGACGAGCTCGGCCGCATCACCCGCGAGCGCGACGGCGACCTCGGTGCCGTTCGGTCTCGCGCCATTGACCGCGATGTGGAACGGGACACTTGCGCGGGTCGGCTCTTCCGGTCCAGCGGCAGTGACGATCAGTAGTCCAGCCATGCCAGACAGTATGGGCAGTCGATGAGGTTGACGCGCGCCGACTGGGTGCGGCTGCTTCTGCTGTGGCTTGGCGGCATCAACATGCGCCTCTGCATGCTCGCGGTTCCACCGCTCATACCGCTCATTCACCAAGCACTCAATCTCGACGAGAAATCTGTGGGTGCGCTCGTGTCGGGCCCGGTCCTGGTACTCGCGATCGCGTCGGTGCCCGGATCGCTGCTCATCGCCAAGCTCGGCGTGCGCGGGGCTCTGTTCGCGGGACTCGGCGCCATCGCGGTTTTCGGTGCCCTGCGGGGTTTCGGGCCGAGCATTCCGGTCCTGTTCGGAGCCACCTTCCTCATGGGAGTGGGCGTCGCTGTGACGCAGCCCGCCTTCCCATCGCTGGTCCGCGAGTGGTTCCCACGTCGCATCGCGATCGCGACCGCGGTCTACAGCAATGGAATCCTGATCGGCGAGACGCTGCCGACCACCCTGACCACGCCGGTCGGAGCGCTGCCTCTCGCGGGCGGTGACTGGCGGTGGGCCCTCGCTCTCTGGTCGGTGCTTGTGCTCCTCAGCGGCATCGCGATCACAGCCGCCGCACCCGCGCACTCGTCAGTTTCGGCGGCCAGGTCACGGTGGTGGCCAGACTGGCGCCAGGGTCAGGCGGTAAGGATCGGGCTGGTGATGGGGATGGCGTCGGCCGCCTACTTCGGCGCCAACGCCTTCATTCCGGACTTTCTCGACCGCACCGGCAGGCACAGCCTCATCTCGCCGACGCTTGCGATCCTGAACGGATCGCAGTTGCTGACCGCGCCGGCCGTGGCCCTGTGGCCGAAGCTCTTGACCGGACGCGCCGGATTTGTCGGCTCGGCCCTGATCATGGCCGCGGCCCAGTTCGGGCTGGTTTTTACGCCAGGGGCCGGCGTGATTCCGTGGGCCTTCGTCCTCGGATTCGCCACCGCGCTCGCGTTCGTCGTCGTGCTCAGCCTCCCGCCTCGCGTCGCGCCCGCCGGCGACGTCGCGCGGATGAGCGCCGCGATCTTCACGCTGCAGTACGCGACCGCATTCGTGATCCCGCTGGTCGCCGGCGCGCTGTGGGACGCGACCGGGCTGTCCGTCCTGGCCTTTGCGCCCGGCATCCTCGCCGGCGGCGCAATGGCCTGGGGCGCAATGGCCCTTAGGATTCCGGACCGAGTCCAGGCCTCGGGTTAGGGAAAGATCCCGGCCTTGTAGTCGGTCAGGATCTCGTTCGCGGCGCGCGCACCCTGCTCGGCGCCGCCTTCCATGTAACCCTGGAAGTTTTGTGAACAGTGCTCGCCCGCGAAGTGGCACTTGCCGGTGATGGGGTCTGGCTGCCGCGCCTTCTCGTAACCGCTGAAGAGCGTGTACTGACCCACCTTCCAGTACGAGTAGGAGCCGAGCAGAAATGGATCGATCAGTGGCACATCAAGCGTGGCCCGACCGTTCCACTGGTTGGTGATCCCTGGGAAGAGCGGCTCGATCTGGCTCAAAAACGTGGTCGCGAAACCGTTCACCACCTTGAGATCCGTCGGGTCGCCCTTGAACGAAGCGACCGGCACGCCTCCTCCCGTGTAGTCGACCAGAATTCCGGTCGTGCCATCCTGGGCACGCGTGACCTCCCAGGTGTTCTGATAGCCGGTGTCCGAATAGGTGCTGCCGTTGCCGAGCCCCCATGGTCCGGTGGTGTTCCAGTAGCGGCTTTTGAACTGAAGGTGGAGCTTGGCGTTCTTGCCATAACCGAGCTGGGTGATGGCGGTCTGCTTGAGCGAGTCGAAGCCCGCCACTCGGTACGCCTTGTCTGAGGTCAGGATCGTGCGCAGGACGGAGAAGGGGATCGCCATGATGACCCGGTCGACCACCTTCGTCGAAGTCGTGTTGCCGCTCTTCAGGCTCAGCGTGTACGTGTCGTTGTCGGTGTTGCGCACGATTCCAGTCAGCGCGGTGTTCAGCTGCACCGTGCCTGGCGCCAGGGTCGCTGCGATGGTTTGAGGCAGCCGTTCGTTGCCACCGACGATGTGATAGCGCTCGTCGGACGCGCCGAAGATCTGGAAGTTGCCCGGATTCGATGAGAAGCCGAGGAGGTAGACGAGGTTCAGGGAGCTCTGCTCCTGAGTGATGTTTCCGTACTCGATGTTGTAGGCGACGTCGAGCAGCCGACCCATCGGGGTGGTGTGTCCACCCGGTACGCGGCTTTCGATCCAGTCGTAGAGGCTCATGTTGTCCAGGTCGCGTCCGGCCTGTGTTGAGTTGTTGTAGAGGGTCGGGTAACCCGCTGCGTTGACGTCCTTCTTGACGTTGTTCCAGACGGCATTGAAGTCGGCCTGGGCCTGAAGGTCCGTGTAGTACTTGCCGAAAAAGTAGTCCGTGTCGGTGGAGTGAATCGGTTCAGCCGCCAGCAGGTCGGCCCGCGCGAGGTTGAAGCGGCTCATGAGGCCGAGGATGGTCTTATGACCGCTGTCGATCAGCTCCCCGCAGTGCTCGCTGGTCTGGCCGTTCCATGAGGTCGTATCGGAGTGCATGCGCCCGCCGACGCGGCCCGAGGCCTCATAGACCGTGGAGGTGATGCCTGCGTCCTGCAGGGTTAGCGCAGCATTCAGGCCCGATATGCCGCCGCCGATGACGGCGATCCGCCCCTGGTTGCCACTCGGTTTGCCGCTGGAGGCCAGCGCCGCGACCGGCCCTCCGAGTGCCGCCGCGCCGACCGTGGCGCCGGTGACCTTGAGGAAATCGCGTCGCGTAAGGCCCATTTGAGGGCGCTCCTCGCGGACCTCTTGCAGCGAGCGACCGGATCGCTCTGCTTCCTCGAAATCAGCGACAAGGGCCTGGAAACGTCTCAGCAGCGGGGTGCGGGCCATCGACACAAACCTCCTTCGGGAAACGCGGGCAAACAGTTTATGAGGCGCCGGGTGGCCAGGGGGCGAGTTAGCGGCGGCGAAGGTGGTACCAGCGCCCTGGAAAGCGGTCCGGCTCCTCCCCGCCCCACGCGCGCACGACGTCCCACGGCCCACCAAAGCGCCGATCGACCTCTTCCCGCGTCACCGTCGCATTGAATGCGAAATTGAGCCTCTGGTAGAAGGCCCACAGGAGGAGGTCGGCGCCGGAGACCGTCGCCCTGGTGACGCCGGCCACGTAGGCATCACGCCGTTCCATCGGGATCGAATGCATGCAGCCGAGGTCGAACGCCAACTGGTAGCCGTCGCCGACACCAAGCTGATCGAGGCGCGTCGCGTCACCGACGATGAAGCGCGGAGATACGTTTGCCGCCTTCGCCTTGGCTTTCGCGGAGGCGATGGCGCTCGGGACAAAGTCGATCGCCGTCACCTGCCAGCCGTGCTGCGACATGTAGACAGCGTTGGTGCCCGTACCGCAGCCCAGGTCGAGCGCCTTGCCGGGGCTGCGAGCTGCGGGTCCTTCGATCAGGTCTTTGAGCTCAGGCGGCGGAACGCCTGAGTCCCAGGGCTTGAACCCAAATCGGTACATGGCCCGGTACAGGAGGTTGGCGATCGTGGTAGCCATTTGCCTGGCAGCTTAGCGCGGGCAGGTGAACGCGCTGTGTTCCCGTTGTGGAGGCTCGTCAGACTTTGCGGCAGCCGTGGCCGAGTCGATCTTTGAGCCGGTCGGACAGGATCGCTATCTGCCGACCGAAGCCTCGCTGAGCCCGTGGTCGGACCAGGCCATGCACGGCGGGCCGCCGACGATGCTGATGGCGCGCGAGATCGAGCGGTTCAGCTCGGACCAGGAGATGATGGTCACGCGCCTGACCGTCGAGCTGATGCGGCCAGTCGGCCGGACGCCACTCGAGGCGAAGGTCAGGCTAGTCCGCCCGGGCCGCAAGGTGCAAATCGTCGAAGCCTCGTTGTGGAACGCCGAGCAGGAAGTTGCCCGTGCAACCGCCCTGCGCATTCGAACCGCTGACGTCGACGTGCCTCTTACAGATGATCCCCTGCCGCATCCATCGCCTGAGTCTCTGCAGGAATGGTCGGGCAGCTGGAGGAGGGGTTCTGTCTATCACCTGCTCGGGGTCGAAGCGCGGGGGCCGGGCGACGTGCAGCATGGTGCCCCCGGCTGGGCGTGGTTCAGGCTGAAGCTGCCGCTGATTCCGGGAGAGCAGCCGAGCGGCCTGCTGCGGATCTGCGCCGCGGCCGATTTTCCGAACGGGATCAGTTACGTCGTCGATCCCCGCGAGACATCGTTCGTGAACCCCGACCTGACCATATTTGTGAACCGGATGCCGGCCGACGAGTGGGTGCTGGTCGACGCTCGGACGTGGCTCGAGCCGCACGGCACCGGTGTTGCCGAAGGGGCACTTTATGACCGCCGAGGGAGGATCGGGCGGAGCATGCAGAGCCTGCTCGTCGAGGCGCGAGGTTAGTCGGGCTCCCGAGCTGATCGCGGAAACGTACCGGCGATGATCGAAGCCAGCACGCCGGCATCGATGTTGCCGCCCGACACGACGCAGCAGATCCGGCCCGTCCCTGCGAGGCCGCCGATCGCCACGGCGACCCCGAGTGCGCCGGCTCCCTCGGCGACGACGTGGTTCCTTTCGGCGAGAAGCGCCACCGCTCTCGCGACGCTGTCCACCGAAACTGCAAAACCGCCGTCGAGGACGGTTGAGGCCAGGGCGAACATCTCGGGATAGACGCGTGGTCCGCCTGCGCCATCGATGAACGAGCGCTGGAACGGCGGGACGACAGGCTTTCCTGCTTTGAGCGAGTGGTTCAGCGGAGCCGCCGTCTCAGGCTCGCAAGCGAAGACCTTGACGTGCGGTGCGACTGCCTTGATCGCAGACGCGATTCCACATGACAGACCGCCGCCGCCGTATGGAACCAGCATCAGGTCAACGTCAGGCAGGTCCTCGAAGATTTCAAGACCGATGGTGCCGTTGCCCGCCATCATTCGCCGGTCGCTGAACGCATGCACAAACGCTCCGCTCATTCCCTCCTTTTCTCGCGTGCTGAAGACATCGAAGAACTCATCGATTGAAACGGGCACGATGTTGGCTCCAAGGCGCCGAATCGCGCTGAGCTTCGCCTCTGGCGCAGTGTCGGGAACTACGACGGAGCAAGGGATGCCCCTCTCCCGCGCGCACCACGCCAGGCCCTGGGCCATGTTGCCCGCGCTTGCGGTCCACACACCCTGGGCAACTTCGTCCGGGCTCATCTGGTCCAGGACGTTGATCGCGCCGCGGAGCTTGAAAGAGCCGATCGGCTGCAGGTTTTCGAGCTTCAGGTAGATCTCCGCCGGCGCCTCATCGAGGTTGAGCCTGACGAGGGGTGTACGGACGACGCGGCCACTGATGCGCCGCCGGGCGGCGTGGACCTCCTCGAGCGAGATGGGTTCGTGAATCAACCCCGGCAATGGTGCCTCAGTAGGGTGCAGCAAGTGCCCGGCGGACCAGACCGACCACGGAGGCTGGGCTGAGAAGAACGTCTGCAGCCGTGAATCGAAGGATTCGATAACCAGCCTCGATCAGGCGATTCTGTCTTCGGTTGTCGGCCGCGAGGCTGTCGCGATGGGTGGCGCCGTCGTACTCGATCGCGAGGCGCTTGCCTGGGTAGTAGAGATCGGGTCTGCCGATGAACAAACCGAACTCGTCTAGGAGCTGCGTCTGGACGTGCGGCCGCGGCAGTCCCGAGAGCACCAGCAGCAATCGCAGCCGCGTCTCCATTGGACTTTCGGTGGCCGGCTCCGCGAAATCGAGCGCGCGTCGCAAAGTGCCGATGCCGCGGTAGCCGGAATGCGTGGCGATCCAACCACGTAGGTGGCTTGAACTGACCAGGCGCCGATGCATCGCCATGTCGAAGACAGCAATTGCCTCGACCAGCGAAAGGCGACGTGCAACGTCAGCAACCGTCCTGGTGGTAGACGTGACGGGCAAATCTCGGACGATCGAGAGTTCTGCCGCCGACATGTTTGACCTCGTCAGCCTGGCTCCGGCGAGATGTGACGTCTGGCTGTTCATGGGCAGGGTCCCTGCCCGTTAAGAACTGTGCCGAAAAGGCGCCGCTGAGAGGCTGATTCGACGATTCTTGGCACAGTTTGTGCAACAGGCTGGAGCGGGAGACGGGACACACGGTCCCGAGTACCAAGCCCTGTGTCGAATTCACTTATCGGCTCGGATAACGGCCTACTGGCGGGCCGATGTCGAACAGGTGCCGCCGACTACCGACGCGAAGTCGCCGGGAAACAAAATGACCCCAACGGATCGCCTCTCCGGCTTCGGAACCGGTCTTGCGACCAACTCCGACTCCGGTGAACGTGTCCCTCGGGGCCATTACCCACAGTACTCCAATCCCAACGGTTCTGCGCACGCATCTTTTTTCCGTAGCCTGGCTACCCAGAATTCTTGGTCCTCGTCGGTCTCGAGATCTGGCCAACAACGCACTCTGGGCCTGCTCTGGTAACCCCTCAGTGGCTGGGCGTTGCGTGACCGGTCGTATCGGCCTTGCACATTCCGCCGACCTCAACATTGCGTACTCGGCACACCGACCAATTGAGGCGTATGGTGGCGGCAGCGGACCGCTCCCCAGCCCGTTACATCTTTGAGCTGAAATTGGCGGAAGTGCCGAGCGGCCCGCTTAACTCCGAGCTCGAGATGCTTCGCCCGCGACAAGGCCACATATCGAGTGCGATTGCGCGGGCGGCGGTCCGGTTTCCTACGAGCGCCGTCGTGGCCTTCTGAGCAGTCGATTGGTTCCGGCGCGCTTGCGCTCCCGGACCACGCGGATGGCCGAGGCCTGGTCAATGGCACTTACCACGGCACTTACCACGAGCTTGCGCGGCCGGCCAGGAGGGCGACGCGTGCGCCGGAAGGCTTCCAGGTCGTCCGGGAGAATCGCCCACACGATGCCCACTTTGATTCCGTACAGTCGCTGCCGCAGAAGCATCCGGCGTACGTAGGCCTCCGATGCGTTGAGCTCGGCGGCAGCCTCAGCAACGGATAGCAAGCGTGGGCGCTCGATCCGCAGAATATTAGCACGCCGTCGCAACCATTTTCTGCTATAGTGGCAACTGTTCTGGACTGAGTCGGGGGCTGGTAACGGTCCTCGCGGTTGCCGGCCTCGGATGGCAGTAGCCTTCTTGGCCCTCCGCCTCGCGGTACTCCTTAGGAGGAGACCCAATGACCGAATCCAAAGACACGACCGCCCGTTTCGTAGCCGCGTTCAACGCCCACGATGAGAAGGCGCTGAATGAGCTGCACTCCGACGACATCAAGTTCAACGCCCCGGGCGGCTTCAAGGCGACTAACTCCAAGGACGCCACTGCCTACGCCACAACCTGGCTGAAGGCGTTCCCCGACGGAAAGATGAAAGTCCGCAGCGAGATCACCAGCGGCCCGTGGGTCGTCCAGGAGATCTTGATGGAAGGCACGCACACCGCCCCGCTCGAGAGCCCGACTGGCACAATTGCGCCGACCTACAAGAAGGTCGTCGGCTACGGCGTCCAGCTCCTCCGGGTCGAGAACGGAAAGATTGCGGAGGCCCGCATCTACTTCGACCAGCTCGACCAGATGACCCAGCTCGGTCTCATCCCTGCGCCGACCGCGGTCTAACGACCGATGCTTTGGACCCGGCCCCCATCGGGGCCGGGTCCTTCTCTTGTTCCTCTTAGGTCTTCGGTGACCCTACTCACTCTCGGGAATTCGGGTCGTGGTTGAGCACTACATCATGTCTGGAGACATGCCGCCGCGCATTCCGTTGCCGTTCTTCTCCGGAATCTCCGTGATGACGGCTTGGGTCGTTAAGACCATGGCGGCGATCGAGGCGGCGTTCTGGAGCGCTGAGCGGGTGACTTTGGCGGGGTCGACGATGCCGGCCGTGAACATATCGGCGTACTTGTTGTTCAAGGCGTCGTAGCCGTGCCCTGGCTTGCCCTTGCGAACCTGCTCGACGACCACCGAGCCCTCCACGCCAGCGTTCGCGGCAATCTGCCGCAGCGGCTCCTCGAGGGCCTTGCGGACGATTGCAACGCCCGTCTTCTCATCAGAGTCGAGACCGAGCCCGCCGTCGAGCACCTTCTGGGCTTGTAGCAGCACGACGCCGCCGCCCGCCACCATGCCCTCCTCGACGCCGGCTTTGGTGGCGCTGAGCGCGTCTTCGATCCGGTGCTTCTTCTCCTTCTGTTCAACCTCGGTGGGCGCGCCGACCTTTATGACGGCGACGCCGCCGGCCAGCTTGGCCATACGCTCTTGCAGCTTCTCCTTGTCATAGTCGGAGGTGGTCTCCTCGATCTGGACCTTGAGCGCCTTGATCCGGCCCTGGATGGCCTCCGTCTTGCCCGCACCCTCCACGATCGTAGTGTCGTCCTTGTTGACGGTCACCCGCCGAGCCTTGCCCAGCTGCTCGATCTTGGTCTGGTCGAGTTTGAGGCCCATGTCCTCGCTGATGACCTGGCCACCGGTCAGGATGGCCATGTCTTCGAGCATCGCCTTGCGACGGTCGCCGTAGCCGGGCGCCTTGACCGCGACCGCGGTGAACGTGCCGCGCAGTTTGTTGACGATCAGGGTCGCTAGCGCCTCGCCTTCCAGGTCTTCGGCCACGATCAGCAGCGGCTTGCCCTGCTGGACAACCTTCTCCAGCACGGGGAGCAGGTCGGAGATCGCCGAGATCTTGCGGTCGGTGATCAGAACAAACGGCTCCTCCAGCACGGCTTCCATCCGGTCCGGGTTGGTGACCATGTAGGCCGACGTGTAGCCGCGGTCGAACTGCATGCCCTCGACGACCTCGAGCTCGGTCGCCATGGCCTGGTTGTCCTCCACGGTGATCACTCCGTCCTTGCCGACTTTGTCCATTGCGTCGGCGATGAGCTCGCCGATCTTCTCGTCCTGCGATGAAATGGTGGCGATGTGAGCTATGTCGGCGTGGTCCTTCACGGGAACCGACATCCGCTTGATCTCTGCCACAACTGCCTCCACCGCCTTCTCGATCCCCAACTTCAGCTGGATCGGGTTGGCGCCCGAGGCCACGTTACGGAAGCCTTCACTGATCATTGTCTGGGCAAGGATGGTTGCGGTTGTCGTGCCATCACCGGCGACGTCGTTGGTCTTGGTCGCCACCTCGCGAAGAAGCTGCGCGCCTGTGTTCTCCCACGGGTCTTTGAGCTCGATCTCACGGACGATGGTCACCCCATCGTTGGTGACGGTCGGAGCGCCGTACTTCTTCTCGAGGACTACGTTGCGGCCCTTCGGACCGAGAGTGATTCGCACTGAGCGGGCGATGATGTCGATGCCTTTCTTGAGTCCCTGTCGGGCCTCAACGTCGAAATGGACGGTCTTAGCCATCTGATTCGCTGCTCCTCACGGTTATTTGGTCTTACTTCTTCGACTTGCTGGCGGTAGCGACGACGGCGAGAACGTCCTTCTCGGAAACGATCAGGTATTCGATGTCGTCAGGCTTGAACTCGCTGCCTGCATACTTCGAGTAGAGCACCTTGTCGCCGACTTTCAGTTCCATGGGAACCCTCTGACCGCTGTCCAGGATCCTGCCAGTCCCGACGGCCTCGACAATCCCTTCTTGTGGTTTCTCCTTGGCAGTGTCGGGAATGACGATCCCGCTCTTGGTCATCTCTTCTCGATCGACTGGTTTAACGACTACTCGGTCGCCTAGTGGCCTCAGATTCACAGCTGCCCTCCCTTTGTGTTGGGAAGGCCGGCTTCGAGGACCTGCTCCGCTCTCGCAGACGCGCCTTCCACCTGACCCGCCAGAGCTGGGTCCTGCCGTGCGACTCCGAGAGCTCCGACGAGATCCTTCAGCGCCCGCGTAAGCTCTCCCACCCTCTGCTGTAGGTCGGGTATCACCTGCGTTTGGTACCTGTCTACGTCCATTCCGATCAGGATCATGCGGTCGACTTCTTCCCTTTCCACCAAGATCCTTGTGCTCATACCGCTTCTTCCTCCTGGAAGCCTCTACCCGATCCGTCAACAAGAGCGATAGGACTTCTCTTTTGGGTGACCTTCTCGCCACCCTCAAGAACAAGTCAGTAACAACTGGGGGAGTTGCAGCGCTTGACCGGCCGCTTTAAACGCAGAAGTGAAAGGGGAGATGCAACCCGGAGGACGACCTGGTGACCGCTATCTGAATCCATATCCTCAACGGATGTCGGGTCAGCTTCGCGCCAGGTGCCTTTATGTCTTCTCGGATTGCGCCCCTATCACGTCTCGAGAATTGGTC
>WNGQ01001427.1_pt1 | contig 24979 bp, 16 predicted proteins | sample 5407661 | NCBI WGS metagenome assembly WNGQ01 (sample SAMN13153382, study PRJNA577476) | soil metagenome | isolation source: 60 cm soil or saprolite under Garry oak tree replicate 2 | place: USA:California | collected 2016-06-15 | reverse complement strand
AGTGTGCGTCCAGAAGGGAACGGCGTCGGCAACGTATCCATGGAGGCATACTCCCGCACATTGCCCGGCCAGTGTCTTTAGCGCCTGTGGAGGCCGCGCGCCCACAATATCATAGGTTACCCCTGGGCAAAGCGTGCGCAGGTGTTGGTAGCCTTCGTGCAGCCACCAGATTACTCCTTCGCAGGTAAAACGCTCGGCATCTACGGTGATGGGCACAACTTCTATCTTTACACGTTCCCCTGCGACCTCGTATAACGCCTGCTGATCGTGTTCGCTCACAGCCAGGACCACCTGCGCACGCCGGCAAGCCTCGCCCTCTATGTTGCGCATAAGGCGTACTTCGCGGCTCAAGAGCCAACGGGCAAAAGGGTTGCTTACACCCTTCCGGAGACGCTCAACCACTTGCCAGACGGCATTATGCTCATCAAGGATGACCGTTCCATGCCAGTCAGGAGGAACAAAGCGCATCATGTTAAGTTGATCGACATGCAGGACATCGATACGCTCTTCGTCTAAGAGTTGACGCACCATCGTGCGCATAGCTGCACGGTCGTCACGGCGCAATATAAATGAATCGCCTGTTGCCAGGCTCTCAAGCAAAAAACGCACATCGCTCACTCGCGAGCGTTTTATAGGCACGGTTGACACCCGAGAACATATCTCACGAAGTTTTTCAGCATCTTGCACTTCCTGGTCGCTGCGCACGAAGGTACAGTATACAACCTCATGATGTGCGGCCAGGTAGCGCAGTACCTGCAAGGTTTTTACCTTGGGACCTGCGTCAGCAGGATAGACAACGACTTGAGTCAGCATGAGTACGCGCATAGCTTCTTTTTTCTTCTTAAATTAATACATTAAAGAGTCAGACCAGGGGCAAGTATTTTTGTGCTATCACTGGTAGGACTTTTGCTTGCATAAGCAGTAATTGCTTGCTGGTACACATCGACCAGGCGAGAAGTTACCGTATGCCAATTGTGCTGCTGTTCTACATAAGTGCGTCCATGCTGGCTCAAGCTCATACGTAAGTCAGCATCATCCATGAGGCGTAAAGTGGCTTCGGCAAAATCCTGCGCTGACGTGGCTACGAGTAGATCTCGACCTGGTTCAGTGCCAAGTGCGCCTGCGGCCTGGGCAGCTACAACCACGGGCGTTCCGAGAGCCATTGCCTCCAGGACTTTGTTCTGGATACCGACGCTATAAACCATTGGACTCAACATAATCTCGGCCTGGCCAACATACGGTCGCATATCTTCTACATAGCCGGTCACTTCCACGCGGGGATCATTGCCCAGAGCTTGAATTGTCTTTGGGGGCTTGTTGCCAACGATGGTAAGGGTAGCTTCCGGTCGCCGTTGCCAGATCAAAGGCATGATCTGGTGATAGAGATACAAAGCGGTCGCCACGTTTGCGTGATAGCTCATCTTCCCTGAGAACACCAGGTTAAAGCGCCGTGGTTCTAGTTGGAGAGGCCGGAAGTACTCCAGATCGACGCCGTTAGCGATCACGCTTATGCCTGCACCCAGTTCTGCATCATCCCAGGTGAGATTACGCGTGTATGTACGGAGTAGCTCGATCATCGCCTGGCGGTCACGCTCCGAGGTCACGACCGTATGCTTCAAGCGGCTAAGGATCTGCGCTTCATAGCGACGAGTGCGCTCGTGCTCGAGCGCTGCCATCATGCGGACGGCCCGGCTAGGACCTGCTGCTATAGCATGTTTACAGAGCAAGCTAATGCAATCCACGGCATCCCACACAAGCGGGTGAGAGTGAGCCATTTGCTGCATAGAGGCAATGCCGCGCAGGTGCTCTACATGAACAACATCGAAGGGACGTTGAGTGCATAGTTGGTGTACCGCCTGTGTAAAACGTGTCGAGCGGGCGTAAGCTGCCTGGAGAGGGAGTGAGTTGAACAGGGCCATTGCACTCCGGCGCGCAGAACGAATCTTTGACTCCTGCACTACCAGCACTTCATATCCCTGGCCTCGCAGCTTTTCTACATCGGCAAGTTCTTGCTCCGAGGCACATTGCACCATGACAGTTACTTCTTGTGCTCGCTGAAGTTGCGTGAGAAATCCATAGCCACGTACACGAATACGTGATGGTGGATAAGGTGTAACAAACAAGATGCGCATAAAACCTCTCCGTACTGGCCCATCTCAAGCCATGCTGGTTTCAGACCAATAAATACAGCCCCTTTGGGAAAGAGGGAAAGGCAAGGGGAGATCCCCTGCACCCCCTTTTCCTATCCCTCCCTATTCCTCTTACAGGGGCAAGTATACCAGCGGGCTAACGCAGAAGCGACAAAGCAACAGTTAAGACCAGGTTATAAAGAATTCATGTTGGTAACAGTTTCTCAACCAATTCTCTCTCGCAACTTAACCAGATCTCTCTTGTCCATATGTGAAGGGTCAAGTACACTTGGCTAAGGCTTAGTCAAACCGCTCACCATTAGCTGCACTATCTAAAAAGGTTTTAAAATATGCGCATCCTGCTACTTAGCAATCTCTATCCGCCTCATGTGCTCGGGGGTGCGGAAATTCTTGCCAGGGACTATGTAATAAATTTGGAAGAGTTAGGGCATGAAGTTGTGGTGCTGACCAGTTCATATGGACTGCCTTCGGCGCAGCAAGACGGGAATATCTGGCGTACGTTGCATTATGCTCCGGCCGCGCACTTTGATCCTAATCGCCGTTTGTGGCAACAGCTCAACCTGCTACCCGACTACTACCAATCCTTTCACAATGCTGCTAATGTAAAAGAGTTGCAGCGCGTGATCACCGCAACAAAACCAGACGTTCTCTACGTCTGGGAAATCACAGGCATTGGTCTCAACTCGATGCTCAAAGCATTGAACGCTGTCAATTTACCCGTTGTCTTCCACCTCGGTAACTACTGGCTGCACTATACCCTCTCGCCGCAGACCGAGCAGACGCGCCTGCACACCCGCTGGCTCAAAAAAATGCTAATCGGCCGCGTCCCTTCTTTGACATACACTTCACTGATTGCAGTCAGCCAGTCAGTCAAACAAGAGTATGCTGGAGCAGGTTGCGATGCTGAACGCATCGAAGTTATCTACAACGGTATCGATGCTCGCTTTCTGAACACGCCGCGCAACGAGGAAGAGAACTCTCATGATACGACTGAGCCGAAAGCGGAAGATATACAGTTGATCTATGTTGGCCGCCTGCATATGGAGAAAGGTGTCATGATGATTCTCCAGGCGCTTGATATACTTGTCAAAGAACAGAACAGGTACCATTTCCACCTCAATATCTTCGGTGATGGCGACGAGGTGTATATCAGGGAGCTAGAAGCATTTCTGCAGCAGAAGCGGCTCGTTCAGTGCGTGACGTTCCACGGCAAGGTTCCCCAGGATGAATTGATCAAGCACTACGATCGCTCAGACATTATGCTCGTTCCATCGATCTGGAAAGAACCCTTTGGCCTGGTAGTGGCAGAGGCCATGGCGCGGGGCTTACCCATCATTGCCTCCAATCTGGGAGGGCCGTCAGAAATTGTTACGCACGACGTAGATGGTCTACTGATCGAGCCGGGAAAAGTACAGGCACTCGTCGCGGCTATTCTCCAACTTAGTGCAGACCCGGCTAAATGTAAGCAGCTTGGGCAGGCAGCACGCAGCACCGTGCGAGAACGGTTCATGATTGAAGAGAACGCGAAACGTGTGGAGCAGCATTTGCAACGAGCCATGCTAAGGAAAAGTTTGCAAAAAGATATCTTAACCATAGCGGCACATTCATAATCATATCTTAACTCTTTTTGCTACCAACCTATTGCCGTTCATCAGCTAAACTCATAGCTGTTACGGCTTGGAAAAATTATATACGTACCACCACACATTTAGATCACTATAGTATTTCATACAAGGAGAAGAGTATTGCGGAGATATTTACGACGTCCCCTCCTCGTTGGTGGAAGCGTACTTGGACTCTTTGCACTCGCAGCCTCCTGGTTACTTCCAATAGGTGACTGGGCGAAGGCGCCTGAAACGCAGGCCACAAATTCACCTATTAAACACGTCATCGTGATTATGATGGAGAATCACTCCTTCGACAACTTGTTTGGGAGATTTCCGGGCGTCAATGGAGCTATGGAGCCACATGCAAGCAATCCTCTGGAAGGAGACAACGACCATACGAGCCCGGCTGCGCTTGCGGCTATCGACGGCGGGAGAATGGATGAGTTCCTGCCTAATCAACTGCCCTATTCGACAGTCTTGAAAATTGCGACAGTACATATATCGAGCGTCGATGGTCAGGCTTTAATTGGTACTATTATCTCTCCAGATGATAGTGCAGACCCGGGGGATTGATGATATAGGCGGAGGCAAGTGAAGTTGTGCGAGGGTAAAGTATGCGTATTCTCTTTCTGAGTAATCTCTATTGGCCCTATATATCAGGGGGAGCGGAAATTGTAGCAAGAGACTTTGCTGTAGCATTGGAAGGACTGGGACACGAAGTGATGGTGCTCACTAGTTCCTATGGCCTTCCCAAAGCTCAACGAGACGGGCGTATCTTGCGCACTATGCACTACACTCCGCCAGCACATTTTGACCAGCATCGCCCGGCATGGAAACAGCTTAAGCTGTTAAGTGACTATTACCAATACTTCCACAATCCTGCTAATGGGCAAGAACTACAACGTGTAATCACAGAAATCAAACCAGATGTACTGTATATATGGGAAATAACAGGCTTAGGGGTGAACACGATACTGTCTGCATTAGGCAAACTCGACATTCCTATCGTTTTTCACCTTGAAAGCTACTGGCTGCAATATGCTCGTTCAGCAGAGACGGAACAATCATATTTACGTACTCGCCGACTGAAAAAATTGCTGATCGGCACCGTTCCTTCGTTGACTTATACTTCCCTCATCGCAGCCAGTGAGGCTGTGAAGCAAGCGTATGTAGAGGCGGGCTGTCCCCCCGAACGTATCGAAGTAATTTACAACGGGATCGACTCCCGCTTTGTGAACATCCCAAAATCCAAGAAAGCCGGTGCAAGCTCAGGGACAAAAGGAAGGCGCTTAATCTACGTCGGTCGTTTATGTGTCGAAAAAGGCGTTCTTGTCATCTTCAAGGCACTAAATATTCTTTTCAATGAGCAGGGCAAACAAGACCTTCATCTCAGCATTTTTGGTGATGGAGATGAGGGATACATCAGGGAGCTTCAAGCCTATACACGCGATAAGAATCTTACGCAGTTTGTCACTTTCCACGGCAAAGTTCCTCAAGACGAACTAATCGAGAACTACGACAATTCAGAAATTCTGCTCGTCCCATCGCTTTGGAAAGAACCTTTCGGCCTGGTAGTAGCAGAGGCAATGGCACGTGGCCTGCCGGTGATTGCATCGAAGTTAGGGGGACCAGCAGAAATTATCACTCATGGAGTAGACGGCTTGCTCATTGAACCAGGAGACGAAAGAGCATTAGTTTCCGCTATTAGCCACCTTTTAGACGACCCAGCTACCTGTAAACGGCTTGTGGAGGCTGCACGGACTACGATACAAGAACGTTTCATGATTGAAAAGAATACAAAACAGGTGGAACAGCACCTGCTACGCACTTTGTAATAAAATAGCCTGCAAGGCGCTAATCAGGTAATAAAACTACCATTTACCAATAACTAGCCGGATATATCCGTGTGGAAACAGCAACTTATAGACAAGAATCATTACCACATCTTAACCATATAGCTCTATTAATGCTGTACATGCAAATGTTACGATAAGCTGGAAAGTAGTTAAAATGCTACAAAATTTGAGTTTCATTTGTTTGAAAGAGAGGTTTCTTCGTGCGATCGCTTTTACGTATATGCACACCTATCATTCTTTCGCTCACATTGATCTTCGTGGTCAGTGTAACCCTTCTTGGAAGGACGCAGACTCGTGCGCACGCAGCTAACACAACCATCGCGCTCTATCACAACTTTGGTCGACCGTTCTCCTCGTTTACGGTCAGTGGCAATGGCTTCGGTCAAAGTGAGTCAGTGACGATCACTTTTGATTCGAAGGGGATTGGAACCGCCACTGCAGTGCAGACGAAATTCTCCCAAAATGTAAACGTGCCTGGTTCAGCCACTCCTGGTTTTCATACCGTCACCGCGACAGGGCAAACGACCGGCTCGACGGCTTCGGCCCAATTCCTTGCCCAGACCTGGTGGGTCATGTTTGGCTTCGATGCCCAAAACACGCATTTTAATCCTGACGAGAACGTGATCAACTCTACCAATGCCTCCCAATTGGCGTCCAATTGGACTTACAATACCAAAAGCATCCCGTCTACACCAATTGTTCGCAAAGATAACGTGTATTTTTCCTCACAGAATGGCAAGGTCACTGTTCTCCGTCCGCAGGGCGGTGTGATGTGGAGCAAGACGATCAATACGACCATCTCCTCCATTGGTCCAGCCGTCTATTATGGCATTGTGTATGTGGGGGCCGACGACGGTAATATGTACGCGTTCAATTACAATACAGGCGCCCTGCTCTGGACGTTGCCTACGGGAGGAGCTATTCTCTCATCAACCATCATCGCCGCTGGCACCGCCTACTTTGGCTCCGGGGACAGCAAACTGTATGCGATTGGCGCTGAGTCGATGACGACACCCAACATCAAGTGGACGTACACGACGGGAGGGCCTATTAGCGCCACTCCAGCCCTGGGCAGTGGGGGTACCGTCTACGTGGCTTCGCAAGACCACAATGTATACGCCATAAGTAAGACCGGTTCGCTTCTCTGGAAGTTTCCTACTGGAGGGAGCATCACCTCCTCTCCGGCCGTGGCCAAAGGGCTTGTCTATGTCGGGTCATCTGATCATACCCTCTATGCGCTTAATGCGACAACGGGAGCACTGGCCTGGAGCCAGACTACAAATGGTCCTATCACCTCCTCTCCGGCAGTAGACAAAAACAATGTTTACATCGGATCGCACGATGGTAAACTCTACGCTTTCAATGCGCTGACAGGTAGCCCAAAGTGGAGCTATCCTACTGGAGGGGCCGTCAATTCAACTCCTGCTGCTGCCAACGGAGTCGTCTATGTGGGTTCGGAAGACAACAGCCTCTATGCCATAGATGTCAAGAGTGGAAGCAAACTATGGAGCTCTGCGACAGGAGGGAAAATCGATGCTTCACCTGTTGTGTCAGATGGCATCGTCTTTGTCGGATCGTCCGATGGTAACATCTACAGTTTCCACCTGTAAGCTTTGTTCATACATGAGTCACCCGGTTCCTGGATAGCAAAAACGCGCCGAATATGTGCTCAATGAAGAGGTTCGCCAGTAGTATCAAAATTCGATACTACTGGCGAATTCCCTTTTGCAACCTCACTCATTTGCACTAAGTTCTGAGAGCATAAAGCCTGCTGTCTTTGTTTCCTATATACAGCACTCCGTTCGAAATAGACGGTGAGCCGTAGAAATGTGACTTTACACTCAAGCCCCTATAGGCAAACAAGGCCTTCCCCGTTGTTGCATCGACTAGAACAAGATCAGGCCCCTCAACTGCCGCTACCACTCCTGGAACGACCGTGACAGCGCCAAGGACTGTTCCTTCGTTCAGACAATGCTCCCAAATGAAGTGGCCAGTAGCAGGATCAAGCGCTCGTAAGCTGCCTTTACAATTGTTGCCGTTGATAGTCGTGTTGCCCCCAGCGACATAGAGCATGGTTCCATCCCAGGCACTTGATGAGATACTCCCCTTTCCGCACTGCGGGCAAGCTCCTCCAACAGCTATTTGAGCTCTCCATAGTGGGCCGCTGCCAATATCTGTACGGTCAAAGGCGTAATATACCCCATTCTTGTTTGCAGCACCTACCAATTGGTGCGTGCTACCCCCAATAGGTGCCTGGAAAAGGGTAGGAGTGGCGCCAAAATCGCTATCCAACACCCGCTCAGGCTTTGGAATGTGCCAGGAACTGATAAACGACAAATTGGAAGCGTTTAATTTTACCATGGCAATGGCATTTTTTTCCGATGTTGGGCACCGGCCCGCGGTGCCTGTTGTGAAGTAAACAAAATTATTCACCTGATCAATGGTTGGTGAACTCCATATTCCCCCACCTATGCAGCCGTCAGGGACAACGTTGAAGGTGTTCTGAATGCTTCCTGTCGAAGCATCTATGCGCAAGAGTTGCCCCGGTATGAGCGGACAATCTCCAAGAGATGCTGTGCCGATATAGACACTTCCATTGTACACAACGGGTGAATCCCAGATGAAGGTGTTTGATGATGGCGCCCCCAACGGGGTACGCCAAATGATGGCCCCAGTAGAGGCATTGAGAGCGTAGAGATGGTCATCGCCTCCACCAACAAAGACAAGCGGAGTCATCGTTCCATTGATCGATACTGAGGCTACCGCTGCTGTACTTATTACACCATAAGGAGCGGTTGTGCCGCAATTGGCGGTTGTTTGGCCTAAGTTTTGTTGCCAGATGGAACCTCCATTCAGGTTTGTGGCGTGCTCGTACCCATCCCACGAACCCCAGTAGACCATTCCATTGGCTATCACTGGCTGGGAGAAGATCATACCCCCTCCTTTGAAAGTCCAGTGTACCTTTAAGTTAGCTGCTGTTGTTGAATTGATTAAGGTCTCAGTCCCATTGAAGCCGCTACGCTGCTTGTTAGCCATATAGGTTGGCCAGTCACCAGCAGTAGCATCGAACTGCTTTGCCTTTACCTGGTGAGCTGTAAGCGCGAAAGTGGAGATGCCGGAGGCTACTACAAGAAGGAGCAGCAGCCCAACTTCCACCCATATTCGCGTCCCTTGCCAATATTTCTTTAGCATTTGCATATTTTTATACCCTTCCATCCCATCTACATCATTTAATTTAGTGCCTAAAAGGCAGAGTTAGTTTAAGAAGTTCTACACTTCCAAGAGTTTTTTCAGTTTACGTCGCGCTAATCCTCCTTGCTTAGCATTACTAGCCGGGGGCTGCTCGGCCTGCTTATCCTTCTCGACAAACAGATCGTTGAGGACGCGGCCATCGAATTCATAGGGCAATGGCAGCTCCATATTATGCAGCACCGTCGGCACCAGGTCATAAACCTCTGCATTGGGGGCCTGGAAACCCTGCTTGATACCCGCGCCATAGGCATACAACACACCATCTTTCTGGTGCGAACCGCGCCGTTTCTTGCTATCCCTGCCGACAAACTCATCATTCCACAACCACTTGTTACCGAGGCTCATATTGAAAGTAATACCATCCGAGGGTAGCAACAACAGGTGTTGCGCAGGTGAAGCATATGGCCCGCTACCGTAGACCTCTGTTGTATATATAGCATCGATCAATGACTGGCCAGTTTTTGGATCTACCTGGTGTTTGAGATCCTCACTTAATTCAGCGATACGCCCGGCCTCCATGCTCCCATCCAGGAAGATATCTGCGTAAGCACCACCAAAACCGGACATGGAAGGCACATAGGCCAGCGTATGTTGCCAATCGGCATCGGCCAGGAGCGGCTTGTATACTCCATGGCGTTTTTTCTTGATTATGCCGGCACTCTTGAGCGTCTTCTTGGCCTTGCGCGCCAGCGACAGGAGGCCTGCCCGGTCCAGGATATGCTTTAGATTAGCAAAACGGCTGGCTTTATCCCGTTGAGCGCTGGAGTGTAACTTCAGGAGTCCTTTGCTATACAGGTATTCATTGATGTCAAAAGAGCGGCTGATGCCTTGAAAACCATGGTCAGAAACGACGAAGAGGCTATCCTCTGGTCCAAGCTGCTCCAGGAACAATCCCAGGGCGGTATCCAGCATGCGATAGTATTCAACCGTCCGCGGCTCAAAAGCCACGATTTCATCCCACAGTGAATGCTGCAAACGATCGGGCCCAACAAAGACAACGTAGCAGAAATCCCAGGGCTTCTCCTTCAGCATATAGGTGATGAGTTTGATGCGTTTCTCCGTCACCTCTAGTAATTCATCGACCAGCCGGTTAACTCGTGTTTCCACGTTTCCTTTGAACACTTCGGCGTACTCTACATCAATTTTATAGTCAGGTACCGCGCGAAAGAGTTCTTCCTTGAAGGATGCTGGATAGGTGAAATCCGTATCTTCACCGGGTGTTAAATAGCCGGAGACCATGTATCCATTGATGGTCTCTGGTGGATAGGTGACCGGTACGTTAATCACCAACACCTGTTTGCCATATTCGCTGAGGATGTTCCAGATGGCCTTCCCGCCCCTGCGTTGTGACTGCACATGCGCTTTAGGAGCTTTGCCCTTTTCCGGTTGTTCCTCGTACGTCCAGAAGTCATAGACGCCGTGACGAGCAGGTTTCAAGCCTGTAGAGAGGGAGGTCCATGCTGGCGGGGTAAGTGGCGGATACTTCGACTCAAGCACAGCCTCACATCCTTGCTCACGCAATTTTTTGAAATTGGGCATGTCTCCCCGCTCGATGAGGGGATGGATGATGCGAAATGCCAATCCATCAGCACCAAAGATGACTGTACGCACTATATGGCTCCTTCTTCATCGAGCAGTTTCTTGAGTTTGCGCCGGGTCAATCCACTCTCGGCACTTTTACCAGCGCCGACCAATCCCTGTTCTGCCTGCTTCTCCTCTACGAAAAGCTCATCCAGTACACGGCCATCGAAGTTGTAAGGGAAAGGCAGGCCCATGCTGTGCAACAACGTTGGCACCAGGTCGTAAATCTCAGCATTGGGAGCATTGAAGCCGCGCTTGAAACCGGCACCATAAGCATAGAGCACACCATCTTTATGGTGTGAGCCGAACGTCTTACCGATATCTTCCCAGATGCGCTCATTGCCGAGATCCATGCGGAAAGTGATGCCATCATTAGGCAGCAATAACAGGTGCGGCTCGCGAGGAGCAAACTGCCCTGTTCCGAATACTTCGGTAGTGAAGATTTCGCTGATCAATGTCTCGCCATTCTTTGGGTCCTTTTGCCGCTTGAGGTCTTCACAGAGTGCTGCTACCTGCTCCGCAGGCATATCTGAACTCAAGAAGATATCTGCATAGCCACCTTGCAGGCCAGATAGAGAGGGAACATACGCCAGGGTCTTATCCCAATCGATATCTTCAAGCAGAGGGCGTTCTTCACTATTGCCCTGTTCTTCCCACACACCCGCGGCTTTGAGTGACCTTTTCAGCTTGCGGGCCAGTGGACGCAAACCGAGGCGATTGGCTACATGCTTGAGGCTGCTGGAACGCCTCGCACTGCGACGTTTACCCTGGACGCTCGCGCCAAAGGTAAGCAGTCCTTTGCTCAAAAGATACTCATTGATGTCGAAGTAGCTGTTATGACCGCGGAAACCGTGATCCGAGACCAGGAAAAGTGTATCGTCTGGCCCAAGCATGGCCAGAATCTGCCCAAGAGCGTCATCGAGCATCTGGTAATACTCGTTGGTACGAGAGTCGAGGGCCACAGCTTCTTCCCACAGCTGGTGCTGTAGACGATCTGCACCAACATACGCCAGGTAGCAGAAATCCCAGGGTTTCTCTTTGAGCATATGCATGATCAGTTTGCTGCGCTGCTCAGTCATATGGAGTAGCGTGTCAACCATGGGTCGCACAGCTACTTTCAATTTTAATTTCTCATATTCAGGCGTATTCGGTTTCAGTTGATAGGTGGGCGCGACACGCCAGAGTTCTTCTTTGAAAGGGAGCGGATAGGTAAAATCCACGTTAGTGCTGGGTGTCAAATAGCCACTTACCATGATGCCATTCACGGTCTCTGGCGGATAGGTTGCCGGTATGTTTATGATCAACACCTGTTTGCCATACTCGCTGAGAATGTTCCAGATGGCCTTTTCCGCTCGACGCTGCGTCTGTACATGCACGCTGCGGGTAACACCCCGTTTTGCTTCGTCGGCATAGACCCAGTAGTCATAGACTCCATGGCGAGCAGGTTTCAAACCCGTCGAAAGCGAGGTCCATGCCGGCGGGGTGAGGGGTGGATATTTCGATTCGAGTATGGCTTCGCAGCCCTCATCTCTCAATTTCTTAAAATTGGGAAGCTCTCCACGTTCGATCAGTGGGTTTATAATGCGAAATGTCAGACCATCAACACCAAAGATGACTGAACGCATGGGTTATCTCCTTCTTCCTTCTATGTCTCAAACGGCTAATTCTGTTTATACTTCTAGCAATTTCTTGAGTTTGCGCCGCGCCAGGCCACCTTCAAGCGAAGATGGTTGCTCAGCTTGTTGCTTCTCAACAAACAACTCATCCAGGATACGGCCATCAAAAGCATGGGGTAATGGCAGTTCCATTGCCCGCAGCAGCGTCGGCACAAGGTCATAAATCTGGGCATCTGGAGCCTTAAAGCCCCGTCTGAAAGGCCCTCCATAAGCGTAAAAGACACCATCTTTGTGATGAGACCCGAAGGATTTACCAAGATCTTCCCACAAGGACTGGTTCCCTAACTCGACGCGAAAGGTAATACCCTCGTTAGGAAGCAGCAACAAGTGCGGCTCGCGAGGTGTATAGGGCCCATTTCCATAGACTTCATTAGTGTAAATAGCATCAATCAATGGCTTGCCAGTTCCTGGATGGACCTGGCGTCTCAGGTCATCGATCAGTTCAGCTATCTGTTCCTCTGTCATAGCAGGGCTCAAGAAGATGTCCGCGTATCCGCCCGGCATGCCAGAGAGAGAGGGCACATAGGCCAATGTCTTGTCCCAGTCAACATTTTCCAGAGTTGGCCGTTCCAGCCCATCGGGAGCAAATTCTGAAGCAGGCCAGAGACCGGCAGTTTTAAGGGTGCGCTTGATCTTACGGGCTATTGAGCGTACCCCCAGTCGTGATGCCAGTTGCCGGATTTGTACACCGCGGCTCGCCTTAAGGCGATCCTGCTCAAATGACTCGTTAGAGAACGAGAGAAGGCCTTTGCTATAAAGATATTCGTTGATATCGAAGTATGTATCATGTCCACAAAAGCCATGGTCGGAGACCACAAACAGACTATCTTCCGCTCCGAGCAGAGCTAAAATCTGTCCCAAGGCGTCATCGAGCATACGAAAATACGCATTGGTGCGAGGATGAAGGGAACTCACTTCTTCCCAGAATGGATGCTGTAAACGGTCTGCGCCGATAAACGCAAGATAACAGAAATCCCAGGGCTTCTCTTTGAGCATGTACATGATAAGCTTGACGCGCTCTTCTGTCATACTCAAGACTGCATTGGTCAGCGGCCCAACTTTGCCTGCTACATTCAACCGCTCGCGGAAGGCAACCTCAAGGTCGATTTGATAGTTGGGTACGATCTGGAAAACTTCATCCTTGAATGAGGCCGGGTAGGTAAAATCAACATTGGCGCTCGGCGTCGTATAGCCGCTGACCATTATGCCGTTGACGGCTTCCGGTGGATAGGTCGTGGGCACATTAATGACCAGCACCTGCTTGCCATACTCGCTCAGTATGTTCCAAATTGCCTTTCCCCCCTTGCGGCGTGTAAGAACGTGAGCTTTGCGGTCTGCTCCCTGACCTTGGTCATCGTACGCCCAGAAGTCGTAGACGCCGTGACCGGAAGGTTTTAAGCCTGTCGAGAGTGACATCCAGGCAGGAGGAGTCAGCGGTGGATATTGCGATTTGAGTATGGCTTCACAGCCTTCTATGCTCAACTTGCGAAAGTTTGGCAGTTCTCCTTGTTTGATCAACGGATATAAAACGCGAAAAGCGAGTCCATCGACACCGAATATGACTGTACGCATACTATGCCTCTTTCACTTTCTTTTTATGTTTATTACCCCCCAGGAACTTTTTACGCAGTGCTTGCTTTACAATTTCGTCTTCTGGGCTACCCTTAAACTGTCTAATCAATGCAATATAACTTGCGAGAAAAACGGGTATCAGCAACAATTGAATAGATAAAATGGAATGGCCAATATGAGCAGTTGTATAGATGTGACTCACTCTTAATAGATACAATAGGGCGACAACCAGTGCTGCGCTAATAACGCCTGCACCTACTGGCTTGAGCACATCCCAGCGATACGGATGCATCTTGAGTATGACGCGTACCTGGAGCACACGCATGAAATTGAGCACGCATATAGCCAGGCCAGTGCTAATGGCTGTGCCCATTGCGCCGTAGCGCGGGGTGAGCAGAATACCAAAGACAATGTTGACCACCACTGCCACCAGCGAGTTGAGGAATGAGAGGCGCTGATAGCCCGTCATCAGTAGCATGTAGCCAACGGCGCCCGTTCCAGCATTGATCATACTCCCTACAGAGAATGCCACGAGAAGCGGCCAGGCAGCAACAAAGCCCGGACCCGGCAAGGCAAGTAAGTATGGAGCGAAAAGAACCATCATCAGAAATATCGGCAGACTAAACATTACTGACCACCTGGTCATAAGCTTAAACATAGATTCCAACTTTTGCAGTTCTCCCTTGCTATGGAGTTCTGCAATCGTGGGCGCGAAGACGTTGTTGATAGAAAGTAGGGGCATGGCAATAAAATTGCCCAACCTTATAGCTGCACCGTACTGGCCAATGGCTACTTCAGTAACGCCAAAGGCCGCGAGCAAGATAGTATCAATTGAGTCCAGTACCGTATCAATGATGGTCGTCAAAAAGTTGAATGAAGCGAAAGTGAGCCACTCGCGTACTTCATAATGTTCAGGTTCAGATGTAGCAACGCGCTCGACCTGCCGGAAAAGAAAATACAAGTTAAGTACGGTGTTGAACATCGTACTGATGAAGAGCGCTACAGCAACCGCGGTTATGCCATCTTTCGTACGGTAGAAGATAAGCACCAGCGCCAGCAGGACAATCTGCAATGAGGGCTGGAGAATGCCCGTGGTGAGCACGCGCCACTTGAAGGCCTTGAATCCCCGCAAACCCGCAAACCACATCACCTGCATGGTCATGAGAGGGATCAACGGCGCCATGAGCTGCAAGAGTGCAATCGCACGGTTGAGCAGGTCTTTATCGGCAACATTATGCTGCTTTAAAGTGATCCAATGCGTAACGAGGGCGGGTGTGAAAAACAGTAAAAGTAATGCACCTGCGATACCGGCCAGTCCTGCCAGGGTCGTGCAAAAAATCAACAACCCGCGCAGAGATTTCGGCTGCTGCTTGCCGCGATAGATGGCGACATAGCGAACCATGGCATCATCTAAACCCAGGTTGAAGGTAGCAGCAATCAGATTGACCAGGGATAGGCTCAGAGTATAGAGCCCATAACCTCCAGGCCCGAAACCGTATTGGATGAGAAAAGCGCTGACATATTTAAGTATACTACCAATAATACTCCCCAGCCCCATGAGGCTTGCTGCACCGGCGGCACCGGAAACTTCCGACTTCATTTCAGGTTGTGGCTTGCCTTGCTGTGCCGAAATACCTGTAAGTACCATCATGGGTAGAGTCTTAAGTTTCTCAAATTCAGGGTCATCAGGGGTTCTGAGGACTTGAGTTGTTTCAAGATCTGGGGTAAGTAGCGCCCGGGTCTCAAGTAGTGACATATCATCTTCTGATCCTGAGGCCGGAAGGCGCATGGTCTCTACCTGCTCTTCCTGTCCCAGTTTAGTCACAAGCAGCCTGGAGTTATTTCCTGGTCGCTCCTGGATTTCCGGCAAGAGCTGTCGTGCTTTGTTTTGTTGTCCTTGCGCAAATTGCCGTGATTGTTGTAACTTTTTTTGTCCTTCTTGTGGCTCTTTTTCCTGCCGCGTAGGCCGTGGCGCAACCAAAAATTCTCTACGACGCTTCACATAATGAAGCGTTGACACAGGCACTTTCACTGTTGCTTGATCATCCTCTTCAGTTGTTTTCTCCACGCGAGGCCGAAAACTCAACCGCCGCAGACGTCGCTGCGCGGAATCTTGAGAGGAACGTACCTGAGAGGAACGTACAAGTTGGTTGCTCATGCTACTGCCTTCAAAAGCAAAAGGGGGGAAAATTTCCCTGTTAGACTAGACGTAGCCGAGATCGCGTAAATGGCCAATAATAAGCTCTTCATCTTCCTCAGAAAGCTCCTGGTTATTCATAGAGGAGCGAATAGGATGCTCTTCCAGGTAATCGGATGAGAACAGTGTACCTATGGCTAAACTTTCCATATCAACGTATTCCACCCCAAGAGCATGCAGCAGTGTTGGAGCAACAGCCGTTAGTGGAGCATGCTCATACTCTGTTACCCGCACAGCCAATGATGGGGCGCAAGCGATGAGGAAACCAGTTACCATGGCAGGATTGACGCCTGCCACGACCGTCTCACCAATAGCAGGCGTAGTAAACGTTGCCTCATCAAATTCTATGCGCCTGCTACGGGGTGAAGGTGCATAGCCTGGCTTAAATAGCACGACGAGGTCTGGTGCACAGAAAAGATAATCGCCAGAGTAGAGTTCTTCTTTGCGATAAACGCGCTCGATAACAGTCTCTCCATTCTCAGGATTGCGTAACTTATTTGGCAGTGCTTTTATGAGCGTGTCACGTACTTCTTCATACTCATCCTGTGGGTGTACCGCTCCCTGAGCATCTCGTCCAAGCAGGTTCACCAGGAGTTGGCCATTTCCGGCGAAGTAGGCCAGCGAGTTTGACCAGTTGACCTGACCGTTCTGCTCATCACGCTCTATAACTCCCATTTCAGCCAGGAAGTTATTAATGTTGACAAAGCGCTCTACAGCCGCAGGCTGCGTATCTGAGAGTAGGGCCAGCAAGCCGGTCTCTCCCACCCATTCCCTGGCAAGCTGCAAAGCCTGGATAATTGTAGATGCGTCAGTATCCTTCGGATCAGTGGAGATAGCACACTTCACGATCAAGCAAGATGGGGAGGCAGAAACGGACTGCATCAAATCCCGTAAGTGGGTGACGAGCGACGGGAGCTTCGTTTCCTCATACGCTACTGTCCAACCGGTTGTACGCAGTAGATCGGGCAACAATTTCGGACTGCTTCCACGCCCAGTGACTTCTTCCGTAACAGCATAGTTACGGGAGACGAGTGTGTCAAAAAATCCAAAGGAGGCGGGTGATTTACCACTCAAGACCTGATAGTGTTGAGCCTGGAGACCGGTAATAGGTGATGGGTCAAGTTCGACCATCGCACCAGCATCTAGAAGCTTTTCCACCTCAGGAAGTGTACGGATATCTGCTAACCGTGCCCCGCTTAACCACACTACGGCTGCCTTTTGCATAGTTGCATCCGTCTTACTCATTTGTTCACTCCTTCCATCTGATAAGCGCGTGGCCTGGTTCCAGCGGCTTCCGCTTTTCTACAGGACTTGCGCCACTTTTGATCCTTGTACATGATGAGCCCCCAGATGATCCAGCTTGTTACCACCTGTGGCATCTCGGTAAAAATGCTGATCTGGCGAGGTGGGATGAAGAAACCGCCAGCAAAGCAATCGGAAAACATCGACCCTATTGTCAGGCCAATAGCAGCTAGTGCCAGCAAGCGGTCCACGTGTCTCTCCGATCGCCCATCGTCCGAGAAAGCTGCCCAGATCCTATTTAGTAGCCGATTCTTTACTACTCTTCCTGGTGGATAGTTCTGCCTCTGCTTCTTTGCTTTACTTTGCTCGGGTAGATCAACTAAATCCAAGCCAATCAAGCCCATAAATTTGAGGAAGACATTTGCCCTACTGCGCTTCCTCGCTATATGGGCGCGGCGGTAGAGGAGAGCAGCGAGCACAATGATGACAATGGGGAAGGCCAGGAAGAGGAGCAAGCCCAGGGGGCCTTCTTCTCCCAGAATTTGTAGATAGCCGTTGTGAGCTACACATAGGCCCGTAGCGTTACAGTTACGTAATGCCCGTGGTAAGTTGGTGAATACCTGGTCATAGACCCAGAAGTTGCCCGGGCCGACTCCGAGTATAGGTTGCTTGGACCATACTCGCAAAGCGTCTGCCCAGATAATGTAGCGCGAAGTATCAGCGGACTTGACCGTCTGCAACTTGGTATATTCTGCCTTTACGAGAGGCAGGAATGGAATGGCCAGTACAATGTAAAACGATACCAGCCGCCAGGAATAAATGATGGTCATCACGATCAGGGCGATAAATGCTTCCACCCACCAGCTATTCTCCAGCGTAAGAATAACCGTCGTTAGACTGAGCAGCGCAATTACAAGGTAAATAATGCGCTGGAGCCATGTCGTGGCGTAGAGAAAACGCGCATATGCCAGGATACAGGTCAGGGCAAGGAGCTGCGCTATAGCACGCAGACTCATCCAGGCAATGTGCGGCTCGGAGAAACGGAAGGTGTAAATGTCAGCGCCAATGCGCCGGAAATCATAGACGACAACCAGAGCGACAAAGATGCCCATCATTATGAATATACGCTGAATGTAAACAACATACCGTTCCTTCACAGAAACAATCATGGTTACTATGGTATAGACTATCAGAGGAAAGGTAAAGGAAATAATCCCAAGTATCTCATCATAGATGATGGGATTGTTATTTAACTTTTTCGGTACACCATGTGTCCAGGTAAACTGGATCATAACATTGGAAATAATGGCCAGGATGAACATCCCAAGCAGGGGCCAGATAGCGCGTAAAGGCGGCAAGGAAATCTTGTGCGTACGAAAAGCTGCCTGCACCAGCAATGTACAGAAGAGTACCGCGATCAAGATCTGAACTGGAAAGATTTCCGCTGATTTCACTGTAACCAGTTTGGGTGCTATGGCTGTTGTCCCGGCGGCGAGCAACAATAACGAAAAATCCACGCGCTTGATCAGTAAGAAAAAGACCGGTAACCCCATGAAGGCTGCAAAAAGCGGCAGCGGATATGTAGTGCCAAGAGTAGCAGCCAGGGTTATTGCGAGAGCCGAGCCCAGAATAATGAGAACAACAGGATACCACCAGCTAGCAAACGCACGCCAGCGCAGGATGCGCTGATGACGCTCCTGCTGCTGAAGCAGTTGACTGGCAATATCCGGCAGAAATGCTCCCCCTCCAGAAGAAGGGGGAAGCCCACCGTTAGAAAAGGTATCTGTGATCTGCATTGAACTTCACTTCTCTTTTCCAGAGTACTACACTACGACTGTGGCGGAGTCATATCCATCCGTCGCGGTGACGGGAAAGGAGACGGTGGATTGGGATTCGGCTGCATCAGCGGTAAGTCCATAGGTACAGGCCGGCCAGGTATAGAAGATGCTGCGTACTGGTTGGGCGTTGATGGACCCCCGGCAGAAGCGGCTTGTTCAGGTCGAACATCGTGCCCATTACTATTACTGGAGTATTTCTGGCCAGACAGCATACCCTCGTTTGCAGTATCCTCTGCGTAAACCGCAGCATAATACGGGTTGCGTTTTAGCTGTGGCAGCTGGTTCAGGATGACTCCAACAGGTGTATGCGTCAAGGACCTCAGTATCGCTTTGGCTCGCAGCAACAGCGCAATCTTATCATGGCGAGCATCAACAACCATGGCAACGCCATCAGACATTGAAGCCAGGAGGCTGGCCTCAGCGCCACTTAGTAGAGAAGGGCCATCAATAATGATCCAGTCGGTCTTCTTACGCAACTGTGCCAGGATATTAGGCATACGTTGTTCGAGCAGGAGAGTAGAATCTTCCATAGCCGTCCCACCCGCCAGGAGCCAGACACCGGGGATGTTGCTGCGCTGGACAGCGGCATCCAGATTTTCTCCACCTGTAGCCTTGAGCAAGCCGCTTAAACCGAAGCTGGCAGGGGTCGTACCAAAGGCGAGATGGGTCGTAGGTTGGCGCAAGTTGCCATCAATCACCAGGACCGAACGTCCACCACGAGAGGCAGCAGCAGCCAGGCCACTTGCAACGGTTGTTTTGCCTTCCACCGACTGGGCACTGGTAACCAGCAAGACTGCCCCCTGGGGAGCGCGCCAGGAACCAGGCAAAACGCCCGTAAGACGCAGGTTGACCCCAATATCTGCCAGTTGTTGTGCCGCCAGACCTGTCGAGGGGACCGAACCAGGCTGAATTTTACTATTTTTAGACAAAGTGCCCAGGTAACTCAGACCCAGTTTCTCTGGCACTTGATCATCTGCCCGGAGACGTTTATCCAGCAAGATCACAAGGAGCCAGATGAGAAGACCCACAACCAGGCCTAAACCAGCCGTAACAGCCAGGATCAGGCTAGACTTGGACGACGAGGTAACATCAGTAAGTTTTGCTGGCTGTACAACCTCAACATTTCCTTTTGCAGTAGCGGGCAGTTGGAGGAGTTGCGCCTGTACCGAATTCATAGATGCAATCACTGCAGTGCGATCAGCCGTCAGCAGAGCAATGTGTGGATCAGAGGAATTGCTGTATGAAAGGATTTGTTTTTCCAAATCCTGGCTTTGCGTTTTATACTGGTTGTAGAGATTCTGGAAGTTTGCACGAGCGGTATCCAACTGATCCTGGGCTACCTTCGTTTTATAAGCGACATACCCATTGGCAGCAGCGTTGACCAACAAAACCGCGTCAGCTGGTTTCCTGGCTGTTGCCGTTAAAAGAATAGAAGAAGTAGTGGCCGATGGGTTCATAGCAGTCACATCTACCAGAAGATCATCCGCAGTGAAACCGCGCGCCTGGAGGGCAGGGTTAGATTGATACACGAAATCCATGACCGAACGGGTAGGTATTTCAGCCGCATCATTCACTGACTGGCTCAGGGTATCTACACTGGATGTTGCTGTCCCCTGGGTATTCGTTCCAGTCCCAAAAGTGGGTGCGGAGTAAACAAGGAGTGTCGAGTTGACTGCGTAAGCAGCCGGTTGTGCTCTCGACAGTACAAAACCTCCTATAAGCCCGATCACCAAGCAGGCAGCAATGATCCAACTATGCTTCTTCATACTGGGATAATAACGTGACAAAGGATATCCCTCCTCCTAATATAAAAGAACTTTCACCTGATTTGGTCTCAATATACGTCTCTTAACTCTGCTAACAATATGTCTGTGAACAGGCCCGAAAAAGTCATGCCTTCATCCGAGCATTCATATAAGACTTTCGATACTGTACCATAGCGCCCATTACTGCTAACCAGGCCATGTCGTTGCATTCTGGTGATGATTACTAGCCCTGGGTTAAGGTTCCATAACCAACTTATCTCAACTAGAAAGGAACACTTTGGCCAGCACAACCTGATTACTGGTAACAATGTTATTTTGATTGGTGACATAGAAGGCCACCAGGCCTTCCTGTAGTCCCCTGGCCTCCAGGTGGTAGCTAACCGATGGGGCAAAGCTTACCGAACCGGTAGGGGCTGAGCCATGAATAGCATTTGTATCACCAACCAGCACATATGTATCGCTATAGATAGCAACGCGGCCAAGAATCGTCCCGCTGGATTGATAGCTACCACTCACTTTAATTGGGCTGGACACTGGTTGCGTTAGACCATTGGCAGGGCTGTTGAGCAGTGCAGTTCCATCGATGGAGGACACCTGTTTTACTTCAAAGATGTTGGTCACAACATTATCCAGGCGGAAGAGACTGGTGGTAAAACCGCCTCCACCAGGGCCAAAATTGGTCGTTTGAATGATATAAGTCTGAGTAGGTGAGCTATAGGTTAGAACAGTATTTTTTATCGTTGACGATGACCAATGAAAGACATCCTGGGCCATCTTATTGACCACGGCAAATGCAGAGTTTTGCCATACATTGTTACTTGCCGTGGGTGTAGCCGTAGTTTGAGCCAGTTGCGCATTAACATTGGCCTGGTCTTGTTCAGCCTGGTAGTGGGTCATGTCTGGATACATGCCTGGGAATAATACCTGCCCATAGGTTGAACCATTCCACTGGTATTCCTTGAAGAGGTTCGGCCCCAGGGGGTCATTGTTAGGATTTTCCGCGGTGATAATGGTATTGGTTGGGCTAATTTGCGCATCGCCGCCAATTAATCCCTGCACTCCAAACCGTTTTGCGGGAGTGCCAAACAGGTTATCATAGACATAGAAATCCACTTTGGCGTCGGGCGAGTAATAACGCACATTGACCAATGCTGTGAGAGCGCCATTTTCAAAAGTACCACAGGTAACCTTCTGTACCTTGTTGACCCCGGCCTTCGTCCCAACCAGATTATCCCAGTTGATCGAGAGTGTAGATGGGCAACCAACAGCCTGGAAATTGATTTTGGGGACTGACGGACCAGTTGTTGGTGAGACAACGGACGTAGGAGTATCGAGGTTGCCTGCATTCGGCTGAGGCGTCCCAGATTGGGCGGGACGTTGAAATGGGTTACTACAAGCACTTAGCAGCACAGCCATGCTGAACAGAAATATTACCACTCCCCAACGCAAAAATCGTGGCTGACGCGCTGCTCCTTTCCTTCGTCTTGACGATAGCAGAAGCAGAGATAGCACATTCATGACTTATCCCTCCACACATGGGTTACCGGTTTGGCGGTTACTCCAAAAAGGAAAATCTTACTCGTTTATTGCGGATGAACAATTTATAACTTTTCATGCACGCAACGACCAGTTGAGAAGAGACTCTTAGCCACTACTATCGGCTTCCCCTGGTCAAAGGAACAGGCAAGTAATGGCGGTTTTTGTTTTTCTTCCCCACTTGCACCTGACGGCACAAGATATGCTATGTAGCATTGGTAGCTAGTCCTGGTACCTCTTCCCTACGGGGAAAGACGACATAACGCCATCGCGGTAACATCCTTACCCATTAGTCCATAATCCCTGCCATGTTCATAGAGTGGTTGGCATTTCGCAACCGCAAGGTCAGAATATTAACCGGTCCATTACCATTTGCCCATTCACTTTATTGCGTATTCCGGCTATGCTACCCGCGTTATTATCATAGTTGCAGGATGGGGGGAACCCCGTCCGGGGAACAGGTAGCAAGGGGCTTCGCCCTTGCTGAGGGAACGGGAAGTATCCCCCGAAGCACTCCCTTTTTTCTGTCCTACACAAAAAATTCTCGGGAGCTTAATAAAAGACATGGCTACGATCGATAAAAATGTTTTTCAGAAAGCGTTTAGAGCAAGTACCAACCCACTACGGATGATGCCAGACTTCATCATCATCGGAACACAAAAAGGTGGAACTACTTCCCTCTATAGATACCTGATAGAACATCCTTGCATTGCACCCATCTATATCAAAGAGCCACACTTTTTTGATATCTATTTTTATAAAGGCCTTCAATGGTACCGGGCACACTTTCCTACAACTGTAGGAAAATACTATGCCAGGCACATCCAAAAGCACGATCTGATTACAGGAGAAGCAAGCCCCTATTATCTTTTTCATCCCCAGGCAGCCAGAAGAGTTGCTAAAACGTTGCCAAAGGCCAGGCTCATTGTCCTATTAAGAAATCCTATTGACCGCGCCTATTCACAGTACCAACACCAGACCAGGCAAGACGGAGTTGAGCCGCTAACATTCGAAGAGGCACTCGAATGTGAAGAGAAAAGATTGGCCGGAGAAGAGGAAAAATTGCTGAAAGACGAAAAGTATTTCAGCTTCAATCACCGGCATTACAGCTATCTGGCGAGAAGCAAATATATAGAACAGCTCCCGGCCTGGATGAGCATTTTCCCAAGAGAACAGTTTTTGATCCTCAGAAGCGAAGACCTCTATACTGATGCTAAGGCAATCGTCAAGCAAACTTTAGAGTTTCTGAACCTGCCCACAAGTGGATTAAGCACCGAGTACAAAGCGTTTAATGATGCCAGGTACGCCCAAATGGCACCGGCAACACGAGAACGCCTGGTCGAGTACTTCAAACCATATAATGCACGCTTGTACGAGTTTCTAGGTCACGACTTCGGGTGGGATAAATAAGATGACCACAATTGATAAACACGTTTTTGGAAAAGCTTTTCGAGCAAGCACCAATCCTCTACGGCTGATGCCAGATTTTATTATCATTGGGACCATGAGAGGTGGAACAACCTCTCTCTACAGCTATTTGACCGAGCATCCTAATATTGGCCCGGCGTATATGAAGGAAGTACACTTTTTCGATGTCTACTTTTCCAAGGGCCTCCACTGGTATCGAGCACAGTTCCCTTCCTCGGTACAAAAATATTACACTGAACGTGTACAAAAGCAGAATTTTATTACAGGAGAAGCAAGTCCCTATTATCTTTTTCATCCTCATGCGCCTAAAAGAATTGCAAAGACTTTACCGCAAGTAAAGCTGATAGTGCTGCTAAGAAATCCGGTGACCAGGGCATATTCGCACTATTATCACGAAGTTGCGGGAGGCCACGAAAAAATAGCCACATTCGAAGAGGCCATTGCATGCGAGGAAGAGAGAATAGCCAAAGAGGCTGAGCTACTTGATAAAAACGAGCAGTACATCAGTTACAACCACCGGCACTTCTCCTACCTGGCCAGAGGCATCTATGTAGATCAGCTCAGGGTTTGGATGAACCACTTTCCGAAAGAGCAGTTTTTAATCCTCAAAAGTGAGGACTTCTATGCCGACCCGGGGGCAGGGCTCAAACAAGTGCTGGATTTTGTAAACGTGCCAGATTTGAGCCTTAAAGCGCAAATGGAAGAGTACGAGCAGCTTAATACTACAACGCCACCCAGAATGAACCCTGCCACAAGAAAACGCTTAAGTGAGTATTTCGAGCCACACAACTCCCGCCTCTACAAGTACCTGGGAGTGGACTTTGGCTGGGACAAATAAAAACAAAAGAAACCTTAACCGGATACTTCCATTCACAATCATATCTTAACGCGTTCGCTACTCATAAGCCCGAGTCTTTCTGATACACTTAAAACGTCCAGGGATCAAATATATTAGATTAGCATTGAGAGACAGGTATATGGAGCAGATATCGGTAACCCTACCAAAACGAGCTGAGGAGGTCTCAGCTTCCGCAGCAAAGAAGATGGTAAGCCTTCACGGCGTAGTTAGCACCAGCATTATCCGTGAGCCCTCGATAATGTACTACGCCTCCAAACGTCTGATTGACATATCGCTATCGTTACTTGGCATCCTGGTGCTTTTACCAGTCTTGTTAATAATCGCAGCGTGTATCAAGCTTGATGATGGAGGGCCCATCCTTCATTTCAGAGAGATCATTGGTCAACGTGGGCGTCGTTTTTTCGCTCTCAAGTTCAGGA
>WNGQ01001459.1_pt1 | contig 24992 bp, 23 predicted proteins | sample 5407661 | NCBI WGS metagenome assembly WNGQ01 (sample SAMN13153382, study PRJNA577476) | soil metagenome | isolation source: 60 cm soil or saprolite under Garry oak tree replicate 2 | place: USA:California | collected 2016-06-15 | reverse complement strand
CGGGGAACGCGCTGTGGTCATAACGCATGAAGTAGCGGTCCACGGCGTCCTGCAGGGTGAGGTCCGGCGGGATCCGCACCAGGTTGTCGGCCATCACGTCCTGCGCCTGGACCCCTCGCAGCATCTGCTGGACCTGGAGCTCTTGGTAGGAGGCCCGGGCGGCCTGGACCAGGAACCAGCCGATGAACGCGAACCAGATGCCCCCGGCCAGATTCCCGGCCAGGAGAAAGGCCACGCCGCCGGCCACCAGCAGCCATCCCACCGCCTGGCCGGCCAGCGATGCGATCCGGGTGGCCTGGCGGAAGCTGCCGGTGGCCCTCCACACCAGCGAGCGCAGCAGCCGGCCGCCGTCCAGCGGGAATCCCGGGATCAGGTTGAACGCGGCCAGCAGCAGGTTGACCCAGGCCAGGTAGCCAAACATGCCGATCAGCGATCTCGGCAGGGCGCCACGGGCGAAGACATTGACGATCCAGAACAGCGCCGCCAGGAGCCCGCTGGTGAGCGGCCCCACCGCCGCGATCAGGAACTCATCGCCCGGCCCACGGGACTCCACCCTGGCCCGCGTTGCCCCGCCGAACAGGAATAGCGTGATGTCCTGGACCCGGATCCCCCGGGCCCGGGAGACCACTGCGTGAGCCAGTTCGTGGACGAGGACCGAGCCGAAGAACAGGACCGCCGCCAAGATGGCGATCCCGACCGCTGCCGCGGTTGACAAGTCCTTGTACAAGAAGGAGAAGCGCAGGTACATGCTGTAGGTGATGAGCAGGGCGATCACCACCCACGAGCTGTCGACGCGAATCTCAATGCCGGCGATGCGTCCCACGCGCCAGGATGTTCCGAACAACGCTGTCACCTCCTCTCAAATGGGGCAGTGCACCGTCGGCTAGGTGACATGGCGATTCCTTATCCTGCGGAGCGCCGCGCCGGAGGATTAGCGCGGACCGGGGCCTGGGTGGCCAGGTCCTCCCGGGTGGTTGGGGTGCCGTCAATGGCGTCATAGGCGGCTTTTGCCCGGCCGAGGGCGCTCATCAGCGTGGGCGGCCCGAAGAACGGCTGGCCGCCGATATGCCACCCGTCGCGCTGGACTTCCTCGATGAGCACCCAGACCACCTCGCGGAAGGCCTCAGATCCCTCGAAGGCGACCATCACGTCGGTGAGCCTGGCCGCCAGGTCATGCTTCTGCCTCTCCGTGAAGGCTCCCTCGGCGAGCGTGACGGTGACCAGCGGCATGACGTGCTCCTCCTCTGCAGGCGGGGTGATCCCGGTGCCCGGGGGTGCGGTCGGGTCAGGGCTGGGCGTGCTTCTGGACGAAGGCCAAGGCGATGTCGGCGACTTCCGGCCAGCCGTGATCGATGGTGAGGGAGTGCCCGCGGCCGGGGATCCTGGCGATCTCGGTGACGTCGGGGTTGCGCTTCTGCCTCTTGTAGGAGGCGTTAGCGACAGCCCACGGGACGGTGTGGTCCATCTCGCCGTCGACGATGAGCAGCGGCCCGCGGTCGGGGTTCTGGGTGTCAACTTTCGCTTCGGTCCACGGATTGAGGTTGGCGGCGGCCGCCTGGAACAGCGTGACACCCGAGCCCGGCACGGCGAAGGTGGCGTACAGGTCGTGCGCCTCGGTTTCGCTCACGGCGTTGGCGAAGGCGAACCGGAACTGGTCGTAGGTGAGCGGGACAGCACGGCCGCGGTTGGCGGGGTTGCCGATCACCGGGGCGGCCGACTTGAGGGCGGAGACCGGCAGCGGTAGCACGCCGCGGAACGGCGCGGCATCGATGGCTACTGAAACTGCGGCGGTGCCGCGGCCGGCGAGGATCTGGGTGATCAGGCCACCGAAGGAGTGCCCGATGAGGGCCGGCTTCTTCGTGAGCTTGCCGATCACGTCGCCGAAGTGGTCGGCGATCTGTCCGACACTCTTGCGGGCCAAGACCTCTGGGTGCCTGTTCGCGTCCTCGACGGTGCCGGGATCATCAGGCCAGCCCGGCGCGAGGGTGGCATAGCCCGACTCCTCGAATACCGCCCGCCAGCGATCCCAGCTGGACTGCAGCAGCCAGAGTCCGTGGATGAACACGACCGGAGTGAGCTCAGTTGCATTGGCGTGCTCGACTTGCTGCGCTTCGTAATCGGTGACGTCTGACATGGCGTTTCTTGTCCTTTCGGGAGTGGGCAGCGCCCAGGTGCTTGCTCTTCAGGGGAGGCGCAGCTGCTCCGGGATCAGCCGATGGCCTGGGCCGCGGCGATGATGACGCGGGTCACGGCGCCCGGGTGGGAGATCAGGGACAGGTGCCCGGAGTCGACCTCGGTGATGTGGGCGCTGGCGCGCTTGGACATGAAGAGCTGCTCGGCCGGCGGGATCACGTGGTCGGCGGTGTCGATCAGCGACCAGGACGGGATCGTCTGCCAGGCGGGAATTCCGGAGGGAGCTGATCCCGAGCTGAACGCTGCGGGGCGCTGGGCGGCGGCCAGGATCGCGGCCTGGCTGGTCGGCAGGCCGTTGGCGAAGCACTGGGCGAACCCGGGGTAGGGCAGGTCGGGGCCTGTCTTGAGGTAGGTGTCGAAGTCTCCCGCCGGGGCCCCCGGGTAGGGCACGACCTTGAAGGCATTGGCTGAGCCCACGCAGGATCCGGGCTGGGCGGCGGTGAGCCCGAAGGCGGTCTCACCCTGGGCCGGGAGGAAGGCGTCTATGTAGACGAGGGCCTTCACGTTCGGGTTACCGGTGGCGGCGTTGGTGATGACCATCCCGCCGTAGGAGTGCCCGACCAGGATGACCGGGCCGGGGATTGTGCTGAGGAAGTCGGCCAGGGTGGCGGAGTCGTTCGCCAGGCCGCGCAGCGGGTCGGGCGGGGCGTAGACGGTGTAGCCCTCGGCCTGCAGCAGGCCGATGACTCCATCCCAGCTGGAGCCATCGGCCCACGCGCCGTGCTCGAGCACGATAGTGGGCTTAGGGCCGCCGCCACCGGCGGCATGGGCAGCAGCAGCCCTGGCCGAAGCGATCTGGCTGACCGAAACCAGCAGTCCCGCAACGGCCAGGACCACGGCGATCAGCATGATTCGAATCCTCGAGAGACGAATACCCTGGATAAAGTTCACCGCGGTCTTCCCTTCCTGTTGGTGCGAGAATCTTCTGCCCGGAAGGAACGTGTTCGCGTCTGTGGGATCCCTAGCCGACACCCCGGTGTCTGGCCCGGGCCCGGGATGTACGGGGCGGGGACGGGCTCGCCGCGTCTTGCCAGTGCGGGGCTGTCCGACAGGCTCGGCACCTCAGCACGGGATTGGGGAGTCCGGCCGTTAAGCCAGGGTGTCGGCCGGAGATCACGCGGATGCGAACGCTCACGTCTCAGGCCGATGGGTTCTGGCATAGGCAAGCCGCCCGGGCCAACGGTGTTGGCTGCGAGCGGTGTGGCAGGTGTCCCTTCCGGCATCACGCGCACGCCTGAATCCAGGCTAGGAGATTTGTCCCAGTCCTTCGTTTCTGCGGCTGGCCAGCACGCCATGGAGCTGGTTGCGGGAGCTGATGCCGAGCTTGATGAAGACCTTGTGCAGGTGGTATTCGACCGTGCGCGGGCTCATGAACAGCTGGGCGGCGATGTCGGGGTTGGACAGGCCGTCGCCGGCTAGCCGGGCGATCTGGGTCTCCCGGGCGGTCAGCCGGGCGGGGGCATCGGCAGTGCGCTTGCGGACTCGCTCGCCCGTGGCCAATAGCTCGCGCGCGGCGCGTTCCGCGAACCCGTCGGCTCCCATCGCGGCGAACATCTCGTGCGCAGTGCGCAGCTGTTCGCGGGCGTCGATACGCCGGTTCTCGCGACGCAGCCACTCGCCGTGGAGCAGATGGGCGCGCCCGAGTTCCACGCGCAGGCGAGTGCGGCCAAGCCGGTCGATCGCCTCGCGGTAGAGGGTCTCGACGGTCTCGCCCTCGCTGAGCAGTGCCCGCGAGCGGGCCTCGACGCCGAGCGTCCAGTCGCTACCGCTGGCAAAGGCGGTCGCCGAGAGCCGATTGAGGGCGTTGGCCGCGAGCTCGGGTACCCCGCTGCGGGCCGCTGCCTCGATGAGCTCGGCTGCCGCCCAGTTGGCGAAAAGATCCGCGGGCGAGTCCTCACTCGCCTGTTGCGCCGCGGCCAGCGCCTGCTCATAACGGCCAAGGCTGTTGCACAGCACCGCGGTCGCCCAGCGAGCAAAGCTCAGTCCCCCGCCCTCACCCCGGCGCTGCGCGTCTTTCGTGGCAGCCTCGATCAGCTCCAAGGCCTTGACTTCCTGGCCTCGGCAGGCGGCAAGCCCAAGGGCCGCATACGGCGCGATGCTGCTGCCGGTCGCCTCGGTTACCGACTCCACCTGCGCCACTAGCGAGGCGGCCACATCAAACTCCCCAGCGAACAGGTGCACCCCCGCGCGAGTGTTGAAGGCGATGGGCAGCGCAGTGAGCGCGCCGGCAGCACGGGCGAGCTCGACCCGGCGGGCGGACAGCAGATCCCAGCTCCCGTAGTCCCACAACAGCGCGGCGCCATGGCACGCCTGCCAAATCCAGCGCAGCTCTTCCTCCCCGGAGACATCCGCGCTGCGGAAGGAGCTCACCGCCTGCCTGAGCATCGGCACTCCCGCTGGGTAGCCCTCCGTTATCACCAGCGCCAAACCATCCAGTAGCAGGTCGGCTGCGCGCGCGGGCCGCGGCGGCAAGGGCGCGGCTCGCGCGGCCGCGGCTACTTCCCGCACACCGCCGCCAACGGCCAGGCGACCGGCGAACAGTGCGGCGGAGAGCGCCTCCAGGTAGGTCTCGCGCGCCAGCCGCACGTCGAGCGGCTCAAACTGGCGAGCAGCCATCAGCAACAGCGGCGGCGCGTCGCTGCCATGGCTGGACGCGAACGCGATCTGGCCGCGCAGCAGGTCCACCAAGGCGCGCTGGAACTCATCCAGCGGTCCCGGCTCTGCCGTGGCCAGCAGTTGCAGCGCCGCATCGAACGCGCCGGCCTGATACTTGGCCTGCGCCGCGGCCAGCGCCCGCTTCACCCGGCGCGCTGGCTCGGGTGTTAGCCCGGCCGCCCGATCAAGGAAGGCGGCCGCCGCCGCGAACCCACCGCATGCCTGGGCGCGGCTGGCGGATCGCTCCAGCTCAGCGGCGATGTCCTCATCGGGTCCGGCTGCGGCCTGGGCCCGGTGCCAGGCCCGGCGGTCGGGATCGGTACCCGGATCGGTGGCCTCGGCGAGGGCACGGTGGGCGCGGCGGCGGTCGGCGGCCGGCGCTGTCTGGTAGACGGCGGAGCGGACCAACGGGTGGCGGAAGATGACCCGGGTCCCAGCGGTGAGCAGCCCGTCTGCCTCGGCTGGGGCGACCGCGTCCTCGGCGTTGAGGCCAAGATTCCCGGCCGCCCGCCATAGCAGTGCCGGGTCGCCGGTGGGCTCGGCCGCGGCCAGCAGGAGCAGAAGCCTGGTCATCTCCGGGAGCGGCGCCAGCCGCCGCTCGAAGATGCCCTCGATACGGCCGGAAAGCGGGTCTGCTCCCGGTAGCCCGAATCCGCCGGCCAGCTCCGCCGCGGTCATCCCGCGGGGCAGTTCGAGCAGGGCCAGCGGGTTACCGCCGAATTCGGCGATGATCCGGTCCCGGACCCGCTCATCCAGCCGGCCCGGGATGACCGAGGCCAGCAGCGCCCGGGCATCCGCATCGGCCAGTCCCTCCAGGGCCAGCCCGGGCAGGCCAGCCAGGTGCCGCCCCCGGCGGGGTCACGGGTGCCGAACAGCAGGGCGACCGATTCGGAGTCCAACCGGCGGCCAACGAACGCCAGCGCCTGCGCCGAAGCCTGGTCCAGCCACTGCGCATCATCGACCAGGCACAGCAGCGGCTGGTCCGCGGCCACTTCCGACAACAAGCTCAGCACCGCCAGGCCGACCAGGAAACGACCCGGCGCGGCGCCCGGACACAACCCGAACGCTACCCCCAAAGCCCCACGCTGCGGGCCCGGCAGTCGGCCCAGCCGACTCAGCATCGGGCCGCACAGCTGGTGCAGCGCCGCGAACGGCAGCTCCATCTCCGACTCGACGCCCTCCGCCCGCGCCGCCCGGAAATCCGGTGCCGTCTCGGCCGCATAATCCAGCAGCGCGGTCTTGCCGATGCCCGTCTCGCCCCGTATCACCAGGACCCGGCTGCGCCCCGCCCGCACCTCGGCAAGCAGCCCGTCCAGTGCCGTGCACTGCTGCCTGCGGCCCCACAACATCACACGGCGCCCTTTCGGCGGATCTCCCGCCATCGTAGAACCGGCCCCGCCCAGCACACCCCTCAGGACCTGGTCCGTACGCCGGGGTGCCGGCTAGGGATCCCACAGACGCGAGCGCGCTCGTCCCAGACAGATGGTGCTGGCATGGGCAATCCGCCTGCCCTCGGGCCCGGAGATCACCAGCTGGCCCGGCCCAGATGACACGGAGGCCGTGATGATATGGCTGTTCAACTGGCATCAGGCCCCGCAGGCGACCACGGAACGACTGCGCTCATGACAGTCACCGTCTGCCACGACAACGCGGACGCCGCGTTCCGCAGCCTGTACGCCGAGCACGGGCCGGCGTTGCTGCGGTTGTCTACCATGCTGACCGAGGGTGATCGGCACCGCGCCGAGGACATTGTTCAAGAAACCATGCTGCGGGCCTGGACGCACCGCGCGAAACTGGACATCCAGCACTACTCAACCCGGGCCTGGCTGATCACGGTCGCCAGGCACTTGGCTGTCGACGCCCACCGGGCCCGGCAAAGCCGCCCGGCGGAGGCCGAGCTGGACGACCAGCTTGCCCTCGCCGGCGGCCAGCAGCCCGACGCCAGCCTCGACGAGGTTAGCGTCCGCACGGCGATCGCCCATCTGCCCGGTCCGCAGCGCCAGGTACTGACCGAAATCTATTACCGCGACAGGTCGGTGGCTGAAACGGCGCGCCTACTGCGGATACCGCCCGGCACCGTGAGATCGCGCACCTTCTACGGGTTGCGCGCGTTGCGCCGCGTCCTGGCCGCGCATGATGCGCTGTCCTGAGGAGGGCCGCAGATATGGACGTTGGTCATCAAGTCATGGGCGAACGCGCGGGCACGCGATCTGGCGCCTGGGCAGGCTTGCGGCAGCTGCCTAGTCTGTGGCGGGTTTTCCTGTTCACTGAGCTTGCATGGCTCATCATCTCGGTGGTGGTCCTGCGGTTCGCCCTGGCGTCGGTCGCCATCGTGGGCGTGCTGGTAGGCGTGACCGTCATGCTGGGCGCCTCCGGGCAGTTCCTAATCGCCGCGATCAAGGCGAGCCTGCCGCTGGGGCGCAGGCTGGCCGGATATGTCCTGGCTGCGGCGGTGGCGCCGTTGCTCACGCTGCTGCTGGCCAGTCTGCGTGGCCAGCTGGACCTGACCACCGATGTGCTCGCCTTCTTGGTGGCCGTGATGGCGGTTGCGCTAGCAGGCGGCCTGATTCCTGCGATGCTCGAAGCGGTCGGCGGGTCGCTGCTGATCAGCTTTTACTTCATCCCGCCGGGGCACACGGTCGCGATGGCCCGGGCCAATAACGCCGCGGTTCTGGGCGTGTTCGTCGCCGTAGCCCTGGCGGTCAGCCTTGTGGCCCGCGACGCCGGCCGCCGCACCAGGCAGGCCGCGCGGGCCGCGGCGGAGTGCGAGCTGCTGGCCACGGCGGCGGCCAGCGTTCTGCGCGGCCCAGAGGCACTCACGGCCGTGCTGGACCAGGTCCGCGCGGCGTACGGCCTGGAATCAGTGACCCTCTTGGAACGCGGTCCCAGCGTCGGTAACCTCGCCGGCCGAGCGGTCGGCTGGACATCTGTAGCTGTCTCCGGCGGACCACCGATAACGCGGCCGATCGATGCGGCCGTGACGGTCCCTGCCACGGGCAGCCTGTGCCTGGCGCTGGGCGGGCGGACGCTGGCCGCCACCGGCCGCCGGAGCCTGGGTGCGTTCGCTGCCCTCGCCGCCGCAGCGCTCGGGCAACAGCGGCTCGCCGCGGCGACGGAAGCGGGCCGCGCCGTCGCCGAAGCCGACCGGATGCGCACGGCGCTACTCGCGGCGGTCAGCCACGACCTGCGCACGCCGCTGGCCGCGGCGCAGGCCGCGGTCAGCTGCCTGCGTTCTGGTGACATCCCGCTGACGGCGGAGGACCATAACGAACTGCTGGCCACCGCCGATGAGTCCCTGGAGCAGCTCGCCTATCTGGTCACCAGCCTGCTGGACGTGAGCCGACTGCAGGCCGGGGCGTTGCCAGTGTTTCCCAGGCCAGCCGATCTCGGGGAGATCATCGCGTGCTCACTCGATGGCTTCGGACCTGCGGCGCGGGCCGTCACGGTGGACTTCCCGCCCGACCTGCCCCAGGTCATGGCCGATCCGCCGATCATGGAGCGGATCATCGTGAACCTTATCGGTAACGCACTGCGGTACTCTCCCACCGGATCGCCGCTGCTGCTCACGGCGGGTGCCTACGGCGACCAGGTCCAGCTCCGCGTTATCGATCGCGGGCCGGGCATCCCCGAGGCCGAACGGGACCGGGCGTTCATGCCCTTCGAGCGGCTCGGCGACACCAGTAGTCCCACCGGCGTGGGGCTCGGGCTCACGGTGTCCCGCGGCCTGACCGAGGCGATGGGCGGCACGCTGAAACCCGAGGAAACTCCCGGCGGCGGACTGACCATGGCCATTTCGCTACCCGCGGTACCTAGCCCGGGCCAGGTATCCCTGGCTTGGCCCAGGAAAAGGTCCATTCTTACCGAACGAGCAGTGGCGCGTGCCCCAGCGCAGGAACTCAGGCCGTCGTGACCAAGACGCGGCACACTCAGACTGTCCGTATAGGAGATCCGCGTCGTGGCAAGCATCTGGCACATTGGGTTGGCGGTCCCCGGCCTGGAGGGCAAGAAGGAACTTAGTGACGCCTTCGGGCTGAGCTGGCGGCCGACCAGGATACGGACCCTGACGCTCGTCGATGCGTACGGACGACCTTACGACGTGGAATGCCATGTCGCCTTCTCCATCGCCCATCTACACCGCCGACCTAAAAAGGAGCACGGTCATGCACGAGACCAGGCGCACCGGCGTCCGCTTCGTCCTCACCAACCCTTCTGACCCCGGCCGACTGGACGATTTCAGCGACTGGTACGACACCTACGCCGCGGCGCTTACCGTCCCCGGCTACCTCGCCAACGCCTTCCGCTTCGAGAACCCTGACGCCAGCGCCGAGCCGAACAGCCCGCGCTACGTGACGATTTACGACATCGTCACTTCCGATCCCGCAACGGCCTGGCCTGACACCGAGCGCTCGCCCGACTACCCAACTGACCTGTTCAGCGACCCGCGCGCCAAGCTAGTCGCGCCAGCACTCCGCGCCTCCTACGCCCTCGTCGGATCCCAGATCCGGCCGGGCGAGCACGGCCGACTCACCGGCATCCACATCATCCTGTCCAACGGCGGCGACGACACTGGGCGTCAGCGTCAGGAAGCCGGGGTTCTGCAGACCGGCCTGTTCTACTCCGCAGCACGATTTCGGATCATCGAAGGATTCCCCGAGCCCGCCGAATGGCTCCAGGTATTCGAGACCGATGCCCGCGATCCCCTTGACACGTACGCGCGAGCGACCAGCCCCGTGCCATCCTCCGCTTCAGAGCTCCAACCGGAGCTGAGCCGATCGTTCCGCCTGGCTCATGCCCACAGAGCAAGCCGGGGTGTCGGCTAGGGATCCCACAGACGCGAACGCGCTCGTTTCAGGCGGATGGTGCTGGCATGAGCAATCCGCCCCGGAGATCATTACCGACCGAATATTTCCCTTCGACCAGATCGCGGACGCCTTCGCCTACCTCGAGCAGGGCCGCGCCCACGGCAAAGTCGTCGTCCAGATGGTGTGACCACAGGCCGGTACCAATCGCACAAGAGGGCTCGCCATGACGAGGACCCGGGACGTGGCAGCGCCCGCCCCATCATGCGGTCAAGGGGACCGGGGCTAGAGGTTTGTGGCGGTCATTCTCTTCCGTGGCTGGCCAGGATGGCGTGGAGCTGGTTGCGGGAGCTGATGTCGAGCTTGGTGAAGACCTTGTGCAGGTGGTATTCGACCGTGCGCGGGCTCATGAAGAGGTGGGCAGCGATCGCAGGGTTGGACAGGCCATCGCCGGCCAGCCGGGCGATCTGGACCTCCCTGGCGGTGAGCTCGGCTGGCACACCGGTCGTGCGTTTACGTACTCGCTCGCCGGTCGCGAGCAGCTCGCGCGCGGCTCGTTCGGCGAACCCGTCAGCTCCCATGGAGGCGAACATGTCGTGCGCGGTGCGCAGCTGCTCGCGGGCATCGATCCGCCGGTTCTCCCGCCGCAGCCACTCCCCGAATAGGAGGCGGGCGCGGGCCAGCGGCACGCGGACGCGGGTGCGGGCGAGGCGGTCGATCCCCTCGCGGTACCGGCGCTCGGCGGTCTCGCCCTCGCTGAGCAGCGCCCGCGCGCACGCCTCGACGCCGAGCGCCCAGTCGGTGCCGCTGGCGCGGGCACTGTCCGACAGCCGCTGGAGGGCGCCGGCGGCGTGCCCGGGCAGCCCGCTGCGGCTCGCCGCCTCGATCAGCTCCGCCGCCGCCCAGGTGGAGAACACCTGCTCGAGCGGGTCCTCGCCAGTCTGCTGCGCCGCGGCCAGCGCGTCCTGGTAGCGGCCGAGGCCGTTGCCGAGCACCGCAATGCCCCACTGAACGAAGTTCAGCCCCCGTCCCTCTCCGCGACGCACCGTATCCTTCGTGCTGGTCTCGATCAGCTCGAAGGCCTGGCGTTCCCGGCCGCGGAATGCGGCCAGCCCCAGGGCAGCATAGGGCGGGAGCTGGCTGCCGGTCGCCTCGGTGATCGCCGTCGCCTCCTCGATCAGGGCGGCGGCCGCGGCGAAGTCGCCCTGGTACAGGTGCAGCCCGGTACGTTGTGCGAGGGCGATGGGTAGCACGCCGAGGGCGCCGGCATCCCGGGCGAGCTGGACGTGGCGGGTGGAGAGCAGGTCCCAGCTCCGGTCGTCCCACAGTATTTGGGCGGCGGGGCAGGCGAGCCAGAGCCAGCGCAGCTCTTCGTCGGTGGAGATGTCTTCGCTGGAGAAGGCGCTCAGCGCCCGCTTGAGCGTCGGCGCCGCAGCCGAGTGGCCCTCGGTGATCAGCAGCGCCAGGCCATCCAGCAGCAGATTGGGCGCGCTGGGGGGCTGCGGCACCGCAGGCGCGGCCCGGGCGGCCTCGGCTGCCTTGCGCAGGCCGCCGCCTGTCACGAAACGTCCCGCATACACCGCGCCGGAGAGCGCTTGCAGGTAGGTCTCCCGGGCCAGCCCGGCGTCGAGCGGTTCGAGGCGTTTGGCGGCCTTGAGCAGGAGCGGTGGAACGTCGCTGCCGCGGCTGGAGGCGAACGCGATCTGCCCGCTCAGCAGGTCGGCCCGGGCTCGCTGGAACTCATCAAGCGGTCCGGCCTCTGCCGTGGCCAGCAGCCGCAGCGCCGCATCGAACGCGCCGGCCTGGGCCATTGCCCGCGCTGCGGCCAGCGCGCGCTCCGCCCGCGGGGCCGGCTCAAGCGTCAGCGCCGCGGCACGTTCGAGGAAGGCGGCCGCCGCGGCCAGGCCGCCGCGCGCCTGGGCGCGGTCGGCGGATCGCTCGAGCTCGGCTGCGACGTCCGCATCGGGCGCGGACGTCGCCTGGGCGCGGTGCCACGCGCGTCGATCGGGATCGGTGCGCGGATCGGTCGCCTCCGCCAGCGCGCGATGCACTTCCCGCCTGTCGTGCGGCGAGGCCGACCGGTAGATCGCCGAGCGGACCAGCGGATGACGAAAGGTCAGCCGCGCGCCGGCGACCAGCAACCCTCCGGACTCGGCGGCATCCGCCGCCCCGGCCCCGATCCCGAGCCGATCCGCAGCCCGCCACAGCAGCGCCGGGTCGCCGGTCGGCTCCGCCGCCGCGAGCAGCAACAGCCGCTGAGTCTTCGCCGGAAGCGGCGCCAGCCGCCGCCGGAAGATGTCCTCGATACGGCCGGAAAGCGGGCCCGCGCCCGGCAGCCCGAACCCGCCGGCCAGCTCCGCCGCCGTCATCCCGTGCGGCAGCTCGAGCAGGGCCAGCGGGTTGCCGCCGGACTCGGCGATGATCCGGTCCCGGACTCGCTCATCTAGCCGCCCGGGGATGGCCGAGGCCAGCAGCGCCCGGGCGTCAGCGTCAGGCAGTCCCTCTACCACCAGCCCGGGCAGGCCAGCGAGGTCACCCGTCGCGGCGGGATCGCGGGTGCCGAAGAGCAGGGCGACCGATTCGGCGTCCAGCCGGCGGGCCACGAATGCCAGCGTCTGCGCTGTGGCCTGGTCCAGCCACTGCGCATCATCGGCCAGGCACAGCAGCGGCTGGTCGGCGGCCACCTCGGATAGCAGGCCCAGCACGGCCAGGCCGACCAGGAAACGATCCGGCGCGCTGCCCGGACGCAGCCCGAACGTTACGCCGAGCGCGTCGCGCTGCGGGCCGGGCAGTCGGTCCAGCCGGCTCAACATGCGGCTGCACAGCTGGTGCAGCGCCGCGAACGGCAGCTCCATGTCCGACTCGACGCCCTCCGCGTGTACCACCTGGAAGTCTTGCGCGGTCTCGGCCGCATAACCCAGCAGCGCGGTCTTGCCGATGCCCGGCTCGCCGCGCACCACCAGCACCCGGCTGCGCCCAGCCCGGACGTCCGCAAGCAGCCCATCCAGGGCCTCGCACGCTGCCTGCGGCCCCACAACATCACCCGGCGTCCTCCCGGCGGATCCCCCGCCATCGTAGAACTCGCTCTTCCGGCACACCCCCGCCGGGCCCGCACGCCGGAGAGCGCCAGTGCCGGTAGACGGTGACGAGCTAGTTAGTCGGTGCCGGGCTGGTCGGGGACCAGGCTAGCTGACACTGCCAGACCTCCGCGTGATCGGAATCGAGCTAACCGCCCGGGCATGCCGCAGGACGTGATTCATCCGGCGGAGTTCGAAACGCCGCGGCTCAACGCGGGGCAGGCGCTGGTCGAAGTCGTCGCCGCGCCGATCAACCCGTCGGATGTGATGACCCTGACCGGCGAATACGGGCAGTTGCCGCCGTTGCCGGCGATCGGGGGCCGCGAAGGAGTCGGGCGGGTTGCCGAACTCGGCGGAGACGCCCGCGACGTCGCGGTCGGCCAGCTGGTCTTGCTGCCGGTCGGCTGCGGAAGCTGGTCCACCCGTGTCGTCACCGAGGCGGCACAGCGGCGCGGGAGCAGATGCTCGGCACCTGCCGCCCGGCCATGCACAGGCCAGGTGGCGGACCAGATAGCGAACACGTCGCGGAATACCCGGGCGCGTTCGCCCCGCTCTGTTGCCTTTATTGCATGATTTCCCCGATCCGGGGAGATTTCACCGGTTTCCGTGTTCAAGTCCCCCCTCGGACACGATATTTGTATATGAATGCCTGTTTCCGGGCATAGCAGAGCGTCACCCGGGCGCAGGCTTTCGCACGCTGCGGTGTCGCGTTCGGCGCGGATGCCCTGCACCGCGATGAAGTCCTCCTCGCTGACCAGCGCCGGATGCGAGGGGCGGGCGGAGATGATCCAGCCGTCGGGCAGGGCCCACCGCTGCACCTGCCGGTGGCCGAGCCCGGTGTTGGCCGGGTCGATCAGCTCGTGGCTGGTGGGCTGGCGGTTCCACACCTGCCGGCCGGTGTAGCGCGGGTTGACCAGGATCGCCCGCACCGTGCCCAGCGTCCACGCCTGCCCGGCCCGGTGGGTGTTACGGCCGGGGTCGGCCGCTGACGGGCAGGGGATGCCGGCGTCGTTGAGCGCGCGGGTGATGCGGGCCAGGCTGTGCCCGGCCAGCCGTGGGCGAACATCCATGTAACGACGGGTGCAGTTTCCGGGTCTGGCTCCAGCCGGTGGGCGCGTCTCCTCCAGGCCGCGTGTGCCTTATTCGGGTGCGGGCCCCCGTCGGCCAGCCGGTACCCGTACGGTGGCCGGCCGCCGAGGTAGCGGCCCTGCTCGCGCGCCTGGGCGGCCATCGCGGCGCGGACCCGGATGCGGGTGCGGGTGATCTCCCGCTTCGACTGGATCCCCAGCGCGATCATCGTCTCTTCGTGACCCTCGGCCAGGAAATCAATAGCTCCTCCGACTTCGGGAGCCCAGAGCTGCACGCCGTAATGCTCAAACAATGGCGCCATCAGGGCGTACTGGCTGCCGTAAAAGGCCCGCTCATACTCCCCGATAACGATCGCGTCGAACTCCCGGTCAGGATCAGCCATCGCCGCCACCAACGCGACGGCTTGTGGCCGGCGCGCCCACGGCAGCACCCGGCTCTGCGCGCTGTCGAAATATTCGGCCACGATCCGGCCGTACCCGGCGACCAGCGCACCCGCCTGGTCCCGCTGCCGCGCCCGGGAGGTGACCGGGTCCTGGTGATCCTCAGTTGACACTCGCCCGTAGAACGCGAACCGCAACCCGCCCCGGCACGGCTCAGCGGCGCGGCGGCGGCCCGAGCGTTCCGCCCACGCCAGCAGCCCGTCCCCGCCCGCACCCTGACCGGTCACCAGCGCCGGGCGCCGCAACGTCGTGGTCATCGCCTGCACCTCCGGGCCAAAGCAGGAAGCCGAGCCAATATCTCCAGCATGGAGGCCGGGCAGGCCGCAGGGTTGATTCTCACGGGAGAAGACCTCAGGGGACCGGCGATGACAGCAAGGGTGAGCCGATACTAGACGTAATCGCCTCCAATCACCCGCCTGATGCACCCCGGCACGTGTCGGACCTGATCGCGGTAGCCGCTGCCGCGCTGACCGGGTTCGCGGGCAATGAGCTGGCGGCGGGATACCGGATCCGCACCGGCCGGAAGATCGGCTCGGCGGCACTGGTCGCGGACGGCCTGCACGCCCGGACCGACAGGCTGACCTCCCTGGCGGTGCTGCTGGGAGCTGGTGGGGTCGCGCTGGGCTGGGACTGGGCCGACCCTGCGGTCGGGCTGCTGATCACGGTCGCGATCCTGGCCGTCCTGCGGCAGGCTGCCCGCGAGATCTACTGGCGGCTGATGGACGCCGTGGACCCCGCGCTCACCGGCCAGGCCGAGCACACCCTGCGTGCCACCCCCGGCGTGCTGGACGTCGGGCAGGTCCGGCTGTGCTGGATCGGCCACCACATCCGCGCCGAATGCGAGATCATCGTCAGCCCCGACATCAGCGCCGTCCAGGCCCATGAGCTCACCGTCACCGCCGAGCATGCCGTGCTGCACGCGATCGCCCGGCTGTCCGCCGCGCTCGTCCACGCTGACCCCCAGGCCCGCGGCGCGACCCGCGCCACGTCCTGGCCGACCACCGCCCGCGCAAGGTCCCCGGCCGGTCCTGAGCCGTCGCGCTCAGGCGGGGGCTGACCGCGCTGTCCAGGTAAAGCTGCCCACCTCGGGGAGCTGCCGGGCGACAGCCAGCGCGACCTGCCGGCCGAGTGCGTCAGCGCCGCTGACCGCAAGTCCCGGATCGACCCACCCCTCGATTTCCACCCGCAGGGTCCGCCCGGTCCAGCGTGCCCGCGCGTGGGCGTGCACCACACCGTCCACCGCCCCGGCCGCTGCCTCGGCGGAGGTGATGACGGCGGGGTCCACCCCATCGGCCAGGCGGCGGACGACGGCCGCGGTGACCTCGTATCCGACGTGGCAGATGAACACGGTCACCGCGATGCCCGCAATCGGGTCACCCCACCGGAAACCCAGCGCCACCGCGACCAGCCCGATGAGCGCCCCCAGGGAGGACAGGGCATCCAGCCACGAGTGCCGGGCATCCGCGACGAGCGTCGCTGAGTTGATGCGCCTGCCGATGACGAGCTTGTACCGGGCGACGACCTGATTCCCGGCGATACCCAGGGCCGCGCCGAAGATACCCAGGGCAACATGACTGGTGGGGCCGTGCTGCAGCAGTTTCCGGACGCTCTCCAGCCCGGCGAACGCCGCGCTGGCCCAGATGACCACCGCGATCCCGATTCCGGCCAGATCCTCGGCACGCTCCAGGCCGTAGGGATACCGCTCGGTCGGCCCCTTCCGCGACAGCCGGAACCCCAGGAACACCACGGCACTGGTCGAGACATCGGAGAGGTTGTGGATCGCGTCGCCGAGCAGCCCCACCGATCCGGTCAGGATCGCTACCAGCAGCTCAATAATGCCCGTGACCGCCAGCCCGATCGCGCTGACCGCAACGGCCCGGTTCGCCTCCCGGCGTTCCTGCACGTCATCCCGCGTGACCGGCAGGGGAAACGCTGCGGCCGGATCGCGCAAACCTGCGGTCTTATGCATCCAGCCATGATGGCGGCCGGTCACCAGACAGGCAAAATCCGCTGCCCGTCACTCAGCCAGCGACGCTCAGCCCGGCAAGGGCCCCGCCTACCCCAGCACACTGATCACCTGGCGTGCCCCTGACCGCATTACCGGCAAGGCATCGGGGCAGCCAGGGCAAGACTGCTCCGGTTGCCAACACAGCGTTGTCCGCGGCAGTTGCCCTTCCTGTGGACGCGCCCGGGGCACAGGGTCACGTCACGGCGAGCCGGCGGCGGGGCGCAGTCCGGCCAGGGTGACGGTGACGAGCCGGCGGACGGCTGCCTGGGTTGGCAGGGTGCCGGCGGCGGTGAGGGCGTGCAGGCAGTAGCTGGCGAGCTCGCCGGGCGCGACATCGTCCCGGATGTCGCCGGTTTTGGCGCCCTCGGCCAGCAGGCCGGCGATGAAGTCGGTGAGCTGCTGCTGGGCCCGGGCGATGTGCTCGCCGCGGTGCAGGAGCGCGGCGAGCTCGGTGCCGTGGTGGGCGTGCTGGATGAGCGCGAAGGCCTCCAGGACGGCTTGGAGCCGCCCGGCGGGGCCGCCGGCCTGGTCCCGGATCTCTGCGAGCTGCTTGAGGTGGCGGGCGATCTGGCGTTCGTGCCAGGCGACCAGGATCGCCTCGACGTCGGGGAAGTACTTGTACAGCGTGGCCCGCCCGATGCCGGTCTCGGCCGCGATCCGCGACATCGTCACTGCGGCGAGGCCGTGCTGGTCGGCCAGTGCCGCGGCGGTGTCCAGGGTCGCGTCGTGCACCGCGCGGCGGTGCTCCTCGATCGTCTCGGTCCACAGCTTCGGCACCAGCACAGCATACACTGCGCCGCGGTATAGACAGTTCGAGTTGACATCGACGTGATGTCTCGATAAAACTGTCGGCACGAGACCACGGCAATCAAGGAGACGACGATGCCTGACCCGCCCCCGTTACCCCGGCACCGGCGACGACACCCGCGCGGCCAGCCAGCCCGGCCGCACCTCTGCCGGCGGCAGGGCAGCCACGCGCAGGCCGCGCTGGGTAACCGCGGCCGCGGTCATCATCGTGGCCGCCCTGGTCGTGTTGATGATCGTGCTGCACATCACCGGCACCTTCGGCCCTGGCAGCCACGGGTGACGACATCCGCCCGCCCATGATCGGCTTTGGAGTCCGCAGATGATCGAGGCAGCCGGCCTGTCCAAGCGCTATGGCGCCACCGTGGCGGTCGATGACCTGTCGGTTCCCCGTGCCGCCCGGCCAGGTGACCGGGTTCCTGGGCCCGAACGGGGCGGGGAAGTCCACGACGATGCGGCTGATCCTGGGCCTGGACGCGCCGGATTCGGGGTCGGTGACGGTGAACGGGCGGCCTTATGCCGCCTGCCGGCGGCCGCTGTCCGTGGCGGGGGCGCTGCTGGAGGCCAAGGCGTTCCACGGCGGGCGCAGCGCCCGCAACCATCTGCTGTGCCTGGCGCTCAGCAACGGGATCAGCCGGGCCCGGGTGGACAAGGTCCTGGACCTAGTTGGGCTGGGCAGCGCCGCCCGCAGGCGCGCCGGCGGCTTCTCCCTCGGCATGGCGCAGCGGCTGGGCATCGCCGCCGCGCTGCTCGGCGACCCGCCGGTGCTGATGCTCGATGAGCCGGTCAACGGCCTGGACCCGGAGGGCGTGCTGTGGATCCGCACCCTGCTGAAGTCACTGGCTGCCGAGGGCCGCACGGTTTTCCTGTCCAGTCACCTGATGAGCGAGATGGCGATGACCGTCAGCCGGCTGATCATCATCGGGCGCGGCCGGCTGATCACGCAGACGACGGTCGAGGACTTCCTGGCCAGCGGCCCGGGCAGCTACGTCCGGGTCCGCTCGCCCCAGGCGGCCGTGCTCGCGGCAATGCTCACCGCGCGGGGCGCCGCCGTCGCCCGCCAGGACGGCGACACGCTCACCGTCACCGGCACCACCACGGAGGCCATCGGTGAGCTCGCCCGCGCCAACGGGTTCACCCTGGCCGAGCTCTCCGCGCAGCAGGCAACCCTGGAGGACAGATACATGGAACTCACCAGGGACTCCGCCGACTACCGGGCGGACGCCGGCCCGCTCGCCCCGGCCCGGAAGTGAGGCCCGCCATGCACGCCACCGCAGCAATCCCGCAGCCCTCCGGCCAGCCCTTGCCGCGCTTCGGCGGCATCCTCCGGTCGGAGATGTGCAAGCTCCGCACGGTCCGCTCCACCTTCTGGGCGCTCGCCGCAGCTGTCGTGTTCAACGTCGCGGTGGCCGCGGTCCTGGCCATCGTGCTGCCCGGCCACCTCAGCGCCCACCAGAAGGCCACCATCGACTCGGTCCGGGTCAGCCTCGGCGGCCTGCACCTGTCCCAGATCGCCATCGGCCTGCTCGGCGTGCTCGCCGTCACCAGCGAGTACAGCACCGGCATGATCCGCGCCACCCTGGCCGCCGTCCCGCAGCGCCGCCTGATGCTCACCGCGAAGACGGCCGTGCTCGCCGCGGCCGCCCTGGTCACCGGGATCGGCGCGAGCTTCGCCGCCTACCTCATCTTCCAGGCACTCCTGCCCGCCGGCGACAGCATGCGGACCTCGCTGGCCGGCCCGGGCGTGCTCCGCGCGGTCACTGGGGCCGGCCTGTACCTGGCGGTCCTCGGGCTGCTCGGCTTCGGCCTCGGCGCGGTCATCCGCTCCAGCGCCGGCGCGGTCGCGGCCTTGTTCGGCCTGCTGTTCATCCCCACCCTCCTTGTGACACTCCTGCCGGCCGCCTGGCAGAACACCATCGGCCCCTACCTCCCGATGAACGCCGGCGACACCATCTACACCGTGCAGCAGCAGGCGCACACCCTCCAGCCCTGGCCCGGGTTCGGCGTGTTCTGCGTGTACGCGGCGGCCGCCCTCGCGGCCGGATTCGCCCTGATCAGCCACCGCGACGCCTAGCCGCGGGGTCCGCACCGCCCAGGAGAAACTATGCAGCCCACACAACGGCCGGCCGCGTGGCATCCCACCACGGATCCGCGAGACTGCGAGGACCCGAAGACTTGTACACCAGCCCGCCGCCCTGGGACATCGGCCGCCCCCAGCCGCATTCTTCAGCCTCGCCCAGTCGGGCGCCGTCCGGGGCCGGGTGCTGGACGTCGGCTGCGGCACCGGCGAGCACACGTTGATGGCGGCCTCGGCCTGGACGCCACTGGCGTCGACCTGGCCGCCAGCGCGCTGCGCGCCGCAGAGCAGAAGGCACGCGACCGCGGCCTGACGGCACGGTTCCTGCGCCACGACGCGCTGCGCCTAGCTGATCTCGGCGAGTCCTTCGACACGGTGCTCGACTGCGGGCTGTTCCACATCTTCGGCGGCGACGACCGCGGCGCCTACGCCGCCAGCCTGCGTTCCGTGATGCGGCCTGGTGGCCGTTATTTCATGCTGTGCTTCAGCGACGCCCAGCCGCCCGGCGGCTGGGGACGGGTGCGCCGGGTGAGCATGGACGAGATCAGCACCACATTCGCCGACGGGTGGCGGATCGACTCGGTCGAGCCGGCCACGATCGACATAACCACTGACCCCGGCGGCATCCGCGCCTGGCTGGCCGCCCTCACCAGGACCTGAGCCGAGCCCCCGGCCCGGGGCAGGCCAGAAGGGAAACACCATGCTGACCGCCGAAGCCCTCGTCCAGGCCGAGCACCCGGGACGGTACCTCGCCCAGCTTTGCAAGCACGCCAGCAAGATGGGCGGGCACCTGCGCCGCCGGCCGCGCGGCCACGAAGGCGGCGGACCTCCCGAGATACGGCACGCCGAATGGTCCGAAACCGACGGGATCGTCACCTTGAACTGGGGCCGGTGGACCATGCAGGCCACCCCCGGCACGCTGAGGCTGCGCGCCGAAGCCCGCAGCGAGGAACACCTGCGGCGGATCCAGGACCTGCTCACCGCACGCCTCGAAAAGATCGGCAGGCGCGACCACCTGACAGTGAACTGGCAGCCAGCCGAAGCATCCGCCGCGCCCAGGGAAGCCGGCTAAGCCACCAGCGGTGTCAAGGCAGCGCGGCACGGGCGGCCGCGTCCCGGCTCACGGTCCCAGGCGAGTATCTGCGGGAGGTGTCGTGCGGGACCGCAGTGGTTGTGCTGCGCGTGCTGCCGCCGGTTCGGCGTAGACACCACCCGCGTCGCGTCTTTACGATACTTGCCGTAGCCCTACGAAGCGGTTGAGCAGCAGTAGGGGGTGGCATTCCTTGCTGTGGAGTGCAGCTGAGGTCCTTAACCGGCGACCCGCCCACCCACGCGGCGAAGATGGGCCGTGCCGTAGGCCCCTTCAGCGAGCGCCCTTCACAGCCCGTCCTCCTGGCAGTTCCCGGTCGGCCATGACCAGATATCCAGCAGCCACGCGGTTCTGTCACCAGGCCGGACGCCGGCTCGATGGGAGACACCTGGCGCGGCCCGCCGGGTTCAACCGCCGTGGCGCGCCCTTACCTTTTCACCGAAAGGCTCACCGTCTTAAGACTGAGCGTGGTTACCAGATGAACCCAGGATGAGTTGCCCGCATCATCACGTGGCTCGGCGCCCAAAGGACGCACATCCCGCTCAGGAAAGGCGCCGAGACGCCCCGGACGCAAACGGGAAGGAGGAGGAAGAGCCCAGGAACCGGGGGGCAGATCCGATCGACGAGGAGGGATCATGCGATCAAGGCTCCTGCTCGCGCTCACGGCGGCCGCCGCATTGGTCACAGCCGTCACCGCGGCACCTAACCGCGCGGTCGCCACATCCGGCGTCCCGCCGGCCATCCCCGGCACGTCCAGCAACTTCCAACTGGTCGGGCACAATCCCCTGTTCCACCGGGGGATGAACGCGGCTGCCGCGATTTTCGGGAACTACCTGTATGTCGGCAACCGCAGCGACGGCTCCAACACCTGCCCCGATGGCAGCACGGGGTGTACCCATGTGCATCCGGGCATACTGATCCTGAACATCTCCGATCCCAGCCAGCCCGATATCGTCGGGGAGATCGGGCCGCCGTTCGCCGGCAACGTCGGCATCACCACCCGTGAGCTGCGGGTGTGGCCGCAGCAGAAGCTGCTGATGGTGATGACCTTCCGGTGCAGCCACGTCATCCACGCCTGCCCGGCGGGCAACGACACCACGTTCCCGTTCAACATCGAGTTCTTCGACCTCACCGACCCCGTCCACCCCAAGTTCATCGAGAGTTATGTCCCGACGTCGGCGGCCGGCCGGGCGGTGAAGCCGCACGAGATGTATCTGTGGGCGGACCCACACAACGCCAGCCGTGCCCTGCTGTGGATCTCCACGCCGACCATCTCGGCGAACCCGGCTATCCCGAGCCTGATGGTCGTGGACATCAGCCAGGTGCCGGGCGGCGGGCCAGTGAAGGAGGTGGCTGAGGGCAACTGGAACAACCTGTACCCGGGCACAAACCAGGCCAACTATCCCTTCGACCCGGCCAGCCCGACCGGGTGCGGGCCGTACGACTGCAACCTGTTCGTCCATTCCATGGCGCCGACGGCCGACGGCAAGACCGCCTTCCTGGCCATGGAGGCCGGGCAGTTCCTCGTGCTGGACACCAGCTCGGTGGTGACCGCGCCCAGCCCGCCCACCTCGGTCATCGACTTGCACGGTGACCTGCTCACCAACCCGGCGAACCGGCCGGTGTGGGAACAGACACCGCTGGACCCGGCCGCCGTCCCGGCCAACTGCTTCAAAACCTGCCCCAACGGGCACTCGGCGATCCCGATACCGGGCACCCACTTCGCCCTCACCACCGACGAGGTCTACGGGACCTTCACCGACCCCAGCTTCGGGTGCCCGTGGGGATGGGCCCGGATCATCAACGTCGCCGACCCCGCCCACCCGGTGATCGTCAGCGAGTACAAGATCGCCGAGGACCAGCCGTCATTCTGCGGCAGCGCCCGCGACGACCCACTCACCGAGCAGTTCACCAGCTACTCCTCCCACAATCCCACCGCGCTTCCGGATCTCGCCTTCGTCGACTGGCACTCCGGCGGGATCCAGGCCATCGACCTGTCTGACCCGGCGAACCCCACCCAGGCCGGCTTCTTCCTGCCCAGGCCGCTGAACAAGGTGGCGCTGGAGGACCCGGCGCTCAGCCGCGGGCCGAACAAAGTGGTGTTCTGGAGCTACCCGATCATCCGCAACGGCCTGATCTACGCCATCGACATCCGCAACGGCCTCTACGTCCTCAAATACACAGGCCCCCACGCAGGCGAAGCGGCCGGCATCCACTTCCTGGAAGGAAACTCCAACCTCGGCGACGCCGTCAGCCTCGCCACCCCGTAAACCCGCCAAACCACGCAGGGCGGTGCGCCAGCATCCCGGCGCACCGCCCCCTTCACAAGCTTTCCTCCCGCTTCGCCGGCCTCCTGCAATCCCCAGCCCAAGCCGATCACTGCAGGCCGTGAGCGACTCTGCGTCAATGAGTTGCCATCGCCGGCAGGCACCGCGAGATGTTTCGCCATCCCAGGGTGGCCGAGCAGCGGGCTCAGCCGCCGTTGTAGAGCGCGCCGTCGCGCTCGGCCACGGCCGCCCGCCCCAGTGGCGGCAGCCGCGTGAGCATGCGGTAACCGAAATCCAGGCCGGGCACCTTGGCGAAGATCCCCTGCGGTCCCCGGACCATCCGGCCGGTCCCGACGTCGTAGGCCGAGTGGTGCCAGGGGCAAACCAGGCAGCCCTGCTCATCGATGCTGCCACCCGCCAGGTCAGCGCCGAGGTGCCGGCATCGGCGCGTGACCGCGAAATATCGCCCGCCGGCGTTCCCGGCGGCATAGCGCCCACGCCCACCACCGTGCCCGGCGGGAGGTCGGCAGCTGCGCCAACCCGCTGCTGTGCATTCATCACGTCTCCTTCCGCAGACCCACGGACCCACCCGGCATGCACGTGTCCGGCTCCGCTTGATGTGCGAACGGTGGCTCCACTTGATGGATGACGCTCCCGCTCATGCTTTGGGAGCTGAGCGTGGCCGAGCAGAGATGTTCCCTGCTCAGGCTCGTCAGGAGTCAAGTACCGACACGGTGTTGTCACCAGAGTCGGCCACATAGATGGTGTTGGTAAGCGGGTTGGCCGCCACTCCCTGCGGGAGGAAGCCGACGGATACTGTTGCCACCACGGTGTTCGTCCGTCCGCTGATCACCGACACCGCGCTGAAGCTGTCGTTGGCTGCGTAGATGGTGTTGATCACCGGGTTGACCGCGACCCCATACAAGTTGCTGCCATCGGGGACCGTGGCTACCACGGCGTTCGTGCGTCCGCTGATCACCGACACCGACGCCGTGAGGTCGAATGAGTTGACCACGTAGACGGTGTTGGTCACCGGGTTGGCTGCGGCTCCCGTCGGGGCGCTGCCCACGGGAATGGTGGCCGTAATCCCGATAGCCGCGGTCCCACTCTGGGCCGTGCTCCGTGCGGGCGCTGCTGATGCCGCCGCGGCCGCGGTACTGGCCACAGGCGCGAGTGAGGCGACTGCCGCTGTGACCAAGATGACGGCGCGCTCGGTGAGTCTCATGATGCCCCTGCTTCCTCGCCTGACAGCGGCAGGGGCTATCCACCCGGCCGATGGGCAGACTAAGGGTGTCTCCCTCGTTACGCTCAGCTGCGGCATCCGTCAGGAAGATGAGATGGGTAGTGGTGGTTGCTTATTAGCGCGGATTTCCGCACCGCCACTTCGGCCCTTGGGTCAGGTGAATTCGAAGCGAAGCTGGCGTCCGCCCCACAGGGGACGGTGGTGTCGGCGGGGAGGCTGGCGTGCCGGAGGACGGGTGAGTAAGCCCGACGGTTGATCTTGACGGTGATGCTGGCGCCGTCGCTGATGATCTCGCCGGGGGTGCCGGGAAACGGCGCTGCAGGGTGTCGGGGGTGGCGGCGCCGTAGTTGCCGGGCAGGCGCAGCCGGAAGGCCGCGGTGAGGGCCTGGGCCAGGACGCACAGGACTACGTCGAGGTCGACGTTGAGGTTGACGGCGCTGGCCAGGGCGTCGGCGCAGAACGCCTGGATGATCTCGGCGAGGCGCTGCTCGATAGTCATCCGGCGGGCGTACTGCTCGATCAGCGCCTTGGTGGCGATGTCGTGGTCGTTGGTGATGATGACGGTGGGCGCGTCGCGGCCCAGGCCGGTGATGATGAGCTGGCGGACGGTGCCGGGGTATTCGGGGTTCCCCTCAAACCGTCGGGGTTCCCCTCAAACCGTGGAGACTTCGGTTGTGGTGATCATGGCTAGCGTGGCTGGCCTTCTTGCGCCCGTGCCCGGGCGGGGCAGGCTGTGGCCTGCCCGGCTTTTCCTGGTCCCAGGGGCCGCAGTGGTCTCCGGGGTCAAGGGCGGCCCGCAGGGCCGTCGCGCGCCAGCGCGATGCGGAGCACCCTTGAGGCCGGGGTGGCGGCCCCGTACCCTTAGCGGGCGCGAGAAGGCCAGCGGCGGCGCAGCCGCCTCCTTTTCCCGGCCCGCGCAGCGGGCCCGCCGCGCTCACGCGGCGTCCCTTCCCGCCAGGGCCAGTTCGTAATCCACCGAGGAGCGCATGCCCAGCGACGAGTGCCTTCTGTCGTGGTTGTATTCCTCGATCCAGGCCGCGATCCTGGCCCGGGCAGCCGCCTTGGTGGCGAAGGTCTCCCGCGACCGCAGCTCGAACTCCAGGGTGGAATGCCAGGACTCGATGACGGCGTTATCTCGCGTCGTCAACTACGCCTGATCCCGCCGCTGCGCAGCGAGTCGTGCGGGTGACCCACCCGTTCCACCCGTGGTCGGGGCGGGAGTTCGTGTTCGTGGCAGTCCGCCAGACCTG
>WNGQ01004424.1_pt1 | contig 25001 bp, 19 predicted proteins | sample 5407661 | NCBI WGS metagenome assembly WNGQ01 (sample SAMN13153382, study PRJNA577476) | soil metagenome | isolation source: 60 cm soil or saprolite under Garry oak tree replicate 2 | place: USA:California | collected 2016-06-15 | reverse complement strand
TTCTTCGGCATTCGGCCTTGGTACACGGTGCCGGCATTCGAGTTCACGAGAGTGACGCAACTGCCGTGGTTTATTCTTCTGGGCATTCTGACTGGGGCGATGGGTGGAGCATTTTTGAAGATGCTCAATCGCACGGAGGCGGCGTTCAAGCAACTCCGCGCGCCGATTTACGTGCGGTTGGCTTTGGGGGGCCTGGTGGTTGGCGTGATTGCTTTGCAGTTCCCCGGCGTTTGGGGCAACGGTTACGTGATTACAAATCGGATTCTGAAGGGGGAATTCGCCGGCGAAGGGCATCCGTTGTTGTTTTTGGCGGGGCTGTTCCTGGCCAAACTCTTGGCGACACTTGCGACAGTTGGTTCGGGCGCGGTGGGCGGCGTGTTCACGCCGACGCTGTTTCTGGGAGCGGGCCTGGGGGCCACCTTCGGCCTGGCGTTGCAGCAACTAGGAGGGGCCAAAGGATTACCCATAGCCGCCTTCGCAGTGGTAGGGATGGGGAGCATGCTGGCGGCGACGACGCGCTCGCCGTTGCTGGCGATGATAATGGTCTTCGAAATCTCGCTTGATTATTCGCTGATGCCGCCGCTCATGCTGGCGTGCGTGGTCTCCATTTTGGTCGCCAACAGGGTTCATAAGGAATCGATTTACACCGAACCACTCCGCCTGAAGGGATTGAAGCTGGCCGCGGAAACCACCGAACCCGGAACGGCGACCGAACGAACGGTTGGCGACTTGATGCGCGCGCCGGTGCCCCCGGTGCGCGAAACCGCAGCGCTGGGTGAAATTGCTAATCGGTTCCTGATGAGCGCCAATAATTTTCTTCCGGTGGTAGGCGCAACGAACCAATTGGTTGGCTTGGTCGCGTTGCAGGACCTGAAGGAATATTTGGGAGCGGGCGACGAAGTACTCGGGGTGATTGCTTACGACCTGATGCGCCCGCCGCCAGCGTGCGTGACGCCCAATCAACGGCTCTTAGAAGTGCTGCCGGTGGTGCTGGCCAGCGAGCAGCGCAACATTCCGGTCGTGAGCACGTTGACAGAGAACCGCCTGGTCGGGGCCCTGGTCCGCACCGAAGTGCTGGGCCTGTTCTCCGAGGCCATAGCCGCAAGCGGCAAGGCGGAGGGATGAGGAAAACTCCAAGCTACAAACTCCAAGCTTCAGGGAAACTACAAGGCCCCAAACCACAAGCGCCCGATGGTGGGCGAGAAGAGAGAAGAGGGAAGAGCGGCGCGCACGGAGTGACACGCCCTACCGGACGGCAGAGGACAGAGGTCGGAGAACCGAGAGCGCTCCGACCTCCGACCTCCGATCTCTGACCGACGACTTCAAACCAGGCAGACCAGCCCGCCTATGACCGTTGCCGCCAGCCAGATCAACAGCACGCTGAGTGTGCGCGAGAATCCTCTTCGCACCAATCGGTGGGAAAGGTGGTTAGTGTCGCCGACGTAAAAGGGCCGCCCCATGCGCCAGCGGAGATAAACCACCCAAACCAAATCCACGAGAGGAACCGCGAGGACAAAAAGGGGAATCAACACGGCCCAGCGGCGCGGGTGACGAGGCGAGTAAAAGTGCGGCAGAATGGCCAGCACCGCCAGCAGAAAGCCGATGAGGTGGCTGCCGGCGTCACCCAGAAAGGCTCGGGCGCGTGGAAAATTGTACGGCAGAAAGCCCAGCAAAGCGCCGAAGGTTAGAAAGGCGATGAGCGCGACGAGGTATTGGTCGTCGGCCGCCGCAATGGAGGCGAAATACCAGGAGCCGATGGCACCCAGGCCTGCGCAGAGGCCGTCCATGTTGTCCATGAAGTTGAACGCGTTGATTACCGTCAGAATCCAAAGGATGGTGATGAGATAACTGAACAGGAGGCTGGGAACAAAAAGGGTAATACGCGTCCCGGTTGCGGCGACCAAGCCGGCGATGAGCAACTGACCGGCAAATTTCGCCCTGGGGCGCAACTCGTGTTTGTCATCGAGCCAGCCGACGACAAGCACGCCAAAAGCGCCGAGAAAGATTCCAACCAACTCCACCGCGCGGCGGCCCAAGCCATGCCTAAGAAGATACATTGAGTTCGCGTCCAGCAGTCGGAGGTCAGAGGTCGGAGGTCCGAGGTCCGAGGTCAGGCCTCCGACCTCCGAGCTCCGACCTCCGGAAGTTCCATGCCCGTGCTGCCACCAAAGAGACAAAGCTCCGAGCAAGGCCGGAACCAGCAGACCCGTCATCACCGCCAGGCCGCCCGCCAGCGGAACGGGCTGGGCGTGAATCTTGCGATGGCCGGGGTCATCCACCAACCCTGAGCGCAGACACACCTTCTGCCAAAAGGGGAGCGCGGCCAGCGCCGTGACACACGAGCTTACGACGGCCAGAAGATAAATATTGAAGGGAAAAGTCACGGGACAAGAGAGACTACCAGACGACGTAACCACAGGACTACAAGACTTAAGAACAGAAGTCCGGAAGTCCTGTGGTCGTGTAGTCCTGTGGTCATGTAGTCCGTTCCGGTCCTGCAGGGTGAGCTTGCTGCTTCCGCTTCTGACATGCTCCACTTATCGCGTCGATGCATGTCTGTCAGCCAATCGTAAATAAAGTTGATGCAAGCCTTCGACCATGCGCTCGACACCGAAACGGTCGCGCACGAACTGCTGGCCCTGCTGGCCAAGGCGCCGGCGCAGGGCAGGGTCTCTGGACAGCAGGAGCAGGCGCTGGCTCAATCCGGGCAAATCGCCAGGAGACAATAAAAACCCGGTTTGGTTTTCAAAGCAAACCTCTTTGGCGCCATCGCAATCGTAGGCGACAATGGGTCGGGCGGCGGCCATGGCCTGTGGCAGCGCGCGCGGCAGACCTTCGCGCCGCGACAAATGCACGAGCATGTCCATGATGCCTACCAGCGCAGGCATGGCGGATGGGGTGACGAGGCCAGTGAAAACAAACTGTTTTTCCAAGCCCAATGAGCGCGCGCGGTTTTCCAAGCGAAGGCGCCATGTCCCGTCGCCGACGAGCAGGAATTTCATTTTGGGACAACTGCGCACGAGAGTTGGGGCGACCGCGAGCAGGTCATCGTGCCCCTTGAGTTTGAACAGACGGGCGATTTTGCCGACGACGATGTCGTCGGGCGCAAAACCGAATCGGGCCCGCAGTTGGTTGTCGTTGCTTGCGCAGAGAAAGGGTTGGAGTGTGAAGCCGCTGAGAATTGTCGAGTATTGTTGTGGTTTGCCGATGCCAGCGGCCAGGTATTGCTGTTTCATGGCGTCGGCCACGGCGACAAAGTGGGTGGTGAGCCTTGCGGCGAAACGTTCAGCGGCGCGAAATAGCGAGTTGGCCCACGGACTTTGAAACGAACCGAAGGAAGGTCCGTGAATGGTGTGAATGATTATGGGCACGCCTGCGCGGGCTGCGGCGAGCCGCCCGAGAATCCCGGCCTTGCCGCTGTGGGTGTGGATAATATCCGGGTGGCCGGAGCGGAACAGTCTGATGAGCTTGCGCAGGGCAAGGGGGTCTTTCCAGGGGTGAACCGAGCGAACCAGTTCCGGGACGATAGTCAGCAGGGCAGGGGTTTTGGCGACCAACGGTTCCAGGGAGCCTTCCGGGCCTGTGGCTGGGCCGGAGACCAAATGAGTCTCGAACCCAGGTTTTTGGCGCAAGCCAAGCACCGTGGCGATGGTGTTTTCCTGGGCGCCGCCGATGACTAAACGGGTGATGACGTGTATAACACGCATCCGGTGCCTTCAAGGCGAGCCGGCTTTCAATTGCTTGAGGCGCGCGCTGATGAGCTTGGCCTCCTCCGGAGGCGGGGAGTTGGCCAAATAGATTTCGTAGTTACGGACTGCGGCGTTGGTTTCGCTCTTCCGGTAAGCAATCTCACCAAGGCCGTAATATACCTGAAAAGCGGTGGGGAAGGTCTTTTGGAGGGCTTCGTAGTCGCGGCGGGCCTCATCGAGCTTGTCGCTGCGCAAATAGGCGATGGCCCGATTGAGCAAGGCATAGTAGTTGTTGGTCTCCAGCGCCAGAGCTCGGTTAAGCGGCGGAATGGCCTGGTCGAAGGCGTTGAGCTGGATGCAAGCGTAACCCTTGTTGATCAGGCAGGTGGAGTTGTCGGGCGCCAGGTTGAGCTCCTGATTGATGGTGGCCAGAGCGTTGGAATAGTGTCCATAGGTCATGAACACCTGGCTGGCTGTGGCCAGCAACTCCTTATCGCCGGGAAAATTCCTGAGGGCGGTCTGTACGGCGGTTTCGGCGCTCTTCAGGTCATTGTTAGCCAGGTAAGCCGAGGTTTCGAGCAGGAGCAGTTCTGTCTGGTTGGTATGGCCCTGGCGGAGCAGTTCGGGCCGCGCGCGGACTTCCTCCACGAGCTTGAGGGCGCCGTCGGGCATGCGGCTCAGAACATACAGTTGGGCCAGCCATAGGTGGGCGGCGAGATTGTCGGGGGCCAGCGACCTGGCCCGATCAAACTGGTGCGCGGCCTGGCGGTAGAGCCCGTTTTGGGCGAAGAGGCGGCCCTGTCGAAGACAGCGCGTGGGCTCGTCGTAGGGTCCATACTCGCTCAAGAAGCGGTCCCAATCCCGAAACTTCCCGAATTCGTCTTCCACGGATTGGGCAGGCTCAACGGCACTGTTCCGGCCAGCTTGCAGGTTCTTATTGCACTGCAGGTTGATTTGGGCAACGCGATTGGCTGAATTCAAATCCAGCGCCCGAGCAAAGTGGGCCCCGGCTTGCGGCAATTGGCGGTTTCTCTGCATCTCCGCGCCCCAATAGTCGAGCGCACGGGAGTAGAAGCCGGCCAGGACCAGAGCGTCGCGGTTCAGTTCCTTGGTCAGATGAGCCTTGGCCATGAACGCGTCAATCAGGTCGGGCTGGGAACGTGGGACGGCGCGGGAGTTGAGTGCCAGCAGCGGTTTGAGAGCGGTTTCATCAACGCCGGCCCAGAATTGCTCGTTCTCGGTGACGACATCCTTGGATGGCTGGGGCGCGATGAGGTTATTGGTACGGTGTAAGTTGAGCTTGTAAGCTAATCCATGCGGCTCGAGATAGAAAACCTCGAAGTAATACCCAAAGCTTGGGTGCAGATAATAAATGGCATTGTTTTCTGCCAGAAACCTTAGCAGTTTGCTCAGCGTGGTCGGCTCAAAGGGTTGCGTGCGCTCTTTAGGTGGATCGCTGGGCCATCGTTGCGCATACTTTCTCTTCAGGAAGCGGTGATAATCCGGCCAAATCAATGATGTCGTGTCGAGGAACAAGCAATCTTTGAGTTTGGCGGTTTTGGCGGCGGCCAACTCCATGAGGAACAATCTACGCGGGTCGTCGCTGAGCACCACGGCGCGCTGGGCCCGGAGGCCTTCTGCGACCAAAGCCGCATATTGCGACAAGATGTGACCATTGGTGAGGCGAATTTGAGGGAGATTCCTATAGACCAGTGCCAGTGGAGCGAGCACAAAAAGCAGCCAGATGGCGCACGTGACACCGGTGTTGGCCAGGCGCAGGTATGCGGGGACGGGGCGCGGGCGGCCAGCGGGTTTTTGGCCGAACACGAGCAGGAAATAACCGCTGAAATAGCCTGCGCTAAGCGCGCCGAGGTAATAAAAGGTCAGCAGCGGAATCCAGGGAGCGTGGTGGCGCGGGCTGAATTGAGGGTCTAACGCTACCCACGCGCACACCAGCAACAGAACTGCATGGAAGAAATGAAGCATCCAAGTGGCGAGCGCGACGCCAAGGCGGCTGGTGTCGCCGAAATAAGATGGCCAGCGAATGGCGATGATCAGAATCGGCAACAAGAAGGGAACGGCAAGAATCCAAAGCGGCTTGTCGCCGTAGAAAAGGGCCGTCTTGCTGAAAGTCAGCGTGGAAAGAAAATACTTTTGCAATGACAGGTTGGCTTTCAACGCCGGCCAGAACGGCACGCGCGCGACCTCGGCCAAGCTTCGCTCCAAAGGCAGAAGCAGGTAAAGGGACAGACCGGCCAATCCCCATAAAGACATCCGCGCCAGAAAGCGAGGACTGAAAAAGCTCACGCCCTTAATCCATACCAGGGCGGCCAGAAAGGCCGGCAGGAATCCGATCATGGCCCAATTATTAGTCATCGCCGCGCCGTAAACGAAGGCCGCGCGCGTGAGCCAGGACTGGCGCTCGTCAATGCGGAACTCCAGCAGGCAGCGAATGACGTAAGCAAAGAGCAGCAGATCGAACATATCGTTGGAGGCGGCGGTAGCATTTTCCCAGAAGGTCAATTGCAAACCGCAAATCATTACGGCCATGACTGGGGGCAGCCAAGCACTGCGGATGGACAAAAGGCAAAAGGGGCTCTGTTCCCTCTGCCGTTGCTCATGGGTACGGTCGTGGGGCAGCAGCGCCACCGAGCGCGCCAGCAGTGCCAGGGTCAAAACCGCGCAGATGGAGGAAAGCAGATTCAGCGCCAGCGGAATGGTGTTGGCGGGCAGCCAGCGGAATGGATAGGTCACCAGCCAATAAAGAGGGTTGTAAAGCTCCGGCTGCCAGGTCCAGCCGGTGGTCCTGGCTGCAGGCAGAAGGCCGTTCAGGGAAACCCAATGATTGAGCGTCAAGAGGTAAACCACCCAAGCAGCAGCGGCCGCCAGCCAAGGGAGGGTAACAGCGACGAATTTTCTGTCTGGACCGGTTTGTTGTTCCACCGTCATGCGGTGGGTCAATGTTGAATCCAAGCTCACGGGGATGGCAAGGTTAGTTTCGGGCCACGCGCAGGCGCATCGACCTTGGAACGCAGGTCCGCCACAGACTCGAGGTGCGCGGTCTGGGGAAACATGTCTATCGGAACCACTTGTGCCAAATCAAAGACACCTTGGCCGCACAAAACGTTCAAGTCTCGCGCCATCGTGGCGGGGTGGCAGGAGACGTAGATGATTTGTGCGGGGTGCATGCGCCGGAGTAAGTCCAACGCTGCCGGCGGACAGCCCTTGCGGGGCGGGTCCAGCAAGACCGTCGTGGCCGTGGCCGGAAACCGCGTCAATAATTCCGGCAACAGCTCCTCCGCCGCGCCAGCGACAAACTCGCCGTTGACGCGCCCACGCGCGGCGGCATTGCGGCGGGCAGCCTGGATGGCCAAACGATCCAATTCCACGCCGGCGAAAGACTCAACCAGGCTGCCCAGTTCGATGCTGAAGAATCCGACGCCGCAATACACGTCCACTAGAAAACGCGTGCGCGCCTGACGCAAACGCTCGCTTACGACTTTCACCAGTTCGGGCAGCAGGAAGAAATTGTTTTGGAAAAAGGAATCCGGCGGCACCTCCCAGCCGTCCGGAGCAATGCGCAGGACCATCTTGATTCCCCCTTTGGGAGGCGGATGCGCCCGCACATATTTGATCTGCTCGTTAAGGGCCGGTTCGGCGATGCTGCACGCTTCCAGGTCCACAACCAGCCGGTTGTCGGCGCGAATGAAACCGATATTAAGGCCCTGCTTGAATTTGTCCCACTGACTGCGGATCATGATGCGGTTGCGATAACCATAGGGTCGCGGGCAGGGTACCACCGGCGCCACAAGCTTCGGATCGAAACCGCCGATGCGTTTGAACAAGTCGCCAATTTGTTTGTGCTTGAGCCGAAGCTGGGCCGGGTAGGCAAGGTGCTGATACTGACAGCCGCCACACTGCCCAAAGTAGCGGCACTGAGGTTCCACGCGCTCAGGCGAGGACTGGATGACCCGTACAAGTCTCGCCCGGGCAAAACGCTTTTTGACTTCGGTAACTTCCGCTTCGACGACCTCGCCGACCGCCACGAACGGGACGAACACAACGAAGTCCGTCACCCGCGCCACGCCTTCACCGCCGAAGGCAACATCGTCAATCGTCAAAGTCAATCTGTCGCCAACGGCCGGAGTCACCGGAGCAGACTAGCCAATTGGCAACTCCAGAAAAGGGGTTTTTGGGCCGTTGAGCAACAAAGAGCCGAACGGCACGGTTGATTCAAGACCCCCATAAAAGAGGGGCGGGGACCCTCGAATCACCCGGACGCAGGTTCGGTTCGACTGGTCGGCCGGGTTTGATAAATCACATCGACTACGTTGCGGAGATACTGCTCGTCAGTAATGCCATCAGTGGCTTCGGACGGAAATTGGGTTTTCGCCTGGAAGTAGGCGGCCAGGCTCGCAAACAGTTCGATCCGCGCTATCGGATCTATGTGTTCGCGTCGCAGCAGCGCCTGCACCGCCACCGCCGCTTCCGCGGGCAAAACGCTCTGCCGCAAGCGTGCCACCAAATGGGGATACTGGCGAAGCGAGTTGAATTTACCTGCCAGGAGCTGGTCGATATCCGGTTCGGCAAGTCGCGGGATCCGAATGACGATAGTGTTGCCCGCGATGTCGCCCAGACGCTGGGCCTTTGGACTGAACCAACACACTAGGCCCCCCACAAAGTAAAATGCTGGCAGCGAGTCCACGAATCGGAGCAGGTTGCGTGTCACGATTTGATTGAATTGCAACCGCAGTCCTTCGGCATCCACCACTCGGAGGCGGAAGAGTTTTTTTCCCACCGTTTGACCCCGCCACAACCACTCACACGCGATCCCGTAGCCCATGCTGATAATAAAATAACATAAAACATAAAAGGCCCCGGCGATGCTTTGGCTCACGAGTTGCAGCAGAACGATGATTTGGCTGACGAAAAGCAACAATCCTAAAATGCATAGCAGATCCATGAACCAGGCAAGGAATCGGCTGACAGGCCCGGCCAGCAGTTGCGAAAACACGATGCCCTCCGGCGTGCGAATGAGGAGCGCGCTCATTTTCATGATTTCGCTTTTGTCCTGGCGCGAGTCGATCCTGCTTTTGCCAAAAACAGAAGGAGCAAGAGCAACTCAACCAAACCAAAGGCGATCTTCGTTGAGTAAGGAATGATGGGCTCATGATATTGAGAGAGAAATGCCTCGACAAGTCCTGCCCAAACCAACAGCACCCCCACCCCGAGGATCAGCGTGACCAGGTCTGGTGAGACTTTCCGTAATCGCGATCTCAGCGGAGTCCGCCCGCCCCAACCGATCAGGGCCAGCGCCAGGACCAGTCCCGCTTGCCCCGCTATAAGTATCGCCGGTATCTCAACTACGCCATGCGGCAGCAGCCAGCCCAGAAGAAACTTGGTCTGGCCCGCCCGCACATAATCAACCGCGACCGCCCCGAGCATCACGCCATTGTAGAAAAGCATGATGACGGTACCGGCGCCCCAGGTCATGCCCAGCGCCAAGGTAAAAATCGAGACCTTGGTGTTGTGTGTCATCAGGAAAGCAGAGAACGAGATCTTGCGTCCTGCGAGTCGATCGCCGGTCGCCTGTTCTTCATCCGCCACGCGTTTCGCCGGGTCCTGCATAAGGTGCGAGAAAGGCATCAGCGCTGATTTCGATTGCGGATCGAGTGCGATCGCAAAGCCTCCGAACGCGCAGCCGGCCGAGGTGATCGCCAGCGACAACCAGAAGGCGCGAACATGGCGCCGAAAGGTCCGTGGCAGTGTTTGGAAAAACCATTTGAGCGGAAAAAGGCGTCGTTGGCGCTCCCGTGTTTCGTGAATCTCCCCGTACGCCCGGGAAACCAGGCTTTCCAAATAACGTCTCGTTTCAGGTTCTGATGAGAAGGAGATGATCCTGGCCAGATCTGCTGCCGCTCGCTCATAGAGCACGTGGAAATGGCGAAGCTCCTCGAGCGTCATTCGATCGTTGGGCTCGGCCTCGATCCTGGCCAGGCGGCGTTCTAATTGCGCCCAATAAGGCCTTTCGCCGGCCACGAACCGCTGGAGATCAATAATCACAGCACGACCTAAATCGCTTGGGGCAAAGGGCGTGCTGAGGCTGTGGATGCAACCTTTCGATCCTCCCAGTTGTGCGACACGCCAATCATAATGTTTGCCTCTGTTTGACTGCGAGGTATTGCGAAACCAATTCGGCGCTCAGCCGGTCGTTCTTAAGCAAGGAAAAGCCGACTCCTCTCCGTTGGAGTGTTTTGGCGAGCTCCCGCAAATTGTGCCATATCAAATGTCCCCCGAGCTCATGGTAAAGTTCGTGCGGAAACGTGACTTTTGGATTAGTGAACAGCGGCGATGCGCCCGCCGGTTGGAGCATATTTACCAGCACAAGATGCTGGCGGCGGATCAAGTCCATATTGCGAACAAAACTTTCCGCGAGCACAGGATCATCCAGTGAGGTCAAGATGACAATCAAAGCCCGGTGGCGCAGACGCAAGCGGATGAAGCTGCAAACCTCGTTATAATCGGGGGTAACGATCCTGGGATGAAGGGTGTAGAGCGCGTCTCTGCATGAGCTATAGTGGGCTTTTCCGTTCCTGGCACGCACGAAACTTTCGACTTTGTCCGTAAATGTCAACAAGCCGAACAAATCGCCTTGTTGTTCAGCCGCCATTCCGAGAACCAGCCCCACGGTGACAAAGCGCTCCAGGGTGGTGGCGGGTGCCGGCAGGTAGGCTCCGGGCTCGAGCTCGGACTCATCAAATTCCGAATGCCCAGCAGTTTGCAGGTTCGAACTCGCGACCGGTCTGGCCGAGAGACGCGACGCATCGATCACCACATAGACCTCCTGGGTCCGTTCGATTTGAAAGATCTTGGTGACCGGCCGGCCGCGCTTGGCGGTGGCTTTCCAATGAATTTCGTCGTAGCCGTCGCCCGGAATGTACTCGCGCAATTTTTCGAACTCCCGCCCTTTGCCCACTTGCCGCTGCGCGTGCAGACCGAAAAGTCCCCGATGCAAGAACAACGCCGCCAAGTCCCTTCGCTCCGCGAACAAATTTGGGTAAACTCTGATTTGCGAGCGGACGGCGGCTTGTTTGCGAACGGCCCAAAAGCCGAACGGGGAACCGGCCTCAAGGTAAACGGCGTCAAGGCTGTAATTGCCGCGCTTGCGCGGAAGGCAAGCCCAGTTAAAGCGTGACCATTCAACGCCGCCCGGTAAGTCCACCACCGCCTCTTCCTGCTGGGAGTCGAACTCTCGCGGCAACGGCAGTCCCAGGCGTATGATCTTCCGTTTCTGTCGCGCGTTACCGACGCGCACCTCCAATGTTGCGGCGCGGTCTTTCGACATGCGCGCTACTTCCGGCAGCACAACGCTGATCCCGGTCAAGCTGGCGCGCGCGCGAACTGCATCCACCAGAGCAAGCGTCAGGAAGCTGCCAAAAGCGACCAACGAAACGTAGCTCGCGGCGGGCTCGACGCCGGCCAGGAGCGCGAAAGGAAGAACGACTACTGAGACCCAGAATAACAGTTTGGCACGCGGAACGATCATGTCGTCAGGCCCTCATTAGCGCGGCACGGCGATTTGCTGGAGAACCTCCTGAATAACCTCCGGGACTGTCCGTCCCTCGATCTCAAATTCAGGCCTCAGAATCAGGCGATGTTCCAGCACCGGGACGGCCATCATTTTGATATCGTCGGGCGTCACGAAATCCCTGCCTGAAAGTGCGCCGTAAGCTCTCGCAGCCATCATTAACGATTGCGTCGCCCGCGGCCCGGCTCCCACGAGGACGCTCTCGTGCACTCGAGTGGCGCGAACGATATCCACCAGGTACTCGGCCAACTCATCCCTGATCACGACGGTGCTGAGCTGTTCGCGCAACGCTTGCAAATCCTGCGCTTTAATGACCGGTTGGACGGCGCCGTTTGCCAGCAACGCTTCAGGAGCTTCACGGGTCATGGTTCGCTTCGCTAGGCTCAATTCCTCAGCGCGGTTCGGCGCCTTCATAGTGATCTTGAGCATGAACCTGTCTTTTTGCGCCTCGGGCAACGCATAGGTGCCCTCGTATTCAATCGGGTTCTGAGTGGCAAACACAGTGAAGTTCACCGGCAACGGATGAGTATCCCGATCAATCGTCACCACGCGTTCCTGCATCGCTTGCAATAACGCCGATTGCGTTTTGGCTGGCGCACGGTTGATTTCGTCGGCTAGGAGAAACGAAGCAAAAACCGGCCCCTTGATCAGGGAGAACTCGTTTCGTTGAAGATTAAAGACGTTCGTGCCTGTTATGTCCGCGGGCATGAGGTCGGGGGTGAATTGAATGCGCGCAAAATCGGAACCCAGTACCCGAGCCAGGGTGCGCACGAGCAGTGTCTTGGCTACCCCGGGCACCCCTTCGATCAGCGCATGGTTGCCTGTAAAGATAGCGATGAGCGCCTTGTCGATTACCTCATTCTGGCCAATGATTACCTTCGCTGTTTCTTGTCGGGCCAGGGCGAGCGTTTCTTTAAGCCGAGTCGTGTCCATAATTTATTTAGGAATCAGTTAAGCGTGCTTTATTTCACGATGTCCCCGGAGTCTTAAGAATACGGCAGATCTCCCGATACGTCCGGACGGGATCACGCTGGCGTGGGGAGAGCGCCGCTTCCGCCTCCACGATCGCTTGCGCCTCGTTCAGTCTGGCAATCGAGATATTACTCTCCGCCCTGAGCGTTTTTTTCCATTCGGCAAAGCAAATCTTAACCAGATCCTGGGGAGGCAAGTTGCGACGCAACAAATTCACGAAGCCGGTCGCAGCTTCTTTCCCAGCGACATAGCCTTCCTCGGCCTGCTCCGGATAGGGCGGAACAAAATTCATGGAATTCTTCCAGATAAACAGCCCCGCCAAAACCAACAAGCCAACTGCCAATCCGCCTAAGCGATATTTTCGGATCAGCATCGCAACGCCCGAAGTCTCCACGATTCCGAAATGCGCTTCATCAAACACCACTTCCTTCGCTGGTCCGGTCAGCCAGACCAGCAAATCCGCGTGACGATCTTTGCGCATCGCTTCATTGCTGAGAAAATAAGAGTCGGTGGCCATCACGATTGTGCCTGAACCAAGTTGCCGTTCGATTATCACCGCATTGGTCCCGCGCGCATAGATGGTCCGCCATGAATTGTTGCAATTGGTAAAAACGGTTCCACTGTGCCACTCAATTGTAGTCGGGAGGTCCAAATCACTTTTGTTCACGACACGCGCGGGCCTGTATGCGCCGGGCTCGCCTGCTTCGAGGGCGGCGAACTCAAATTCGAAGCCCCATCGCTCGTTAATCGAAATCCGACGCGGCAACCGTCCTTCGCGCTCTCGCGATTTTGAGTTCTTTTTTCCATCCTTCGCGGGCTCGAGCTTCACATTTTTCCTCCGCAACGATTTTTCAGTTTGGCTCTGTCCCTCTTCTTCAGGGCCCAGAAATCGTGAGTGCCTGGAGGTCTCGGGAAAGAGGGTGATCGCTAGCCGCCCGCCGCCAGCGAGAAAGCCTTCCATTTCTTCGACCAACTCCACCGGCATCCGATTCCACTCTGAAGCCCGACCGGCCAGATGCAAATAAGTTAAGTGCCCGCCCTCCGGCAACTGGTTGCCGGCGATAAAATCGCGGCGAACAGAAAGCCCTGGAATTCGTTCCAGGCTCTCGTAAAGAGCCATGGTACCCAAAGGGTCCGAGCGCAAAGAGGAGTACTCGGGATAAACGTCGCCCAGGTCAAACCGAAGCTTGAAGAGGTGCACCAATCCCCCGGCGAACAATGCGAGACCGACCGAAAGAATAATAGACGGCACGCTCTTTCTCACTGGCGGGCCCTGATTCGTTCCACGTTGTCCGCGAACTGGTTTACGAGCCGGCCGTTGACTTCGTGCAGACCGTACCAGATACGATCGAATACCGAAACGTTATCGCCAAAGACCGCCAACAACTCCGGGAAAGAGTGCCCGCGCCGGCGCAACTCACATTCGTAATCGCGATTCGATTTGAATTTCGCAAGCGTGATCAGATTACGTCCCGCCAGGTGTGCCAGGCTTGCCAGATAAAACGCGCGCAAAGCAAGGCGCAGTTCGCCGCGCTCGAGTAATTCCCTCGCCAGCCTTGTCCAAGCGTCCTCCGGCAACTGGTGCGCGCCAATGCTTTCATCGGCAAGGTCCGGTGCAGGTTGGATCGCTTCGCTGGCCAAAGGGCCCGCTTTGGGGAGCCGGCCGCGCCAAACCCGATAGATGAAAATCCCCAAAGCAATCACGACGCCAGCCACCAGAGCATAAAGCAGCAATTGCAGGGACATTATCCAACCGTAGCCCGAGGTCGTTGTCGCGCCCTCCGTTCGCTGTCGGAAAAGTTTTCGTAGCCATTCCGACAGCCAATCACCAATCGCCTTAATCCAGCGCACCAGCATTTTTCTGATGCTCTCGAGGAACCGCGCGATAACCCCTTTGTCGGAGGCTGCCGGTTCGAGCAGTTTTTCGCGCGGCATTCGCCAGGTATATTTCGGCTGTTGAATAACTTCCTGGATCGAACGATCGAGCTCGGCGGCGGGGACACTTGGGGTCGAAAGCTGCGGGTTGGCAACGGGTTTGCTTGGCGACGGCGCCTCGGCTCCGTAAGCTGGAGTCGCCGCGAGCATCAGGCCAAGCATGAGGCACGGAACCAATTGCGAGGCAGGAAGTCCGAACCGCTTGAGTTCGGCCTTGAGATCCTCCCCCGATTTCAATGATTCGCCATAAAAGCAGCGCAAAGCGTAAGCGGCTTTGATGACGGGATCGACGCAGAGGTAAGTCAGGCCGAACATAGCCGCAAAAAATGTCGTGTTGAGCATGCTCGATCCGCTGCGGGCAAACCTCGATTCTGCGCCGAAAAGCCTCTTGACCAGGCCGGGGAGAAGGAAAACGACCGTGCTCCAGTTCAGGAAAACGTAAAAGCCGAACCCAAAAAGGACCAGCAACAGAGCTAGATTCTGTCCGGGCCAATGCGCTGCCTGGGCCGCTGCTCGTTTGATAAGATCGCGAAGTCTGGCGGACTCACCATCGGCCATTACGTTAAGGTTCTGATAAAACGCCCACACCAATGCAAAGGGCAAAACCAGGAATAACGACAGAGGCAGCACGAGGAGTCCCGTAGGCTGGAGTGCCGTTTGAGCGATCAAGATCCGGCACCACTCACGCGGCTTCAAGCGCGGCGGAGAGTCGCTCGACATCCACGCTTTCAAATGTCTGGCAAAAATCGCCTGGCGGAATTTCATCCACACAAAAAGCACCGCCACACCGAGGGCCGCGCCAGGGAGGTGTTGGTTGGCGGCCGGACTGCGACTCATATCCGACCAAAAGTAGAGCAATGCCAGCACGAAGGGCAAAGCGCCCAGGTAATATCCGGCCAGCGTGGGTCCCGGCGCCGAACGAAGGAGATGGATTGCTTCCTCTATCAACTCGACGGCCCTTTTACGTGTTTGATGACGATCGCCGGGTTTCATTCTCCATCCAGCCAGCCAACCCGCCAGAGCGTTCTCTCATGGAACGAACCCGGCAGCGAGACCAAGCTTTCGCCAATAAGATAAAAGAAAAACCAGGCCGCGAGCACGCCGAGCAACAACTGGCAAAACGGGATGAGACCGGCAAAACCGCGCCTCTGCAGCAAAGGCACCGGTGCCAGTTTCCTGACACAAGCCGCGCAAATGGCTCGATCATCGTGTTCGGTGACACATTCGCGGCAGAAGTACTGAGCGCACCCAGGGCAACGCGCTACAGCTTCGCGCCCCGCGTGATTGAAACACCGTTGATGAATCAGGCTTTGGGTCATGGCGTAATTCGCGGCGGCACGTTAGGATCCTCCTCTACATTCTCCGGATGATCCGCGCGATTTTCCGCCAAGTCAGTGCCTGGCCCGGCCGACTGCCGCAGCCGCTCGGAAATTTCCTCGGGCGCAAGTTGGCCCTGAGCCTGCGCGATGAACGGGCGCAGCCGGGTGAGCGTGCGCCGAGCCTTGCGGAACCGGGTCAACGGCAACTCCTCAGTTTGCACTGCCGTTCGCAATTGGCAAATAGCGGTGGGTCCCGCCGCGGCATTGACGATCAATGGCAAGAGAAAGAGAGCCGATAGCGAGCCAAGGATCCAACGCACTTCGATGCTGCTTCCGAGCCCCGCGAACAGCGCACAAACGGCAGCAACTACCACAAGGGCCAGGTTCAAGATTTTGCCTCGATCCGTTTTTCGGATGATTATCGCTTGAATATCGCGAAAGTAAAAACGCTTGTAGTTTTCTGTGTACCCGGTGGTATCGATGCGAAGAATATGGTCCTTCGCCAGCCAGAGGCTTGAGCGCACGGTAGAGATTACCGCGAACCCGGAGCGCTGTTTCGCGCGGGTTAAACGTTGGTATTCCTGTTCAGCCACGCGACTTGGGAGCACGAAAAATGAAATAGAGCACCAAGCCCCAGCCGAGAAGCTCCAGGGCAGCGAATGAAATGGCAAGAACCAGCCGGGATCTGGTGCGATGAACGATGCTCCGCGGCGCGTTCCAATATCGAATAGCTACATAGAGTGCCATCGGCGCGGTCAGGATTGTGAAATAGGCCATCAGGAGCGGAAGAATTGCCAGGGACAGCGCGATGCTATCATAAAGCACTCGCTCGTTTTCGAGGCTTTTGATCTTTCCCTTTTTCCGGCCAACCTCCAAACACGCGGGGCAGAAATGCTGACCGTGCAATTCGCAATCGCATAGTGCGCATAGAAAACGTCCACAGCCATCGCAAGGCAAAACCGCTTTCTTTTGCGGATGATAAAAACAGCTCGATTCGCCTTCCACAAGGATTGCTTCGCCGCCTTGTCCCGGGGCAACACCTCTGAAAAAAACGGGGAAGATTTCCACTTGGAGCGGGGCTTCGCAGGCGGGGCACGGTCTCAGTTGCGGCAGATTCAACATGCTTTCTAGCAGCGGAGCCTTGCACTTGGGACACACTAATGGCGAACTCATGCGAGTGGCTATTTGAGAATCACTCGGGTGTTGCAGATGCGGTCGTGCAAGGCTCGTTTCTCGTCATCGAAAGCAGCCATGATATATCCAATCATGCAAGGCAGCGCGCTCACCATCTTCGCGAAATATCTGCCAAAAGCTCTCAAATAAGACACCCGCGCACCCTCGGCCGTGACCACTTTGATTTTTAAACCCATTTTGCCAAGTGTCGCACCGTATTTTCCAATAAAAAAAACTTCATAGGCCATCGGTAGAATCAACTGGAGCATAAGCACGACAACTCTTTTTGGTGTGAACAAATCGCCAGCAGCGGTTGGGTGAGTTCCCACCGACTGATTGAGACTGAATCCAAAACTCAGCGACATCAGAAGGTTTACACCGTACATGAGTATTCCATCCAGAAAGACCGCCCCGAATCGGGTCCAGAAGCTAGCGTAGCTCAAACGAGCTCCCCCGATGATCGCTCCCTCCGCGAGCTTTTGCATGAACACGGGTTTGCAACTCGCGCAAACCCTTATCGCGCCGTATTGGATCGTGTTGTCCTTGTCGAAGATCCGGCCGCACTCCGCGCATACGACCTCGTTAGTCCCGACTGAAGGGACCGGTGCTCCACCAACCGGCGGCACGGCGCCCGCGCTCTCAGACTTGGCCTCCCTGTAAGGCAGCCAGACGGCCATGCCTTCCCGCCAAATCAGAGTATCCGGTTGAATTTTTCCGAGCAGTCGAAGCTCTTCAAGTTGACTATCTTCCACCGGCCCGGCTTGTTTTCCCGCGTCAACATAATACCAGCTCATAATGTGTAAGGATCAAGGAATGATTGTTCTGGTTACGGGATTCATGGTTCTCCTGTTAGAGGCACAACTTCTTGTGCCAAAACCACGGATGATTTGCAAAATAATTTTGCGCCTCTCGCATGGGAGTTCCACTGAGGAACTGCCCGCACAATTGCCGGTTGGATTTGCGCGCTCCCCATCGAGGGAACGTGCTCTTCTGTCATGAAAAATCGAATCGCATTCTGTTTCACTCATATGCAAACGAAGCACCCGTACCGGGAAAACGCCAGAAGACGGCCCCTCACCCCGGCCCACCCCATCGGATGGGGAGAGGGAGAACGGCCAACCCCGTGAACAGGCGTCGGGTGACCTCTCGCCCCGTCCCTCTCTCCATCCGATGGAGAGAGGGGGAGAGTCTCGCACGCGGATTGGTGGTACTGAGGAGATGCGCCCAGCAGCGAAGAAGCGGAACGGAACAACGGCCATTTACGGCTTGAAATATGGAAGTAGTTAGCTACTATCCGGATAGAATTGTGACCATCGAATGTAAATACCGCCTGCCGACTTCTTGCCACGCACAGCCGCCAGGCAGCTAACTGTTTTCAACCAGATGCCCGCGGCCTTCAACCCCTCAGAGGCGCGCATGTTTCGAGTTGCTCGCTTCGCCACCATGGTCTCAGTGGCGGGAATGTTCGCCGCCAGCAGCGGGAAAGCCGGCGCGCAGCCAGCGACTTTCGCTGGCAATGCCCAGCACACAGCCCAATACAGCGCGCCGGCACAGCGCCTCAACCGGGTGCGCTGGACCACGGCAATTGATCTTAAGAACACCGGCGGCAGCGCACACTACGGCGCGCCGTTGATCACGCCAGCAAACACGGTCATCGTCCCGGTGAAGACCACCAACGGCTTTGAGGTGAGCGCCTTCGAGGGGGCCAGCGGCAGACTCAAGTACACGCTGACCACCGACTACATCCTGCCACCCGCTAACTGGGTGCCGGTGTATCAGCCAGTAATGGCTACACCCGCCTCGGGCGCACGACTTTACTATGCCGGCGCGGGCGGCACGGTGTACTACATTGACACCCCGGATTCCGATGCGCCCGGCGCCCCCGTGCAACAATGCTTCTACACCGCCATGACCAACTACACCACAAACGCCGCCGGTTTCAACGGCGCCGTTTTCATTAACACGCCGCTCACTGCCGACCCCAACGGCGTTATCTTCTTCGGATTTCGCGTTCCAACAAACGCCCCCGCGCCGCTTAGCAACTCTCAGAGCGGCTACGCCCGGATTGAGCCGACCGGCAATGCCGGCTACGTGCTGGCCGGAGCAGCCGCCGGCGACAGCGAGATCAGCCGCGACACTCACAACTGTGCGCCCGCGTTGAGCAGCGATGGCAGCACGCTGTACGTGGCCGTCAAAGGCCCGACGGCGTACTACAGCTATCTGCTGGGCCTGGATAGCAGCACCCTGGCCACAAAGTACCGGGTGCTGCTACGGGACCCGCGTAACGGCAATTACGCCGGTGTCCTGGACGACAGCACCGCCTCGCCGACGGTGGGTCCGGACGGTGACGTTTTTTTCGGAGTCTTGGGCTATCCGAACAGCGGCGGGCGCGGATTCCTGCTGCATTTCAGCGCGGATCTCCAGACCCAGATGCCGCCGTCGGGCTTCGGATGGGACTACACAGCGGCGGTTGTGCCGGCGACCATGGTCCCCAGCTACAGCGGGACATCTGCCTATCTACTCTTCAGCAAGTACAACAACTATGCCGGCGACGGCGACGGCATCAACAAGCTTGCGTTGCTCGACCCGAATGTGACCCAGATCGATCCTCATCCAACGGCAGCGGGTCTGGTAGAGATGCGGGAAGTGATGACCGTTATGGGCTGCACACCGGACAGTGAGCACCAAAGCGCCAAGTATCCCTATGCGGTGCGCGAGTGGTGCATCAACACTGCAGCGGTGGACCCTGCAACCGAGAGTGTCTTTGCGCCCAGCGAAGACGGCCACATTTACCGCTGGAACCTTGAGGTCAACTCGCTGACCGAGGCGCTGGCACTGGGCCCGGGCGTCGGCGCGCCCTACGTGCCGACGGTCATCGGTCCTGATGGCGCAATTTACACCATCAATGGCGGACAACTCCTCGCGCTTGGCAGCCTGACCAATGTGGGGATTGCGGTTTATTCCTCCGCGCCAGAGCTGCGCAGCATGGTGGTCAGTCAGCCGGTGACCTTCACCGCCATCGTGACGAACCTTGACGCCACCGGCCCGGCGCCAATCGGCACGGTCACTTTCCAGGACTTTACCTACGAGGGCCTGGATGCAATCACCACGACGCTGGCCGCTAATGTGCCCCTGAGTAACGGCCTGGCTGCGATAACCACTTCCACGCTGACAGCCGGCGGAGGCTACCTGGGCAGCCACTTCATTACGGCTATCTACAGCGGGGACGACACGTTTCAGAACGGCAGCGCGACTCTGGTGCAGAAGGTTCATGCCAGCGCCACCACGACGACCCTGAACTCTTTGGCTCCCGCGCCTGGCTCCGGCGAGGCAGTGACGTTCACGGCCATGGTGGCCTCCAGCCCCGCTGGGGCAGGCACACCGAGCGGGATGGTTTCGTTTTGGGATGGTCCGAATTTCCTCGCGCAGGTTCCCCTCAACAACAACGGAACTGCCACCTTTACCAACTCAAATCTGAGCGGCGGCAGCCACGCGATCACCGCCAGCTACTATTCTGACACCGTTTTTGCTTCGAGCAACGGGAGGCTGGTGGCGGCCCCGCCTTATCTGACGGGTGTAAGCATAGTCAGCAATGGTGCGTTGCAATTGGGCTTCTCGGACGTCAGCGGCGCGCCTTTCACAGTGCTGGGTGCAAGGAACCCATCCTTGCCTCTGAGCAACTGGGCGGTCCTCGGTCCGGCCACGGAAGTTTTCCCCGGTCAATTCCAGTTCACCGACACGGAAGCGACGAACAACAGCGACCGGTTCTACCGTGTGCGTTCACCGTGAAGGTAGGACCCTCACCCTGGCCCTCTCCCATCGGATGGGAGAGGGAAAGTCCCGGAATGGCGTTGGTTTAGCGTCCACCCTTTTGCTCCTGGATTGCTGCCGCGGCGGAGAACGAGATCAGCGCCAAGCCGCCGCAATCGGCGCAGACGCCTTCGCGGGTCGTGAACTGAGCCAGACAACGCGGGCAATAGGAGCGGCACGTTTCGTCCGCTGGGGCCGGCGGCTGCGCCAGTTCCTCCGGGTCCAGCCCGCTTTGCTTGAGGAATTTTTCCACAGCTTTCCGCAAGACCGCTCGGGAATAGCGTTCCGTCGCTTGCGCCTCAGCTTCCTCTCGCGGACAGACCGGCAATGCGGGATAGCGGATTTCAAGCAAAACCCTTCGTGCAAACGCGCGGAATTGTCGCTCCGCACAGAACACCTTGGCGAGCGCCAGAGGATGAAAGGTTTCGAGCAACGGACGCGACAGGACATCGTGCGCGCGGAGGGTAGTGGCCGGCGAGAGCAGAATCGTCAGAAAGTGTGTGAACCGCTCGTCCTGGGCCGGCGGGTAGAGGGTCTCGTGCGCGCGGCGAAAAACAAGAGCCGTAGCAAAAGTCAACGCGAGCAGGCCCGACAGGAGCCCGAGCCAGCAGCCGCTGAGGCCCAAATGCCAAATCAGAAACGGCGCGAACAAAAACAGATAGCCGAACAGGGAATTTGCCAGAAGCCGCACATTGGCCGATAGCAGCTTGAAGTGTTCCCATCGGCCTTTGAGCGCTTTGGTATCAAGGCTCGCCCGAGCCATGGATTCGAGGACGCTCTCCCGTTTCGCCGGATCGAGGCGGCTCAACTCTCGCATTTGTTCCGCAAGGCGCTCGGCCAACCGCCCCGAGGCCTCCTGGAGCAACACCTGGCCATTGACGCGCACTTTTTTTCCGGCGGCCTCTACAGTACGGATGTCATCGAAGCGAAAGAAATTCCCCGACTGCGCGGGCCGGGCGCCGGGATTGATGCTGGAGGCGACGTAACCCAGCACCGCCTCGGATGACAGCGAGAGAGGGAACTGCGTGGCGGTGAGGAAGGTTCCCAGGGGCGGGAAGGGGTGCGCGAAGATGAAACCGCCGCGTTGGTTGCCCAGCAAGCCGCCGGGGTGCGCGGCTCGCCAGTGACTGCCAAACCAGGTGCGAAAGGCCACCGAACCGCGCGGCACCCAGCAAGCGCATTCCCAGATGTAAATCAGCGCCAGGACAAGGAACAAAAGTTCCAGATCACTCATGTGCCGCCCAGCGACCTGGTTCTTTGCGGTGTCATTTTGCACCGGATTACATGCTGGAAAAGTGAAACGCGGCTGGTGCTGGGAAGACCCAGTTCCGGCCGGATAGGAGAAAATCCACGAGAACGCCTGTAAACACGAGCGATTGTTCGCATCTGACTTTCAGAGGCATTGTTAATGGGCGTGTAAGCGAAAGAATCGAGACCTTCATTTTAGCCTATGAAATCAATCGTTGGCGTTTTGAAACTTGTAACACCCTCTAATAGGCTGCTCATGAATCGCAAACACCGAGCCGAGGAAGCCTTGAAAAAAACTTCAAGCGACAAACTTCAGGGAAGCCCACAAAAACCTAACCCTCACCCTGGCCCTCTCCCGTCCGACGGCAGAGGGAAGTGCCCTCAAAATAGGAACAGGTGCGGCCAGGATTGAAGTTTGAAGCCTGGAGGTCGAGAGTTGGATCTTTTTCATTGTGGACCCATTCCTGACTCGCGCCGGCCACCGAAAAGCTTGCCGAAGAATTTCTTCAAGGAAGCTGCTACCGCGGCGAACGCCACAACCACAAGTTTCCAGGCTTTCTTGAAAAATACGGCCAGCCACGCGAACAATCCGAGTTTGGCCGCGCCTACCGCCGCGCCGCCAACCACCAGGGCGGCCAGGCCATATTTGGCCACCTTATCTCCGGGGCGATACTCAGCGTAACTTTGGCCGGATTGGAAAGAGTAACCAGCAAGCAGGTTTCTGAATGCGGGCAAAGTATCCGAGAGTTGGTCAGGCTGCACGATGAGCACGACTTCCATGACCCCTTTGCGGCCAAGCAACCGAGTGTTGTAGTTGAGGATCTGGCGCCCTTCGCTGGCGCCGCGGATGGCCCATTCCAGATTATGTGTCTCGGGGTCATAGCGAGGCGGCTGTTCCCAGCCGACGACTTCGATAGGCGGATTGCCATTGCGCTCGCGCACCTTGTTGGCCTCGGCCGTGCCGCGCTTGATCTCGGCCAGCAGTTTATCGGCATCCAGCTTGTCCTTGTCGTCATCTTTGACGTAGCCGATGCCCGAGAACTCGAACATCACCGACCAGTGCCCATTGGTTGCCTTAAGCAGGCCCATTTCCTGGCCGCTTACCGGCTCTCCTTCAGCCTTCAACAGGGCGCGAGTGCTCTTGCCATCGAGAAAGATGTGCCCGGCGGGAACGTCGAGTTGCGCGATGCTTTCCAGGTGCGCCTTGGCCGGACCGTAGGTCAGGTTGAGCTTGGGTTTGGAGTCGGGGTTTTGGGCATGAGCGCGGCCCGTGGCGAGAGCCAAACTGCAGGCCGACAAGATGAATAATTTGGAATAAGACATGGTGTTTGATTTGTCAGTTGCCCTGTAGGAAAGCCACTCTGCCCAAACGTACCCTCAAAATGAATCCACGAGCATTAATGTGTGTACTCCTTTGGGTGGCCTGGAGTCAAGGATGTTCGCTGCGGCTGTGCGGCTGGTGCGGCTGGCGGTTGGTGCGGCTCGAGAGGCGGGAGGGGTGTTGCGGGTCTTCTTTTCAGGGGCGAGAGCCGTCGGTTTCATTGCCAAGAGTCGCTCGCTTTTCCGTAGCGGTTTTCAAATTGGGCCCATTGCTGGTCATCGTGTCTTATCGGCATAAGCAAATCGAGAGGGCGTTCTGGACCGCGTAAGATCGAGGGTCATGAATCTTCGCCGCGGCCGCTGCCCGGGGTTTGCAATTCGCGAAGAATCTTTTCCACTGCCGCGAGCAGCCCCGGCAGGTCATTCTGCGCAGCGTCCCATAGCGTTTGATAGTCAACAGCATCGTATCCGTGGCTGATCTTGTCGCGCATTCCGGCTACCAGCTTCCAAGGCACCTGCGGGTATCTTTGCCGAAGTTCGTCTGGCATGCGTTTGACCGCCTCGCCCAGGACCTCCATCACCCGCTCGAAAGCAAAGGCCTGCCGCCAGTCAGCCTTCAGCTCGGCCAGACTCGTGTCGTGCAAAGCTGTTGGGCGTGCCGTGCATAGTCAGCAATCTGGCGTAGCGTCACGGCCGGATCATGCTTGCTCATAAATGGTCAATGTCTCGCGGATAACCTGGTCCCGAAAATACTTGCTGAGCCATTCCGGCGTGTTGAAATCGACTTTCTGCCCAATGATTTCCGAGAGCTCCTCTGCGTAACCGAAGAATTTCAACCCGGGACGCACGCCCGGAGCAAATTCGACCAGCACATCTACATCACTACGCAGCGGATCGAAATCATCGCGCAGCACCGACCCAAAGAGGCCCAATTTGCGGATGCCGCGCACACGGCAGAATTGGGCAATTTTCTCCCGATCAAGCTGGATTGGCAATTCGGCGACGCTCATGCCGCAACCGTCTCAAATCTTCCAGTCGTTGTCCAATTCATCCCGGAAGCGCGGCGGCGCGGCCCTGGAACATCGTGACCTTTTCCATTCAGCCGGGGTATCCTAGAGAATTTCCAGGCGTGGCCGACCAGCTACGCGATAGTCGAATCCCTTTGGCCGTCAAAAAGCTATTTACACATGAAAAGCACTGACGGATGGCCTAACCAAGGCGGCTGTGCCTAGCCGCCGCCCGCGCTTAACGTTCCGCGCTAATTACATTCGGCTCTACTTTGCGCGCTCCATCTTCGCCTCCAGCGGCGGTAGGTGGGTGCGACGTTCGGCGGCGAGGGCACACCGCGCACAGGATCGTGACGCGGAGGCGAGGCACCGGAAATTTTGCCCGCGGATTACGCGGATGTTTTTGTGAGTGCGCATCCGTGTCATCCGTGGTCTATTTGAATCAGCGGATGCGGGCCGGCGGTTGTTACGACTTCGCAGCGAGTTTGCCGGCGGATTTTTGAGCGATGAATCGTCGATTTCCGAACAAGAAGCTGGACCGAATAACGAGGAGCGCGGAAGCCTCCTCGTGCCAGGGCGGACATCCTGGGCGCGCTCTTCGTCATTGGTCAGCTTGCCGTCAAGCGACTCAGACGCTTTCCCCAGAACAAACAAACCAGCACAACCAACAACACCGAAACACCAATGACTAAAACACTCGTCCAACCCTACATATTCTTCGGCGGCCGCTGCGAAGAGGCGCTGGAATTCTACCGCACGGCGCTCGGCGCGCAGGTGGATATGCTCATGCACTACAAGGAAAGCCCGGAACCGCCTCCTCCCGGGATGCTGCCGCCGGGCTTTGAAAACAAAGTCATGCACACCACTTTCCGCATCGGCGGAACCACACTCATGGCTTCCGACGGATGCGAGGAAGGTCCGAGCTTCACCGGCTTCTCGC
>WNGQ01003309.1_pt1 | contig 25050 bp, 20 predicted proteins | sample 5407661 | NCBI WGS metagenome assembly WNGQ01 (sample SAMN13153382, study PRJNA577476) | soil metagenome | isolation source: 60 cm soil or saprolite under Garry oak tree replicate 2 | place: USA:California | collected 2016-06-15 | reverse complement strand
GACTCTGCTGGGCGGAAGTGGCGAAAGCACCCACACTCAGAATTAGCAGGAACCAAGCAAGTCCGACGGCCATGCGACTGCGCGACATGGTTAGCCTCCTAACGGCTCAAGACCTATCTCGAACCAGACGCCCTTTTCGTGTGTCTGTCAAGCGCCTCGATCGTCACTCGTATCGAGCCAGGCACATCAAACGCCTGCGAAGCTATCCGTTGCTCCCGAACCGTTCGAAGCGGTACGCGAGCTCCGGACCCTCGTCGCCCTCGTACGCGAGCTGAGCGATGAGCAGCGTGAACGGCTCCGTGTAGCGCGCGATCCGCAAGGGTCCAGCGTCGACAGGATCGAACCCTATGTCGCGGATCAGCTCAGCGGCAGTCTTTTTGGCGAGCTGATCTCCACGTTGCTGCTGACCGGCGGTCGCGAGACCGAAGTCCTCGGGGTCGAAGTGGACGACGTCTCTCTCGATCGCGGAGTCGTGACTTTCCGGCCCAACGAGTGGCGCCGTCTCAAGACGGCTTCAAGTCATCGATCGGTGCCACTGTGGCCTCAGCTCCGTGATGCTCTGCAGCGTTACCTGGCCGAGCGTCCGCCGAGCAGGCTGCTATTCCCGAGTTTTCGGACTGGGAAGGAAGCCATGCTGACCGATTTCCGGAAACTGCTCGATGCAGTCGCAATGAGAGCAGGCTGGGAGGAAGGAGACATCCGCTCCAAGATGTTTCACACTACTGCGCCACTCGGCTACAGACGCTCGATGCTGGGGCGCCGGTCAGCACGTACACGGTCGCACGGGAAATGGGTCACGGCGGCGAGTCCATGGTCCGCAGGGTCTACGGACACCTTGGACAAGTCCGGCATCGCTCCGAGGCGGTGGAGTACCGTGTCGAACAACACGTTGCTAAGTTAGGGACTCGGTTGGAGGGGCTCCGTGGACTCGGTTCTGGCACCACCATTGGCACCACGGCGTAGACCTGTCGACCGATGCAGTAACTCGTTACAGCAACACATCGCCACCGTAGCTCAGTGGTAGAGCTCTCGATTCGTAATCGAGCGGTCGTCGGTTCAAATCCGACCGGTGGCTCCTACAAAGGATGGGCCCGTCAGCGAAAGACGGGCCCATTAAAAAGGTCAACTTGACAGGGCCCGTACTAAGCGGCATATCGTCTTGCATCCAAGTAGGACACGGTGGTAAAGCCTATAACGGTCTGCAACGTCAGGTGGAGTGCTCCTCACTGGGTTGTCTCTAGTGAAGATGGGTCGTTCACGCAACACGAGCACCGCTCGCGCGAAGAGGCGATTTGGGAAGGTCGACAGCACGCACATAAACATCGCCCAAGTGTTCTGCGTATTCACCGCGAGAATGGTTCCCTAGAAATCGAACACCCGTATCGCGCCGGGCTTTAACTAGGGATAGTGCGGTCCTCCACCAACCTTCACCAACCCTCGACCGCCCTGCGCCATCTCTTGACACCGCGCCGCTTATGTGGAGATTAACCGTTCACACATGACCTCACTCGCGTTTCTGCTGCTTACCCTGGTCCTGCTCCTGAGCCTTACGCTGCTCAGGGGAGGGTTCGTAGCGCGCGCGGAGGCAAGAATCTAGAAGTCGCTCGACAGTAAGACGAAGCAGTCCCAGCGCCGCGAACCCGATCAGGTTCGCGGTCTTTTTTTTTCACCGCCGAGATGCAGGGGGAGGAAAGCCATGGCTCCGGATGTCGTCATCTTCGATACCACGCTGCGCGACGGCGAACAGGCGCCCGGAAACGCGATGTCTCCGGAAGCAAAACTGCGACTGGCCCGCCAACTCGACGCGCTCGGCGTGGACGTCATCGAAGCCGGGTTCCCGGCGGCATCCCAGGGCGACTGGCGCGGCGTGCAACAGATCGCCGCGGCGGTCCATCGCCCCACCATCGCGGCGTTGGCGCGCTGTCACGATCGGGATATCGACGCGGCGGCCGAAGCGCTGCAGCCGGCGCAGCGCAAGCGCATCCACGTGTTCATCGCGACTTCCGACCTGCACCTCGAGCAGAAGTTGCGCATCGATCGCGCCACCTGTATCGAGCGGGTGTGCGCCGCCGTCCGTCGCGCCCGCGGATACACCGGCGACGTCGAGTTCTCGGCGGAAGACGCCACCCGCTCGGACCTCGACTTCCTCTGCAGCGTCGTTGCGGTCGCGATCGCGGAAGGCGCGACGACGATCAACCTGCCCGACACGGTCGGGTACGCGATGCCGGCCGAGTACGCCGCGCTGTTCCGCGCCGTGCGCGAGCGCGTGCCGGAAACCGCGAACGTAGTGCTCAGCGCGCATTGCCATGACGACCTCGGCCTCGCCGTGGCGAACTCGCTCGCCGCGATCGACGCCGGTGCGCGTCAAGTCGAGTGCACGGTCAATGGCATCGGTGAGCGCGCTGGCAACGCGGCGCTCGAAGAGATCGTGATGGCGGGCCGCGTGCGCCCTCAGGTCGCCCAGTTCCGCTGCCAGGTGAATCCGCGGGAGATTACGCGCACGAGCCGGCTGTTGTCGCACGAAATCGGCGTGTTCCCGCAGCCCAACAAGGCCATCGTCGGCCGCAACGCGTTCGCGCACGAGGCCGGCATTCACCAGCACGGGGTGCTGCAGAACGGGCTGACCTACGAGATCATCGCGCCCGAGACGGTCGGCGCGGGCGGGTCGAGCATCGTGCTTGGAAAGCACTCCGGCCGTCACGCGCTCGAGCGCCGTTATCGCCAGCTGGGATACGAGCCCGACGCGAGCACGCTCGAACAGCTGTACGAGGCGTTCACGGCACTCGCCGACAAGAAGCGGCAGATACTCGATGAAGATCTGCTGACGCTGCTACACGACGGATTCCACCACGCGCCCGAGGTGTACAACCTCACCCATCTGCAGGTGACGTGCGGTACCAAGATGGCTGCCGCCGACGTGCGGGTCGCCGGTCCCGGATTCGATGAGCGCAGCGCGACAGCCACCGGCAACGGGCCCATCGCCGCGGCGTTCGCGGCCATTGCGGAAGCGGTCGGCCGGACGATCGAAGTGCTGGACCTGTCCATTCAATCGGTGACGCCGGGACGCGACAGCCTGGGCCGCGTCCTCCTGCAGGTGCGGATCGACGGCAAGTCGCTCAGTGGGCATGGCGCGTCCACGGATATCGTCGAGGCGGGCGCGCGCGCGCTGGTACACGCGCTGAACAAGGCCGATCACGCCGACGGACTCGAGACGGCGTCGCTGTCCAACAGCTACTTCTGGGGCGTGTAGCCGGATGAGCGAACTCCTGACGGGCGCGCAGATCCTCTGCCGCACCCTGGTCGACGCGGGGATCGACGTGATGTTCGGCTACCCCGGCGGCGCCATTATGCCGTTCTACGACGCGCTGCACGGCCACGCGGGACTGCGGCACATCCTGGTGCGCCACGAGCAGGCCGCGGCGCACGCCGCGGACGGATACGCGCGCGCCGGTAAACGCGTGGGTGTCTGCGTCGCGACGTCCGGGCCAGGCGCGACCAACCTCGTGACCGGGCTCGCCGCTGCGTACATGGATGGCTCCCCGGTTCTGGCGATTACGGGGCAGGTCGGGCGGCCCATGCTCGGCCGCGATGCCTTTCAGGAGACCGATGTCGTCGGCGTGACGATGCCGGTCACGAAGTACAACGTGCTCGTCCGCGACATCGAAGACTTGGCCGACGACCTGCGTGAGGCGATGGCGGTCGCGATGGAGGGACGTCCCGGTCCCGTGCTCGTGGACGTGCCGAAGGATGTCCAGAACCAAAAGGCCGAATACAAGGTGTCGGGTGTCGGGTGTCAGGGGTCAGGGGAGACCAGACACCTGACACCGGACACCTGGCACCTCGAGGACGCGATCCAGCAAGCCGCATCGCTCATCGCCGCGGCGGAACGCCCGATCATGATGATCGGCCGCGGCGTGATCATCAGCGGCGCGTATGCGGAGGTGCGGGAGCTGGCCGAGCGCACCGGCATGCCGGTGATCACGACGCTGCTCGGGATCAGCGCCTTTCCGCAGGTGCACGACCTGCACCTCGGCATGCCCGGCATGCACGGCGAGGTCCACATCAACAAGGCGATCCAGGCGGCCGATCTCATCGTGGGGATCGGGCTGCGCTTCGACGATCGCGTGACGGGCAATACCGCTACCTTCGCCCCGCGCGCCAAGATCGTGCACATCGACGTGGACGCGGCAGCCATCGGGCGCAACGTGCCCGTCGCGGTGGGGATCGTGGGCGATGCGCGTCGTGTCGTCGAGCGGCTGCTGGCCGTGGTGGCGCCGCGCGCCTGCGCGCGCTGGTGGGAGGAAATCCGCGCGCTCATGCGGCCGCGCGCCGAAGCGTTTGCCGGCGGCTTGTCGCCCGACGTGATACTCTCGGCGCTCGCCGACGTCACCGGCGGCCGCTGCACGATCGTCTCCGACGTCGGCCAGCATCAGATGTGGGTCGCGCAGCGCTATCCCTTCCAGCGGCCCAACACGCACATCACCTCGGGTGGCCTGGGTGCCATGGGGTTCGCCGTCCCCGCGGCCATGGGCGTGCGTCTCGCGCGCGCCGACGAGCCGGTGTGGGCCATTTCGGGTGACGGCGGATTCCAGATGAACATGGCGGAGATCGCCACGATGGTGCAGGAAGGAATCGAAGTGAAGCTCGCGATCTTCAACAATGGCTACCTCGGCATGGTGCGCCAGTGGCAACAGTTCTTCCACGGCGGGCGATACTCGAACACCCCGATCTGGAGTCCTGATTACGTGAAGCTTGCGGAGGCGTATGGCATTCCCGGCTGGCGCGTGAAGGAGGCCGGCGAAGTCACCGACGCGCTGCGGCAGGCGAACGAGACCCCCGGTCCGGCGCTGGTCGAGCTGGTGATCGAGCAGGAAGCCAACGTGTTCCCGATGATCGTGCCGGGCGGCTCGCTGTCCGAGCCGCTCGAGGCGGCGCCGGTATGACCGCTGCCCCCTCTCGAACGCTGACGGTGGTGATGAGCAGCGACCTGCTCACGCTCAGTCGCGTGTGTGGCCTGTTGCGCCGGCGTAATCTGGCCGTCCGCGAGTTCAACGTGGATTCGACAGGGCAGCTAGGGTTTTGGCGCATGTCCTGTGCGATCGACACGGATGACGCGACGGTCGAGAGTCTGCTCCTGCAATTCCAGAATGTGGTCGGCGTCCGCAAGGCGACGTCCTCACCCCCTGACCCCCTCTCCCTCCGGGAGAGGGGGGCCTCACCATCTATTCCCGGAGATATCATGGGCTCAGCAGTGCGAGTGTATTACGAGGCGGATACCGACCGCGCGCGGTTGCGCGATCGCGTGTTCGCCATCATCGGATACGGCAGTCAGGGCCACGCGCATGCGCAGAATCTGCGCGACAGCGGGGCGCGCGTGATTGTAGGGCTGCGGCCGGGCGGGGCGTCGTGGAAACAGGCGGTTGTGGATGGGCTCGAGGTGCACCCCGTCGCCGAGGCCGCCCAGGCCGCAGACGTCATCATGATCCTCGTGCCGGATCCTGCGCAGCGCGCGGTGTACGAAACGGCCGTCGCGCCGGCGCTCGGAGTGGGGAAGACCCTGATGTTTGCGCACGGCTTCAACATCCACTTCGGCGAAATCGCGCCGCCGCCCGGCGTCGACGTTTCGATGATCGCGCCGAAATCTCCCGGCCATCTCGTGCGCAGCGAGTATCAAGCGGGGCGGGGAGTGCCGGCGCTGGTCGCGATTCATCAGGACGCCAGCGCGAACGCCCTGCCGAATGCGCTCGCCTACGCCACCGGCATCGGCTGCACGCGCGCGGGAGTCCTGGCGACGACGTTTGCGGAGGAAACCGAAACGGATCTCTTCGGCGAGCAGGCGGTCCTGTGCGGCGGCGTCACGGCGCTCATTCAGGCCGGGTTCGAGACGCTGACCGACGCCGGGTACGCGCCGGAGATGGCGTACTTCGAGTGTCTGCACGAGCTGAAGCTCATCGTGGATCTGATTTACCGCGGCGGTCTCGGCTTCATGCGGCATTCGATCAGCGATACCGCCGAATACGGCGATCTGACGCGCGGCGACCGCGTCATCAGCCCGGCGGTGCGTGAGGAGATGCGGCGGTTGCTCGCCGACATCCGCAGCGGGGCGTTCGCGAAAGAATGGATCGCGGAATGCCGCGCCGGTGCGCCACGGTTCGCTGAGCTGCGGCGCAAAGCGCAGCAGCACCCGATCGAGCAGGTCGGCGCGCGGCTGCGCGCCATGATGCCGTGGACTGAAGAAGGCAAGCGCGCCAAGCAGAAGCCTGCACCGTCGAAACAGCCCCCCCCCGAGCGGGAGGTTGCGCGAGCGTGACGCGGACGCTGTTCGATCGCGTCTGGGATGCCCACGTCGTCCAGGAGCTGGCGGACGGCATAGCGTTGCTGTACGTCGATCTTCATCTGATACACGAGGTGACGTCGCCGCAGGCGTTCGAAGGATTGCGGCGCGCGAAGCGCACGGTGCGCCGTCCCGAGCGCACGCTGGCGACGGTGGACCACAACGTGCCGACGGGGGAACGGTCACTTCCGATTGCCGATCCGATTGCGGCGCGGCAGTTAGACGCGCTGGGCGCGAACGCGCGGGAATTCGGCATCGCGCTCTTCGATCTCGCCTCGCCGGAGCAGGGCATCGTGCACGTCATCGGGCCGGAGCTGGGGGCGACACAGCCCGGGATGGTGATCGTGTGCGGTGACTCGCACACGTCCACCCACGGCGCGTTCGGTGCGTTCGCACTGGGCGTCGGCACCAGCGAAGTCGAGCACGTGCTCGCGACGCAGTGCATCGTGTTGTCCAAGCCCAAGAATCTCGAGGCATGGATCACGGGCCGCCGCGGCCCCGGTGTCACGGCGAAGGATCTGATTCTGGCGCTGATCGGCCGAATCGGGACCGCCGGGGCGAGCGGCCACGTCATCGAGTACACGGGCGACGCGATCCGCGGGCTGTCGATGGAAGAGCGGATGACGGTGTGCAACATGTCCATCGAAGCGGGAGCGCGGGCGGGGATGATCGCGCCCGACGATGTGACGTTCGCGTACCTCGAGGGTCGGCCGCGCGCGCCGAGTGGCGCGGCGTGGGACAGCGCCGTCGAGCGATGGCGCACTTTCCGCTCCGATCCCGGAGCCCGGTACGACACGCAAGTGCAGCTCGACGCGAGCAGAATCGGCCCGCAGGTCACCTGGGGGACGACGCCCGGCATGGTCGCCGACATCACCGCGCGCATTCCGGATCCGGGGCAGCTTCCCACGGAACACGAGCGTCAGGCCGCGCGACGTGCGCTGGAGTACATGGGTCTCGAGCCGGGAACGGCGCTCGCGGGCATCCCCATCGACCGCGTCTTTTTGGGATCGTGCACGAACGCGCGGATCGAAGACCTGCGCGCGGCGGCCAGTGTTGTGCGCGGCCGCCACGTCGCCTCGCGCGTGCGCGCGATGGTGGTACCAGGTTCACAGCGCGTGAAAGCGCAGGCGGAGCGCGAAGGTTTGGATCGTGTGTTTCGCGAAGCCGGATTCGAGTGGCGCAACGCCGGCTGCTCGATGTGCCTCGGCATGAATGCCGACGTGCTGGGTGCCGGCGAGCGCTGCGCCGCGACCTCGAACCGCAATTTCGAGGGCCGGCAGGGCCGCGGTGGACGCACACATCTGATGAGTCCCGTGATGGCGGCGGCGGCCGCGATTGAGGGCCGGCTCGTGGACGTGCGCGCATGGTGAGGGCGTTCGTCCGCCACCGCGGAAAGGTCGTCGCGTTGCCGCGTCGCGACGTGGATACCGATCAGATCATCCCCAAGCAATTTCTCAAGGCGGTCGACCGGACCGGCTTCGCGTCGGGACTGTTTTTCGATTGGCGCGCGGATCCAAACTTCGAGCTGAATCGTCCGGCGGCGCAGGGCGCGACGATTCTCGTGACCGGCCCCAATTTCGGCTGCGGGTCCTCACGCGAGCACGCGGTGTGGGCGCTGGCGGAGTACGGCTTCCGCGCCATCATCGCGCCCTCATTCGCCGACATCTTCACCGCCAATTGCTATCGCAATGGGGTGCTGCCGGTGCAACTCACAGCGACCGACGTCGAGAGACTGACTCGACGCGCGGAAGCTCCCCTTGCCGGCAGCACGTATGAAGTCGTGGTGGATCTGGAGAAGCTCGTGGTGTCGGATGACGACGGTTTCTCCACCCCCTTTCGCGCCGATCCGTACGGGCGCGAGCTGCTGCTTTCCGGCCTCGACGAGATCGGACGCACGCTGCTCGAGGAGCCGCGCATCGCGGCCTACGAAAGGGCGCACGCATGAAGACGTACTCCATCGCGGTGCTGCCTGGTGACGGTATCGGGCCGGAAGTGATCGCGCAGGCGGTGCGCGTGCTTGAAGCGGTAGCCGAGCGGTTCGACGTTCGCTTTACGCTCGAGACGTTCCCCGTCGGCGCGGCGGGCGTGGCGGCTGCGAAGGAGCCGCTGCCACAGGAGACGCGTGACGCCGTGCTGCGTAGCGACGCAGTCCTGCTCGGCGCCGTCGGTGATCCGGCCCTCGACAGCGCGCCCCGCGAGCTGCGTCCCGAGACTGGCCTGCTGGCGCTGCGCAAGCTGTTGAACGTCTACGCGAACCTGCGGCCGGTCGCCGTCCATCCAGCGCTGGTGGGCGCTTCCCCGCTCAAGCCGGAGCGGTTGCGCGGCGTCGATCTGCTCGTGGTGCGCGAGCTGACGGGGGGGCTCTACTACGGCGAGCCGCGCCGACGCGCCGCGACCAGCGCGACCAATACACTCGCCTACACGGCCACCGAGATCGAGCGCGTCGCCCGGGTGGCGTTCGAGGCAGCCCGCGCCCGGCGCCGGCACGTCACGTCGGTGGACAAGGCCAACGTCCTCGAGGTGTCGCAGCTCTGGCGGGAAACCGTCACCCGCGTCGCCCGCGACTACCCTACGGTGCGGCTGGAACACTCGTACGTCGATACGGCCGCGATGCGGCTGGTCACCGATCCCGCTACGTTCGACGTGGTGCTCACCGAGAACATGTTCGGCGACATCCTCAGCGATGAAGCGGCGGTGCTCGTGGGCTCGCTCGGCCTGCTGCCATCCGCGTCGCTCGGTGAGGGGCCGGGTCTGTTCGAGCCGGTACACGGCTCCGCCCCGCCGCTCGCGGGCAAGGGCATCGCCAATCCGATCGGCGCCATCGCGACCGTGGGGCTGCTGCTGCGCCACGGGCTGAAGCTCCCGGACGCCGCCGATGCGGTGGACGGTGCGATCGCGGCGACACTCGATGCGGGTGCCCGCACGCAAGACCTGGCGCGACCCGGTGAGCCGAGCATCGGGACCGCGGCTATGGGCGCACGGATCGCAGAGCTGATTCTCGTGGAAGCGCTCGAGGGTCGGTCATGAGCGACAATTTTCGGAGCCGTGCGATTACCGAGGGCCTCGAGCGGGCGCCCAACCGTGCCATGCTGCGCGCCGTGGGATTCCGCGATGGCGACTTCGCCAAGCCGATCGTGGGCGTCGCGAGCGCCTACAGCACCATCACGCCCTGCAATGCCGGTCTCGATCGGCTGGCGCGGCGCGCCGAAGAGGCGCTGCGGCGGGCGGGCGCGATGCCGCAGACCTTCGGGACGATCACGGTAAGCGACGGGATCTCGATGGGCACCGAGGGGATGCGCTACTCCCTCGTCTCGCGCGAAGTGATCGCCGATTCGATCGAGACCGCCTGTGGTGCGCAGCGTATGGACGGGCTCCTGGCCATCGGCGGCTGCGACAAGAACATGCCGGGCGCGATGATCGCGATCGCGCGCCTCGATATCCCGGCCATCTTCGTGTACGGCGGCACGATCAAGCCCGGTCATTACGCGGGGCGCGATCTCACGGTGGTAAGCGTGTTCGAAGCAGTCGGAGCCGCCGGGGCGGGGCGGATGCAGCAGGATGAGCTGCTCGAGATCGAGCGGCGCGCGTGTCCGGGCGCGGGGTCATGCGGCGGGATGTTCACGGCCAACACGATGTCTGCCGCAATTGAAGCGATGGGGATGAGTCTACCCCGCTCCTCGACGATGGCGGCCGAGGACCAGGAGACGGCCGACAGTGCGGCTCGCTCGGCGGACGTGTTGTTCGACGCCATTCGCGCGCGCCGCACGCCGCGCCAAATCCTGACGCGTAAGGCATTCGAGAATGCGATCGCCGTCGTGATGGCGATCGGCGGGTCTACGAACGCGGTGCTGCATCTGTTGGCCATCGCGCGTGCCGCGGGAGTGCCGCTCGCGATCGACGATTTCGAAACGGTCCGCACGCGCGTGCCGGTGCTCTGCGATCTCAAGCCATCGGGGCGCTTCGTCACGACCGACCTGCATCGGGCGGGCGGCATCGCGCAGGTCATGAGCGTGCTGCTTGCAAACGGGGCGCTGCACGGCGACGCGCTGACGATCGATGGCCGCACGATCGCCGAAGCACTGAAAGACGTTCCCAAACGGCCGCGCCCCGATCAAGACGTGATTCACCCCTGGGATCGCCCGCTCGCCTCGCAGGGGCACATCGTGATTCTGCGCGGCAACCTCGCACCCGAGGGGGCGGTCGCGAAGGTCAGCGGCCACGGCCCGCACGAAATCACGGGTCCCGCGCGCGTGTTCGACTCGGAGGAGGCCTGTCTCGCGGCGATTCTGGCCGGTGCCGTTCACCCCGGCGACGTCGTGGTGATCCGCTACGAGGGACCGAAGGGCGGGCCGGGCATGCGCGAGATGTTGGCGCCGACGGCAGCGCTGGTCGGCGCGGGCCTGGGCGACAGCGTCGGACTCATCACCGACGGCCGGTTCTCCGGCGGAACGCACGGCCTCGTGGTGGGACATGTCGCGCCCGAAGCGGCGCTTGGCGGGCCGCTGGCGCTGGTGCGCGAAGGCGATTCGATCACGATCGACGTGGGCCGGCGCGAGCTGCGCATCGACCTGTCCGAGCGTGAGCTCGCGGCACGCCGCGCAGCCTGGAAAGCACCGGCGCCGCGCTATACATCGGGCGTGCTGGCGAAGTACGCGCGGCTGGTGTCCAGCAGCAGCGAGGGCGCGGTGACGGATGCCTGACGCGGTCGCCATCCAGGGGGAGGCCGGCTCGTTCAGTCATGCGGCAGCGCTCGAGACACACGGGCCAACCATCCGCTTGCTGCCTTGCGCGACGTTCGTGGACCTGTTTCGCACGGTCGAAACGGGAGCGGCGCGGAGTGGGGTCGTGCCGATCGAGAATACGCTCGCGGGGTCGGTGCACGAGAATTACGATCTGCTCAGCGCGCACGCGCTCCACGTGGCCGGAGAAACCGAGCTGCGGATCAAGCATTGCCTCATCGCTCCGCCACGCACGACGCTGCGCGAGGTCCGTCGCGTGGCTTCACATCCCGTCGCCCTCGCCCAATGCCGGCGCTTTTTCAGTCGCCACCCCGATCTCGTCGCCGTGCCGGCTTACGATACCGCCGGCAGTGTTCGCGACCTGATGGCGGGGAAGGTGGAGGCGGATGCCGCGATCGCATCGAGTCTGGCCGCTGACCTGTACGGTGCCGCCGTGCTCGAAGAGGGGCTCGAGGACCACGTCGAGAATTACACGCGGTTTCTCATCGTCACGCGCGAACCTGCGGCGACGGAACGAGGCGAGACGACCAAGACATCATTGCTGTTCGCGTTGGGAAACGGACCGGGGACGCTGCACCGGGCGCTGGGCGTCTTCGCGGCGCGCGGCCTGAATCTTACCAAGATCGAGTCTCGCCCCATCCCAGGCCACCCGTGGGAGTATCTGTTCTACCTCGACGTAACTGACGAGAGCGGAGCACATGGGCTCGCCGAAGCGATCGACGAGTTACGGACGGTCGCGTCCGGGGTGCGTATCCTGGGCACCTACGCGGCGCGCTAGGCTCCACCACAATTCGGCGCGGACGCGGATGGTGGATAGCTCTTCCAGGCGCTGCGCGGCATTGGTGGCTGGGAAGTCGTACCGCTCGAAGCTATACAGCGCGCCGATTCCGAGGCGGCGTCCGCGCCAATCAACGCCGACGTCGGTGGCGAGCGCCACATTCGGTCGGGCAAGCCCAGCGACCGAGACGAGCGGCATCCAGTAGCCGCGCAGGACGGCTGTCACGGTCTCAAATCCGAGCGGCACGCGTGCTTCGGCGCCCACCCGCCAGGCGCTCCAGTGTTGTCGGGCGAGGGGACTGGAATAATTGCGCACGCTGAAGCCAGTCTCCAGCACGAGCCAGGGTCGCACCTTCATCCCACCGAGGACCCGCGCTTCGGCGATATCGTGGTCTTCCAGGCCCCCAGCCGCGGTTGTAAGCCGGCCGCTCAACGCCTCGCCGCGAATCTGATAGCGTTCTCGCAGCGTCAGCGTCACTGCACCTCCCACCAGCGTTCCCGACGATGCCACGAGCACGCTGTCGTCGACCACACGATGCTCGCCGCGCCCGACGAGGACGCCGGCTTGCACGGAGACCTGGCTGGCCGCAACCGCCGGGATAGCCATCAGCAGGGTCAAGACGGGGGCGCATCGCCTGCGCGTCATGGGCCGATCCCTGCGGCCGGAGCGACAATCAGGCGCGTTTGCGCAAGCCGGGCCTGATTGCGATCGCGGATCGCGGCATTCGTGGCGGCTCGCCGGGCGCGGCGCTCCGCATTGGCGGCGATGTTGGCGGGAATTTCACGATGACGCTGGCGAAAGATGAAACCTGCAACGCCTGCGACAGAGGCCGTCGCCGCGATGCCGAGCGCCAGCGAGCGCCCCCCACCGTGCAGCTCGCCGTTGGCCACCGTTCTGGGTATGAGTAGCGCCGCGGCCGCGACGCCGACGCCCTTGAACAGCTCCGACCGCGCCATCGCAGCGGGACGTTGCTCCGGCAGCAGGTCTTCCGCACGGAGCGCGGCCACGGTGTCCTCTAGTGGCGGATGGTCCTGTTGCACGCTGAAGTACAGCCGTACAGAGTCGGGACGATGCGTCAACTGACTGATGCCAGTCAGGAACAGCTCGTAGCGTCCCTCAGCCGCCAGGTGGCCATCGGCGAGCAAACCGTTCCATTGGAGCTCTCTGGGCCCGTCCGTGATGCCCTGGTAGAGTACCACCCCCGCCAGAGCGCCGGCGCTCCGGAGCTCGACGCGCACGTCCGCGCCGTGTGTGGTCAGCACCATGACGCTCAGCCGCTCGGTGCGCGGATCGATCGTGTCGAACGCGATCGGCCGGATCCCCATCCCGAAGGTCAACCGCCTCGCTTCGTTGAACGCCGCGAGCTCGGCCGGGGTGAATTTTTGCGGCTCCAGGTCGACGAACGGGTCCCGTTCCAGCGCGGCCCGAAAGTACACGATCCCGGAATCGCGTTGTCCGAGCACGACGAGCGCGGCACCCAGGTACTTGTACGCGAGGACGCGCTGGTCGTGGGTCACCACGAAGGGTGAATTGGGTGAGATGACGCGGCGAAGAATGACGAGCTCGCGCTCGACGTCCAGCGCCGCGTGATAGCGCGCCGCCTGTTGCAGCTGCTCATCCGTGTTCCCCTGTGCGGCCGCGGTTCGGGCCATCACGAGCAGCAGCACGGCCAGGCTGATGCGCCTCACGGCAGATCCCGGAGCGTGATGAGTCCTAGCCGCGTGGTGTTGCCCGCGACGACCTGAAACGTCGTGTCGAATGTCGCCGACCCAGCGGCTTTGATGCGCAGCCGCCGTCTTCCGGACGGTACTTCGAGATCGAACACGGTCCCGACCCCCACCTGGCGGTCATCGATATAGATGACGGCGTCGGCCGGCTCGGTGCGCAGGCGCACGCGGCCCGGTGGACCTGATGCGGCGGGGCGCGGCCGATTGGCGGCAACCCGGGACAGCGGAGGGGAAGGCACCGCCGCCACGGGAGGCGGTGCGGCGCTCGTAGGCGCGGCTGGGCTGGCCGTCGGAGTCCGCGATCGCGTCGCCTGGAGTGCGAACCATCCTCCCGACAGCAGCAAGACGGCTCCGAGCCCGAGCGTGACGATGAGGCGGGAGGGGGGCCGTAGCCGCATCCACGGGTTTGAAACGCTTGCCGCCGCGCGGGAATCGCGGGCGTCCGGCAGCGGCGGGAGCTGCCCGGTCTCGACGATCGGAACGTGATACCCGCGCGCCAGCCGCCGCAGGATATCCTTCGCGACGCGCTGATCCTCCGTATGGAACGGCAGGGTCTCGAGTGCCGTCACGAGGTCGGACGTGTTGGTGTAGCGGTGCGCGGGGTCCTTTGCGACCAGGCGATTTATGATGGCGAGGAGCGGCTCAGGGGCATCGGCGCGCACGCCGCGGAGGTCCGGCGGCGGCGTGAAGTACTGGTGTTGGACGACCGCCAGGACCGAGCTGGCCTCGAACGGCGCTTCCCCGGCCAGCATCTGAAATCCGACGATGCCCAGGGAGTACTGATCTCCTTGCGGGCCGACGACCGCGCCGGCGCACTGCTCCGGGCTCATGAACTGCGGCGTCCCGACGACGGCGCCACTCGGCGTCACCTTGGAGTCTTCGGCGGCCCGAGCCAGTCCGAAGTCGGATACGTAGACCCGTCCTTCCTGGTCGATCAGGATGTTCGAGCTCTTGATGTCGCGGTGCACCGTGCCGCGCTCGTGCGCGTACGCCAGTGCGCTCGCGATGGCACGGAGAACGGCGACCACCACCGCGATGGGCAAGGCGCCCTGGTCTTCGATGACATCAGCGAGCGGGCGGCCTTCGATGAACTTCATCACGATGTAGTGAACGCCGCCCGCTTCGCCGACTTGATAGATCGGGACGATGTTCGGGTGATCGAGCGCGGCGGCGCGGCGCGCTTCGCGCCGCAGCCGGTCCCCGACCGCGCCGCCGGTGGCGGCACCGGGCAGCATCACCTTGAGTGCCACCGGGCGCCGCAGCGAAACATCCAGCGCCTTGAAGACCGCGGCCATGCCGCCGCGGCCGCACTCGCGCTCGATCTCATATTCGCCCCCCAGGACGACACGAATCTGCGCCAGCAGCGGATCTGCGCTTTGCGCCATGAAGGCGACGGTCTCCGTGGTGGGGTCGGCAGTTTCCGCTCCGCAGAAACCGCAGAACCGCAGCCCGATCGGGACCTGCGCGGCACAACGCGGGCAGCGCGTCATGTCCCGGTCGCGGTGAAGGTGAGCGTATTCAGACCGGACGCGGTGGCGGTGGCCGTGTTCGTCCCCGGCGAAGACCCGAGAGTCAAGGTGGCCTCAGCCAAACCGCTCGCGTTCGTCGTGATCTTCACCTGGCCGGAGCCGCCGAAGGTGCCGCCGCCGCCCGTGACCTTGAAGGTTACTTGCACGCCCGCGACGGGCTTTCCAGCCGCGTCGACCACGCGCACCGTGTACGCCCGGCCCAACGGCGTGCCGCGAAGTCCGCTTTGCCCGTCGCCACGCACGCTGTGCAGGGCGGCTGCGATCGACCCGCTCGTCAGCGGCAGGCTATTCCAGCTAGAGACCGTCACGTTGCCGGCGACGCTGTCCCCGGTGGCCGTGGGATCGGCGAGGCGCCGCGGCCCGCGCGCATCGCCCCACCAGATCTGCGGCAGACTCACGCCGGTCCCCACTTCGTTCCGTACCCCGGCCGTTGAATTGTCGAAGATATCGTCGTCACGCGCGCTGAAGTTCGACAATGAGCCGAGGGAGACGCCGACGTTGTTGGTGGAGACCAAGTTGGAATCGAGCCGCATGCTGAACGACCCGCCCTCGACCCGGAATCCCGCGTTGAACCGATGTCCGGTCACGGTGTTCTGCACGATCGTGATCAGGGGCGCGGTGCCGTCGAGCGCCGCCCGCGCGACGAGGGTGTCTCCGGGCGCCGGATTGAATCCGGTGCCGGATACCGTGTTCCCCGTAGCCGTGAAGCTCAACCCTGAGAACGAGACCGCAGCGCGGTTGTCCAGGAACGTCGATTGCTGCACGCGGAAGAACCCGCCCGCGACGGAGACTGCATACGCCGCGCCCCCGCCTGCCGTGCAACCCTGGAACCAGCTGCTCGTCAGCGTGATGGAGCTTGCGCTCGTCGCCTGAACGCAGGGGCCCTGCTGCGTGGCGTCGATGGTGTCGTTTTGTAGCGTCCACACATCGCTGCCGGTGCCGATGACGCCCGACAGCGTGCTGTCGAAGCGCGAGCCCTGCACGATGAGGTTCGAATTTTCGGAACGAATGCTTTTCGGAACGAATGCCGGTCCGGCTGCCGATCGCAAAGTTGCCCGTCACCTGCGCGCCGGTCTGGAGGGGGAACGATGGGTTGCGCACGAGGACAAAGCGCATGGCGTTGTAGGGATCCTGGTTGGCCCCACCGAGGTCGCGGAAGCTGTTGCCCGTCACGACCGCCTGCCACGACGACTGCATTTCGAGTGCGGCCCACTCGAAGAGCGTTCCGCCGGAGGAGACCTCGCCGTTGAGGCCCAGCGGCCTCGTGTCGAGCAGATTGCCCTGAACCGTCGCGCCTGTGCTCCAGCGGATGAGGGCGAGACGCTGGCGTCCGGCGAGGTCATTCGCCGCGATCGTCGCGCCGGCGCTCGAGTCGACGAGCAGGGCCGGGCCCTGAGTGCCGCGAATCGTCGCATGGCGGACGGCATTGCCGCTGCCGCGGAGCAGGCGGATCCCGGCCCCGACGTCAACCCCGGCCAGCGAGTCCACGGACTCGACATAAACAGTATCGATGACGACACCGGTGCCGTCGCGCACGCGAATGCCGTAGCCGCGGACGGAACGAATGTCGCTGCTCGTGATGGTGGCAGCCGAGGATGTGGAGCTGTCGAGGGCGATCCCACGGCCGATCCGAGCCGCCACCGTACCCGGCGGATTGACGTAGAAGCGCGCGACGCGCAGGTCCGCCTGACGCGCATCGATGGCCGGCCCGGAGATCGTGTGACGCAGGGCCAGATTCTTGATTACGACCGTGGCCGCTGTGTACGCCGTAATCCCCGCGCTCCCCGTATCGTGCGAGATGAGCGGTAGTAGCAGTGGATTGGTCTGTCCGCTGGCGACGAACGCCGAATCGTCGCCGAGCAGCGTGACGCGCCGCGTGAGAGCCACGGTCTCGGCGTACGGCGCGGCGCCTTTCCGAACGAGGACCGTGTCGTCCGTCTCCGCCACGTTCACGCCGTCGGCGATCTTGGCAAAGGGCCGCTTGCGGGTTCCCAACCGCGGGGCAATCGCGATCCCGTTATCGACGATGATGCGCGTGGGGTTCACGACGATGTCCGTCACGGTGTCGGCGAAGCCGGCGGCTTGGCCGGTTACGAATGCCGACCCGAGTCCTGCGGCGGTCGCGAGGCCGCCCGGCGAGACCGTGACCGCCGCGGGGTTGGAGGACGACCATGCGATGGTGTATCCCGCGATAGGAATGCCGCGGGCGTTACGCACGGTGCCTGTATAGCCGAGTGATTGCCCGACGGCCGTGAGCGTATCGAGGTCGTCGCTCAATGTGACGGACGCCGGCCGATTGAACACGCGAACCGCGATCGTGTCCCGCAGCGTGTCGCCGAGGGCGCTCACGTACTTGGCGCGGACGACGGTCTGGCCGGTGTCTCGTGCTACCACGAGTCCCGCGCCGTTCACGCTGCCGACCAGTGGCGCGTCGCTCGACCACTGCACGGATGTCGCGGCGAGCGTGTCGCCCCGCGCGTTCAGGATTACGGTTGGGATCGGCAGCGAGTCCCAGATGCTCGTGAGCGTGTCCGCCGCCCGGGTGATATCGAGGAACGTCGGCGCGTTCGTCACCGTCACGACGCTCGTGTCCGCTACGCCGCCCGCGACCGCGATGATGCGCACGGTACCGACGCCGACCGCCACCGCCAGGGGGCGCGGCACGGTATCCACGCGCGTGATCGCGGGGTTCGTCGCGCGCCACGTGATCGCCGGATTCTGAATGAGATTGCCGCGGCTGTTCCGGACGGTGGCCGACAGCAGCAGCGTATCCTTTATACTGGCGAGCGTCGCGGTGGCAGGTTGGATGACCACCGTCGCCGGCAGATCACCGACGGGGACCGTCACGGTATCGCGCGCGGCGTCGATCACCGCCACGACGCGGCCGCTCCCCACCCCGACTCCGGTCACCAGGCCGTTGCGGTCCACGGTCGCGATGGTGGGATCGAGCGAGGCCCACCCCGGGCTCTTGTTCGGGACAGCCACGAGAAAGCCGAGGCTGTCGGTCGCGCTCGCGGCCAGCGATACTTGGTCGCCGAGCGAAACGATCGCAGGTACCGGATTGGGTAGAATCACGACGCGCTGGGCTCGCTGCTCGACCGTGACGGTCACGGTATCCTGCACCGCCCCGCTCTGTGCCAGAATGCGTGTCGCGCCGTTGTCGACGGCACGGACCCGACCGCCGGAGGTCACCGTCGCAATCGTCGGCGCCTCGCTCGTCCAGCTCACCGGGACCAGGCCGAGCGTGTGGCCGCGGGCGTCGAGACCCACCGCGACAACCGTCGATTCCGCAGTCAAGGCGCTCAAGGCAAGCGTACTCGGCGAAGTCTGGAGCCGAGCGAGGCGCTGCGCGATCATGACGCTCCCGACGCCGGTGTCACGGTCGACGAGCGCGCGCACCATCACCTGGCCGTTGCGGCGCGCGACCAAGCGTCCCGGCGCGACAAACGTGGCAATGGTCGTATCCGACGATGTCCACACGGGCGCCACCCCATCCAGGGGAGCGCCATGAGCATCGAATACCGGCGCGACGAGCGAGAGCGTATCGTCGATGCTCGTCAGCGTATCGCTCGCCGGCACAATGGTCACGGCGCCGACCACGACATCCAGCGTCACGGACAGCGTCGGCGGCTTGGCCACCAGAGGACTTACCAACGACGCGATAAGCTGTGTGCGACCACGACGGCGGCCGACGAGGGCATGGCCCGCCGGCGTGAGGGAGACCACCGCCGTGTCTTCGATCGCATAGCGCAGGGAGGGTGCGCTGAGGTTGGTGCCGTCGATCTCCGCCGTGACGGCGAAGGCTACGGTGTCGCCGACGACGACACTGCTGTCGCCGCTATAGCGGAGCGTGATGGTGGGAGTTGCGGGACCGCTGAGGGCGTCGGATAGGGCGCACGCGAACGCTGCACCGGACAGGAGCAGCGCCAGGAGAGAAAGTCGCCACGTTGCGCGCCGCGTGGCAGCGACGGAAACGCCGTGATCCATGCCTGTCCCGTCTGCAAACACATGGGCGGCGTCCATCCTCGCGGGGGGCGCGTAACCCGCGGCGAAGGGCGCCGGTGGAAAAAGTGACCGCGTATGAAGATGCGGAGCGGGGCGAATTGTAACGCCGGGGGAGGTCGCGTCGGCGTGATGCAGAGCACATCTTCTCTCCAAAACCACTCAGGGAGCACCCCCATGAAGAGGTCCAGCTGGTCCCGTCGCGAATTCATCGAATTGAGCGCCGCAGCGGCCGGGGTCTCGTTCGCCGCCAAGCCGTTCCGGATGCGGAGGGTCGCGCCCAGCGACACCGTGCGCTTTGGCATGATCGGCGTCGGCATGCAGGGCTCGGGGCTCCTCGGCACATCCATTCAGCTGCCAGGCGTAACGTGCGCCGCCGCCGCCGATCTCTACGATGGCCGGCACACGCTGGCCAAGGAAATCGTGCGGCCCGATCTGCCCACCACGCGTGAGTACCGCCGCCTGCTCGACGACAAGACGATCGATTGCATCGTCGCGGCGGTCCCCGATCACTGGCACAGACGCATGGTCGTGGAGGCGGTCAGCGCGGGGAAGGACATCTACATCGAGAAGCCGATGTCGCACACCGCGGCCGATGGCGTTGCGATGGTGGATGCGGTCAAGAAGAGCGGTCGGATCTTGCAGGTCGGCTCACAACGCGTCAGCTCGCAGATCTGCGCGAAGGCGAAAGAGATGCTCGTACAGGGCATGCTGGGTGACCTGACGCTGGTCGAAGGCTGGCTCGGCCGAAACGATCCGACGGGCGCGTGGGAGTACCCGCCGCCGCCGGACCTCTCACTCCAAACCCTCGACTGGGATACCTGGCAAAACGATGTCCCGAAGCGGCCGCTCGATCCGAACATCTTCGCGCGCTGGCGCTGCTGGAAAGAATACGGCACGGGTGTGGCAGGCGACCTGCTCGTCCATTTGATCAGCGGCATGCAGTTCATGCTCGGCATCAACGAGCCGCCGAAACAGGCAGCGGCGGTCGGCGGCATCCGGCGGTGGAAGGACGGGCGGAACATGCCCGATGTGCACGCGACGATTTACTACTATGGCGACCTACCGGTCTACATGCGGCTGAATCTGGGAACGGAAATGCCCGAGCAGTATCGCATCCAGGGGTCGAAGGGCGTTCTCGAGGTGTCGGGCAACACCCTGACGTTCTCACCGCAGACCGGCACCGATCGGTGGCCCAGCTATTACACCGGCAGCTACCCGCACGCGCTGCGCGATGCCTACCAGACCCAGTGGCATAAAGACCACGACCTGCAAGCGGGTCAGGCTCCGCCGTTGTCCGAAACCGTGTCCTTCAGCACTCCGGACTTCGACGACACGCGGCCGCACCTGTGGAACTACTTCGAGGCGGTGCGCACGCGTAAACCCGTGGTCGAGGACGTCGTGTTCGGGCACAACGCCGCGCTCGCCTGTCACATGGCGAACGAAGCGTATTTCCGGCGCACGACGGTCAGCTGGGACGACGCGACGAAGACGATTAAGGGCTGACCTCGACTCCGGCCCAGGGGGTCCGCAGCGGTTCCGCAGCGTCGGACGGCAGGATCCCCTGGAGGCGGTAATGGCCTGGCTCTCGCGGGAGCCAGGCATCGCGCCACTGCATCGTCTCCCCAGGCTTCAGGACGCGAACCTGCAGAATGCTGGGGCCCACCCCGTGTTCCAGCCGCCGCCATACGATCGCGCCGTCGTCGCGCGCGACGACGATATCGAAGGCGATCGTCCGGCCGAGAAAATGCGCCTCGCGAGGCCGGTCGGACGCATGGTGGAGTCGCAGCACGATGGGAACGCTGGCCCCGACGTGAGCGCGCGTCGGGGCCGAAATCGTGAACTCGAGTGGCGAGACACCCGCAGCGGGCACGCGCGGTCCCCCGATCACCAGCAGAGCAGAGATGGCCGCGTAACCTGTCACGGCGTGACTTGCAGGGACCCGAGCTCGTCGTCGACGTTCTTAAGCGGGCTGAACACGAGCATCGTCCCTGACGAGTTGCCGCCCCACAGAATGCCCGCCAGTGCGTTGGCCGATGTGTACACGGGGGAGCCGCTGTCTCCCGCACCGACGATCTGGACCGAGTTTTCGACGATCGTCTGGCAGATCTGGGTGATATTCGAGCCCGAGACGTTGACCGTCGCGCACGTCGCGCTCACAGTGCCTTGAGTCCAGCCGGTGGTGCGGCCGACCTTGTTCATCGTCTCGCCGATCGTGAATTGGTCGCGCAGGTCGCCACCTGTGAGGGTGATGGACCCGTTGGTGCTGAGGGCGAGCGAGCCGGTGTTGGGGCTGGCCGCGTCGGTCTGGGCGATTTGACCGAGCGCGGAGTTGATCCCGGGGTTGTACGCCGCGCGTGCCGCATCGCTGTGGCGGCACTTTTTACGGTGTGGGCAGCCCGCGATGTTGCGCAGGTAGGGCGGATCTTCGACTTCGGTGCCGATCGAGACGCCGTCCACGCTTTGCAGCGGCTGGTAATAGACAGTGCCCTCGACGCCTCCCTGCTTATTCGTGCAGTGCGACGCGGTGACGAAAGACGCCTGTCCCCCATCCACGGCGTTGAAGCCCATCGAGCAGAGGAAATTCCCAAAGTGGATCTGGATTCCGCCGATGCGCGGATCGACTCGGTCTTGCAGCGTCGTGGCGAAACGGATCGGCTCCATCTCGCGCACGACGAGCGCCGCCGCCGGCACACCGAGACGCGCAGCGAGGGCGCGCACACTGGCCGCCGCGGCCGCATGCTCGACGCCGACGACCACCCGGTTCGTGGTCTCATCGTAATCGGCGAGGACGGTGCCGGGCAGCGCCAACCCCTCGCGCGCCATCACGTCAAACCAGCGTTGGACCTGTTGCGGTGCGTAAGAGCTCGGCGCGACACGGGCGGCGATAGGCGCCGTAGACGTGGGGGTCTCCTGGCACGCAGTCATGACGACGAGGACTGCGGGACCGATCAAGTGCAAGGCGTTATGACGGCTCATAGCTCAAGCCTCCGGCATGAATGTGAGTTTGAATCCCTTGGCTTTGAGACTGGCGGCCAAGCCTGCCTTCTCCACCGACTTCACGTAGGCTTCGTCCGGCTCGATCACCTTCTTCTCCACGAGCTCGAGCAGCGCGTCGTTCAGCGTCAGCATGCCGAGCTTCTTGCTGGTCTGAATGATCGACGGAATCTGGAAAGTTTTACCCTCACGGATCATTCAGGGATTCGGACAGCATGACGCGGATCTGTGCCTGCCGGTCGGCGGGGAATTGGTCGATGATGCGGTCGACGGTCGAGGAGGCGGTCGTCGTGTGCAGCGTGCCGAAGACGAGATGCCCGGTCTCCGCCGTCTCGATCGCGATGGCGATCGTCTCAAGGTCGCGCATCTCGCCGACGAGCACAATGTCGGGATCTTCGCGGAGCGCCGCCCGCAACGCCGACCTGAAGCTCTCGGTGTGGACGTGGATCTGGCGCTGCGTGATCAGACACTTCTTGTTTTCGTGCACGAACTCGATCGGGTCTTCGATCGTGATGATGTGATCGCTGCGCGTGCTGTTCACGTGGTCGATCAGGGCACACAGGGTCGTGGATTTTCCCGAGCCGGTCGGACCGGTCACCAGCACCAGCCCCTTCGTCAAATAACAGAGCTTCTGTACCTCTTCGGACAGCCCCATGTCCCTGATCGTGACGACCTTGGCCGGAATCACCCGGAAGACGGCGACCGGTCCCTTGCGATCGCGGGCGGCGTTGACGCGGAAGCGCGCCACACCGGCGATCTCGTACGCGAAGTCGCAGTCGCCGGTCTCCTTCCATTCGCCCCGATTGCGCTCCGGCATGATCGACAGCACCAGCATTTCGAGGTCGTTCACACTCAGCGCGGGTCCGGCCTGACGCTTGATCTCTCCGTGGGTGCGGAACAGCGGCGGCTCGCCCACGCGCAGGTGCAAGTCCGAGCTCGCCGAGCTGACCAGTGCGCGCAGCAGCTTGCCTAGCTTTTGCTCGGCGGCCTCGTACTGCGAGGAGGCAAACTCGCCGGGTAACGCGGTCGGCGCCGCCGCCGACATTTCGGGAGGGGGATTCTCGACCATCGGCGCGGCGGCAATGACTGATGCGCGTGGCGCCCGTGGCGGTGGGGGTGGTGCGGGGGCAGAGGGCTTGGGTGTCGCAGCAGCGCGTGGCAATGTCGCACGCCTTGCGGTCGCCTCGGCCACGGCCGGAGCCAGCGCCGCCTCCGCAATTGCCGGCGCTGCTTGCTCTTGGGATGCCCGCCGAATCGCCGAGATCACGGCCGTCAGCCGGCCCGCCTCCGGCACGATACGCACACGAACCAGCCCGTTGCCCGCCGCGTAATCGAACTCGGTCTCGGAGTGGTGGTCGATCTTGTCCGCCGCCTCCGGCGGGGCGACCTCGACCATCAGCGCGTAGATGTGCTGATCCGTGAGCGGCTGCTTGGAGACTTTGCGCGGCTTCCCATCCTTCACTAAGGTGACGGGCTCGTCCGGCAACAAATACAGCTGATCGGCGTGCTCGCGCAGCATCACGTCGACGAACGGATCGAGCCGTGCGGGCATGAATCAGTCCTCAGGACGCGCATATAAGACATGCGCGCGGTTTACGAGATGAACGCCGTCGTCGGTCGCGATCGCGAAAAACGGCTCGGCCGCAGCGTTAAGATAGTCGAGCACGCGGGAATGATGCTGCGGCAGCTCGAGCGTGGCCCACCCTCGCAGCTGCGACCCGTCGGCCAGTGTGACCTCGAGCCGTGCCTGTTTAGCGGCGGATAGCCGCGCGCGGTCCTCGGGTTCAGTCAGCGGGACAGTGAGTGATACCGTGCGTGCCTTCGCGACGAGGAGCACCCCTGCGCCATTCCCCTTCGGGCGAAACGGGAAGAACCCTTCGGCGCGATTGAGCATGTCGAGCGGGGTTTCGGCGCCCGCGTGCTGGGGAACGCGCTCCATGACGTAGATCTCGCCGTCGCGCTTGCCACCGGCGGTTTGCAGGAGAGCGGCGGATATCGCCACTCGCGGGATCGAAAATCCTCCAGCCACCCTAGCTCCTTCGACTCCTGCACTGGACCGACACCGGCGCCCGGTTCCCGCACGCAATGGTTTCGTTCATGCCGCTGACGACGGGACCACACGCCGTGCTGTGGGCAGTCTCCGTCGCCTCGGCGGCCGTACGTCCGGCGGCCGTGGCGCAATTGGAGCGGCCGTTGAACTCGACGCACACGCTACACTCCTGCGTGGCGCGCGCCGTGGACATATAGAAGAAGAGGGCGATGATCGCCGCGATGACGACCAGGGTGATTCCCGTCGAGCGCTTCATGGCCCGAAGGTGGCAAGAGCGGAGAATTCGCGCCAGAGGCAGGTGACGCGTAACGTGTAGGGAATGACTGGCATCCTCAGGCTCGTCATGGTCGGCTTCGACCTCCTCGCGCTCGTGCTGCTCTTCATCGCCGCGTCAGCCTGGCGGAACCGGCGCCGCTTAAGCTCCAGCGTTGGGTTTCTCGCCGCTGTGCTCTGCCTCACGATCGGCGTGCTGCTCGCCGCCATCACGGTCGGGATTCGCGGGTATCGGGCCTTCACGCAGGAAGCGCTGGCGGCCACGGTCAAGACGGAACCGCTCGGCCCACATCATTTCCGCGCCACGGTCACGCTTGCCGACAACAGCCTGCACATGTTCGACCTCGCGGGCGACGCCGTCTATATCGACGCGCACGTACTCAAGTGGCGCCCGATCGGGACGCTGCTCGGCCTCGAGACGGTCTACGAGCTCGACCGGATTGCTGGGCGCTACCAGGCGCTCACCGACGAACAGACGCAAGAGCGCACGGTGTTTTCGCTCGCCGCCAACAAGCCCTTCGATGCGTTCGAGCTGGCGCGCCGCTACTGGATACTGCGGCCGTTCGTGGATGCAGAGTACGGCTCGGCGACGTTCGTCAGCTCAACGGGGACGCCGGCCCG
>WNGQ01002477.1_pt1 | contig 25056 bp, 20 predicted proteins | sample 5407661 | NCBI WGS metagenome assembly WNGQ01 (sample SAMN13153382, study PRJNA577476) | soil metagenome | isolation source: 60 cm soil or saprolite under Garry oak tree replicate 2 | place: USA:California | collected 2016-06-15 | reverse complement strand
CTCCCTCTCCTGCCGTTCGGCAAGCACCTCCCACCCATACTCGCGGATCGTCTCCAGCATCACGAAGCGGATCTCCTCCCCCTCCTGTGCTGTTTGTTGCAGCAAGTTCTTGTCGATCAGTGAAGCTATCCCGTCGAACACCGCGAGCGTTGCTTCCCCAAGCGCAGCAGAGACAGCCTCGACCGCCTCGAGCGTGCAGCCATCAACGAAAACCGAGAGTCGGCAGAAGAGCTGCTGTTCCTGTGCGTCGAGCAGGTCATAGCTCCACTGAATCGTGTTGCGCAGGGTCTGCTGGCGTGCGGGCACATCTCGTCCACTGCTGGTCAAGAGCTGCAAGCGCTGCCCCAACCGGGTCAGGAGGGCCTGTGGTGGGAGGAGCTTGATGCGTGCTGCTGCCAGCTCAATGGCGAGTGGGAGCCCATCCAGGCGTGCACAGATCTCTGCCATCGCCGGAGCGTTCGCGTTGGTCATCTGGAACTCGGGCCTCACCGCCTGGGCCCGCTGGATGAAGAGGGCCACCGCCTCGTACTGCGAGAGCGCCATCAGGTCGGGTAGGCGTTTGGGATCCGGCAGCGAAAGCTTCGGCACGGGAAACTCGTGCTCGGCTCGCACATGCAGCACCTCCCGACTCGTGACCAGCACTTTGAGGTGCGGGCAACTGGTGAGCAGGTCCGCTACGTGTGTAGCTGCGCTTACCACCTGCTCAAAGTTGTCCAGCAGCAGCAACACCTGCCTCTCACGGAGAGAGACCTGGAGTTGTTCAAGCAGCGACCGCTCTCTCGCTTCCCGCAGACCAAGCGTCTGGGCGATGGTAGGGATGACCAGGTTGGGATCGCTGATGGGGGCCAGCGGGACGAACCAGACCCCGTCGGCGAAGTGTGCATGCAATTGCGCGGCTACGTGCAGTGCCATTCGGGTTTTGCCCATGCCTCCCGGACCCGTTAGCGTGACGAGGCGCACGTCCTCACGCAAGAGCTGGTGCTGGACGGCAGCTACTTCTTTCTCCCGTCCAATGAACGGAGTGGGCTGGATAGGCAGATGGTGAGGAGGGGTGGCGAGCGTGCTGAGGGAAGGAAAGTCGGCTGGGATATCCGCAATGACCAGTTGGTACACATGGGTGGAGCCTGTAATGTCCTTGAGGTTGTACTCGCCCAGATCCCGCAGCAGCACACCATCCTGTAGGTCGTGTTCGATCAGGTCACAGGTGGTCTGGGAGAGCAGCACCTGCCCGGCGTGCCCAGCACTCATGAGACGGGCGGCCCGGTGTACATCCAGGCCCATGTAGCCCTCGGTCGCCACAGACGGCTCGCCGGTGTGCAGCCCCATGCGCACCCGCACCACGACGCCTTCTGGCCAGGCATGGCGATCGAGGGCACGTTGTGCGGCCACGGCAGCCGACACGGCGTCTGTAGCACGTGCGAAAACAACGAAGAAGGCATCCCCTTGCACATCGACCTCGTGGCCCCGATACTCATGGAAAGCGGTACGCAACAGATGCCGACACTCTGCCAGCACGCTGGCGTAGCGCTCCCCAACGTGCTGGAGCAGGCGTGTAGACTCCTCTATATCGGTGAAGAGCAACGTGACGGTACCCGTCGGCAGGTCAGGCATGGGAGACCTCCTTTGCCAAACGACCAGGGATGAGGCGAGAAGTTAGCAATCTTTTCCCACTGTTCTTTCTGGTACGAATCTTTGCGCTTCATTTTGCTCGTCGTTGTCCTCTCTCAGAGGAATGTTGAGCGTGAGAGTAGACCAACGTTGCTAAGTGCTTTTGGTCTACTCGTTCCAGAAGGATCGTTCTGGTATAAGTTTTCTGCTACGAGTGTACCATACATGTATGAGCTTGCACAAGGGGCAGGTTGGGCCAGGGTGCGGTTCACTTTTTTGCAGAGTGCGTGGCGTGGTGAGCATGATGACCGCAAGGGTCATCACTACTATACACGAAGGACCGGCAAAAAGCGTCGTATAGTAGTGATGACCCTTGCGGTCATCATGCTTCGCAAAAAAATGAACCGTCGTCTAGAGCGAAACAAATACATTCATACGAAGAATGCTCAGGTTTGGCTCCCTCTTTCGCTAGCGGAAGCTTGCTCCATCTTGTTCTGCTGGTGGGCATGGTGGGTATGATGGGTGATCGTGTCGAGTCCTGCCAGCAAGAGGAGGTTGACCGCCAGTTCGTCAAGTGCGCCCAATTGTTGGAGGTAGAACATGAAGACCTGGGTAAACAAAATCGAGACCAGAATGGCACCCTTGAACCAGTGATAGGCCCGCAAGGGTGAGCGGTGCAGCAACAGCACTCCTATCAGCAGCAGGAGGTCGGTCACGGTTCCAGAGGCCAGCAAGGCCATGTGGACAAACCCGAGTGCCATATGGCGGGCCACCAGTCCCATCACGTTGAGGACCCCAAAAAGCAGAAACAGCGTCGAGAGCAGCGCGTAGCCGATGAAGAACAGGATCAGGAGGGGAGCAAAGCGCGGGGAGGAAACGAGGCGCTGCACGAAGTGTCTGCTACCTCTCGCCATGCTGGTCAGCCGACCTGTTTTGGGTCTGGGTACGACGGGCATGCGTTCGACAGCCTCCGCCAGCAGTCGCAGACGGACATCAGGGGAGTTACTGGCACGCAGCAGCAAGAGAATCTTGGCCTTCTCTTGCTCATCCATCTCATGTAGAAGTGCTTCCTCGAGAAGTTCCAGGGCATTGGCCACGCACTCTTCTGGTGAGGCATACAGTCGTCTGCCTAAGCCTCGGAAGCTGAAGAGTAACACGATAAAAATGCTATAGATCAGAGCTACCGTTGGTTGAAAGAAATAATTGTTATCGCGGGTGATGAATTTGCCTAGCTCGTCGACAAAGGTTCCAAAGCCGATGCCTCCCAGCAGTGCGGCCAGAACCTGGATGCGCCTGCCCAGGAAGGTGAGCAGCAAAACGAGCGCGACGAGCATGAGCAGCCCTCCCCACAGCAGGTGGGCGATATGCAATTCACGTCCTCCCAGCTGCGGATAGCCACTGATGGCCAGCCCGAAGCGAATCACCAGCACCGAACTGACGCTGGCGACCAGAAAGAGTTCGAGCAAACTATTCAGTTGTCGATTGCGGATAAAGAAACTGCTGAGCTTCATACGCTTTCTCTGTAGAGACGATTTCCTGATGGTAGCCTACCATGTCGAGAGGGGACAAGGCAAGAGGGTACTGTAAACCACAGAAAAGTGATACCATAATGGAGTGATACAATGCTCTTTGACGAGGGATACTATTTAGGGGAACCAAACCCCTCGTTTGTGCAATGTGGTTTCTCACAAACGAAAGAAGGGCAGAAAGCGTTATGTCCCAGGAAGAAAATGTTCGCTCCATCCTTACATCTTCGGATGTTTCTCAGTTGCCGATACGCGACCGTGTCGGTCTGGTCATCCAGGCAGCAGATGTCGCCACCGCGATCACCAGGATACGCGAGGCAGAACAGGTCGGCGTTCAACAGGTCTGGATGACGCAATCGGCGGGTATGCTGGATACCCTGACGCTCTTTGCTGCCGTGGCAGCGCAAACCACGCGGATCCGGCTAGGCACATCGATCATACCGATCTATCCACGTCATCCCCTCGTAATGGCGCTGCAAGCAGCTACCGTTGACGCTCTTGCATCGGGACGCTTGCGGCTGGGTGTTGGCACCAGTCACCGCCACGTGATGGAAAATATGTATGGCCTCTCGATGCCGTCCCCACTAGCGTATTTGCGTGAATATGTCGAGGTGATGCGTCAAGGTTTATGGGGGGGACGAGTGGATCATCAAGGAAGCTTCTTCAAGGTGACTGTCTCTTTCCCACGCCCGGCACAGATTCCCCTGCTCATCTCGGCACTGGGGGAGAAGGCCTTTCGCCTGGCCGGTGAAATTGCCGATGGCGCGATTTCGTGGGTATGCCCAGTTCCCTATCTGCTCGATACAGCCCTGCCAGCTTTACGGGCGGGGGCCCAGGCCCAACATCGTCCCGTTCCACCACTCGTAGCGCATATCCCTGTGGCAATGAGTACCGATGAAGCGGCAGTACAAGCGGCGGCAACGACGCGCATCTCGTTCTATACGAAAGCGCCATTTTACGCTCACATGTTTGCAGCGGCGGGCTTTCCTGTTGCCGCGGATGGAACCGGCATCGCTGCGCTCGTCAAAGCGCTGGTGGTTGCAGGAAACGAAGCTCAGGTGGAAAAGCGCCTGCGAGAGCTGATCGCGAGTGGCCTGGACGAGCTGATGCTGATGCTGGTGCCGGTCGCGGACGAGGAACGCGAGCGAGAGCAGTTGATGCAGGTGATCGGTTCGCTCTAACGATACGTTCTGCCGTGTGAGTGAGTGTGAGGGAAAAGCCAAGAATCCTCACACTGACTTCCGGCGGGATGCCTTTCTTTTCGTCATGTGGCCGACTCGGCCATCAGGGGGGACCTGCCTCTGCTCAGTCGTTCACACCACCGGTTCGTCCCAATCGACCTTGTAGGAGTAGATCCAGTCGAGGGCGACAGGGTTGGCGAAGAGCTTGAAGATGAGCGGTATGGACAGGTCCCGAAACCACACCTGGATGGGATTCGTCATGACCTTGGTGTGACTCACATTGCGCCCATACTGGACCATGCGCTCGTCGCGCGCTCGACGGAGACGCTCATAGGTCGCGAAAGCCTGCGAAGGCTCGGGGATGTCCCGCAGGCACTTGGCCAGAACGATCGCATCCTCTACAGCCAACGATGCACCCTGTCCAGCACTGGGCGAAATCGCATGGATCGCATCGCCGACCAGGACGATCCGACCCTTGTGCCAGAGAGGCTGTGTAGGAATATCATAGAAGGGATAACCGATGATCGTACTCTCTGTTGCCCGAATCATCTCTGAGATGAGAGGCATATCCTCGCGGAAGAGATCGAGCATGCGCTCCTGCCATTCCTCGCTCACAATCATGTCTAACTCTCCTCTCGAAGGCGGCTCTCTTTGCAAGTAATTGACAAACCAGTACATCTCTCCAGAGGAGCTGATGTGATAGCCGAAGAAGGCTCGCTTGCCAAAAACGAAGTGCATCGTGTCCGGGGTGGGAGGAAAGCTGGAGTGCTGTGCGAAGCCACCAACACTGATCAGGCCCGTGTACTCGGGGGTGGGAGCGTCGGGATTGATGAGACGGCGGGTACGAGAGTGAACGCCATCACAGCCTAGTAAGAAAGAGCCTTCCGCTGTCGTGCCATCGGCGAAGGTGGCGACCACTCCTTGCCCACTGCTCTCCAGGTCGGCAAGCTTCTTGCCATAGGCGATCGTGATCCGCCTTCGCTCAGCTTCCTCACGCAGCACCTGATGCAAGCGGGATCGCAGGATATTGATGCTTGGGGCTCCGACTTCCGCCCTGGCCCCATTGCGGACCTCGCCAAGATACTTGCCTTTCCCACTCCAGCTCATCATACGCGGAATCGGAGATCCTTGGCTTGACACCTGGTCGTCGAGCCCGAGCGTCTTGAGCACGCCGAGCCCATTGCAAGCCAGGTTCAGGAAACTGCCACCATAATCGGTCGACTCGGCTCTGGCCTCATAGATCTCGGCCTCAATGCCTGCCCGTTGCAGGAACAAGGCAAGGACGGGTCCAGCGACCCCGAAGCCAATAATCAGCGCTTTTCTTGCGGGTCTGTTCATAAAGAGTCCTTTCTGATCGTCTCGTTAGCGATGTGAGTCCTTTTCGCCACCATCCTCAGAGGGCAGGAAAGCGAGGTCTGGACGGGTAACCTTCCATCTCAGGGCGCCCTCTGAGGATTCTGTCAGGGTTCCGTCTTTGATTTCTCGGATGAGCTTCTCTACCCATACACGCTCGCTGATCTGCTGAGCCAGTCGATACTCATCCTCGATAAGGAAAAGTCGGTCCACACCCCGTTGTCTACACATTTCCAGATCGGAGTGCTGCTCCTCGATCTTCTCAGAGAGGGTGCGTATGCGCTCTTCCAGGAGAGCAACGGCCTCGGGAGGTGAGAGGTGAGCGATGAGAGCCAGGCCAGCCACGAACTGGGTGTATTCCGTGACCGGTGTGCGGATAAGGACACGCAGCCAGTCAACCAATTCAGCACGTCCTGCCTCGGTGGTGGTGTAAATGGTGCGTTCGGGATGGCGTCCTTCCCGCCGAGTTTCCACGGGCACGATCTGTTCGAGCCGGTGCAGAGTTTCGATGACAGAATAGAGGGCGCCAAAGTTGAGCTTCACAGTAGAGGCAAGACCGCGCTGGCGCATCATCGCCGCCATTTCGTAGGGATGCATCGGGCGCTCGGTGAGCAGAGATAAGACGGCCAGCGCCAGTAAGTTGGATCGTTTGTGTTGTGCCATCAGCCGTTCTCCTGGCAAAGATATTCTCTCTGATATATTCTGTTCAGAATATATCAGAGAGAATAGGTTTTGTCAAGGGAAGCAGGAGAGCGACAAGTGTGACAAGGTGAGGTAGTTGAAGCAGTCACAAAAGTGACCTCTCAACCCTCTTGAAATTTGTAGCATTTTGTGGCAAACAGAAGCGCAATATCCTTGAGAGAGGAAACGGCAAAAAATCCTTCACAGAGGAGATTTGAGTCGAGAAAGGGAGTCTCTCATCAGCTCGATTGGCCTGAGAAGAGCAATCACTTCCTAACTACTCCTGTCTTGTATCTTTCGTGAAAGCGTATCAGTAGAGGAACATTCGTGTTTCATATACCGTTCTTGCCAAGAAGTGTATTGCCAAAATATCCTTTAGAGAGTACAAGTGAGTTGCAGCCTGTCGCTGTATCTCTCTTCATAATATTGCTGACAATCAGCGCCACACTTTTACACCTTGTTTTTGATCGTGAAAAAGTTCACGATTTGCTAAGCACAAAGTTCAGCAAATCACCTCGACCAGTCGAAAATGTGCATGAAAAAAATTCACCACCTCTTCTCACGAAGGCGCAGAAAACCATGCTCCACCGGAGTCGCCACAAACGGTCCCCATCGTCCTTTTTGCCGAACGTGGATGTCGCCCCGATGACCAAGTCGTCCACCGTCTGCCGCTCCCGATGCGGGCATCTCCGATCCGCGCTCGCTGATGAATCGCCTTTGCTTGTTCGTCTGCTAAACGGAGCAATTCATAGAAGTGTTCTGCTTTGACGCATGCATGGTTTCCCTCTTCTAATTGCTCAAGATCAGAGCTGTTCGCTAGTGCTTGCCCTAGTTCTAGATAAGCATCACCCAGTTTACGAACAAATGCAGCATAACCGGGGGTGTCCAAGGTTACGTAATCCCTCCAATACTCATCATCTTCCTTTCGGAGCCGGGCAATCTTTTGCCTCAAGAAATCAACATCGTTTGATGGCTCCTCTAAGGGGCTGGGGGACTTCTTTAGAGCCTGGTGAACCTTCAAGACCCGGTCTGCCCGCCGACGCGCCTTTGCCGCCTCCTCTGATGAAGAAATCGCTTCAAAGGCTTGAGCCGCCTGACGGTAGACTGTACCCGCCTCCTCGAATTGACGCACTCGCTCTAACGCCACGCCAAACTGCATGAAACTCTCGGCAAGTTTGCGACAGGACGCAGCATTTCTATGTCTCTCGTACTGATTAACTGCCTTCCGGGTCTTTTGCTGCCACTCTACCATGTCGCCGAGTAGGTACGGCCTGGACGGATCAGGATCAGGCACATACAGGGAGATGGGACGCCGGAATGTACGACTGTACCGATAGTGGACACAATGAGCATGAAGAAAACAGCAAGCGAGGTGAGGCCATTTGTGCGACTCTGAAGCTTCGCCAGATCAGTATCGGTGGCCTGCTGTAATTGCTGCTGCGCGGCCCGAAAACTATCAAATAAAGCCTTGCCGGTTCCAACAACGCTTGTCGAACGCGCTGTGGTGATATCTCCTGCCTGCATGCTCTTGATTTGCACCTGGGCGTAATCGTTGTACCAATCATTGGCCCGCGCCTCGACCTGCGTAAGAGCAGCAGTGGTATTGGCAAAATCACTGGTGTTGGTCTGATCCTGTAAGTGCTGCACGAATGCAAGGTATTGCGGGCGACCGTTGGTAAACGGCTCGAGAAATGTTGTATTATTCGTGGCAGTGTATCCACGCAGGCCCGTTTCCTGGTCAACCATAGAGTTCAAAATGCCATCGAGGTCGTCATGGATGGAAACTTTCTGCTGACCCAGGTTGTACTGACCGATAGAAGCATAGATGGCTCCCGCCAGGCATAAAATCAGCAACCCGATAAACAGGACCGCCGTCAGTACCAGGCTGCCCTTGAGCCGGTCGAGCAGGCTATGTCGCTTTTCATCTTTCACACGCTTTTTCATTTTTCTTCTCGCCATTCCGTTTCTTGTAATAGTGCCAGGGGACGATAAATCGGTCCCTACGAACATCGCGATTCAATATATAGATAAACAACAATTGAATATATACAGTTATTATTTGTATACTTACATGCAAAGAGAGCAGGACAAAGCAAAACAACTATGTACCTGGCGTCTCTGTTTCTCTTTTTCAGTATAGCTGCACCATAAAAATAACTGGCCAGGTTGTGAATTGATAAATGGCTCTTGGCCACTTTTAGTGATGGATGAGCTTATCTGGAGCATCTCGTCTCGATTGTCAGCTCAGAAGTTGACTTAGAAAAGCACATCAGTTCACCGATTCACCAAATCTGGCCATGAGCCAATTCTTGTCCTCTTGACTGACGCATAAACGGTCCAGTGAATGGCTTGTTGCCTTGTTTCGTAACAGCCGGACGGTGTAACAAAATCCTCTCCTTTGACCCATATCCTGTTCCTGGGTTCAGTTTAGGAAGCATAAAACGTCCTTTGGTCCTGTGCTGACTTCAGACGACGCTAGAGGCAGAAAATCGTCCCGGTTCTCCGACTTGCATTGTAATATATGGGTCAAAAAAGACAAAAGATATGGGTCAAAGGATTGTTTTTTGCCTCAAAGTTCGGTATACTTTTCAGTGGTACATATTAGAGCAGAGCGGCGTTACAACTCCCATAAGAGCCCTGTTGCTCTCGCGGGGAGAAAAAGGAGAGGAGACTCGCCATGCAAGACGTCACGAACACCTCTCAAACGACTGAGGAGGTGGTGGAGACCTCCCTGAGTGGGCAGATGCTGCTGGAGAATCCTCTGTTGAACAAGGGGAGCGCGTTCCCGGAGGAGGAGCGAGAAGCGTTCGATTTGTTGGGCCTCTTGCCCCCCCATGTGGCCCAGATGGAAGATCAGTTGACCCGCACCTATGAAAATTATCAGCGCAAGGACAGCGATCTGGAACGCTATATCTATCTGGCGTCCCTGCACGATCGTAATGAAACCCTCTTTTTCCGCTTGGTGTACGAACACATTCGGGAGATGACGCCCATTGTGTATACACCCACCGTCGGGCTGGCTTGTCAGTACTACAGTCATATTTATCGGCGCCCGCGTGGCCTCTTCGTGGCCTATCCCTACCGGGACCGCATCGAGGCCCTCCTGCGTAATGCTCCCCTCTCGGATGTGCGGGTGATTGTGGTCACCGATGGGGAACGCATCCTGGGCCTGGGAGACCTGGGGACAGGCGGGATGGAGATTCCTATCGGCAAGCTGGCTCTCTATACACTGTGTGCCGGCATTCATCCAGCCACGACGCTGCCTATCGTCCTGGACGTGGGGACCAATAACCAGGAACTGCTCCACGATCCCCTCTACATCGGCTGGCATCATCGGCGCATCCGCGGCCAGGACTATGATGCCTTTATTGAGGCCTTTGTGCAGGGCGTCAAGCGCGTCTTTCCGCGTGCGCTGCTGCAATGGGAAGATTTTTCCAAGGGCAATGCCCGGCGCTTGCTCGACCACTACCGCGACCAACTCTGTACCTTTAACGATGATATTCAAGGCACAGGTGCAGTGACCGTGGCAGGGGTGCTGAGCGCCCTCCACGTCCTGGGCGAACCACTCAGCAAGCAGCGGATCGTCATGCTAGGGGCAGGCTCATCGGCTATCGGGATTGCGGAGCAACTGGTGGAGGTGATGGTGAGCGAAGGCACCTCACCGCAGGAGGCCAGGGCATCTTTTTGGCTGCTGGATAGTCAGGGTCTGGTGCAGATGGGACGGACGGATCTGGAAGCGGAAAAGCAACCCTTCGCTCAGCCACACGAACGGATCGTGCAGTGGCAGCTGGCCCAGCCTGGGCGAATCACGTTGGAGGATGTGGTGGCTCATGTGCATCCTACGATTTTGATCGGCACCTCGGCCCAACCAGGCGCCTTCACCGAAGCCATCGTACGCGACATGGCCCAGCATGTCGAACGACCGATCATCTTTCCGCTCTCCAATCCCTCCTCCAAGAGCGAGGCCCATCCGCAGGACTTAATCGACTGGACCCAGGGACGGGCTCTGGTGGCCACGGGCAGTCCTTTTTCACCAGTGAAGTATGACGGACGGACGATCCCCATCGGGCAGTGTAACAATATGTTCATCTTCCCTGGCGTTGGCCTGGGCGTCATTGCCTTGCAAGCGCGCTTTGTCAAGGACGAGATGTTTGTCGCGGCAGCGCGTGCCTTGAGTGACTGTTCCCCAGCACGCAAAGACCCCAACTCCTCGTTATATCCGGAGATTGAAGACGTGCGTGAGGTGGCACGCCGGGTGGCGCTGGTGGTGGGGAAAGCGGCTCAGCAGGCAGGCATAGCCGAACAAACAGCCGAAGACGAGTTGGAGCGACGGATTACGGCATCGATGTGGACGCCACAGTACCCCCGCTTGAAGCGCATTAGACAATAGCGATACTGGCAAAGAGGAGCGAGGCCTATGTACCAGATTCGTCTCTAAGGAATAGCTCAATCAGCACTGGTCGGCCTAGTTTGGTGGGCTGACAGTGACCACCGAGGCGAACGGGGAAACGCTCCTCACGGGCGAGGTCGATGACCAGGCCGCGCTGCACGGTCTGCTCAGTAAGGTGCTTGATCTTCAGCTGACGTTGATCTCCGTCTATCCTCTCAAAGCTGACTCACCAGCCAAAAGAGAAGCAGGGGAGGTGAACTTTACGGAAGAGAGTCGTTGATGCAGTAATCGAATTGTGTTCCCAAATATCGTGTTCCCATTAGGTGTTCTAAGCACGTACTACACGGAGGTGCATCATGTCTCGATACCTCATTGTCGCGCACGAGACGGCCACGAACCCGGAATTGATCAAGCAGGTCAAGGCGATAGCCACCGACGACCCAGCCGCTCAGTTCGTCCTACTCGTACCCGCCACGCCGGTCAGGCACTTACTGCGACGGACGACGGGAAGCGAGGCCGAAGCGGTTGCCAGGAAGCGGGCCGAGGAGGCGAAGGCACGCTTTGCTGAGGCCGGCGTGAATCTCGCAGAGACTCGCATCGGCGGCCCTTCACCGTTGGAAGCGATTGCCGACGAGGTGCGCGACCATCCGGGCTATGGCGGCTTCGTTATCTCCACACTGCCGGCCGAGCACTCTCGGTGGCTGCGCATGGACCTTCCCCAAAAGGTCGAGCAGCAGTATGGGCTGCCGGTCTTCCACGTGGAGGCCAATCCGGATCAACTGAAGTACTGGCTCCCAATCCCCTAAGATACTGGCTTCCTATCGATTGATACTGATGAAAGAAAGAATAGGTATGATCGGGTGCCATATGGCGCTTTGACGCTTAGGTATGTTTCATCTTGTTGGATGAGGCCATATTTCGTATACGTACCAAGTGAGCATACTTTTGCTCAGGTATTTTCCTAGGGAGGGGTTATCAATGTTTCACCAGATCCTTGCCCCTGTTGGGGGGTCCCTCACGCTGTCCGCACTGGTCGCCGTGCTGCCCCTGGTGACCCTATTCGTCCTGCTCGGAGCCTTCAAGACCCCGGCGCGCTGGGCTGCACTAGCTGGGCTCATTGTCTCGCTCATCGTTGCGATCACCGTCTACAGTATGCCCCCTGGGCAAGCCATCAGCGGTGCCCTGGAAGGGGCCGCGACCGGCTTCTTCCCGATCTTCTGGGTCGCGATCAACGCGATCTGGCTGTACAACCTTACCGAGGAAAGCGGGCATTTCGCCGTGCTTCGCCGTGCCTTCAGCACGATCAGCGATGACCCCCGCGTCCAGGCCATTATCATCGCCTTCTGCTTCGGTGCCCTGCTAGAAGCCCTCGCCGGTGGCGGCTCGCCGGTGGCGATCACTGCCGTCATGCTCATCGCGCTCGGTTTCAACCCGCTCAAAGCGGCCGCGGTCTGCCTCGTCGCGAACACTTCGCCCGTTGCCTTTGGTGCCCTCGGCCTGCCTGTCACCACCCTGGCCAAGCTCACCAAGCTGCCGGTGCATGACCTGGCCACCATGATCGGGCGGCAGACCCCGCTGCTGGCCCTGTTTATTCCGTTCATCCTCGTCGCCATCGTCGACGGTCGGCGCGGCCTGCGCGAAACCTGGCCGGTCGCCGCCGCTGCAGCGATCAGCTTCTCCATCACCCAGTCGCTGGCGTCCTACCTGTTCCCGGTCGAGCTGGTGGATATCTGCAGCGCCCTCGTCTCGACCGCAGTCACCGTCGGCTTCCTGCGCCTCTGGCGTGTCGGTGTCTCGGCCCCGCTCCCGCAGACGGCGGCTGCGGGACCGGGCGGCGGCAGTTTCAGTGTGCAAGCCAGCCGCGCCACCGCTAACATCCCTGTCCGCAGCAGTTCAGCCGCGGAGCCAGCACACGTCGTGCCATCATCCGCCGGTGGGGCAGCCGCCCTCACTGCCACGGCAGACAGTCAGACTGAGGTGTTGCGCGCCTTCGCCCCGTACCTCATCGTGCTCGCGGTGGTCATCATCGTCCAGATCCCTGTCATTAACGAGTTGCTGTCCGCAGCCACCATGACGTTCGCCTGGCCCGGGCTGAGCATCGTCTCGGCCAGCGGGAAAGCCGTCACCGCGACCATCGCCAAGTTCGAATGGCTCACCGCCGCTGGCACCTTACTCCTGTTCTCCGGCCTGATCACCGCGCCTGTCCTCGGCATCGACTTCGGCACAGCCGCCCGTCTCTACGCTAAGACGCTACACGAGCTGCGCTGGGCGATCTTCACGGTCTGCTGCATCGTCGGGATCGCCTACGTGATGAACCTGTCCGGGCAAACCATCACCCTGGGCACGTGGGCAGCCGGAGCCGGAGCTTTCTTCCCCCTGGTCTCCCCGATCATCGGCTGGTTCGGCACCGCCCTCACCGGCTCGGACACCTCGGCCAACGCCCTGTTCGGTGTCCTGCAGGTCACCACCGCTCAAAAGGCCGGGCTGTCCCAAGTCCTGCTCGCCGCGGCCAACAGCGCTGGCGGGGTGTGTGGCAAGGCTGTCTCCCCGCAAAACCTCGCCATCGCCGCCGTCGCCGTCAAAATGAGCGGACACGAAGGCGACCTCTTCCGGCGAGTCGCCGTATGGAGCGTACTGATGGTCCTCGGGATGAGTCTGCTCGTCTTCCTGCAATCCACCTCCGTGCTGGGCTGGATGGTGCCCTGACGTCGACTTACCAGGCTCATGTTGAAAGGAGATCTGTCATGGGCGAGTCAATAGACAACCAGCAATCGTTCCTTCATGCGGAGACAACCGACCCGTCTTCGCGTTCTCCCTTTGGCTTGGGGTCGCAGGAGACGCTGGCGATACGCCAGCGCTTGCGCGGCTTGATCAGTGTGGCCAGCAAAGTCCCGCTCAAGGACAGCTCGATGCTGAGCCTGCTCTACACGCCAGGGGTGGCTGCCCCCTGCCTGGCGATCGCGAAAGACCCGCTCACCTCCTTTGACTATACGATGCGCGGCAACACTATTGCCCTGGTCTCTGACGGCTCATCGGCCTTTGGCTTCGGCAACATTGGTCCGCTGGCGGCCTTACCCATGCTCGAAGATGCCTGCATCCTCTTCAAGACCTTTGGGGGGGTGAACGCCTTTCCCATCTGCCTGAATACCCAGGATGTCGAACAGATCATCGCGACCGGCATCGCGATCTGGCCCACCTTCGGCGGCTTCTGCCTGAGCAGCATCGCGTCCCCTCGCTGTTTTACAGTGGCCGACCACCTGGCGCGAGCGGTGAATATCCCGGTGCTGCATGCCGAACAGCATGCCACATCCGTAACGATTCTAGGGGCACTCTCCAATGCCCTGAAACTCGTGGACAAGACCAAAGAGACGGTGCGGGTCGTGATCAATGGCTCAGGTCCCGGGGGCATCGGCACCGCCCGGCTCCTGATGCAAACGGGCCTCCAACACATCCTGGTCTGTGATCGCCTCGGCATCCTTGAGCGCTACAGGCTCCACAATATGAACTGGGCCAAACTGGACATCGCACGGCAGACCAATCCCAGCGATATCAAGGGAACACTAGGGGATGCGCTACGCAATGCCGATGTCTATATCGGGCTGTCCTCCTGGAGTACGCTTACTCCCGACATGATCAGTTCGATGGCCGACCGTCCGATTCTCTTTACACTGGCCCTGCCTGATCCTGGCATCACGCCAGAGGCGGCACGAGCGGCTGGCGCAGCGGTCGTGGCGACCGCTCGTCCCGAGGCAGCGCATTCGCTCACGAATGTGCTGGTATTACCTGGCATCTTCCGCGGAGCCTTAGACGTCCGTGCGACCACCATCACCCAGCAGATGCTGCTCGCGGCGGCGTATGCCCTGGCTGACCTCGTCCCGCCAGAACAACTCTCCTCAGAGCATCTGGTACCGTCGGTCATGGAGTATACTGTGGCCCCGCGTATTGCACGGGCAGTCGCCGAAGCGGCACGGCAAAGCGGTGTGGCTCGCATCGAGAAAGATCCGGCCGAGATCGAACGGCAGGCACAGGCCACCATCTATGAAGGGCATCGCCCGGTGCCGCCGCCCTCGCATCAGTATACGAATCCCCAGGAGGAGGCGCTCGAACTGCATAAGCGCTATCAAGGCGTGCTGGAGATTCAGCCCAAGTTCCCCATTCGCGATACCTTCACGCTCAGTTCGCTCTACCTGCACCCCGGACTTCCCGAGGCCACACGGCAGATCCTGGCCCACCCCGAGGCGGTCTTTGACTATACTGGCAAGGGCAACCGCGTGGCAGTGGTGACCGATGGCAGCGCCGTGCTGGGGTTGGGCAACATTGGTCCGCGGGCGGCCTTGCCGGTGATGGAAGGCAAAGCCATCCTCTTTCAGACCTTTGCGGGCATCGAAGCCTATCCAATCTGCTTAGAGACCCAGGATGTGGATGAAATTGTCGCAGCTGTGGAGCGCATTGCTCCCGCCTTTGGGGGGATCAACCTGGAAGACATCTCAGCACCGCGCTGCTTTGAGGTGGAAAACCGGTTGCAGAATTCGCTCGACATTCCCGTTGTGCATGATGACCAGCATGGTACCGCGATTGTGATTCTGGCGGGCATCATGAATGCACTCCGCCTGGTCCACAAACAGAAACAGGACGTCACCGCTGTCCTGGTGGGGGCGGGAGCCGCGGGCATTGCGGCCGCCAAACTGCTGTCAGAGTGGGGCATAGGCAAGCTGCTCTTGGTGGATCGTATCGGTATCCTGCACCCTGGCTTGGCTGGCATGACACCTATCCAGGAAGAACTGGCGGCTCGTACCAACCCTGAGGGCAGAGCTGGCGGGCTCGCTGAGGCGGTCAAGGGCGCAGATATCTTCATTGGGGTATCGGCCCCAGGCATCCTCACACCAGACATGGTGCGCTCCATGGCACCCAATGCCATTGTCTTTGCCCTGGCCAATCCCGATCCCGAAATACTGCCTGATGCCGCCCGAGAGGCAGGCGCACGAGTGGTGGCAACAGGCCGCTCGGACTACCCCAACCAGGTGAACAACTCTCTGGTTTTCCCTGGCCTCTTCCGCGGGGCGTTAGACGTGCGTGCTCGTCGCGTCAACGAGGCTATGAAAATCGCGGCCGCGGAACGCTTAGCCGCACTGGTGAGCGACCACGATCTGCAGGAAGGCCAGATTATTCCGCCCGCCATGAATTACGAGGTCGCTCCTGCCCTGGCAGCGGCCGTCGCCCAGGCAGCCATGGAGACGGGGGTGGCTCGCTTACACGTCGATCCGCAACTGGTCGAACGCTCCTGCCGTGATTTCATCTATGAAGGAATCTTGGCCCCAGTCCCTGCGCTGAACGAAATACCTTCGAGAGAGAGATCATCATGATCTTAGGAGATTCTGGAGTGCTAGGCCCCGGGGTAGGGGCTAAAATGGGAGGCCATTGCAGCAGCCTACCGTGAGGGTCACTGCGAAACGTCTTTCTGGGCAGCCTCTCAGGCAGTCATCCCAGAGGAGCAGCACTCAGCAGAAGGATGCGGAAACACAAGCAAATCTGCTTACACAAGCATTCCCTTTTTCTTTGGTATCTCGTTCAGATCATTCTCCTACAGGATAGCGTTGGGGTTTTGGTTCCCCAACGCGTCTGGTTCGCTTCGGCTTCGTGGGTGAGACGGCATTCCCGGCAGGCGATGATCCTGGTGATTCTTCTCTCTTCATGGAAGACGATGCCCTGACTTCCGTTGCAGCGTCTTCTATGGCTGTTTCGGAGGTTTTCTTCCGTCGCCGTTTGGGTGGGTCAAGAACTGGCGCTTCTCCTGCTTCTGCCTGGACCACGCTTCCCTGGTCCTGGTCTGGCGGAGGCGCTGCGGCCTTCTTTCGCGATCTGGTCTTTTTCATCGGAGGAGCGGACGCGGCATCGACGGCGTCAGGTGACAAAGAAGGTTGCGAAATTGCATCTTCGCGGCTCATCACGCTCTCCACAGGTGGAGGCATCGGTACAGGTGGCGTTTGGCGCGGGGGAAGAGGCGGAACAGGAGCAATCAGTTCGCCTCCCTGCAAGAGTCGCCACACATGCTCTCTGTTGCTTTCCGTGTGGTTGAGCTTCTGCTCGCCTTCCGTCGCATCCAGGGCCATTTGTCGGTATTGGTCCACCAGAGGGGCATGATCTTGTATCCAGTCAAGCGTTAAGGTGTCTTGTCCTTCATCGAGGGCGGTGGAGACGGCACGCAGCAGCCAGTCCTTCAACACCCCGATACAGCCAATACTGCACTCGTAGAAATACAGCCAGTACGATCTGACAAAAGTTTCTGCATCGCAGTTCAGCGGGACTTTTTGCAGGAGCGCCAACAGCGCGGCCTGGAACTCCATACAATCCTCTTCCCGTTGCAATTGGTAGCGGGGAAAATGGACTGGCAGGCTGCGCCGGGAAATTTGCCCATTGAGTCGACCAAATCGGAGAGGCTGTAGAAGACCTGCTAGCCCGTCATCTTTCCGCTTCACGCAAGCGCCAAGTCGAAGTCGCCCTCGAAGAACAGACTCCAGCTTGCTTGCCAGAACGAACAGCTCGGCGTTCTCAAACGTCTGAAGACCTTCCATCGGCCTATCAGCAGGACCGCCTGGCTCGCTATCAGCAGATGATCCAACTTCAGGAACAAGGGATGACGCAGGGCACTATCGCCCAGCAGATTGGTGTCAGCCTGAACACGGTCCGACGTTGGCTCGTCAGCGGGTGTCCTGAGACGGCACGCGGCCCCTATGTGAGCCGTCTCGACCCCTACCTCCCCTATATTTTCCAGCGATGGGCACAGGGGTGCCATAACATCGCACAACTCTTTCGGGAACTGGTAGCACGAGGCTACCGAGGGTCGTATGCAAGTGTGCATGACAACATCGTTCGGCGTCTCCAGTTTGACAGTCGAAAGACTCCAAGTGACTCCTCATCAAAGCCACCTCCTCTTCCAACCCCACGGCAAGCCACATTTGTATTTCTTCGCCGCCCGGAAAAGCTGCGTACCGAGGAGCAAGAGACGCTCGTCAAACTCTGTCAAATCGACCCGGAAGTTGATCAGGCCTATGATCTGGTTCAGCAGTTTGCGCGGATGTTGCGCACCCGCACGGGAGAACTCCTTGATGCCTGGTTGGCTCAGGTAGAAAGCAGCAAACTTCCCGAACTCAAGTCCTTTGCCGCTGGAATTGAGAAAGACAAAGACGCGGTGAGAGCTGGTCTCACCTGGTGGATCAATAACGGCATGGTGGAAGGCCATGTGACCAAGCTGAAATTGATCAAAAGACAGGGATATGGCAAGGCAGGCTTTCCTCTCCTGCGCAAACGCGTGCTTCACGCGATCTGAGCCAAGCCCTCTTCTCCGCTTCTCGCTTTTTTCGAGGAGAACTTCGTGGCAAAAATGACGATAGAGCCAGGGGCCAACCAATTGCGTACAGCACAGTGTAGCTCGGTAATCGTTTGCTCGAGTTGGGGCTTAATGATCCCTTGGAGCGTACAACCTGCTTCACTGACGGTGTTGAGATAGGTACTGAGCGCACGGTGAATGAAGTATCCATACGTTTGTTTCACTACCCGTTCCTAAAACTAGTCCTGTACCGAACCCTCGCCTTTTTCCTTCCCCACCGATCCTGTTTCTTCAAAACTGGCAAGAAAGTCTCTCATCTGGGCACCAAGCGAGCAGTTTACCCCCAAAGCGGCCATGAGCCCTTCGGTGGCAAAGGACTCATCGTAGCACTGGTGGACAATGGGAGATGTGGTGATGAACTCCTCGGTACAGTCGAAGGCTTGCCCAAGAGACGTTGAAGCTCTCGTTCGCTTTCTTTCTTTGCCTCTTCAATCTTGAATTCGCCGGTGCGTGCTTCCGTTTCCAATTTCAGGCGCTGTGCTGGTTTTAAGGCATGTTTTGCCAGTGCCTCAAGGGTGAGCACGGTTTCTCCCGCACGGCAGAGCGTCGCAGCCGTTTCTACCACCCAATCGCTGAGAATGCCAATACAGCCGATACTCCATTCGCCAAACCATTTCCAGCATTTCTGGGAGATTCACCTGGAGTGGGACCTGCTCTAACAGCACCTTCAACGCGCTGGTAAATTCCACCGCATCGGCCTGGCTCTCCAGGTGATATCGGCAAAATTGCTCTTCGCGCACGCGCCGGGCGAGCTGTCCATTCAGGTGGCAGAAATCATACAGCGAGAAGTTCCCAACCAGGATGTAGAGGAGATTACTCCGATTGGTGAGCGATTTGAGCCAGTCGAGTTGAATGGAAGGCTTTTGCGCAGCATCGGCTTGCATGAGATGTTGAGCCTCATCAACGCAGACCGCTTTGACCGCTGCCGGAGGTCGAGAGCATACGAGACGGCATCGCGCATTTCGAGCCATTCTGCCGGGTCGGTGCTCTTTTTCGCCCGTTCGCGAGCAAGAGGTAGATTCAAGATGCGATCCCGTACCGCAATATGCCCGCGGAGTTGGTGGAGCACCTGGCGGTAAAAATCGAGACGGGAGGCTCTCCCAACATCTTCCGGGGATGCCTGTACGACCACCACAGGCACCACCGAGGAATCGGGCTCCTCTTCCCGACAACGCTCTGCAATCCGCTTCATGACGGTGGATTTTCCGACTCCACTGGGTCCATACAGGGCCAGGATGCTGTAACTGGTGTGCTCATCAATGGCATTCATCGTGCCTCGTCATCCATCTTTTCCAAAGAAGCGTGTTTGATCTTGTACTGCTGTAATGCCGCTAAACGGGCCGCCATAGCCAGGTTAAGTGAACGCATCAGCGATACTCCTCAAGGTGACGAAGTTGCGTAAAATCAATGGTAATTTCTGGAGGGATCTCATCCGAACGAGGAAGCTGAGGGTGCGATCCGAGGCTGGCCGAACGCAGGGCCTGCTCTTCGTACTCACGCTCGTGCTCTCGTGAGAATGTTTCTTCCTGTTCGACCTGTTGCAAAAATTGGGCGAGCAACGGGCCATTGAGTGTCACGCGTTTCTGCGCATGTTGGCGCTGGTGTTCACGCCACTCGTCCAGGATCAGGTTCCACTCCTTTTCGGAGCGCCCATGCACCTGCGCGTAAGCATCGGCAATGCATTCAAGCCATTGGCCGTCAATGAAGGCGTAGGCCACTCCCATATCGTAGGGCTCAAAACGCACTGGCACGGTCTGACCAGCAATGTCCGAGGCCATCATCCGCTCATGCCAGTATTGCAACCCGTTGATGGTGATACCGCGTCCCCGATAGATTTTCGCCTTGCCCGTTCGGGTGGTGGGCCGCGTCTGCATCAAGAACGCTTCAGAGTAGGCAATCACCCGATGGCTTCGCGCTCCGGCCAACTCCATCCCTTGCTCATACGCCTCGCGTGGACTCATGAATAAGGCGGGATGCTCCATCACATCATAGACCTCATAGACATATTCGGTGAGGCGGGCTGCAAAGCGTTCCAACGTCCAGATGGCGAGCCGTTTGGGGTCCACTTCTCGTGTCAGAAGGCTCGGCTCTTTACTGGCTTGTGTGTTCCCTCGGAGCTGATTGAGGAATTCGCTCGTGGTGGTCCCAAAGATGCGCTCAATCACGGACCCAAAATGCGGCTGCTGAGGGGGTCGGTTGATCTTCGTGACAAAGCACTGGGAGAGTAATGCTTCAAAATAGACGCTGCCAAACTCGGGGCCATGATCGACCACGATTTCCTGGGGCAGACGACCGTAGCGCTGGACACAGAGCCGAAAGGCCATCAGAACTTCCCGATAACTGGGAGGTTCATAACTGACATGGACAGCCAACAGGCGACGGCTGTAGGCGTCGGTCAGAAACGTCGCGTAAGGCTTTGCCAGCGGTTTGGAAGTCACGGAGGAGACGAGCACAATGTCTAATTCCGTATGATCGAGATGGGCGAGAGCAAATGGCCGCTCGCCATGACGCGGGGTAGATGTTAGCTCGGATGATTGCCAAAGATCAGTCTTTTGCATGGTTCGGATACTTTCGTCAGTGTACCAGACATACTTGTGTTTGCCTCACTACCTAAAACGTGCTACGGTGCATTTTACCGGGTATGGAAGTGATAATCAACAAGGAAAAAGTCATGGGAGAAACAGAAATAGCGTGGGCATATTACCCCCGTGTCGCAGCACATCCAGCCGCTCGTGCCTTTGTTGAGCGGCTCCAACTCCAAGGGAAGCGCCCGAAAACGGTCGATGCGTATGCTCGGTCGATTGAAGATCTGCTCGCATATTTCAGCATGCTTGGTCCTGAGCGCCTTGTTGAAGCCGATGAAGCAGACCTCGATGGCTACATTGCCCATCTCAAACGACGAGGCCCAAAGTCACGAGGGCAAGCTGGCATGATTGAGGATCATACGAGGATCCTCAACATCACAGGGCGTAGGCTTTCCGACAATACCATCGCGCTACGCGTGGTTGCCTGTCGTCTCTTTTACGAGTTCCTCATCCGGAAACGGCTGCGGACTGATCCCATCAACCCCATCGCCAGAGGCAATGCTGGCCGCAACGGACAGCATCCTGTGCGAGGACCAGCCCCCAAAAAAGCGCGCCTCCCGTGGGTTCCCTCAGATGAGGTATGGAATCAGTTCCTGACGCATGTCGTGACACAGGAAGATGCTCGCACGCGTGCCATGATCTTGCTAGCCTACGATGCCGCTCTCCGGCGTGAGGAACTCATGTCTTTGCGTGTGGATGATATCGACTGGGCACGAGGGCTGGTCACGATCCGCCCAGAAACGACCAAAAACGGGCGCATGAGGTATGTTCCCGTTTCGGCTGCGGTCTTGCACCTGGTCCGCCAATATATCGAAGGAGATCGTCGTGCCCTCATCGCTGCTTACGATGGCGAGGACCTTGGCCTGATTTTCTTGTCGGAATCCACACGGAACCCAGGCTGTCCGCTGGTCATTGGAGCTTTTGATGAGATCATCGAACGCGTCCGAGAGCAGGTCGGCCTCAGAGCACTGACCCCTCATACCCTCCGTCATCAACGGTGTACCATCCTGAAACGGGCAGGGGTAAGCCTGGAGGACATTGCCCTGCTTGCCGGACACAAGAGCACCGACACGACTCGTTTGTACATCCATTTGGCCCCGACAGAACTCAGCGAGCGCATACGGACAAAAGTCGAGCCATTTGATGCCAGCATTCGGAGATTGGTTGAGCAAACACTCCATCCCGAGGTGCTTCATGAGCAGTAATCTCCAGATCGCCACCGCTTCATCATGTATGCCGTGGCAGATGCCCATTGATCCCACCATTTACGACCGGAGGCCACCGACAGCCTCAGAGTGGAAGGCACTGGAGCTTGACTTTTCAGTTTCCGGAAAAACTCCTTGGCCCAGCGATTCCCTTGCCGTGCGTACAACTCTGGCTCGTTTTGATGCGCCCCTCGCCGATGTGTTTCACCAGCGCCATCGAGGGAGCGCCGCCCTGGTGCATGATGTCCAGCATCTGTTCCACTCCGAAATGTGTCGTCATCAGAAAATGTTCTGGGAATGGACGCCACAGGAGTGGCAAGAAACCCTGTGTCCAACTCCCGCTCTGTTTCTGAAGCGCTATGGGAAGTGGGAAAATGTGCGCATGACGGTCATGGATGTCGCCTATCTGCTGGGCAACGTGAGCGACCTGAGAGCCGTCGGCATAGGAAGAAACGCCATGAGTACAGCAACTGTGTACTTTGGTCGGGAACTGGTGAATGAACAATGCATTCGATTGTTTGATCTCCTCAAGGAGAGAGGATATGTTCAGACCTATGCAACGCTCAAGCGTATGCAACATGGTCTGAGTATGCTGTTCCTGCTCAATCGATCTCCTTATTTGGAGGAGATCACGTGCGAGTTGCTGGCTTGCGTCCGTGATGAAAATAGTCATATGCGGCAGGTGTACGGAAGAATCGAGAAGGGGCTGGAACAGCTCAAGATCCTCCCCCCACCCGTCAGACAGGCACGCCTGGTAGACAAAGCGTTTGACAGCGACGGTGTGGGGCAAGAATGGTTCGACTGGTGTCTGGCCTGGTACGAGCGTGCTGTTGATTTAACCCCTTCAATACGTCGGAAATACACCAATCATCTGCTTGCTGTTGGCCGCTGGCTAGAGGAGCACGTCAAGGAGGTTCGCACGCCGGAACAATGGACGGAATATCTCGCGCTGCGTTTTCGGAGCGATCTGTGTTCCTGGACGATGGGACAATATGTGAACGAACACGGCAGAAAGGTGCTCTCCACCAAAGGCAAATTGACCATGCCTTTGAAGGCACAAGGGATTACTAATTACCTGACAGCATTGCGCCGATTCTTTCTCGATCTCACCAGACGTGACCACACTCCTGGCGGCACGCCAGCTCGAAAAATCCACCTGGATTTTCAACCACGAGATGTCTTCGTTCCTCCCAGATATGTGCGACAAGCCATCGATCGGGCTGAACCTAGAGATATCGATCTGCGGGTGTGGGCTCGCCTGGCTATCGCAGCCGCCACGCTCTCCCACGATGATCTTCCGCAAGGGGCTGTGTATCCGCTAAGCTTCTATCGAGCATTGGCCCTGGTGTGGGTGACCTCGGCGCGCCGCCCCAACGAGATTACCCGTTTGCGATTGGATTGCCTGCGAGAAGACTGGAACCCCGAGATGGTGGATGAAGACCAGCAGCCGGTCCTACGCTTGCTCGCACCAGGTCCAAGGAAACAAGGGGAGGATGAGAAAAAGATTCCCAAGATTTTCTACCTCCATATTCCTTCGGGGAAGAACCGTGGAGCATTTTGGATCTGGGTTCCTGACTACACGGCTCTTGCCATCACTGCCTGGAAAGTAGAACGCCCGGAGGGGCAGAAACAACTCTTTGACTGGAAAGATCACGAGTACATCGACTACCTCTTCTGTTGCAAAGATAAACCGATTGGCCCAAAATTTCTCAATCGCTCCCTGATCCCGGCGCTCTGTGCTAAAGCCGGTGTGGATCTAACAGACGCCAGGGGACGGATTACCGGTCATCGTGGCCGCAGTACCCGCTTGACCTTGTTGCGCCGAAGTGGCGTGAGTCTGGATGACCTAGCAGAGTATGCTGGTCATGCCGATACCCGCACGATCAGGCGCTACGCGCGGCAACAGCCCTTTCACCTCCATCAGATCATTCGCAATGCTGACGATGTGAGCAGAGTGATCGAAGGAGTCATTGATATCCAGGCAGCAGCCCAGGGGTTCCCAGCTCTCCGATGGTTCATTGGCTACGACGCGGATGGCGAGCCAATGTACTGCGGCAATCAGCTCTATGTAACGTGTCCGCACCGACTGGACTGCGAGCGCTGTGGGATGTTCATTGGGGGAGAAAAGGCCAGGCTGTTGCATGAAGGAGAACAGACGTTGCCGGTTACCTCAAAGGTTCCCATGACGCCATTGGAAAAATGTGTGGTCGAAGAGGATCAAACCGGGGCCGAAGCCTGCCGTGCTGCGTTGCAACAGGTTCCTGCACCAGAGACGCCAGACCTCCACCTGATTTTCAACCCCGAAGGGCTTTCCAATCATGAGCTGGAGAAACTGGCCGAGCTAGGAACTGTCGAGGCCATGGACAAGTTGCAGCAGGCGCTCATAGCTCATGAAAAGCGGCTTGAGGAGGTACAGAAGGACAAAACAGGTCGCAGTGCTCTGGTTGGAGCTCAGAAAAAACGGATTCGTTTCATCCAGGAACTCATTGCTCATACTGAGCGTTTTCAGAATGAGCGGGAAGGCAGTTGAGGGGGCATGGGGAGCCGTCAGGCTCATCAAGCATCCTTGGAGCTTGAGGCTCGGTGGAGGTGCTGAAACGTTGCTCATGCCAGGGGCGCGGAGCAAGCGATGCCGCCAGGCCAGACCCTTGACTGGGTGGGTAGACTCGCAGAGCGAGAGCGACCGGGGGACGGTGACGCTCATCAATGCAGAACCCCGGTCGCTCTCGGCGCGAAGCGCTCACCCACCCAAGTCAAGGGCGGCATCGCCCGCGTCCCCTGGCTCGCAGGATCGTCGGAGTGGGTCAGACGACGGATGTGAGCAACCTTGATGACGAGAGTGAAACGTTGATGGTGAGAGGGTGTCCAATGTGGAAGAGTTTGACTTTTCCAAAATCATCCTACATAATGGTGCGCTCCAGCTCCCAATGCCAAGTGCTCTCCTGGTAGGCCGCCCTCGCTCCCCTGCGCTTCGTAGTCTCGGCTGGGCCGCTCGCCTTCTTCACGTGTCGATAAAAGGTGCGCTCCGTGACCGGCTGGACGTGTTGTTGCAGGCAGGTGCGCTGGTAGGCCACAAAGACCTCGCGGGCTTTCTGTTGTTTGGGGCGAGCATACAGCTGCTCAATGGCTTCGGCGAGTAA
>WNGQ01001395.1_pt1 | contig 25106 bp, 18 predicted proteins | sample 5407661 | NCBI WGS metagenome assembly WNGQ01 (sample SAMN13153382, study PRJNA577476) | soil metagenome | isolation source: 60 cm soil or saprolite under Garry oak tree replicate 2 | place: USA:California | collected 2016-06-15 | reverse complement strand
CCCGGGCAAGTCGGCGATCGGGGTGGAGATCCCGAACACCGACCGGGAGATCGTCAGCCTGGGCGACGTGCTGCGCTCACCGGTGGCCGCCGCCGATCACCATCCGATGGTGGTGGCGCTCGGCAAGGACGTCGAGGGCAGGACCGTGGTGGCCAATCTGGCCAAGATGCCGCACATGCTGATCGCGGGCGCCACCGGGGCAGGAAAGTCCACCTGCATCAACGGCCTCATCACCTCGATCCTGGTGCGGGCAAGCCCGGATGAGGTACGGATGATCCTGGTCGACCCGAAGCGGGTGGAGCTCTCGAACTACGCGGGCATACCGCATCTGATCACCCAGATCATCACGAACCCGAAGCGCGCGGCGGACGCGCTGCAGTGGGTGGTCGGCGAGATGGACCGCCGCTACGACGACCTGGCCGCGTCTGGCTTCCGGCACATGGACGACTTCAACAAGGCGGTACGCGCGGGCAAGATCAAGGCGCCGCCCGGCAGCGAGCGGGTCTACCTGCCGTATCCGTACCTGCTGGTGGTCGTGGACGAGCTGGCCGACCTGATGATGGTCGCGCCGCGCGACGTGGAGGACGCGATCGTCCGGATCACGCAGCTGGCCCGCGCGGCCGGGATTCACCTCGTGCTCGCCACCCAGCGCCCGAGCGTGGACGTGGTCACCGGCCTGATCAAGGCCAACGTGCCGTCCAGGCTCGCCTTCGCGACCTCCAGCCTGACCGACAGCAGGGTGATCCTGGACCAGCCGGGCGCGGAGAAGCTGGTTGGCCAGGGTGACTCGCTGTTCCTGCCGATGGGGGTAAGCAAGCCGCTGCGGCTGCAGAACGCGTTCGTCACCGAGAAGGAGATACGAGACGTCGTCGGGCACTGCAAGCGGCAGGCCGAGCCTAGCTACCGGGACGATGTCGCGGTCCCGGACGGCCGCCAGCGCGAGGTCGACGCGGAGATCGGGGACGACCTGGAGCTGCTGCTCCAGGCGGCCGAGCTGATCGTCAGCACCCAGTTCGGCTCCACGTCGATGCTCCAGCGCAAGCTGCGGGTCGGCTTTGCCAAGGCCGGGCGGCTCATGGACCTGCTGGAAAGCCGCGGAGTGGTCGGCCCGAGCGAGGGCTCGAAGGCCAGGGACGTGCTGGTCAAGCCCGACGAGCTGGCCGGCCTGCTCGGCTCGCTGCGCGGCCAGGCGGGCAGCTGAGGCCGCGGTCTGGCAGCCGCCGGTGGCCGGCCGGCTGGCCGGGCCGGAACCGCCATTGCGAGGCGGCCCGCCGGGTTAGCGGCTGCCGACCGTGGGAACCGGATAACGATAGGCGGGCATGCCGCGCCGGTCCTCGCGGGCCGGTGTGATGTCTGTCTACACTTGGTGACGGAACCCGCACTCAGGGATCGGAAATTCAGGTAACTGTTACCCGCACCCCCCGGGCGGCACGCAGTGCGATAGAGCAGTGGAGGCGCGGCGTGAGCATCGGTGACGCCCTGGCGCAGGCACGCCGCCAGGCCGGTCTCACCATTACGCAGGTCAGCCAGCGGACCTGCATCAGGGAGACGATCATCCGGGGGATTGAGCGCGGCGATTATTCAGCGTGCGGCGGCGACTTCTATGCCCGGGGCCATGTCCGCAGCATCGCGCGTGCGGTCGGCGCCGACCCGGACTCGCTTGTCCGCGAGTACGACCTGGCACACGGGGCACCGCAGGCGATCACCGCGGCGGACATCTTCGAGCCGTCGACGCCGATCAGGCTGAAGGAACGGCGACGGCGGCCTAACTGGAGCGCGGCCATGGCGCTGGCGCTCGCGGTGATCGTCGGCTTCGCGGTCTACCAGGCATGGCCGTCGCCGGGCGTCTCGCGGGTAGCCGCGCAGGGGGCTGGCGGGCCGGCCCCGAAACACACTGCCCGGCAGACGCCGCAGCCGTCGCCGACCAGGCACCGCCGGCCCGCGGCAGCCCGCGAGGTGGCGATCCACCTGACCGCCATCGAGGACTGCTGGGTCGAGCTCACCACCTCGACCGGCCGGGTGATCTTCAGCGGGACCATTCTCGGCGGCACGGACAAGCGCTGGACCGAGCATCGGGCGGTCAGCCTGATGCTCGGCAATCCGGGCGGGATCGCGCTGACCGTGAACGGCAAGAACCTCGGCTCGCCGGGCAACTCGGGCCAGCCGGTGACGCTCAGCTTCGGCCCCGGCCAGCACGCAGCGGGCTGACGCCGCACGCGGCTGGCTCCCCGCCCGCCGCCGCCCGCGGGCTGGCCCTGCACTCGGCTGGCTGGCTGGCCGCCCGCCGCCGCTCGCGGGCTGACGCCGCACGCGGCTGGCTGGCTGCCCGGCCCGCCGCCGCCCGCGCACCGGCCGGCTTACCGTAGTCTGCCGGTGTGTCGTCGAGTCAGGGAAGCGCAGGCCGGACGGGGCGCACCGTCAGCCTGGTCACGCTGGGCTGCGCGCGTAATGAGGTCGACTCCGAGGAACTCGCCGCCCGGCTTGACGCGGCCGGCTGGACGCTGGCCGGCCAAGGCAATCAGGACGGCGCCGATGTCGTGCTCGTGAACACCTGCGGCTTCATCCAGGCGGCCAAGGAAGAGTCGATCGACCAGCTGCTCGGCGCCGCGGCCGCCGGGGCCAAGGTGGTCGCCGCCGGATGCCTTGCCGAGCGGTACGGCGCCGGGCTCGCCGAGGCGCTCCCTGAGGCCCAGGTCCTGAGCTTCGACGATTACGGTGACATCGCGGCCAGGCTGGACGCCGTGCTGGCCGGCCAGCGGTGGCCGGCGCACGCCCCGCGGGACCGCAGGAAGCTGCTGCCCATCTCGCCGGCCTGCCGTCCCGCCGTCGGCGGCGAAACGCTGCCCGGCCACGGCACGGTCGCGGCAGCCGGGCCGGACGGCGCGGCCAGCGCCGCCGCGGGCCAGGGCATACCCGACCTGCCGCCGGGCGTCGCCCCGGCCTCCGGGCCGCGGGTGCTGCGGCGCAGGCTGGCCGGAGGGGTGGTCGCCCCGCTCAAGATCGCCTCCGGGTGCGACCGGCGGTGCAGTTTCTGCGCGATTCCCGCCTTCCGTGGCGCGTTCATCTCGCGCCCGCCCACGGACCTGGTGGCCGAGGCCGCCTGGCTGGCTGGCCAGGGAGTGCGTGAGCTGCTGCTGGTCAGCGAGAACTCCACCTCATACGGCAAGGACCTCGGCGATCTGCGGCTGCTTGAGGAATTGCTGCCTGCCCTGGCGGCGGTGCCGGGCATAGCCCGGGTGCGAGTCAGTTACCTGCAGCCCGCCGAGGTCCGGCCTGGCCTGGTAGCGGTGATGACATCCACTCCCGGCGTGGCACCGTACTTCGACCTGTCTTTCCAGCACGCCAGCGGCAGCGTGCTGCGCGCGATGCGCCGGTTCGGCGACCGCGAGCGGTTTTGCGGGCTGCTGGACCAGATCAGGGCCGAGGCGCCGGGCGCAGGCGTCCGGTCCAACTTCATCGTCGGCTTCCCCGGCGAGACCGCGGCTGACGTCGGCGAACTGCAGCGCTTCCTCGGCGATGCGCGGCTGGACGCCATCGGGGTCTTCGGCTATTCCGACGAGGACGGGACCGAGGCCGCGACGCTGCCCGGAAAGGTTGCGGCCGACGAGATCGCGGGCCGGGTCGAGGAACTTGCCGGTCTGGCCGACGAGCTGATGTCCCAGCGTGCTGCCGAGCGCGTTGGCGAGACCCTGGATGTCCTGATCGAGGAATCGCTGGGCAACGGCCGCTACTCGGGGCTTGCCGCGCACCAGGCGCCGGAGGTGGACGGCAGCACGACGGTGCTGTCCCGCGACTCGCTGGCACCTGGCGACCTCGTGCGGGCTGCCGTCACCGGCTCGGAGGGGGTGGATCTGCTGGCGGAGGCCATCGGCGCGACGGCATCGAAATCCCCGGCTCCCGCGGGCCTGCGTTGACGTTGCCTGCCGGGAGCACTGCGGGGGAGGGCGGCCGGGGCGACGCTGCCGTGATCGCGCCACCTGGGCTGGTGAACGTGGCAAACGCGCTGACGGTGCTGCGGCTCGGGCTGGTGCCGGTCTTCGTGATACTGCTGGCAGCCGGCGGGGACGGCTGGCGGATCGCGGCCTTCGTCGCGTTCGGCGTTGCCTCGCTGACCGATCTGCTTGACGGCGAGCTTGCCCGCCGCCGCGGCCTGATCACCGATTTCGGCAAGATCGCCGACCCGATCGCGGACAAGGCGCTGACCGGATCGGCACTGGTGACTCTCTCCGTGCTGAGCGAGCTGTCCTGGTGGGTCACGTCCGTGATCTTGTTTCGCGAGCTTGCCGTGACCGGCTTGCGATTCTGGGTCATCCGGCGGGGTGTCATCCCGGCCAGCCGCGGTGGCAAGGCCAAGACACTGCTGCAGGTGATCGCGATCGGGCTTTACATCCTGCCCGGCCCGTCCGGCGTCGTCCGCGGCGTCGTGATGGCGGCCGCAGTCGCGCTGACGCTCGTGACCGGCGGCGACTACGCGGCCAGGGCCGTGCGGCTGCACCGGGCGGTGCCGCACGGCGGGCCAGCAGCCCGCGCCGGACCGCCAGCCCGCGCCGGGCCGCCAGCGCACGACAGGCCGCCAGCACACGACGAGCCGCCAGCGCACGACGAGCCGCCAGCGCACGGCGAGCCGCCAGCGCACGACGAGCCGTCGGCGCACGGCGCCGGGCAGGGATCGCCGCCAGATGCGAGGTCCCGGGAGGGGCGCCAATGAGCGAGCCGGGCGGGACCCCAGTGCGTGAGCGCGCGGCAGCCGAGATCATCGGCCTGCTGACCGAGCGTGGCCAGAGCGCGGCGGTGGCCGAATCGCTGACCGGCGGACTGCTGGCCGCGGCGCTCACCAGTGTCCCTGGCGCGTCGGCCGCATTCCGCGGCGGCGTCGTCGTATATGCCACCGACCTGAAGGCCGCGGTGCTCGGCGTGCCCGCGGACCTGCTGGCACGCCACGGCGCGGTGCACCCCGGCGTGGCCGCCGCGATGGCCGCCGGCGTCCGCCGCCTGATGGGCGCGACTGTCGGCGCGGCGACCACGGGCGTGGCCGGACCCGATCCGGCCGATGGCCAGCCGGTCGGGACCGTTTATATCGCGGTCAGCATCGGACCGGACGGCGGGGGACCGGGCCTGGCCTTGCCATCCGCGAGGCTCGACGATGTCCGGCAGGCTGCCGCGGGGAGCGGCACCGTGGTGCGCTCTCTGGCGCTGCGCGGCTCTCGGGCGCAGATCCGCCGCGAGACCGTGACGCAGTGCCTGCGCCTGCTGCTGAGCGGGCTCAGCGAAGCGTCCGTGCTCCGGGAAGAGAGTGGGTGATTACAGCGTTACGTCAGAGAACACGCGTGTATACGGTCTCCCGTACGGTCCGTGCGGACAGGTACGGTGGAGATGTGTCAGCGACCGGCCTCGGAAGGGAGAGCGGCGATGGTCCTGCTTCGTCACTTGCTCGGTGACGCGCTGCGTCGGCTCCGTCTGCGGCAAGGCCGCACGCTCCGCGAGGTCTCCGCCTCGGCGAGAGTTTCCCTCGGCTACTTGTCTGAAGTCGAGCGTGGCCAGAAGGAAGCGTCATCTGAGCTGCTCGGCTCCATCTGCTCCGCGCTGGGCACGCCGCTTTCACAGGTCCTGCGGGAAGTGTCCGACAACTTCGCGCTCGCCGAACTGCAGAACGAGCCGGTGCTGACCGGGGTCAGGGAGCCCGGGCCATCGGCTGGCGGCCCGGATGGGCCGGCCGAGTCGGCCCCGACAAAGGCTGGCCCGGCGGCCGCCAAGGTGCGGATCGGGGCTACCGGCGGGCGGCAGCTGGCCGTGCGGGAGCGGCCCGCGATCGGCACGCCGGTGCCTGGCCGCACCATTGTCGCACCGGCTCGTGACCGGCTGCCCGCGCGCGCGGGCCAGCGACTCGGTGCTCAGCAGGCTCAGGTGATCGACACGGTATCGCTGCACGGCGGCGCGGCCAGGCCGGGCGCGGCATTGGATCAGCTGACCTGGCGCGCGCCGGACATCACCGACATGGTGCCCGTCTGAACGACCGACACGCCGCCCGCCTCAACGACCAACACGCCGCCCGCCTGAACAACCGACACGCCGCCCGCCTGAATGGCGCAGGCTGTCGGCCTGCGCCGCTGGCCGTCGGCCGCGGGTGATGCCGTTGCGGTCGCACTCATGGCGAGATGCGGGTCAGTGGCATCACCCTTGGGGGTTCGGACGACAATCTCGTTGTGCCCACAGAGCGGGGCAAAATGCCATTGCGCATGCCAAGCATGATCCAGAACTCCCTGCTGTGGCTGGGCGCCGCCGCTTCGGCCGGGGGCCAGTGATCATTCGCTGACTACAACGCCAGTCGTCCCAGCCGCGCAAGCCTTCCCAGCGCCGCGTGAAAACTTGACATAAACGTCCGCAGCTCGCGACCAAAGATCGTTAAGCCCAGGCCCGGGGATCGTCGGCGAGCTTGCGGACGCTGTCCGGCAGCACGCCGGAAACGACATGTTCCAGGGTGACGTCTTCCAGGATCGCCCGCTCGTTGGCCCGCAGCGCTATCCAGACGGTCTGCAGCGGCTCGGCTGCCCCGATGTAGCCCAGGTTCTCCGGGCGCTCGCCGCGCACGCCGAGCAGCGGCCCGTCGATCGCGCGGATGATGTCGGCCAGCGAGATCTCGCCGGCCGGCCGCGCTAGCCAGAACCCACCGTCCGGTCCGCGCCGGCTGCGCACCAGGCCACTGCGGCCAAGCTGGGTCAGGATCGCCTCAAGGAACTTCCCGGGAATGTGCTGTGTCTTGGCCAGCTGATCCGCCGTGACATGACCTCCCGCGGCGGCAGCAAGCTCGATGGCTGCGCGCAGGGCATAGTCGGCGCGTGCGGACAAACGCATGTCCAGCATTATGCAGGTAAGCGGCGCCCGGCTGCTGGCCGGCGTACGGATGGCCCCTCGTCAAGGTTCGGCCGGAGGCCGCTGTTCCATGATCGCGGAAGGTTCGGGGTGCGCACCCCGAACCTTCCGCGATCATGGTGCGACTCGTGGAGCGGCGGATGAGATCGACCGACGGCGCGTTGACCGGGTGGTGGATGTGGTCGGTGTGGCGGTCGTGGCGAGTGGGATAAGTCCGGGTGCGGCCGCGCGCTGCGGTTGCCGCCACGGCGGCCGGCCACGGGCGCGCGGCCGAGTTCCTCCGCGCTGCCGGCGGACACCAGCGACCGGCCGCTCGACGGCGACCTGGCCGTGGCGCAGCGGCCGCTGCGCGGCCACCCGGCTCGGCCACCGGGATCACCCTGCCTGGGCTGCCGAGGCAGGTCAGCACTCCTGGCAAGCCACCGCAGCCTGGGCCAGCGTCTTATCCCTGCCGAAGCCTGGCGGCCCGGACGGAAGCCATTCCGAGTGCCACCGCCCGCCAGCCGAGCATTGACAGCCCGAGGAAGGCAAGCGCCACCACTATGAAGGCGGGCGCGGTGCCCTGCCCGGAGATGGCCCGCAGCGTCATGCCGATGCCGGCCGTGCCGAGCCACGCGCCGAGGCCGGCCGGGACGATGGCGGCGGGCCGCCGCCACGCCCGGGTGAGAACCAGGCCGACGGCCAGACCGGCCAGGAACGGCCACGCGGTCCTGGCCAGCCCGGCGATGCTCCCCGCCTCGCCGTGGCTGGCGCGGCCGAGCACGGCGAATGCCAGCACGCAGCAGACGTCGAGCAGGATGATCGCGCGTCTCACGGCAGCAGGATCAGCTTGCCGGTGGTGCCGCGGCCGGCCAGGTCCTGGTGCGCGCGTGCCGCCTCGGCCAGCGGGTAGCTGCCGCTGGTCCGCACGCTGAGCTTGCCCTGGCCGATCCAGCTGAACAGGTCGCTGGCCCTGGCCAGCAGTTCGTCGCGGCTGGCGATGTAGCTGCCGAGGGTCGGGCGGGTAATGAACAGCGACCCCCCGGCGGCAAGCCGCTGCAGCTCGAAGGGCGGCACGGGTCCGCTGGCCGCGCCGTAGAGCACCATGGTGCCGCGCGGGCGCAGCGCGGCCAGGCTGTCGTCGAAGGTCGCCTGGCCGACGCCGTCGTAGACGGCGGCCGCGCCGGCGCCGCCGGTGACCCGCCGGGTGACCACGCCGAATTCGTCGTATCCGGTCACGTGGTCCGCTCCGGCCTGCCGCGCGAGGGCGGCCTTCCGGGCCGAGGATGTGGTGGCGATCACGATCCCGCCGCGCAGTTTGACTAGCTGGGTCAGCAGCAGGCCGACTCCGCCGGCGGCCGCGTGCACGACAACGGTGTCGCCGTCGCCGACCGGGAACGTGTCGTTCGACAGGTAGTGCGCGGTCATGCCCTGCAGCATCACGGCGGCCGCGACCTGCAGCTCAATGCCGTCCGGCACGAGCACGGCGCGGTCGGCCGGCAGCACCACCCGCTCCGCGCAGCTGCCCGGCACGCCGGTCCACGCCACCCGGTCACCGGCCGCGAAGCCGGTGACGCCCGGCCCGGCGGCCGCGACGGCGCCCGCGCCCTCCACGCCCGGCACGTAGGGCAGCTCAGGCACATACGGCGGGCTGCCCTGCCGCCGGTAGATATCCGCGAAGTTGACGCCCGCCGCGGTAACGTCGACCAGCAACTGGCCGGGACCGGGCTGCGGGTCCGGCAGTTCGGCCGGCTCGAGAACCTCCGGCCCGCCGGTCCGGCGCACCACTATCGCTCGCATGCCCTCATCCTGCCGCGCCCGGCTGCGTTGTCAGTATGCGGGAGCCGTCCGCGCTGGCGTCGCGATACTGAGCGGGGGTCACTGGGGCAGAACGTAGCTGCCTCGCGTCGGCACGGTCTCCACCAGGCCGTGATCACGTAGCCACGCGACTGTGCGCCGGGCTGTGCTGCGCCCGATCTCGAACTCGTCCACCAGCTCAGACTCGCTCGGGATTCGTGACCCAACCGGGTACTCGCCCGACTTGATCCGAGCCGCGAGGATATCCGCCACCTGCTTGTACGGCGGTAGCTTCCCCGTCGGGTCGATCTTCACAACGAAGATCGTAACCGTGTCATATTAATGTCAAACGAGTCGTGACGTGTGCAAACGAGCCGACTAGAGTGAGCATTCGGACCGACGCAGACCGGCGGCTAAGGATGCTCGACAAGGACGGCCAGACGATCCTTAATGATCTTCGCTGGCACTGGGAAGATCACTACCAGGTCGATTTTCGCGAAGGCAAGTGGCTTGCCGCCCCCGTGCATGACCCGTTCGCCATCATATCGAGCGCGAGACCTCCGGTGAGCTGCGAGAGGCCATCAGGCGGGATTACGCCGAACGCTCCGCACGCCGGTTCGGCGGGAACAGCAGCAGATGAGAACGCGCGGCGGGGCTGAGCACGGCGCCGCTGCGGCACAGCCACCACAGACACGAGTTATCGGCGCCGTCGCGCGTGCCGGCGTATGGCGTCTACCTTGGCCGCGGTCAGCTGCGCAGGCGGAGGCCGCGTGGGGTCGGCCGGAATCCGGCCTCTTCCAGGGCCTGCGCAAGCGGGGAGTCATACACCCCGGCGCCGTCGGCACGCTCAACCGTCAGCCTGCCGAGCGCGCCCGCGTGCACGGCGTCAGCCAGGGCGGTAGCGGCCGGGGCCAGCGCGGCCGGGTCGCTGGTCCAGGACAGCAGCGTCTTGCCGCCGCGCTCGACATACAGCACCAGCTGCCCGTCGGCCAGCACCACGAGCGCGCCGGCCTTGCGGCCAGGGCGGTGGCTGCCGGGCGTCTCGCCTGGCCTGGCGGGCCAGGGTAGCGCGGCGCCGTAGGCGTTGGCCGGGTCGGTTGCCGCCAGCACGACGACGACCGGCGCGCTCGCGCCCTCGCCGCCGGCCGGTGGCGGCTGGGCCAGCGCCCGCATCCGGTCCACGGCCCCGGGCAGCGCGAACTGGGCGGCGCCGAGGCCCTCCACGAAGTAGCCGCGCCGGCAGAGCCCGGCTTCCTCCATCGCGCGCAGCACCGGGTAGAGCGCGCCGAACCCGCCGGGCACCCGCTCGGCCGCCGCGGCACCCCTGATCACGATGCCGTGCCGGTCGAGCAGCGTCCTGGCGAGTGCGTGCAGCCGCCTGGTCTGATCCGGCTCGCCTGGCGACAGCAGCGACCAGCGCCCGCTGACCGTCGGCGGGCCGCTCCTGGACGTGACAGCGCCGCGGCCCAGTCCTGGCCGGCCCAGTCCTGGCCGACGCAGTCCAGGCTGGCGCAGTGCCAGCCGGCCAGGCGCCCCGGCCGCGCGCAGGCTGCCGCCGTAGGCTGGCGCATCCGCCCTGCCGCCGCCGAGGGGTCTGACGGCTAGTGGCCGGCCGGCACCGAGCATGGTGCGCAGCGGCGCCAGCGTGTCATTGGTCAGCCGGCCAGCCCAGACCAGGTCCCAGATCGCCGCCGCCACCGCCTGGTCGCCGGCCCGGCCAGCGGGAACGCGCAGCCGCTGCGCACCAGCCGGTGCTGCGCCGGACGGCCCTGCCGGGCCTGGACCGCCCGGCTGGCTTGCGCCCGGCTGGCCTGCGCCGGACTGGCCTGCGCCGGACTGGCTTGCGCCGGGCGGGCCCGCGCCATTGGCAGGCCCGATGGCGCCTGGCTGGGCTGCGGCGTTGGGCGGCTGGTCGCCGGCCGGCTCCTGCTGTCCGGCGGATGCCGCGGCGCGATCAGCGAGGGCGCGGAAGAACAGCGCGCCGCCGCCGCCGAGGGCGTCAAGGATCGCATCGTGCAGTGGCGTCATCGTGATCTCGCCCGGCGCCGGGAACAGCATCGGCGCGGCTCCGGCGGGCCCGAGGACGATCCAGCCATCACCGCCGGGCAGCGCGCCCGCGCCTGACCAGACGACCTCGCCGGCCGCGGTCAGCTCGTCGAGCATCGCTGGCTCGTAGCCGGGCACTCGGCCGGGTAGCACCAGGGTCTCAAGCGCCGAGGCTGGCACAGCGGCTCCGGCGAGCTGCTCGACGACGTCGTAGACCGCATCGGGACCAGCCCGGCGCGGCCGCCGCCCGCCCGCCCGGCTGCCCCCGGCTGCCGGATGGCCCGCGTTTTGCCAGGCGGGCAGGAAGGCGGCCAGTGCCTGCGGCGGAGCCGGCTCGGCTTCCTTGCGCAGCTTGGCCAGGCAGCGCCGGCGCAGCAGCCGGAGCACGCTTGCATCGCACCATTCAGTCCCGCGCCCGCCGGGCACGAACTCGCCCTCGCTGACCCGGCCTTCGGCGGCCAGCCGGCGCAGCGCGCCCGTGACGACCGCCACGCCGAGCCCGTAGCGACTCGCTGCCGCCAGCGCCGTGAACGGGCCGTGCGTTCTGGCGTACCTGGCCACCAGGTCGCCCAGCGGGTCGGCGACCGGCTCGGTGAACGCGCCGGGCACGCCGAGCGGCAGCGGGACGCCGAGGGCGTCCCGAAGCCTTCCGGCATCCTCGACAGCCGCCCACCGCACCTCGCCGCCGACCCTGACCTCGATAACGCGCCGCTGCGCGGCAAGTTCCGCCAGCCAGCCCCCGGCGGCATCCTGCCCGGCGCAGCGTTCGGCCACTTCCTGCGCGGACAGCGGCCCGATGTCCCTGATCATGTCCGCGACGCCCTCCGCGTCGCGGCAGGCCCGGTCCGGCAAGAGTCGCTGTAGTCTCCGTACCGAATCCTGCACGATCAGCGGGTCGAGCAGTTCCCTCATGTCGGCCTGGCCGAGTAGCTCGGCGAGCAGGGACGAGTCGAGCGCTAGTGCCTGAGCGCGGCGCTCGGCGAGCGGCGAGTCGCCCTCGTACATGAACGCGCCGACGTAGCGGAACAGCAGCGACCGGCCGAACGGTGACGGCGCAGGGGTCTCGACGTCGACCAGCCGGATCCGCCGCGCCGACAGGTCGCGCATCAGGTCGATCAGCCCGGGCACGTCGAAAACGTCCTGCAGGCACTCGCGGACGGTCTCCAGCACGATCGGGAACGTCCCGTACTTGCTGGCCACCGACAGCAGCTGGGCCGAGCGCTGCCGCTGCTGCCAGAGCGGCGTGCGCCGCCCCGGCTGGCGCCTGGGCAGCAGCAGCGCGCGCGCCGCACACTCCCTGAACCTGGAGGCGAACAGGGCGGAAGCGCCGAGCTCGGCGGTGACGAGCTGTTCCACCTCGTCGGCGTCGAACTCGGCGATGCCGGCCGGCGGCGGTTCGTCGGCGTCCGGAACCCGGATCACGATCCCGTCGTCGGTATGCAGGGCCTGCACGTCCATCCCGCCGTAGCGCTCGCGCAGCCGGGCCGCGATGGCCAGTGCCCACGGGGCGTGCACCCGGGCGCCGAAAGGGCTGTGCAGCACAAGCCGCCAGTCGCCAAGCTCGTCCCGGAACCGCTCCATCACCAGGGTGCGGTCGTCGGGCACGTAGCCGGTAGCCTCGCGCTGCCCGGCCAGGTACCTGACCAGGTTCGCGGCGGCAAGCTCGTCCAGGCCGTCGCGGCGCAGCCGGGCCGTCGCGTCCGGCGGGCTGGCCGAGCCGAGCTCGCGGCAGTACGCACCGATCGCCCGGCCAAGCTCGGCCGGGCGGCCTGGCGCGTCACCGTGCCAGAACGGCAGCTTGCCTGGCTGTCCGGGTGCGGGGGAGACGAGCACCTGGTCGGCGGTGATGTCCTCGATCCGCCACGAACTCGCGCCGAGCACGAACACGTCTCCGACCCTGGACTCGTACACCATCTCCTCGTCAAGCTCGCCGACCCGCCGCGAGTGCCTGCCCGATTTGTCGCGCTGGCCGCCAGCCAGGAACACGCCGAACAGCCCGCGGTCCGGGATCGTCCCGCCGCTGGTCACAGCCATCCGCTGGCCGCCGGGCCGGCCCCGCAGCGTCCCGGTCATCCGGTCCCAGACCAGCCGCGGTCGTAGCCCGGCGAACTCATCGCTCGGATAGCGGCCGGCCAGCATGTCGAGCACGGCCTCAAGCACCGGGCGGGTCAGCCCGGCGAACGGCGCCGCGCGGCGGACAGTCTGCTCCAGGTCGGCGACGTCCCAGTCGTCCATTGCCGTCATAGCGACTATCTGCTGGGCGAGCACGTCGAGGGGGTTGCGCGGGACGCGAAGCTCCTCGATCTCGCCGTCCCGCATCCGCTGCGCGACGACGGTCGCCTGCACCAGATCGCCCTGGTACTTCGGGAAGATCACGCCGCGGGACACATCGCCGACGTTGTGGCCGGCCCGGCCGGTGCGCTGCAGGCCGCTGGCCACCGACGGCGGCGACTCGACCTGGATGACCAGGTCGACGGCGCCCATGTCGATGCCGAGTTCCAGGCTGGAGGTGGCCACCACGGCCGGCAGCCGCCCCGCCTTCAGCGCCTCCTCGATCTGGGCCCGCTCCTGCCGGGACACCGAGCCGTGGTGCGCGCGGGCTACCTCGGCCGGTGCGCCAGCGACCATTCCGGCCTGGGCCATCAGCTCGGCCGGGGGCCGGGAAGGGGCATCCCGGCCGTCGGCTGGCTGCTGCGCGAGCGCGTCGGCCCGGTCGGCGGCGAGTTCGTTCAGCCGGCCGCAGAGCCGTTCGGCCAGGCGGCGGGAGTTGGCGAAGATGATGGTCGACTTATGCGCCTGGATCAGGTCGAGCACCCGCTCCTCGACGTGCGGCCAGATCGACCGCCGCCGGTCGGCGTAGTCGGCCGGCCCGCTGGCGGGATCGCCGGGCTCGCCGGGCTCGCCGGGCTCGCCGGGCTCGCCAATGGGGGCAGGCGCTGTCTCCCGGGTGCGGGTCGGCTCCAGGTCGGTCATGTCCTCGACCGGCACCACGATCTTGAGTTCGATGCGTTTATCGCTCGGCGGCGCGGCGATCGTCACCGGGCTGGCGCCGCCAAGAAACGCGGCAACCTCCTCGGGCGGGCGCACGGTGGCGGACAGGCCGATCCGCTGCGCCGGGCGGCGGGCCGGGCTGCCCTGGCGTGCGTGCGGCGGAAAGCCGTCCTGGGCAGCGCCGTCCTGGGTAGCGGCGGCTGGGCGGGAGCCGTTCGCGGCAGCGCCCGCCGGGCTGCTGTCCTGGCCCCTGCCTGGCCGGCTAGTCCCGCCAGTGCCTGCTCCTGATCCGTCCTGGCCGCCGCGCAGCGCGTCCAGCCGCTCCAGGGACAGCGCCAGATGGGCACCTCGCTTGTTGCCTGCCAGGGCGTGCACCTCGTCCACGATCACGGTCTCGACACCCCGCAGCCCGTCGCGCGCCTTCGACGTAAGCAGCAGGAACAGCGACTCGGGCGTGGTGATCAGGATGTCGGGCGGCTTTCCGGCCAGCTTGCGCCGCTCGTCGGCCGCGGTGTCCCCGGTGCGAACGCCAACCCTGATGTCGCTGATATCCAGGCCGAGCCGGCTGGCCGCGTGCCCGACGCCGGTCAGCGGTGACCGCAGGTTTCGCTCGATGTCCACGGCCAGCGCCTTGAGCGGCGAGATATAGAGGACCCGGCAGCGCAGCCTCGGATCCGGAGGTGGGGGCTCATTGGCTAGCTTGTCGATCGCCCAGAGAAAGGCGGCGAGCGTCTTGCCGGAACCGGTTGGCGCCACGACCAGCGTGTTGTCGCCGTTGCCGATCGCCGCCCAGGCCTGCGCCTGCGCCTGCGTCGGCTCGGCGAAGGCAGCCGTGAACCAGGCTCTGGTCGGTTCGGAGAAGCCGTCCAGGGACTGCGTGCTGGCTGGCGACATGGCGGGCATGCCTCCATCCTGCCTCCTGGGTACGACAAATCGTGCCGGTCATCCGGGTAGCCTGACGCGGTGCGCCTCACTGCCTTCTGGGAACGAATGCGCGCGCAGTTCGGCGACGTGTATGCCGAGAGCGTGGCGAAGGATCAGGCGCTGGCCGCTCTCGGCAGCAGGACGGTCAGCCAGGCGCTGGCTGACGGCATCGACGCGAAGATCGTCTGGCGCGCGGTCTGCGAAGCCTTCAACGTCCCCGAGTCCCGCCGCTGAGGAGATCCGGCAGGCTCCTGCCGCGCTCGCGCGCCGCCCTCGCCCCGCGCCGCCCTCGCACCGCGGCGTCGCGCGCTGCCCTCGCCCTGCAGCGGACCCCTGGGTTTCATGATCGCGGAAGATTTGGGCCGCGGGTTCAGCACCCATAACCTTCCGCGATCATGGAACGGCGCCCGCCCGGGCGCGTTGACGAGGCCGCCGAAGGGCTAGATCGATGACCGGGAATCCATGCCGTGTCCGAGGTGCCCAGTGGTCGCAGCCGATCATCAGTTTTGGTCAGCGTGACACTGGTCGGCGCTGCGTGCGGGCGGTCTGAGGTCGCCTTGCTGTTTGAGAGGCGGGCGGGCTCAGCCCTGCCTGAAGTCGTCCGAGTCGGTCTCGTCCTTGCCATGAGCAGGGCACTGGCTGTGGGGTCGGTTGGCCGCCGTCCGGTTGTGCAGGCCGGCGTTGCTGCTTTGGCTGCTGCCCGCGCCGGGCGACCGTCCGCTTTCCAGGACCGGAAACCGCCGGGATTTGCCCTGTCGCCGCTGCGTAACGGAGCGCTGCTCGCCGCTCAAGGCTGACCGAGGTTGCCGCCGTTGCTGTCCCCCATTGCTTTCAGCCGGGTTCGGTGTCTGAAGAGGTCATCCCCACGGACTGCCCTTGAGGTCGACCCGCAGCACATCGCCCCAGAACGGGCTGAACAGGATGTGCCCGTCCTGGGCCACGGTTGCCGGAACGAGCGGCAGGTCCCAGTCCGGTCCGCTTCCAGCGCGCGCGCCGATGGGCTGCCCAACGCGATTCCAGCGCAGGTTCGTGCCGGGGCAGTAGAACTGGAAGGCCCTGGGGTCAAATGCCAGCGTGCACTTGGTGAACGGCTTCGCAGGCTTCTGGAACAGCCGATGGATGACGTAGAAGGCGCGGGGGGCGTGGATCAGGTAGAAGCCCTCCCGGACGTGGGCCGAGACCGCACGGCTGCCCGGCAGGGACGCGACCGGGAACGTCGTGACAGATCCCATCGGGTATCGCGAAGCCCGGCCGAGCACGTAGTAGGTGCCGTGCCAGAACGTGCCTTCTCGCAGTGCCGGGAAGCGCAGCGACCGCACCACGGTCCAGGCGGCGTGCCGCTCGGCGCGGCTCGCATCCGGGCCGATCCAGACGACAGCATTGAAGCTGAATCCGTCCCCGTAGCAGTCGCAATACCAGGGACGGGGCTCCGTGCCGCCCACGTACGGCCTGGCCCGGCTGAACGACGACGGCACCAGCGGGAACGCGCTGTCGCGCAGCGGCGGGGGCCATGGCGGCCCTCCTTGGTTGGTCCAGATCTGCACGGCCACTCCATCGGCCGGGAAACTGCGCAGCCAGCCCATTGACGGCGTGCCCGTGCTCGGGGCCCGGAGGTCGGGCGGGAAATTCGTGACGCGGACGCCGTCGCTGGTGACCCTCTGATCCCCGCTCCGGAAATGGCGCGCCCCCAGCCCCGCCGGTACCCGGATGGACCACCCGTAGTTCTGATCGGTGAAACGGCCCGCGCGGTGGTTGGCTACCCAGCCGGGGCTGCCGGGAGCCGGGCTGAGCGCCTTGACCAGGCCGAGCGTGCCGAGCACCACCATCACGGCCAGCGCGGCCGCGATCGGGGCGATGACCTGCCAGGTTCTGCGCATCCGCGGCGGCTCGCGCCGGGGCCTGAGCACTGCCCGGTCCCATAGGCCGGCGGGCGGTTCCAGGTTCTTGAGCTTGCGCAGTTCTTGCTGCCAGCGTTCAGGCATCGTCTGCCTCCTCAGCCCCGAGGAGCTCGCGCAGCCGGCGCCTGCCCCGGAACAGGTGCACCTTCACGGCCCCCACCGACGTCCCCATCCGCCGGGCCACGTCCCGGACCGGCAGATCGGCCTCGTAATGAAGGACGACCGCGGCGCGCTGCGCACGACTCAGCTGCCGCAGGGCTGGCACCAGGGCTCCGAGCCCGGCCGCCGGGCAGGGAGGTTGTTCAGGCTCAGGTTCCGGTTTCCGGCGCTCTCGCCGAAGATCCTCCGTGGCCAGCCTGAAAGCGGTGCGATACAGCCAGGGCACCGGGTCGCGGATCTGGCCGGCGTGCTCCAGCGCACGCGCAAAGGCCTCAGCCACAGCATCGTCTGCCACGGCACGACGACCTGCCGCGAATGCGTAGATCGTCCTCCACAGGCCCGGGGCGACATCCCGGAACACCTGCTCGTAGTTGATCGCCGTACCGGCCCGCACCCGATCTGGCCCCTTGCCGCGCAAGTCCCACACTCCAATAGAGGCCCAGGGAACCTGAAAGGTTAACAACACCCCGCCAGCCGGAAGGAACACGTCTCGGCGCAGGCCGGAACCAGCGCGCCGATCCAGTTCGCTGCCAAGGCGCATGAGCCGGCAGCCCACCGCATCCAATCGCTCCGCGGGGGCTTGATCTTCGTTGCGCCAGATCACGGCCAGCAGCGACCTCCCCGCCTGGGCAATGTGTCAAGTCCCGCTGGGTTACCGCGAGGCTGCCGCGGCCGGACACCTCCTCGTAAAGGCCTTCCAACTCGGTCGTGCCGACGATCAGCCGCGGTGCGACACGCCATCGCTGATGCGTGGCTGGCAGGCGAAGAGTGTCCAAGATCGGCGTGTTCACACGTCTGACCTTGGGAAGTCATCGTGATCGCCGACCTGGACACTCTCCTGACCGCACTCTATGTCGAGCTGACCGACCGCATCATTCCTTCGCTGGGCTTGGCGCGGTCCGGGCCGGGCAAGCCGCCGGAGGTGACCGACGCCGAACTGGTGTGCCTGGCGGTGGCGCAGGTGCTGCTGCGTTTCGACGACGAGCGGCACTGGCTAGGCGCTGCTGCCTCCCGGGTGGGGCACCTGTTCCCGCGGCTCCTTCGCCAAAGCGAGTACAACCAGCGGCTGAAGAACGCGGCGCCGCTGATGGAGGCCGCGTTGCGGTGGCTGGCTGGCCAGACGCCGGGCAGCGCGGAGACGGTGCGGCTGATGGACGCCACGCCCATCCCGTGCGGGCAGCCGGTCATCACCGCCCGCCGCTCGGGCCTGGCTGGCTGGGCGGGCTACGGGCACTGTCCCAGCCATTCCCGCTTCTACTGGGGCGCCAAGCTGATGCTCATCTGCACCTGCGACCGGACCGTCACCGGGTTCTGCCTGGCCAACCCAAGCTTTCCGGGGAACGCCAGCAGGCCCGGCAGATGCTGGAACACCAGCCTTCCCGGTCATCGATCTAGAAATCATGCGCGGGAGAACGCGATCAGCGGCCTGAGGTCTCCGTCGGTATCCGCCGTCCGGAGCGCCGAGATGTAGTCGCGGCGCGCTCTGCTCGGCTCGCTAAGCGCATTACCGCCCCAGGTAAACCGGGTGCCGCCGAGCGCCACGATGAGCGCGTCGGAGGCGAGCCGCGACCACCGGCCGTTCCCGTTGGGAAATGGGTGCACGGCAACGAGCCGGTAGCCGAACCGGATCGCGCATTCGTCGTTGCCATAACGCGCCGGAGAGGCGTCAGCGAGCCATGCGCGCACGTCGCCGAGGACGTCGCGGATGTCCATGCGTATCTGCCAGTAGGGCACGCCAAGGTTCCTGTCTGCCGTCCTGTAACGCCCCGCCCAGGCCCAGACCTGGCCGTACATCCTGCGGTGCAAGCGCCTCAGCCACTCCTCGTCGGTCACTGCCTCCGGATGCACCCGGCGGAGTGACAAGAACAGCCATGACATGGCATCGCTGATGTTCGCCGCCTCCGCGAGATTTAGTTCAGCCCGGGTCAGCACCGGCAGCAGCAGGCCCTGCTGCTCGGCATCAGTGAGCGGGGTGGCGTCGGCAGGCCCGCGGGCCAGGTCGGTCATACCCCGGCGCCGCTCCACAGCTGGCCTCGGTTAAGCAGCCGCTCGGTGAGCTGATCCTCCAGCGCGCCCGGCTGCCCGGTTGCCTGGTCCTCCAGGCGCATCGTCTGCTCCACGGCGGCGACCTGCAAGCGGGCAAGCTCCCGCGCCCGGTCACGGACGACCGCGGTGAGCGGGCGGCGCGGTACGAGCAGATAGACAAGATCACAGCCGAGTGCGTCGGCGGCCCGGCGCAGCGTCTCCAGGCGCGCCCGGTCTGCAGCCTCAGACTGCTCCAGCCTGGTGACCGCTCCCGCTGTGATGCCCAGACGGCCGGCCAGTGCTGCCGCGCTCATACCCAGCGCCTCGCGGACTGCGTGGATCCAGCCGCGCTGCGGCCGCGCGAGCTCCCGTAGCGGCTGCCACTCGTCGAAGTGGCCGTCAAGCAGCTCCCGGCCGCGCACGGATACGTTGTTAGAGACCCTGGGCATGACGACCACCGGATGTGTGAGGCATCGGAACCTGTCATCAATAGTGTACTACACTGCATTTGAATCTGAACTATGATGCACTGCAACACAGTAAAAGTAACACCCACAATGTATTCCAGATCACATCAGCCGAGGATCATGAGCGGAGAACACGGTGGCATTCGGCATCAGCCTGACGTGGACTGCGCGAACCCGGCAGGCTGGCGGGAGTCCTGAAAGCTGGCGCTCAGGCCGACCTCGCTGCGGCCGACCTCGCTGCGGCCGACCTTGCTGCGGCCGACCTCGCTGCGGCCGGCTCGCCGTGGCTGACCTTGCTGCGGCCGACTCGCCGTGGTCGGCTCGCTGCAGCCGCGACAGCGCGCTGGGAGGACTCCTGGCACCACATCGTGCTGGCCGGCCCGGGGGTAGCGAGTTCCGCATACTCTGACTCGGCGCGTCGCGTTGATGATCGAACAATTGTTCGTCTAGAGTAGCGCTGCTGGCGGTACGCCGCGGTCTTGCCGGGCCCGGCGAAGCGTCGGCACCAGAAACTGTCAGAGGCTGCGCGTAGCGTCGGAGTCGGCAGTTGACGACGTTAGCCCGACAGTGCGCAAGCGCTGATACGAACGGCTCGGAAGCACGGTCGGCGTTGGCCGGCACGGCGGATAGCCCCTGATTCCCCACGGGAGTTCTCATGGCACCGAACGACAGGGCGGGCAGCAGCAAAGGCGGCGGCGACAGGGAGAAGTCCCTGGATGCCGCGCTCGCCCAGATCGAACGGCAGTTCGGCAGGGGCGCGATCATGCGGCTCGGCGATGACACCCGGGCCCCAGTGGAGGTGATCCCCACTGGCTCCATCTCGCTCGACGCCGCGCTCGGCGTCGGCGGTCTCCCGCGTGGCCGGATCGTCGAGATATACGGCCCGGAGAGCAGCGGCAAGACGTCGCTGGCCCTGCACGCGGTCGCGAACGCGCAGAAGGCCGGCGGGATAGCAGCCTTCATCGACGCCGAGCATGCTCTCGATCCTGACTACGCCAAGAAACTCGGCGTGGACACCGATGCGCTGCTCGTCTCCCAGCCGGACACCGGCGAGCAGGCGCTGGAGATCGCCGACATGCTCATCCGCTCCGGTGCCGTCGACGTCATCGTCATCGACTCGGTGGCCGCGCTCGTGCCGCGGGCGGAGATCGAGGGCGAGATGGGGGATAGCCATGTCGGGCTGCAGGCCCGCCTCATGTCCCAGGCTCTCCGCAAGATCGCAGGCGCGCTGAATCAGACGAAGACCACCGCAATCTTTATCAACCAATTGCGGGAAAAAATAGGTGTCATGTTCGGATGCATGACATACGGGACAAAAGTGAGTCTCGCTGACGGAACGCAGGAAAAAATCGGCAAAATCGTAAATCAGCGACTGGATGTCGAAGTCCTTTCCTATGACCCTGAGACCAGCCGTGTCGTTCCCCGCAAGATCGTCAACTGGTTCAACAATGGCCGGGCTGAACGATTTCTTCAGTTCACCGTGGCGAAGTCGGGCGGAAATGGCAGCGCGCAGTTCTCCGCGACCGAGAATCACCTGATCCGGACGCCTGGCGGCTGGCACCCTGCCGCCGAGCTGACTGCCGGTGACCGGGTTGTCGTCATGGAGCCAAAGCGGCTGAGCGACCAGCAGATGCAGCTGATCCTCGGTTCGCTCATGGGCGATGGGAACCTATCGCCAAACACTCGCGGCAGGTCAGGAACCCGGTTCCGCCTGGGTCACGGCGCCAAGCAGGCTGCGTACCTGGACTGGAAGGTCTCGCTTCTCGGCAACATCGAATGCACGCGAACCTCGAACGCCAAGGGCGCGGTCTTCGCCGACTTCACGCCCCTGCCTGAGCTGGCGGAGGTGCATGATGCTGTCTACTTCGGCGACGGCAAGAAGCATCTGAGCTGGGACTACCTGAAGGAACTCACTCCGCTCGCCCTTGCCGTCTGGTACATGGACGATGGCTGCTTCACCCTTCGATCGAAGGGCGTCCAGGAGAGAACGCAAGGTGGAACTGGCCGGATCGAGATCTGCGTCGAGGCGATGAGCCCGGGCTCACGCACGCGGCTCGAACAGTACCTGCAGGACGCCCACGGGCTGGACGTCAAGCTCCACGCCAGCGGGGCCGCACAGAAGTCGGTCCTGCGGTTCACCATGTCGGCATCGACCAAGTTCCAACGGCTGGTGGCCCCGTTTGTCCATCCGTCCATGGAGTACAAGCTGCTGCCACGCTTCCGTGGGCAGTTCGACGTTCAGGCTCAGTTCGTGGCCGCCGAGCGGCGGCTGGCACCCGCGAGGATCCTGGACGTCCGCATCAAGCCGCCCACGCGTTCGATGAACAGATTCGACATCGAAGTAGAAGGCCACCACAACTATTTCGTGGATGGCGTCATGGTCCATAACAGCCCGGAGACGACCACCGGCGGAAAGGCATTGAAATTCTATGCCACTATCCGCCTTGACATCCGGCGCATCGAGACCCTGAAAGATGGTACCGACCCAGTCGGAAACCGGACCCGGGTAAAGGTGGTTAAGAATAAGGTAAGTCCTCCTTTCAAAACCGCAGAATTCGATATTTTGTATGGTCAGGGAATTAGCCGGGAAGGCAGCCTGATCGATCTCGGTGTGGAGCAGGCGATCGTCCGCAAGTCCGGTGCCTGGTACACCTACGAGGGCGACCAGCTTGGCCAGGGCAAGGAAAACGCCAGGAATTTCCTGCGCAGCAACCCCGATCTCGCGAACGAGATCGAGAAGAAGATCAAGGAGAAGCTCGGTGTAGGCCCGCGGCTGGATGCGGATGCCAGCGCCAAGCCTGACCTTGCCAAGCCTGACCTTGCGGTAGTGCCCAGGATCTCCGGGGGCAAGACCGCCGCCGGAGCCGGAGGAGCCGCAGGCGGTGGGTCGTAGCGGCGAGCCGCCGCAGGCGGTGGGTCGTAGCGGCGAGCGCGTCGGCTCGGCGGCCGCACGGAAACCTGCGCCCGCAACAGCCGGCGAGCCGGTGACACCTGGTGCGCCGCCCGCCCAGGATGTCAAGGGCGCCCAAGACGTCAAGGGCGCCCAAGACGTCAAGGACGCCCAGGATGTCAAGGGCGCCCAGGATGTCAAGGGCGCCCAAGGTGCCTGGGCCGTGCCCGGCGTCCATGCCGGGTCGGCCACGGCGGCCTCGCCCGGCGAAACCGGGCACGAGAGTAAGGCGGCGGTCGCCAGGCAGATCTGCCTGCGGATGCTGACGGCTGAGCCGCGGACCCGCGCCGAGCTTGCCGCTGCGCTGCGGCGGCGCGGGGTACCCGAGGACACTGCCGAGGCAGTGCTCGGCCGGTTCAGCGACGTCAAGCTCATCGACGACGCCGCATTCGCGGCCGCCTGGGTCGAAACCCGGCATCACGGCAGGGGCCTGGCCGGGCGCGCCCTGGCGGCAGAGCTAAGGCGGCGCGGCGTGCCCCAGGAGGACATCAAGACGGCCGTCAGCGGGCTCGACCCGCGGCAGGAGATCGCCACCGCACGGAGCCTGGTGGAGCGGCGGCTAGCCAGCACGAGGGGACAGCCGCTGACCGCGCGCATCCGGCGGCTCACTGGCTTGCTGGCCAGGAAGGGCTACTCCCCGGCGACCGCCTACCGTGTCGTGCGGGAAGCCCTTGAGCAGGAGGGCCTCGACCCGGCCGCGGCCGGGATCGACCTCGATGACCCGCCGGACGCAGAATCCGACGGGCAATCGGCGGCCTGGTGAACAACTGGTAGCCATCCCGCGGCGGCCGGCCGTCCGGTAGAGATCACGAAAGCCCTGCTTGCCCAAAACGTTATATCCGCTTAGCCTCACGGCAGCGAGGTATTGGTCCGCGCTAGGCAGGTAAGCATAGGTCAACAAGATCAAACATGAGCACCGGAGAGCCTGGAGCCGGCCAGGACGGACAGGGTGAATCCGGAGGCTGTGAGGCATTAAAGGGCTGGTGAGCAGCCCGCTGGGCGCAGGCAGCACGTTGTCGGCGGAGGCGTCGGCCGGACAATTCCAGCCGACCGGGCGCAGGCCTGACCACGTCGGCCGGCCCGGCCGGTGGCTGGATGCCATGTCCGGCATGTCTGGTCGGGCCGGCTTGCCCAGCCTGGCCGAAGGCTCAACGAGAGGCCGCGAGAAGGAGCGCCGGCAAATGGAGACGGCATCGGCCGGGATGTGTCAGCTGTCCCGGCGGACCGGGCACGGAGCCGGGCCAGACGCGGACCCGGGTGGGCACGGACCGCTACGGCCGAGCCGGATCGCCTCAGGCGCGTGGCACCTCGCTGCAGGGCTTGGCGCTGGTACCGACGAGCGGTACCGCGGCGCCCACGAGCGGGAAGGGGCGAACCTTGAGTAACGGAATCGCGCTGGTTCTTGCGATCGGGCTCGTCGCCGCGCTCTTCGCGCTCGTTCTCGTGATGCTCCGCAGATCACCCGGCCAGCCGGCTGCTCGTGCGGTGACCGCCGAGGCTGCCAGCTCGCAGGAGGACGTGCAGCGTGCGCAAAAGCTGGCCGAGGCCAGCCGAGCAGCCGATCAGATCACGGCGCGCGCGGAATCGGACGCCGCGGCCATCGTCAGCAGGGCGGAGGCGTCCGCTGAGCAGTCCGCTCAGGCGCGGCACGAGGTGGAGAATGAGATCCGGGCCGTCAAGGAGGAGATCAAGCACCTCCGCAGTGACCTGGAACGCAGGGAGGCCCGGCTGGCGGAACGGGAGCAGCGGATCGACGAGGAAGCTCGCAAGATCGAGCAGCGCTCCGCCGACCTGGACCAGGTGCAGCAGGGCATCAACCACCAGCGCACAGAGCTCGAGCAGCTTGACGAAAGGCGCCGGGAGGTACTCGAGCGCGCGGCGAGCCTCACCGCCGACCAGGCCAGGGCCGAGCTCGTGGCAGGCATCGCGAACCAGGCCAAGCGCGAGGCGGCCCTGATCGTGCGGGATATCGAGGCCGCTGCACAGCGGGACGGCCAGCATCGGGCCCGGCGAATCGTGACGCTGGCCATCCAGCGCGTCGCCAGCGAGCAGACCAGCGAGTCCGTGGTATCGGTACTGCACCTGCCCGGCGATGAGATGAAGGGCCGGATCATCGGCAGGGAAGGGCGCAACATCCGCGCCTTCGAGTCGGTCACCGGCGTCAACCTGATCATCGACGACACGCCGGAGGCGGTGCTGCTGTCCTGCTTCGACCCGGTGCGCCGCGAGGTCGGCAGGCTCACCCTGGAGCGGCTGGTCCTGGATGGCCGGATTCACCCGCAGCGGATCGAGGAAGCCTACGACCGGAGCAAGGCGGATATCGAGCAGCTATGCGTCCGGGCAGGCGAGGACGCGATGGTCGACCTGGGCATCACGGACCTGCACCCGGAACTCACCAACTTGCTCGGCAGGCTGCGTTACCGCACGTCCTATGGCCAGAACGTACTGAAGCACCTGCTCGAATCGGCGCACATCGCCGGCATGATGGCCAGCGAACTCGGGCTGGATCCGGCGCTGCTGAAGCGCTGCACGGTGCTGCACGACATCGGCAAGGCGCTGACCCATGAGGTCGAGGGGAGCCACGCCCTGATCGGCGCCGAGATCGCGCGCCGGTACGGCGAGCCCGAGGACGTGGTGCACGCGATCGAAGCGCACCACAACGAGGTCGAGGTGCGGACCGTCGAGGCGGTGCTGACGCAGGCCGCGGACGCCATCAGCGGCGGCCGCCCGGGGGCGCGGCGCGAGTCGCTCGAGGCCTACGTGAAGCGCCTGGAACGGCTGGAGCAGATTGCTCTTGCGCAGGACGGCGTCGAGAAGGTCTTCGCGATGCAGGCCGGCCGGGAAATCCGGGTAATGGTCAAGCCAGAGAACGTCGATGACATCCAGGCCCAGGTCATCGCCCGGGACGTGGCCAAGCAGGTGGAGGAGGAACTCACCTACCCTGGCCAGATCAGGGTCACCGTGGTCAGGGAGTCGCGCGCCATCGAATTCGCGCGCTAG
>WNGQ01001643.1_pt1 | contig 25116 bp, 23 predicted proteins | sample 5407661 | NCBI WGS metagenome assembly WNGQ01 (sample SAMN13153382, study PRJNA577476) | soil metagenome | isolation source: 60 cm soil or saprolite under Garry oak tree replicate 2 | place: USA:California | collected 2016-06-15 | reverse complement strand
CATAGCCCCTGCGGTCCGGGTGATGTGCCCGGTCTGCGGGTCGCGACGTTTGGACATGGAGTGATTAACTGAGGAATATTTATGAATAAAATTCATCGAACCTGGTCGTTGATGGGCGCTTGTTGGCAGCTTTTGAGCAAAGACAAGGGGCTGCTGCTGTTCCCGCTCATTTCAGGCATTTGCTGCATGCTCCTGTTGGCTTCATTCGCGGTTCCGCTTTACTTCACCAACCATTGGCAGCCGCCCGCAGGCGGTGCCGCGGCGACCCGGCAGATGGCCTATTACGGGACCCTTTTCCTCTTCTACATCTGCAACTATTTCGTGGTCGTTTTCTTCAATGCCGGCATCGTCGCTTGCGCCACGATTCGCATGAAAGGCGGGAACCCCACCGTGGGGGACGGTTTTCGCGCCGCCGCGGCTCGTTTGCCGGTGATCGCGGGTTGGGCAATCCTCTCGGCGACCGTGGGCCTGATCCTGCGCCTTATCGAGGACCGGTCTGAAAAGGTGGGCCGATTTGTTGCCGGATTGCTGGGCGCAGCCTGGACGGTCGTGAGCTTTTTGGTCATCCCGATTTTGGTTGTGGAAAACAAGAATCCGTTCATTGCCCTCAAGGAATCCACCATTCTGCTGAAAAAAACCTGGGGCGAACAAGTGGCAGGCAATTTCAGTTTCGGGTTGATTTTCTTGCTGTTGAGCATACCCGCCATCGTGCTGATTGTGGTGGGGATTTTCTCCGGCAGTCTTGCGGTCATTGCGGCGTGCGTCGGTTTGGCGGTAATCTATTTCGTCATTCTGGCGCTCATTCAATCAGCGCTGCAATCCATCTTCCAGGCGGCAGTCTATCTCTACGCCCGGGATGGCAAGGTGCCGGTAGGGTTTGAGGCGGAGTTGCTGGGCAGCGCTATGGTGGCCAGGTAGGTCGTTGGGTTCTCGCGCTGGCAGAAATCCTAATCTAACCAAACGGAAGCCTCGAGCAAACGGCCCCCACAGATGTCTGGTATCCGGTCGGCGAAGGCGAGTCCAAATCGCGGAGCGCGGACTTTCCAGCGCGCAACGTCGTTCGAACGCCGACCTGCACCCAATTCGCAGCCCGGTTGTGTGGGAGGAGCTCGCTGCGGACTGGAAAGTCCGCGCTCCGTCCGCTGTGACCGACCGGTTACGATCTCTGTACGCGTGGAACCGGTGTGGACGCTGCGCTACATGCCAACGGCGTCAGCCGACGTTCCGCCGGTACCAGTCCATCGTTAGCGCCAGCCCTTCCTCAAGCCGGTGCGTCGGCGTGTAACCCAGCAGACGTTGCGCCTTGCCGATGTCCGCCTGCGAATGGCGCACGTCGCCGGGCCGGAAAGCCTGGTAAATGGGCTTTTGGACAGACAGCGAAACATCCTGCCGGCGCAGGATGTCCGTGATGAGTTGAAAGAGCTGGTTGAGCGTCTTTTGTTCGCCCACAGCGATGTTGTAGGTCTCATTGGCCGCTGTGGAGTCCGTGTTCATGGCCGCCAACAGATTGGCCTGCGCCACATTTTCAATAAAACAAAAATCACGGCTGGTTTCACCATCGCCGTTGATAAAAACCGGCTCGCCCCTGAGCAGCGCCGCTGTCCAAGTGGGGATCACCGCCGCATAGGCGCCGTTCGGGTCCTGTCGGGGACCAAAGACATTAAAGTAGCGCAGACCGACGGTCGGAAATCCGTATGCGCGCCTGAATACCTCCGAGTAGATCTCATCCATGACTTTCGTGGCAGCGTATGGCGAGAGCGGCTTTCCGACTCTATCCTCCACTTTTGGCAACTCCGCATGGTCGCCATAGACCGCGCTGCTCGAGGCATACACGAACCGTTTGACTCTTGCATCACGCGCCGCCAATAGCATGTTCAAAAAGCCAGTAACATTACTGTGATGGCTGGCGATAGGGTCCGTCATCGAGCGCGGCACCGAGCCCAGGGCCGCCTGGTGCAGGACGAAATCCGCTCCCTGGCACCAGCGCCGGCAGGCGTCCAGATCAACAATGTCGGCCTCAGCGAATTGGAACCGCGCCCATTGTGCCGCCTCGACCAACTCGCGGACTTCCTCGAGGTTCTTTTTCTTCCCGCTCGAGAAATTGTCCAGACCGATCACCCTCTGGTCGAGTTTGATCAGCGTTTCGAGCAGATGGGAGCCGATGAAGCCGGCGACACCGGTGATGAGCCATCTTTTTGGCGCCGCCCTGAGTTCGTCCTTTAGATTCTCGTATGGGCACATTGGGAATTACTCATAGCGTCTGAAGACGCGCTGTCCGAGGGCAGGCGGCGCGACTCCTGACGCCATGTATGGTAGTGTGAAGGAGAAGGCCGCAACAGGAGGTTTTTGGCGGGTGCTTGCAGGTGTTGTTTCATACTCAACTGGCAAGACGACGTTGCCTTCGATCCCTTGCTCAACTGAGCCACCGAGACTGATGACCGCAGACGGAGTGGGGATCGGGCGGGGCGCTTTGAACAGTCTTGAAAAAGACTGAGATTTGGTTGCGCCAGTCGGATTACTGTGCCAGAACTATGCCTGTCTGAACGTTGATGGAATGGGGTCGTAGCTCAGTTGGTAGAGCGTCTCGTTCGCAATGAGAAGGTCAGGGGTTCGACTCCCCTCGGCTCCACCATTCTGATTACCAATAGCTCACAAATGGCCCAGGCGTAAAACGCCTTGGCTCTGCCTCCCCGGTGCCCTGGTCTTGCATAGTTGACGTTAGTTCGCCGGAGGTGCTCCACACCATTTGGTGCGCTTGAAACCCTGTTTTCGTTCGGGCAGATCAATGCGTGAGCAGCAACCGCAAGGCGAATGCGGAAACCAACTTGGGCGGACAGGGGGGATGGATTTCAGATTCGAAATTTCAGATTTCAGAAAGAAGTGGGTCGCAGCCATGAAGGTTAGCGTGCCGCCATGGATTTCAGATGGGAAATTTCAGATTTCAGAAAGGGCGGTTCTGAGCTTTGACTTTTGAGTTTTGGGCTGTCCTCGGTGGGAATTCAGCCGTCGCTGCGGGACTCGGAGGTGTTCGTCTGGTGTCCCGGTGTTGAAACGCCGGGCTATTTTCATAAGTCCCTTCGGGACGGGCCGCTCCGGAATTTGCGAAAGGCATCGAGGTAAGTGAGGTTTTTTTCCTGTCGGATTGTTGGGGCGGGCGGCGATATACTTGTGAAGATGGCAATGAACGACCAGCAGTTACTGGAGCAATATACCAGGGAAGGCTCGGAGGAGGCTTTTGCGGCGCTGGTTCATCGTCACCTGGACCTGGTGTATTCGGCGGCGTTGCGCCAGGTCCGATCACAGGAATTGGCCGAGGAGGTGGCCCAATCGGTGTTCACCGATTTATCCAGGAACGCCGGGCGATTGAAGTCCGAGACAGTTCTGACAGCCTGGCTATATCAGGTAGCCCGCAGGACGGCAGTTGATGTGGTGCGGCGGGAAACCCGGCGCCAGCAGCGGGAACAGATCGCCGTGGAATTGACCGATATGGATACCGAACCTTCGATCTGGGACCAAATCGAACCTTTGCTGGAGGAGGCAATGGAAAGTCTGGAGGCAACCGAGCGCAGCGCGATTCTCCTGCGCTTTTTCGAAAACAGGAGCCTGCGTGAGGTGGGCGAAACTCTTGGCACGTCGGAAGATGCGGCCCAAAAACGGGTGAGCCGCGCGGTTGAAAGATTGCGCGAGTTTTTCACCAAGCGTGGCGTGACTGCAGGGACCGGAAGCGTAGCCGCCGCTCTGTCCGCCAACGCCGTGCAGTCGGCACCACTGGGATTGGGCACGGCGATTTCGACTGCGGCGGTCTCCGGCGCGGCTCTGCACAGCGCAACCACAATTGCAGCAACCAAAACGATAGCTATGACGACAATCCAAAAAGTCTTGATTACAGTAACGCTCACGGCCGCCGTGGGAGCGGGCCTCTATGAAGGCCGACGTGCTGCTCAGTGGCACGGCCAAGTCCAGGCACTGCGACAAAAACAGGACCCCTTGAGCGAACAAGCGCGCCAGTTGCAGCAGGAACGGGATGAGGCGAACACGCGGCTGGCGGCTGTCCGGCAGGAGAATGAGGAACTCCGCCGCGGCACGGCAGAGATGCCGAGGCTGCGCGGGGAAGTCGCGCGGTTGCGCGAGAATGCGCGGGAGTTGGCCCAGTTCAAAGACGCCGCGGCCACGACGGGCAATGACCCGGCCATTGAATCGGCCTTCAAGACCTGGGCAGCGCGAGCAAGCCGGCTGCGGCAACGCCTGGAGCAAGCCAAAGAGCAGCGCATCCCGGAATTGCAGCTTCTGAAGGAAAAAGGTTGGTTCGATGCGGTTAAGTCCATGAACCAACTCGATACAGCTGATGACTTTCGCCGGGCTTTCAGCAATGCGCGAAATATCGCCAAGGGCGAATTCGGGCAATTGCTGCAAAAGGCGCTCCGCGGCTACACTGACGCCAATAATGGACAGTTGCCGCGGGACCTTTCGGAACTGCAGCCATTTTTCGACAGGCCGGTTGATGATGGTGTGCTGCAACGTTACAAGCTCCTGCAAACCGGAAAACTGAGTGACGTGGTCAATGAGCAATATCTGGTAGCCGAAATTGCTCCCTTGGTGGATGAAGACAACGATGCGACTTACGAGTTCTCGCTCACTGGCACGCACTCGCATTCAGGCAGCCCGATCGAAGATGCAGTCAAAGAGGCCGGCATCAAATTTGCCGAGGAACACAATGGTTTGTTGCCGACCGATGCGTCACAACTGGCGCCTTACCTCAAGCAACCGCTCGATCGGGAAAAGGTACAAAAAGTTCTGAGCAAAATTCCGGCAGGAGTTACCACGCTGCAGCAACTGAAAGCCGTGCTGCAGTGAGAGCGTGTCTCAGAATTGTAGGAGCCGACGTGAGGAGGCTCTGATTCTTGGCCAGATCGCCTGAAATTTGAGCCTCCTTACGTCGGCTCCTACAATGGATTTGATTATTCAGACACGCTCTGATGGCTATCCTCTTAATCGCCTGGCAGCTTCGGCTTGCAAAAGCGGCACGTTGGCTGGTTGACTGCTTCAGGTGATCACTTCGGACGAAACCCATCCACGCGCCCCCGCCCGCCGCGCCGCGCTGGCGTTCATCCTCATCACCGTTGTCCTCGATATGCTGGCGCTGGGGATGATTATCCCGGTGCTGCCGAAGCTGGTGATGAATTTCCTGGCCGGCGACACCGCTCGAGCGGCGAAGGTTTATGGCCTGTTCGGCACCGTATGGGCCTTGATGCAGTTCGTCTTCGCGCCGGTGCTTGGCGCCTTGTCCGATCGTTATGGTCGGCGGCCAGTCATTCTGCTTTCAAACTTCGGGTTGGGAATGGATTACATTTTCATGGCGCTTTCGCCGACACTCAGTTGGCTTTTCGTTGGTCGCGTCATTTCGGGCATTACCGCGGCGAGCATCCCTACGGCAGGCGCTTACGTTGCCGACGTGACCGCCCCGGAGAAACGCGCCGGGGCTTTCGGCCTCATCGGTGCGGCATTCGGCATCGGTTTCGTGCTTGGGCCCGCGCTGGGCGGCATCCTTGGCGGCATTCATCCGCGCCTGCCCTTCTGGGTCGCCGCCGGCTTCAGCCTCGTCAACGCGATGTACGGCCTGTTCGTGTTGCCCGAGTCTTTGCCGCGCGAGCGCCGGGCCGGCTTTGCCTGGCGGCGCGCAAACCCTGTAGGCTCGCTCATCCTGCTGCGCTCGCACCCCGAGCTATTCGGGCTGGCGGCCGCTCTCTTCCTGAGCTTTGTCGCCCACGAAGTTCTACCGAGCACCTTCGTGCTGTATGCCAATTACCGTTACGGTTGGGGCGAACAAACCGTCGGCTTCACACTGGCTACGGTGGGGATCTGTTCCGGGCTGGTTCAAGGCGCGCTGGTGGGCCGGATTGTCCGGCGCATTGGAGAGAGACGCTCGCTGCTGATTGGGTTGCTCTTCGGCGTGTTCGGATTCGCGATGTTCGGCTTGGCCTGGACCGGGAGCATGTTCTGGCTGGGCATTCCATTGATGTCACTGTGGGGCCTGTCCGGGCCTGCCGCGCAGGGCCTGATGACGCGCCGAGTCAGCCCCTGTGAACAAGGCCAACTCCAGGGTGCGACCGGCAGCCTGCGCGGGATTTCAGGGCTGATTGGTCCCGGTCTTTTCACACTCAGTTTCGCCAGCTTCATCGGGGCACGCCGGGATTGGCACCTGCCCGGCGCGCCCTTCCTGATCGCAGCCTTGCTATTGGTCGGCGCGATGGTCCTGGCCTGGCGCATCACCCGGCCAAGATGAGCGCATGGGCCGGACCGTCGGCCCTTTCCAGTCGTCCTCGTCCTGGTAATCGCTGTTCCTTCTCCTTCCTTCGATTACGAGAACATGGACGAGGAGGGAGAGCGATGAAAAAGAACGCAGGGCTGCATACAAATCTCTCCCAACTCGGTGTCTATCAGAGTGGAAGGAAACACACGGACTAATCATGCATGATCGAACGCCACTGGCACCCAAGCTGCACAAAGATTCCGGCCATTGCATGGGTTGGCTGCGATTTCTCGCCACCGGCTCTGTCCTCGTCGTCTTGCTCGCGCTTCTCCTGCCTCGAAACGATCACAACCTGGCCAAAGGCCCCCTTGCCACCAATGAGCCACAGGTTGCTGCTGCCGCCCATCCTCCTACTGCTGACGGCGCTGGCCTGCCGCAGCGGCGCCCGAGTGCCGGACCATCGGCTACAGCACAGGAAATTGTCGCCCGCAAAGTCAGTCAGTTTGCTTGCGACCGCCGCGCAATTGCACACGCCATGGCCAAACGCCTTAAAGTCGAAGTGTCCTCGGAGATGGAGCGGTTTTTTGATGCCGCCGAAGCCGGCCAGTGGGATGAGCTGCAGACCCGGTTTGAATCAGTTCACAGGCAATGGCAAAGCGACGACTCCTCCACGGACCTCCGCGCCCTCTGGGGACCGGTTAACGAAACCTTCGGTGTCGCCGAAGAAGCACACAATTGGCCCGCTCAGAGGCTCCTGGATTACGGCCAGGCTATCCTGGGTTCTCTCCGTCCGGGAATGGTCTATGTCGGGGGCACGGATCCCGGTCGTTTTATTCCCACGCTTTTGAACGAAACCAGCGAAAGCGAACACCACATCGTTCTCACCCAAAACGCGCTCGCCGACCGCACCTATCTCGACTATGCCAATTTTTTGTACGGCGACAGCCTCGCGACGCTCACGGTTGAAGACTCCGCGCGGGCGTTCCAACAGTATCTGGCGGATGCTCAACAACGTCTCATGCACGACCAACAGTTTCCCGCCGAACCAAAACAACTCCGTCCCGGCGAAGACGTCCGGCTCGTAGATGGCCGCCCGCAAGTCGCCGGCCAGATCGCTGTCATGGGCGTCAACGAGCTGCTTCTCCAGAGCCTGATGGACAAGAACCCTGACCTGTCCTTTGCTCTGGAAGAATCCTTCCCGTTAAGAGCCACCTATCCCCACGCCGTGCCTCTTGGCCCCATCATGGAACTCCGAGTTCAGGATGAGCAAGACGCCTTCACGCCCGTGCGCGCCGCCCAGACCGTGGATTACTGGCGCGCTATAGCGCAACAGTTGGTATCTGACGCAGAAATTCCCGACGGCTCCTGGGCCCGCATGACCTACTCGAAGATGGCGGCAGCGCAGGCGAATCTTCTTGCCGATCACAACTACAACGCCGAAGCCGAGCAAGCTTACCGCCTTGGCATTGAGCTCTCGTCCAACGGCCCAGAGGCCGCTTATGGCCTTGCCAACCTCCTCCTGCGCATTGGCCGCGGCGATGAAGCCCGCCAAATCCTGGAAGACTATTCCCGCAAGAACCCTGAGCAGCCATCGGCTGCTGACTCGACCCTGCGGGCCACCACGCCACCGCCACGCCAGTGAAAACTTATCTCTCGAAGTTACAGCCCCAGGGTCTCCGTGATCGTTCTCGGCCCTGGGCTCATAATCGGTCTTGAACCCCACCGGGTCCACCGCCCGCGCCACTCCTGACATCCCCACCATGACTTGCTCGACTTCCTGCGCGGTCAGCACCACGGGCAGCCGGGCCGACGGCTCCGACCGCAGCGTCCGGATCCGCTTCCCAATAATTGGAGTATCACTTCGGCCGAAGCTCTTGACTCTCCATGATCCGCGCTAGATATTCGTCCAGGAAATTTTGACCCGCGACAAGCGTGATATCAAGCTCGCAGGTCGAATCAATATGTCAATCAATGGTTAGGCCTCCTATGCACATGTCACCACCCGCTCTCACGGTCGCGTTGCTCTTGCTGGTGACCGGTTGCAGTAGCTTCACTGAGCGTTACGTTGCCAGACGCCCAGACCTTGATCCGAAGACCCGCGAAGCGATTCTACAGCATCGAGTCATTTTGGGCATGTTCCCAGACGAAGCTATCGCCGCTACAACCGGTCACCGGCAACCTTACGCATTCGCGGTGAAGCCGGATCCGGCGCGGTGGCCAGAAGGCTCCGACCCCGAGCAAGTTATTCGGTCTGAGAGGATTCCTCCTGACAATAGCGAGATTGATATAAACTTCTGGACTCGCACATAGTTTGATACAACGAATGTTGTCGGATTCAAGGTCGTTTTTACGAACGGTAGAGCCGCCAGCATTACGCGACTCCCTAAATGGAAGGACACACAATGATGACGCCTAAACGATCAACGACCGGCCTGCACTGGACTCCTGGATCGCAATGGCTTTGCATTCCGGAGGTCAGTGGCCCGGCGCCAGTGAGGCCGAACGTTGGCCGTCTTCGCGTATGAGCAAGCGTTCTTGCATCGAAGTTCCGAGTAAAGACATGGTCCGGAAATTAAGACCGGCCTATATTGGCATTCCTGACGATTCGCCGTTCGACACGCATTTGCTGATTTGGTCACACGACGACGCACTTCGGGCGGCCTTTGTTTCAGACGTTCCTGAGATTTTGTCTTACCGTAGAAGTGTTTATCATGTTCAGCAGCCTTATGTCGGTGACTGGGATGCTTTACTCGATTCGGCAGGCCGGTTGATTGGCGTTAGCATGCTTCTCTCACGTGTCAAGCCGATTCTGAGTAGTGATTTCCTTCAGCGGCACAAGCAGCTCATTTTGACCGACGGCATGTTGCAGATTCTCCTGTGTCCAGACACCGCCTACGAAGTCCAGTGCGTTCAGGGTGTCGGGACGCGCTTGTATTCAGATTCGCGAAGAGATTACATGTTTTTGTTTCCGCAGTGGTGTGATTGGGGAGAAGTCGCTTTTCCATTGGCGTCAGCCGAGATCCCAAAATTAAGATGACACGGACGGCTAACAATATCACTGGAGCGAAGGCGGGCGAGCGACGTCAGTTGCCAATCCGGACGCGCTGGGCCGCCCGCGTCGCTCAGTTCCGTCATTAAGCCGCATTTCATCCCGATGGAGACAATCCATGAAAACACTGCGAGAGCTACGACTGTTGAGGACATTCTACCCTGGCGCGATCTGTACCGGCAGGAGATGAATTGCCAGATCATCCATGACTCACTCCACTCCCGCAAAGGCTGGACCGAGCCCTATCTGCTCATTTCAGGTGGCGCGGCTGCGGGATATGGCTCCATTGCGATCGGCGGACCCTGGAAGGGGAAGCCAACGGTGTTCGAATTTTACGTGGCTCCCCCTTATCGGTTGCGAATGTTCGAACTCTTTGTTGCGCTCATCGCAGCCTCCGGCTCGAACAGGATCGAGACCCAGAGCAATGACCCGTCGCTGACGGTTATGTTACACACGTTCGCTCAGGATGTGACGAGCGAGTCGGTCCTCTTCCACGACAAACTAACAACGGCCCACTCATCGGCCAGCTCCGTTTTTCGGCGGGCGACGGCGGACGACGTCAAGCGGATTTTCCCACACCGAACAGAGCCGGTTGGTGACTGGCTTGTGGAGGCCGAGGGAAAGATCGCGGCGACGGGAGGTATATTATTCCACTATAATCGACCCTATGGAGATATTTACATGGAAGTGGCGGAACCCTTCCGGAGACGTGGACTTGGCTGTTACCTGGTCCAAGAGTTGAAGAGAGTTTGCTACGAGCAAGGGAGCGTCCCGGCGGCGCGCTGCAACCCGGCGAACATTGCTTCTCGCAGCACGCTTCAGAAGGCCGGCTTCGTTCCCTGCGGAAACATCCTCACCGGTTCGGTTTCGCTCTCTGGTTCGGCGCCACCCGCGAATATTTAGTGAGTGAAATTATGAGAGAGCACCAGACCATGCCGCAAACCGGCTGCTCCAGGCAACGGCGGGGTTCTGTCTCTTTTGGAAATCGAACGCCTTCGGCCCGCAGTGCCTGAGCAGCGACGTTAGGCCACTATGATCTCCTTCATTGTCCCAGCACATAATGAAGAGCTGTGGATTGGCAAATGCCTGGGCAGCATCCGCACGAGCATGGCAGCAATCGAGGAGCCGTACGAGGTCATAGTGGTGGACGATGCATCCACCGATAGAACTCCCCGGATCGCAGAGCAAATGGGCGCTCGCACGATTCGAGTCGAGCATCGCAAAATCTCTGCTGTGCGCAATGCCGGTGCACGCGCGGCTTGCGGCGAGGTGTTTATCTTCGTGGATGCGGATACACAGGTCAATCAGCAAGCCGTCATGGCTGCTCTTTCGCTTCTACGTTCCGGCGCTGCCGGTGGCGCGTGTGTGTTTGAATTCGACGGCGTGATACCCCTTTGGGGGCGAATCATTCACAGGTTTGGAGTCACGCTTGGCCGGCTCCTTCGGCTGACCGGAGGCTGTTTCCTGTTTTGCAGCCGGCAGGCCTATGCGGCGACCGGCGGGTTTTCCGAGCACTTGCATGCGGGTGAAGACCTCGCGTTCGTTCAAGCGCTAAAGAAAGTAGGGCGCTTTGTCGTGCCCAAGCCGACCGTGGTCACTTCAGGGCGTAAGCTCAGCGTTGTAGGTCCCTGGGAGGTGGTCATGTTGCTGGTCAGAATTGCACTGCGGGGTGCGCGCTATGAAAATGAAAAGACGTTGGATTTTTTGTATGGACGACGAGCTCAGGATTGTAAGAGCCCAGTCAAGGCGGGCAAGAGGTCCTAAGCAAATCACTGGAGCAGGGGCGCACCTTGGCACTGCCACCGATACGGATCGAGGCTGGCTTGTAGCGCAGACTGGCAGTCTGCTGTTTCGCCGAATGGTATTCGGCAGCTGGGCGGATTGCCAATCCGCGACACAGCAGACTGGCAGTCGACTGGCAGTCTGCGCTACGGTGGCAGTGCCAAAATGCGCCCCCGGAGCGGAAGGAAATTTGCAAAGGCGCTCGTATCTCCATGATTAGATCTCTCGTCATAATTGGTTTGTTGCTCGCAGGCGCCGTGCGAGTTGCTCTGGCGGATGTGTTAATCGTCGCCGACGAATTCCCGGCCATGGAAGCCCTGGCTGCGAAACTGAAAACCGAAGAACATGTCCTCAGCAAGCTGGTCACGCAAAAGGAGATACCGGCCAGTCTGGCGCCGTTCGAGGCCGTAGTTGTCTATATCCACGGAGCGCTTTCGCAATATGCCGAAGATGCCTTCATTGATTACACCAAAGCCGGCGGCAAGCTGGTGTTGCTTCATCATTCGATCAGCTCCGGCAAGCGCAAGAATGCGAATTGGTTCTGGTTCCTGGGCGTCACCTTGCCCGAAGGCGACTTAAGCCAGGGCGGCTACAAATGGATTGGAGGCGTGAGGTTCGATCTGGTGAATCTCAATCCAAACCATTTCATCATGACCAATCGCGTCACTTATCCAGCGCGCATTGCTTACGCGACCACTAATGCGCTGGTTCGCGACGGAAGCTTGCCCGGTTTCTCCCTCGAACATTCGGAGGTCTATTTGAACCACGTCCATAACGCCCCGCGCACGCTGCTGATGGGTTTGCGATATGCCGATGAAAAGGCTGGCGCTACCTATATGCAGGACCGCGCCGGCTGGATCAAACCCGCGGGTAAAGGCTGGATTATTTACTTGATGCCCGGCCACACCAAGGATGATTTCGTAAACCCGGCCTACGGACGGATCGTCCTTAACGCCGTGATCTACCAGCCGTGAAGGTCGTCTGCGTTCAACTCGATATCGCCTGGGAGAACAAAGCCGCGAATTTCGATAGGGTCCGCCGGCTGCTGGCCGAGTCCGCGCCCGAAAAGGGTTCAGTGGTCCTGCTGCCGGAAATGTTCGCCACCGGGTTCAGTATGAATGTGGAGGCGGTTGCAGAACCCTACGGCGGCCAGACCGAGCAGTTTCTCTCCAGCGCGGCAAAGGAGTTTGGCGTTTGCCTGGTTGCAGGCGCAGCTATGCGCGGCCGCGATGGCCGGGCGCGCAACAAGGCGCTGGTCTTCTCGCCGGCCGGAGAGTTGCTCGCGTTCTATGCCAAAATGCGGCCATTCACGCCGGCGGGCGAGCCGGACCATTACGTGGCCGGCGAGCGGCCAGTCGCTTTCCGCTGGAGCGATTGCACCATTTCGCCTTTCATCTGCTACGACGTGCGGTTCCCGGAAATCTTCCGCCAGGCGGCAGCGGCGCATGGCCCGGAGCTCTTTGTCGTGATCGCGAACTTTCCCGAAAAACGCATTCACCACTGGGTGCTGCTCTTGCAAGCGCGCGCAATCGAAAACCAGGCCTATGTCGCCGGCGTCAACCGCGTCGGCAGCGATCCCTCTTACGCCTATGGCGGGCGCTCGCTCATAATTGATCCGCACGGCGACATTCTGGCCGACGCGGGCGGGCGCGAAGGTTGCATCAGTGCAGACCTGGACCTGGCCAGCTTGCGCAAGTACCGTCAAGGGCTGCCTTTCCTGGCGGACATGAAAAGCGGTTCCTCTGTGTTTTCGGTGGAATGAGACGAGGCCAACGGTGGAGCTCGAAATTGCAACCGATGCGCCTATCAGAGCTGACCACTACATGAGCTTCATACGCAATCTGTTAAAAATGCGCATGACTTCGCCCGCCTCGCCGCCGAATTCGGCGTCGCCAAAAGCACACTGGACACGCTGATGACGCAACCCCTTTGCTGAAGTCAGGGAGAGGAGTCGAAAGCCAATAGCGCATAGTGAGTAGCCAGGCGGGAGAGCGGATGGCAGAAAGCAAATGGCAAAAGCGGAATTCTCTCCGGCGCTCGTCGGCTGTTTCAACCTGCCCCCGCAAGCCGCTCCTGTGGAATTTGAAATGCCCTCGCCCGAAATAGAAAATCCACAATGTTCCCCTCGTGCGGCTGGAGCCAGTCGAGTTTGGTCGTCGGGATCGGGCCGATGTTCAAGCGGTCGATGTTCGTTGCGTCGGTCAGTTGGCGCTCCCATTTCTTGTCGTTGGTGATCGCGGTCGCGACGAGCGTCGGGCCGATCTTCTCTATCATCTGCTCCTGCGGACACTGAACCACTGTGACGTAGGGGAACATGTATTCGGTGTTGGCGATCTTCGCGTCGGGCGACTGGGAATGGATCACCCACGGGCGAAGATAGGCGCAGCGTTCTTGCTCGACCAACCGCGGACCAAACTTGGCCGTCATATCTTCGGCCCCGCTCTCTTTGATCTTTTCCTGGATCGAAGCGTGAATTGCCTGGGCCTGGCCCGGCACTGTGAACGCCGCCAAACCCGCCGTTGGATCTTCGGGCGGTTTCGCAGCGATCGGTCCCAATCGCTCGGCCAGCGCCGCCGCGATTTCTTTCGTGTGACGCGACGCCCACACGCCCGAGGTGTTGATGCATCCGCGACCGCTGTTTACGTAAACGCCCTCGGCGATCAGGTCGATGTATTTTTCCCAATCGTCCACCGCGTCATCGCCGAGAAGGACTTTGCTAAAGCCGGGTCCGTGAACTTGCACGCGCGGATTGCCTTCGTAGCGTTTGACCGTCTCAGTGCTGCCAAAGATTTTCGTGCGGCGAACGCGGTTCACTACTTCGGCGCCCATTTCTCCGGCCCCGGGATAAATGCTGATGGCCTCGGGCGGCACGCCGGCTTCGCAAAACGCCGCCGCCATCCGATACGGCGTCCACGGCTCCTGCGGGCCGGGTTTCAGCACCAGCCCGACTTGCATCGGCACGACGGGCAGCCAGAGCGTGTGGACGCCGGGCGAGTTCGACGGCAGCACCAGGCCCAGCACCGGAGACTGCGCTTGATAACTGACGATCACGCCGCGCGACTCCACGCCGAAACCGCGAGAAAGAATTTCCAGGTCCAACCCCCGGGTCAGGCAATCCAGAATGCGATCCATGTTCGAGAGAACGAAATGGTTTTTCGCCATGTTCGCTTTGCACATGTGTTCGGGCAGGCCGGTCGAAGCCGATTGCTGGCGCGCGAAATCGGCGGGCGACTGCACGCCGTCGCCCATCGGCAAGGTCGCGTCTCGGTAAAGGTCGGCGGCTTTCTGCATCATCTTGACGAGGTCGCGGATGGGAGTTTCGCAGAGCACGTCGCGGGCGCGCTGCGCCTGGCGAATGTCTTTGGCGAGCAAACCGGGATTGGCCTGGCTCACCTTTGCCAGCGTTTCGCCGGTGGAAAAGTGAATGACGTTATCTACCTCGAGGCTCGTGTAAGGCCGGCCCCAGCGCAGCACAGGAATGTTTAGCATAGTGACAAATCCGGATGATCGTTAAAAAGTCTCTTTCGCCGCCCTTCATTGGTTGCCCAGGGCGCGCCCAGGAACGTAGCAGCCGAGGCAACCAGGCTCAAACATTTTGCAGATTCGGTCGGTTCGCTCCGAGAATTCTTTTGGGATCGGCTCCAGCTCACCGGCAGGTTGCCCGGCACGTCTTTGAAGCCAGCCTATACCCCCGCTGGTTGCGCATAGGTTAGGCGGCACACCAGGCGGTCCGTGCCGCCTGTGTTCATGCCTTGGCGAGGTCTTTCCAGGATGCGCCCAAGGCAAATAGGCCGCGCACAAGCAGGTCCAGAGATACGGACGGATCTCCCGCCTCCATACGTGCCAAGCGGCTTTGGCTGGTCTTGAGAAGCGAGGCTGCCTTAGTTTGCGTCAGATGCCGCTGTTCACGGATTTGCCGCAGTCGCCGGCTCAGCGCCAGCTTCGCCTCGATATATTGGGCATCGGCGTCGGAAAGGTTCAAGAACTCCTTCACCGTTGTTTCCTTCCAACCGACCGCTTCGAGCCGTCGTCTTTTTGCTGCTTTCATGTTTCAGTCTTCCGCCGCCCGGTCATACAGCCGCAACCGCCGTTTGCAATTGGCAATGATCTGGCGCGGTGTTGTCCGCGTTTTCTTTTCGAACACATCCACCACCAGGACAGCATCCTCATCAATCCGATAAATCACGCGCCAAGTCTTGTTTACGTCATTTACCCGCAACTCATGGCAGCGGGGGCCAATGTCCGGCATCGGACGAGAGTGCGGCAGGGCAAGATTTTCTCCCTGCTGCAGGCGACGGAGGAGAAAACCTGTCTCCCGCCGCGCCGCCTCGGACATCGGCGGCGTCCTGATTTCGCCTTCGAGGACCATCAGGCTCTTGCCGTCCATTGAACCGGAGATTATGTCAAAACTGACATGAAGTCAATTAGATTTCAGCCGGAGAGACGGATTTGCATCAGGCCCGGGTCAGGCAATCCAGTATGCGATCCATGTTCGAGAGAACGAAATGGTTTTTCGCCATGTTCGCTTTGCACATGTGTTCGGGCGGGCCGGTCGAAGCGGAGTGCTGGCGCGCGAAATCGGCGGGCGACTGCACACCGTCGCCCATCGGCAATGTCGCGTCTTTGTAAAGGTCGGCGGCTTTCTGCATCATGCGGATGAGGTTGCGGATGGGAATTTCGCAGAGCACGTCGCGGGCGTGCTGCGCCTGGCGAATGTCTTTGGCGAGCAAACCGGGATTGGCCTGGCTCACTTTGGCGAGCGTTTCGCTCGTGGAAAAGCGAATGACGTTATCAACCTCGAGGCTCGTGTAACGCCGGCCCCCCAGCGCAGCACAGGAATGTTTAACATAACAACAAATCCGGATGTTCGTTAAAAGTCTCTTTCGCCGCCCTGCATTGGTTGCCCAGGGCGCACCCAAGAACGTAGCAGCCGAGGGAACGAGGCTCAAATACTTTGCAGGATTGGTCGTTCGACCATGATAGGAGGACAAATTCGAGGCGAGTGTCTTGTCAGTGGCTATTTCTTTCGACTGCTTTTACGCTCTTTACTGACCTCCTCCTCGTGTTTTTCCATCCACCACTTCATGTTGTCGAAGAAATCCTCTTCGAGGCGATCCATGAACCGGGCAGTGCGGGCGACGTCTTCGACATCGTGTGCGCTCGTCATGTCAAAGTTGGCATCTTCGATCTGTTGTCTGGCCCTATTCACGACCCGGTCGATAACGTCCGGCATTTGCGATGCAACCGCGGCATCCATTTGCTTAAGTGCGTGCCGGACCAAGTAATCCCGCGTGGCTTGTTCCGCATCCTTGCGAGGGGCTGCCCAAATGAGCCGAGCTAGGGACCGCCTGTCTGCCTTTAGGCCGACCATGATGTCCACCAGCCCGACGAACCCTTCTGGGGGAATGACCATGCCGGCGAAGTAGCGAAGTTCTGGGCTCGCAAGGAGGGCGCGCCGCAGGCCCCGATCCGCCGAGACAAAGACCGACCGGTTGCCGGACTGAGCGTCGAGTTGTAGCTGAACGAGTTGCGTTGCCTCGTGCTGAACGAGGACCTTCTTCTTCGGAGAAATCGGGTCATAAGACTTCTTTTCGTAAGAGCTGGTCAATGGGTTGAACACGTGGATGAACTGAACATTGTTCTTAGTCCTGAAGTCTATGGCCACCACCTGAATTCCGGTTTTCTGTAAGTAAGCAGCGAGCGCATTTTCGTCCTGATACGGCGCTACCTGGTTGAGAAAATCGGCAAACTTCGGCGGCTTGTGGCCTGTGGCTTGCGCCTTCGCAACGTGGGTGGCAAAAGCGCTCACGAAAACGTTGACGTTCTCAGCGCCGTAGAACGAAATGATCCGATTGAGGGATTCCGGTCGCTCCAGCCTCTGCGCCCGTACTAACCGGAGAGCAATTTCCCGGTGCGAGACGATTTCGTTAAGGAACGGCCTCCCGACGATCAGTTCGCACCTCGTTCCGGCCTGGTTTGCCGCCTCTCGTAATCTTTTTATTGCATCTCTATAAACTGGGCGTAGTGGGTGGCCTGGTACCAATGTTGGTAGGAGGACGCTCGCGTCGAAATAGACGATCTGCGGCAGTGAGTGGCGCTGGAGAAGCGCCTGACGTGGTGTGGATAGCACCAGCTGTAAGCCGAATGCAGTTCGGCCCACTTCGGCAAGATGCTCCGCCTCACGATCTGAAGGGGCGGTGAGCAGATTGATCACTGACCGCTCCATTGCCGCCAGCTCTGAGGCAGCTTTAGACTTTGCCAAGTCAGCGAGGACTTCGTGAACGACACCATTGAGGTCCGTTCCATAGCCTGCTCCGCCGCCAGCATAGTGTGCCGCCAAATCCCAAGCGCGCAGGATAAAGATGCGTTCCAGTCCCTCGCGAACCATTGTTTGATCTGTCGTAGGGAGCACGATGCCCTCTCTCACCTTCATACGGTTTGCAACCCCTGAGACGAGGGTCGCGAGGTGTCTCGTTAACAGCTCTGGCTCCGGACCGCCGGTGAAGTAATTTTCACCCATTTTTCTCACTGTGCCTTCCGCGAGGAGCCGTGCTAACGAGTCTCTAACGAGCGCTAGGGTTTCATCCTGTGATAGATGCAGAGTATCTTTGATTCCCGCCAGTAATTTGGCTTCGGAAATGCCATCGTCGCCGCATTCCCGTATCTTAGCCAGCATCAGGCCCTCCCGCGCTTGCTGGAGTAGCGGGCGGAGCTCCTTGGAGGTCCTCTGTTGAGCATAGGCGAAGGCAAAGTACCTATGAAGGGTTGAGTAGCGAGCGGAATCTGGTGTGGCGAGTGGAATCGGTTCGGGGGCGGCAATTCCTCCTTTATACCGTGCCTGTGCTTTGTTCAATGCTCGCCATAGCCCGCGATGACTTTCGTTTGGGTCGTAGAAATGAGTGTGGATATTGAGCTTCATCAAGAGCTGACGAAGCTCATTCGACGAGTCCCCTGGTAGCAGCGCGCAGTGAAGGGTTTTGTACGCCGGGCCAGCTTGCTTTTCGTAAAGTGTCAGAACGTGCCGGATCGCCGGATCAACGAACGAAAAGCCGAGGAATAGGCACGGGCGCTCGTTGAGGAGTGTCAGGAGAAAGTCCTTGTAGATCTGATTTTGGTCCAGTTGTTCGTATGTATTTGGAAACAACACCATACTTTGCGGCAGTTCGGCGCGTCCATGGACTGGAGCAATGAAAAAGCCGGTTCGAAGGGCCCCGCCCCGCAGCGTGCCGTCGTCGAGCTCGAGCTGCATCGGGGCACGCTGACGCGCACGGGCGAACGCGTCGTGTTGTGAGCGGTCATAGTTTGTGGTCACAACTGCCCCGAATGGTAGTTCAAAGACGGGCTTTATTAGATCGAGCTTCGCATCTTCGATGTGCTCAGTGAATGGTTTGGCAAGCTCCTTCAAACGCTCGCCGTCTGGTATTGCCGAGCACAGCTGATAAATACCCGCTGCTTGTATGAGGTTGCCGTGTGCGACGTTTTGCTTAATCAGCTGTGCTGAGAGGACGTCCTTGTATGCTTCGCAAACATTCGCCAAATGATCAAGGTATTCAGGCCAAAGCGGCATCCCGACCGGCTTGCCGACCCCGGAGCCGGAAAAGAGTACCGGTTTCTTTGTGGTTACGAAGTGAAAGATCTCGTCGGACAAATTAGGCATGTCGAGAGTGGCCATGTTCAAAGAGAACGCCTAGTTACGAAACACCTGGTGGCGGCAGCCCGGGGACAACTTTGACGCGAGCCACCGACGAGGCCGTTCGATTTGGTCGGTTTCGGGACAGCTTTCAGCGGCGACGCCAAGAAACCCGCGAGATGGCGAGGTGTGAAAAGGACTCATTGAGGCTGACGTTTTCCGAGTTTAGCGCCCAGTTCGCGTTTCACATTTACACTCACGTGGTACCGCTGCATTACCGCAGCGGAGAGCGCCTGTTCTGAGAGTGCGCTTTGCAGGTCCTGCAGCGTCCACTCCCGTGATCCTTTCAATGCTTGAATACCCATGACCGTTTCCACTAATGCCTGTTCGAACCAACCGCGAACCACATCCTCCACAGTTTTTTTGACTGCTTCGCCGCCTCCACATTCCTTGTTCCAGCGGGCGACCATGTCGCTGAATACTCGGAAATCGGCATTGATCAGCAGAAGGTTCTGCTCCTCGATAAATTTTGCCGCCCGATCTTCTAGAGTATTTGATTCACGTGTCCCGTCACGGGCGCTGATCCATTTTACAACCGGAAATGGATCAGGTTGAGTACGTTCGCCGGGACTGCCGTTCTTCTTCTCGAAAAGCGAGTATATGTTCCCGAGCATTCCACTTCGCTTATTCGAACTTTTTCCGATCATTCCACCACTCTCCGATTCTCCTACTCCCGCACGAGGCCGACCCCCGCGAACCCTCTGCTCATCATCGAGCTCGAGTTCACCGAAACGGCTGGGGCGGTAACGACTAACTTTAAAAAGATCGAGCAATGGTTTGAGCCGATCGCGAATTGATTTCGTATGGTCGGCATTTTCCGACGCTGCGCCCTTTTCTTGTATGAAGTCACTGAGCTTTTTCGGCATTTTCTCCCGGAACTCAGTTGCCCAGTCCGCCCATGGTAGAGGTTCGTTATTTATCAAGAGATTTGTTCGTGCTGTGTTTGTTGTCAGTCGCCCTGCCTTTGTGGGATCAGGTTCAATGTAAATCACGACTTGCCGCGTTCCGAAGATCACGCCGAACTGTTGCAGTCGCGCAGTTCCACTGCGAGCATTTGCCAATTCGTAAAGCTCGTCCTGATAAAGAGCTCCTATATGACCCGCTGATTCGATGAATCCACTATTGTTCGTAATCGCCGGCTCCTCGCGTAGAATCCACCAATGTGCGGTGGCACTGGGATCGAGCTCGATAGAACCGCTTGTCTGGGCGTGATCTTTAAGGTAACGCTCCTGCCCGTGCAATGTCCGCAGGAGATTTCTATCTTTATCGGAACGCTGGAAGTTCCATCCCTCCCGGCACCTGACGGTGACCTCCTGCGGAAACCGGAAGTACCGCGAGTTGAGATACCTCGCCATCCACCTCGAGGGGCCCAGCGCCGTCGCCGGCGGATCAATAGTGCTGCTATCTGCGGATTTCCCCAGGAGAACAATCATTGTTCCATGATAGCCAATCACGTCCGGCTTCGCGGCATCGTCAAGGTCAAGGTAATCACAGTACGTTCCATCCGACCGTTCCTGCTGCTTAAGTCCATATGTTCCATCGTCCGGATTACGCCAAAGGTGAATCATCGAACCTTGGCCATTCTTCCAGGAAAGGTAAATCAGCCCTTCGTGGTTGCGTGTTGCGGCGGCAATCTTCGCACCGACGCCGTAGTTCCCGCTTAGAGATTGCTCAGCCCCGGATGAGGATAACTTATTGATGTGCTCGACCATTTCCTGGCCTGTCATCCCGTCGCCAGTGTCGATTACGCACAATTTCATTATGCCATCACCTCGAAGTTCAAGGCCGTTCCAATCGACATCCCAAATGATTTGGCCTGATTTCTGGGTCCGTTTTATGGCTTCTATGGAATTCTGCGTTAATTCACGCAGAAACTGAAGGGGGTGACAATCCTGTCCGAGCCGGTCTAATAGAAAGCCGGTATTCTTTACGGTCATGGGCAGAGTCTTAGGTCCGCCCAGCACTTTACGTGTGGTCATTTATGTCTCCTGGTTTGGGTGGTGGGTTTACGACCACTTCATCAGGCTTTCTTCCTGCCCCGTCGAGCCAGTGGGTGGTTAAATCCAGCGACCGGCTCTTCGTTCGAGAAGCTTTTCAATCATGCGAAGCCTCCAGCGAAATTGCAACAAAAAAATTTCCTCTATGGCGCTCTCTCGGTGCTCTCCAAGTGTCATTGCCTTGATGCTTGAGAGTCGGGCTGCGGAGACATCCAAAGCATGGCGGAGCAGGAGATACGGGCGGCGTATATCGGGTGTCAGTCAATTAGTCAATTACCTCGACAGATTTGTCGGCGAAGACCAGTGCTTGCCAGCGCGTCGAATCGCTGCGCACGCATATAAATTGCCCCAGCCAACGCGCCATCGGACCGTCCAGCGTCCCCGGCACGCCCTTGACTTGGATTTGAAACCGACATAGGCTGCAAGCATGAACATGGTCGAGTTCAGGATCACGGAGCGGGCTCGGGAATCTGAAGGTATCCTCGAAATAGGCCGTCGGATGCGTGTGACTTGCCTTGAGGGTAACCGCTTTCTGGTTGCGGAGGAGGGACTCGGCGTGCTGGACCGGTTGGCTATCCCTTATACAGTGCTGGCTCGCGAACCATTTAACTATGAGCGACACGCGCTATCTCATATTGCTGCCGCTCAAATTTCCTGAGGGCAAACCCGTCCCCGCAGAATACATCACCGAAACCCAAATCGAATTAGCCCGCCGGTTCGGCGGCGCTACCTTGGAGCCGGGACGCGTCAGTGGCATGTGGGTGGATGAGGGCCAACTCGTGGAGGATGAATTGGTCAAGCTTTGGACAGATGTGGACGACAGCTCCGAGGTTCAATTGTACATGTCACAACTCCGGCAACGGCTTCAACAGCGTTTCCGCCAGAAGGTCATTTACATCACTGCTCAACGGATCCAGATGCGCTAAGGACTGTCCAGAGGGCATGCAGAAAGCGGTCGCGTCAAAACTGGCCGAAGATTGGGCGTCAATAAAGGGCCTTGAGATCGTAGCCCCGCACAGGCCTCCAAGTCAAAGGACCAAGTGCCTAAAAATGATCCCCGTAGGCGACCCAATCAAAGTCCACGGTCGTTGTGGCGTCGTACTGCCACGAGCCGCTGCCCCATTCGACGTAGCCATCGAAGGGATTGACCAGCGGCGCCGGGCCATCAAAAACCAAATTGTCATCCCACCATAACTTAACCAAGCCGTCGTTCCGCGCGTAGAGATAGGCCATGTGCCAGGCGTTCGTTATGGCCGGGCCGATGTCCATCAGCTCAGTGTCCGAGTTGACATAATTCCAGAGTTTGTATCGGCCATTGACGAGGGTGATGGCGGGGGCCGGAGATAACGGCGTCGAGTGAGTGGTCAGACACAAGAGATTCTCTTTACCCGTCGGAGTGAAGGCCGCAAGGCGAAATCGCGCTCCGACGGCCAATTCGTCTTGGGCCAGGGGGCCAACATACCATTCGTTGGCGTTTGCGCCCGAGTTGATTCGCAGGCACTGGTTGGTGGCCCCGAGGTCCGGGTCGAAAAAATCGACGATGGACGTTGTTCCATCCGTTCCTCCAGATCGCGAAGGGATCCACGGCGATGCAGGCAGGCTGGGACCGCCCAGAAATTGGATGGAAGGATCGCCGGCGCCCACGTCCAAAAAAGCGCCATTCATGATCGATCGACCGATCTGGATATAGCGCGCGCGCAAGTTGGGCAGATCGCGGGCGCTCCGGTTGCCGATGACGCTGATCGAGTAATTCGTAGTTGGAACCCCGTTTCCGCAGAAGACGCCGGCGCTGGCACAATCATAATTGTCGCTGTACCAGTCGAACGGAAACACGCCCAGGACCAGGGGATCTGTCTGCGCGTACGTGAAAATGTCGTTCGCCTTTTGGATAAGCTGAGTTTCCGTCCCATACCCTTCGGTGGCGCCCGGCATCAGAAAAATTCTTTGGGAGCTGTTCAGGTAAGGCCCCAAGAACGCGAGCTTGGACATCCATTCGTTTCGAGTGGCGCCCGGATCGCCCGAACTCCCATAACTTTCAAGCGCGATGTAATCGATACCTTGCGGGATGCGGAAATTACTATAACTCCAAAAGCCAATTTATTAGTGTTCCCATTGGCAACGCAATCGGGTTCATCCCTCGTGAAGAAGGCGAGCATATTACTGGCGTATGGCCGCATCGCGTCGAGCTGGGCTTGGACATTGGGGTCGCTGAAGTCCGGCGCAAAAAACATAAGCTTCATTCCTGAGGCCACGGCCAGGTCTGCGGAAGGTCCCGGGCCGTAACTCATCGTGAAATTGACAGACCCGCGCTGCTCGATGATCGAGCCACCCGGGGCCACTGACCCTGCCCAGAATCCGAAATATTGCAGATGATTCTTCAAGCGAAAGAAGCCGCTCGGCTGGCTGGCTGGCGCGGTGACCTGCCAGAGGCCACTATTGGAAACCGACGTTCCGGTCGCGGGCTGCCAATTCGTCATGCCCGCCAGGTTGGTCGCAAATTCGAGCCCGAACCCTCGGGACGGGTACGGCCAGGAAATAATGGCATTGGTATTAGTGGGTGCGATCGCGAGCATAACGCCGCCACCCGGTTCGCTCTGGCACCAGTGGCTCCATAGGATGGCCAAGGTCAGGAGTAGGGCCTTTTGAGCGTGTCTGAAAATTAGAAAGAAAAGGAAAGACGAGGTGAGAAAACGGCCTCCTCTCCCCACCCCTCTCCTCCTGAGGAGGAGAGGAGGAAGATTTTTCAGACGCGCCTTTAGGAACGGTGGTTTCACGAATAATTTGGCGAGCGGAACTGCTTCTTTTGCTGCTGGGCTGTTGAATTTCTATCGGCTTGAGATCTTAGATTCATTCGGGGCAAATTGACACGATTTTTGGAATGAAACAAGCAGAGACATTTACACACCCACACTTTCTTGGGCGTCAGTAAACCAGGATACGCGCAGGACCACTCGTTCTTTTCTCGATTGAACCCCCAAAATCCAACCCCCAAAACAATCCCAAGTCTCAAATTCCTAAGGAAACCCACTGAACACGACCAGCCCGGCTCCGTGATCCTTCGGAGGTCACGGTAATCTGCCGAGGCAGCTCGCGCGGGTGATCGGCAAGGTACTGCGGGCGTGTGAAGGAGTGGGCTGCCGATGATTCGCCGATGCCTTGAATAGGCAGCGCGATTATTGAGAGGCGCCCTTTGTGCCGCCTCGACCGATTCCCGGACTTCGTCGAGGTTCATTTTCTTGCCGCTCGAGAAATTGTCCAGACCGGTCACCCGCTGGTCGAGTTTGATGAGCGTTTCGAGCAGATTGGAGCCGATGAAACCGGCGACACCGGTGAGGAGCCATTTTTTTGGCGTCGCCCTGAGTTCGTCCTTTAGGTTCTCGTATGGCGACATTCGGAATTGCGCGTAGCGTCAGAAGATGCGTTGTCCGAGGGCAGGTCGCGCGGCTCCCGACTGCGCTGATGGTAGTGCGAAGGAGAGGGCCACAAAAGGAGGTTCTTCGCGGGTGCTCGCGGGCGCTGCCTCATACTCAACGGGCACGGCGACGTTTCCTTCGATGCCTTGCTCAACTGAGCCAGCAAGACTGATGACCTCAGACGATGCGGCGATCGGGCGCGGCGCCTTGAACAGCTTTGGGAGCGGTGATCTGACGCCATTCCTCCGCTGAGAGTGTCTCGGCCTTTATCCTATGCGTTATTTCCTGACACGCTACGCAAAAAATAGCGCAAAAACAAATCTCACTTGTTTGCTGCCTGCTCCTTCACGGCGAACGTGCCCTTCAGCTCGTTGGTGGCCTTGCGGAATTCCCGCGCAGACTTTGAGAGTGTAACCAAAAGGTTGTACGAGTGCTGTCCAGGGGCCAGCTTAGTCCTGGATGTGTAATCGTCCTTTTCGTTCGGCGGTATCGTGGCGATCGCGTGGTTCCAGCAAATGGGGGTTCCGTCTATGAACAGGTCGATGGTGTAGGAGCGGCGAGGCATGGCGGAGATGCTTGTGTTTAAGACCGAAAACTCGATGCCGACGTCGATTCGCGGGCCGTGGTTTGTGCCGGCCAGGAAAACGGCGTTAGTAGGCACGAGCTCATAGGTACCTGCTGAGGGCAGGAGCCAGGAGGATAGCGGCGGCCTTCTGTGGCAGCCAAGGAGGCAGGCAGCCACAAGGGCCAGGAGGATCCACGCCCGCCGTTCAAGCGGCTCGGGTGTCACTGGCCGCGTCATATCTTTAAGCAGTGCACGTTGATCTTTCCGCTCACGGTGCGAAAGGCGGCTGCTCGGTGGCTCGGGTCGTTGTCGAATGCATGTAGGCGCAGCCCGCAAGCGGCAGCAAACATAGCAGCATTGATACAAGTTT